>Ga0105162_1000041_pt1 | contig 83763 bp, 89 predicted proteins | sample JNZ201metaG_FD_81532 | JGI IMG/M metagenome (GOLD analysis project Ga0105162, IMG submission 81532) | Hot spring microbial communities from Jinze hot spring, China to study Microbial Dark Matter (Phase II) - JNZ 20120812A | ecosystem: Environmental > Aquatic > Thermal springs > Hot (42-90C) >...
CTGTGACACCTAAGGTTGGTAGAGAGGTGTTCCTAACGGTAACACTAAGGAATACCGATATTGTTGAGAGGGGTATGACTGCTATTGTTGTTGTGAGGGATCCTGCTGGTGTTGCTGTTGCTAGATTTGCTACTGCAGTTACCCTTGGTGCTGGCGCCTCCACTGAGGTGTCGTTTGGCTGGACACCTATTGTCTCTGGTAGCCACACTGTTGAGGTCTATATAGTGAAGTCTCTGGCTGATAGAACGCCTGTGGGAGAGCCTGCAGAGTTTAGCATTGGTGTAGAGGCTTAGAGGGTGGTAGAAAGATGATGAAGAGGTCCATACCAACACTCCTACTGCTGGCACTACTTGTAGCTGCAGCTATAGCCCCTGTAGTGGGGCAGGCACTAACGGTGTCTACAGATAAGCGTACCTACATACCTGGTGAAACTGTTGTAGTCTCTGGTACTGCCCCTGCTGGCTCCTGGGTGGGTATAGCTGTTGTTAGCCCCGCTGGCAAGGAAGTGGACTACCGGATGGTGCAGGCAGATGCAGCAGGTAGATACACAGTATCTATAAAGCTTCCATCGAAGCTGCCATACGCTGACTGGATAGCTGGGGAGTACACTGTATATGCATACCTGGGTGCATCAAGGGTAGCAACAACATTTATACTATCAGCAGGCTCGAGAGCCTTTGGAAAGGTTGTCGATGCAAGGGGCAACCCCGTGGCTGATGCAGAGATACTTGTTGTGGAGACCGGTGATCTCGCTAGGAGTAGAGCTGATGGAAGCTTTGAGCTCTATACATCACCAGGTACAGTAACAGTGAGGGTTTCAAAGCCCGGCTACACAAGAGCTGAGAAGACTGTAACGCTGGCCCTGGGAGACAACGACCTTGGGACAATAGCCATACAGCCGCTAGACGAGGTTGTAGCAGCACTCAGCAGTAGGGTGGCACAGCTAGAGGAAAAGGTGGCACAGCTAGACAAGACACTAGCAGACATAGGGAAGACTCTACAGGATATATCAGCAGCCATAGGGAAGCTGGCAACAAAGGATGATGTTGCAAGCGCTAAAAACGATATACTAAATGCGTTAAAGCCTCTATCAACAGATCTATCAGCTGTAAAGAGCGATGTAGCCGCCATCAAGTCGGATTTAGCTGCAGTGAAGAGCGATGTAGCTGCAGTAAAGGGTGCTATGGCTACTAAGAGTGATGTAGAGGCTGTAAAGACTGCTATAGGAGATCTAAATACTGCTGTAAGGGATGTTGCTACAGCTGTAAAGGGTGTAAGTGATGCTGTAACTGCTGTAAGGGGCGATGTGACTAAGGTTAGGACAGATGTACTTGACGCTGTTGCCTCTGCAGTGAATGCCGCTAGAGATGCTGCTACCAAGGCTGACGATGCTAAGAAGTCTGCAGATGCTGCAAAGAGCTCTGCAGATGCTGCTGTAAGTGGTATAAATGCTGTGAAGAGCGATGTAGCTGCAATAAAGAGTAGTGTAGCAGACACCTCCGGAACAGTATCAGGGATATACACACTAGTGATAGTAACCCTCGTGTTTGCAGTAATAGGTGCAGCAACATCGATATACATACTGCTAAGACTATCAAAAGCACTAGCAAAATAAGCCCAAAACAATAAAATCAATTTTTAATTCAAAACACTTTTTTCAAAAACACATCTACACACATCCAATCAGAAGCACATTCTGTACAGCCACTACATAGATAAAGCGATGGAGTTTCTGATCCGAGGTGGCTGCTTTGGTAGCTTGGGTCAGGAACCCTGGATGCTTCTAAATCCAATATAATCCAGCTCAAATATAGAGGAAAGAAGTGGTGAATCTAGCGCCAACCGATATAGACTTGGATGGGAACCGAACCTTGGTATGGTAGGTAAGGTGGTGTGTAGTGGAATATAGAGCTGTTGTTTCATTGTGTGGTGTTCTCCGGCTTGTTTCTGTTTCCAAGTTTTATTGTTGCTATTCCTCCTTCTTCTACTACTTCGAGGCCTCCTCCATATGCTATACCCTTGACTATTTCGGCTAGAAGTGTGCTGCCTCCACCGCTACCTACTATCATTATTCTATCTTCTACTGGTATAAGTACTCTATAGTGTGTTCCTAGAAACTCTATTGCTTGATATACATCTGCTTTAAGCTCCTTTAAAGCCCTGCCAATCCTCATGGCGCTTCTAGCTATAGCTTCTCTATTGCTGTCTATACTGTTTAGAAGCTCCGACGGTATCATCACCATGCCTAGTCTGGATAGATTTGCAATGGTTTTAACGTCTCTTATTGCTGTTGGTGCATAGAGCCCCATATTCTCTAGCTCCTTAACAGCTTCGATGAGATTCTTTAGGTAGTTGTTTATTGTTGTTCCGTGTTTTGTAGATAGCTCTTTGATTGTATTAGCTGTGGCTCTGTCTATTGTTATTGTTTTTCTTCTAGATTTTCTTACGAGGTCCATCTATGCTTCACCGTAATCGATATAACCTCCTCCTTCTCGTCGATGGATTCGAGCTCTGCACCTAGAGACTTTAGCAGCTCTATGGAGATCTCTCGAATGATTCTTATAATCTTCTGCCCTCCATTGGAGTGGGATACAACTATCTTAAGCTTTGTAGAGTCTACAGCCATCACATCAACTATGGCATCTGGAAACCATAGGGATAGCATAAGCTTTAGCTCCCTCGGATCCCCACCTCTCTTAATGATATTCATCCTTGCAAACCATCTACAGGAGTTCTTAAGCTCGGCAACAATGTCATCAATGTGGCTCTCGTCGAGAATATTTAGAAGTTTGTAGACAGCTGTCCTTGGAAGCAGAATACCGCTGATTCTAAGAAGATCCCTATATGCATCGAGAGACTCTATAGCTGTAGACAACTCAGGATCGTATTCAAGGATATCCAGAACCCGTGAAACTATAGATTCAAAGAGATCCCTAGGATTGGCACCAACCTTTATAGAAACTCTCAAAAGCCTATCAAAGAGATCCTCTGAAATAGGTATAAGCCTCTTACCCCCAGCTCTACCCCTATCACTCATAACACTCACTAGAGATTAGAATATACTATATAAGGATAAAAATACTTTACGCACTACTTGCCTATAACATCCAATACAAATAGATAGAGTGGTCTGCTGCTGTCGTATCTGAGCTGTATTGATATTCTATGTGCTGCCGGGTCTGTGTAGTCTAGATATACCTGGTAGAGCCTACCATCATAGAAGTAGCTATAGATATAGAAGCTTGCTGAAGACACGTTATATACAGACATAGCCCTCTTAACATAGGTAGCGAATACGGATGGCGTCGTTGGCGATGGAGGTGTGAAGAAGTCCTTAGGAAGCCACCTACCATAGCTACTGAGATCAGCAGACCCTAAAACAATTGATAGAGCTGTTTCATCTCTATGGAGCTGGTCTATTCTACTGTAGCAGTAGAGGTTGTTAGCACCATTAACCGTTACATTAATACCTGTTGCAGAGACTCTATAGTCTGCATACACAGTAGATCTACCGATATAGTTGTCATAGACACCAACAGTGCGATCCACTACAGATGTTGGTGAAAACCTCAGCCACCATCCATAGTCACCAGACCAGCTCTGCCACGGATAATCCACATAATCCCTTAAAGCATATAGGAGATAGCATGGTAGAGATGTACAGGAAGCTCTACTAGAGACGGCAAAGAGATAGCCTCTGTGGATAAGCCTCTGAACGATATAGATTCTAGGAACGGGCCACACATATGCAACAGACCTACCACCTGTATCTACAGCTGTACCCACCTCAGGAAAGCTGTAATACACATATACATCAACAACAAGATCAGCCACACCAAGGCTGTAGACAAAGCTCTTGGAGCCTAGGAGGATATAGCTGTTCGTGGGAAGCGATGAGAAGGGTATTGACCCAGAGCCCCACACAGAGCCATCTGCACCTGTAACGGTGTAGATTATATCGCTACCGCTGAAGCTAAATACAGCTGTAAAACCTATTGACGAAATTGGGTAGGATGTAGCTGAACAGTTGTAGGTGTAGTAGCTTTCTAGGAGTGTAAATAGATCTGAATCCGATAGATATCTAGAGAGCATGACTGTGCATTTCGAGATCGATGCTGTTAGCGTTACGCTGTTGTTTGCCATTGACATCGGTCTGCTGTTTTTTGTGCAGAACATGTTCTGGGAGTATGTGATGATGCATATTCTATCAATGGTTTTATTATCCTCTACCAACTCACGGTATTTTGGAAGGGTGGCGAGGTCTATGCGGCTATCCGTGGTGTTGGTTCTATCGATATGGAGTTCCCCATCCAGTATATAGACTATGTATAGAGGTCTGCCGTTCCCCTCTATGGAGAGGGTATGGCTATTCCTATCATATGCGATCTCCAGCTCTTCTCTCAAGGCAGCTATCTTCTTAATAGATAGGTCGGCCTCCCTATGGAGACCCTCGATAGCGTTTATGTAGAGCATGCCTAGTAGAACCATTGAGACTACTGCTATAACAGCCGCTATATATTCGCTTTGACCTCTCGAGAATATCACCATATATCACCAACATCTATAGAATAGGAATAGACAGTGCCACCAGCATCTATTAGAGCTGCAACTGGTCTCGATGAACTATTTACAGTGCATATAGATGGCTCGCCAGCTACCAGGTATCTATATCCACATGGAGCCAGGCCCTCAGCTGTAACTATAGAGATGTTGCCATGGATTCCCTCAAAGGTTCTAATGCTACAGAGCCATACCTGTGTAAGGTTCCAGCATCTAGCTATTGCTGGCAGTCCTCTATATAGCTGGGTGTTTATCTGATAGCCTGTGCAGAGGAGCGTATAGGCAGCAACACCGAGTATCGATGCTATAGAGGCTACTACAGCTACCGCAACAAGGCTTGAAACGCCTCTCCACATATACATTGAAGCCCCGTATACAGTAGAGAGGATATAAAGTGTAGAATACATGTAGTGAAGAACGTGTATGTAGAGGGATTCCAACTGTGATCGAAGTTGATGTAGCTATCGTAGGCTCTGGTATAGCGGCCATCAGAGCAGCATCTGTAGCTAGAGATCTTGGTAGAAGCTATCTAGCTGTAGACTCTACATATGGTAGAGGAGGATATGTGGGAATTGTAGGCAGGGTCTACAGATACCTAAAATCACCACTATTCATTCCACAGAAACTCGTTGAATTAATTAGAGGAAGCGGTATTGCAGATGATATCAGATGCTATAGTGTTGAGAGATACGTAGTTAAGGAGGGGCCTATAGAGAGGAAGATCCTTGGATATAGATCAGTACAGGTACAGAGAAACTGGTTTATAGAATGGCTAGAGCAGAAAACACTCTGCTACACCAACACCATACTCCAGTATATAGAGTCGCTACTTAGAGTATCGCTAATAGGCAAATCCATTACAGCCTCAAGTATTAGAAAGATAGATTTGGATAGAGGTATCATGGCACTATCAAACGGTGTTCTGATAAGGTTTAGAAAACTTGTATATACATGGCCCCTCGACCTACTCCCAAGATACATATACATGGAGAAGGATATTAGTAGGATAGCAGAGCTTGTTGGAAAGCTCAACCTGGACTACATATCGATACACACACTATCCTCCATATCAAAAGAGGATGTGGTGGGAGATACAGTACAGATCTATACACATGGTACAAAGGCATCGAGATTCCATACAGCAATAAAGATACCCGTGGACAGCTACAGTATAACGTATATCACCACAAGCTACAGCTCCTCACACCCCCTTATGCCAGGAGCTACAGAAAAGCTGTTCTCGGAATCTAGAAAACATAGATTGATAGATACATCGAGAATTGTAGAGTACAACGTATCCCAAACTGTATACGCATTGATAAATCAAATAGATAGGAATCTATTCAACGAACTCCAGCAAATTCTACAGGAATACAACACAATTCCATATGGAAGGCTTGGCATGTGGAGAGACTACGATATATACACACTTGTTACAGAACCTATAACTATAGATAGCGTAGTGTAGTAAGGTTATAAAGGTTATATAGGTGTTGCCAAACCAAACTCTATACTGGGGAAATACATGCCTGTAGGTAGCCAAGGAGAAACTGTATGCGAAGATATATGCGATACCGTAGTGGACTGCAGCAAGTGCGAAGATAGAGTATGCGAAGATATATGCGAAGATGTTGAAGAGTACTGTCTAAATATATGTAGCGATTATATAGAGGGTTGATAGCTGTCCTCAGCAATATCTATACCATCCAGCTGTTTAGATACGTATGCACTGTCCTGATTAACCCTCTCAGCAACAATCTGGGCTAGCGATACAATCTCTTTCACTATACCTATTTCAGTATAGAGTTGATCCTCATACTCTTCAGCTTTCCTCAAAATCCTTACAAGTTTTGGAAGTATGGAAAATGAAAATCTTCTAAACAGCTCAATATCGGATCTGCTTAGCCTAGTCTTTATACTAAGGGCTTTTAATTTGCCAAGCCAGTACCTGATTTGAAGAGCTTTAATCTGTATCTTCACCATAGCAACCTCGGGCTCCTCCTCAGCAACATCTATACCAGCTACAGAATTCAGAATCTGTTCAACAGACTCGAGATCTCTAAACCTATACCAATGCTGATTGCTGCTCCTATAAGATGTTTCTATAACACCGTACTCCCGCTCCAGAGCTCTGAGAAGAAGGGATGGGTTGTACTGAACCCCTATAGAGTTGAGCCTATCCACTAGAGTCCTATAATCGAAATCCCCAGGAAGCTGCTCACCCCTAAGCCTATTCTCCTTAGCAATACCTATAGCTGTTTTCATCACTACAACGAATCTCTGTCCATATCTATGGTAGCACTCGAGAAGAGCCATCCTTACAACATTGACATCCATAGCACACACTACCAGTACACACTAGCTAATATACATATAAAACCTCTGTACACAGCCTATAGAGCAATAACATATATGGAGACCGTATTAACACATAGTATACCCAGCATCAAAACAATTAATAAGTTAATATAGGCAACCACTAATATAGAGTAGTGGGCTGTGGAGAAAAATGGGTATAACAAAACTGGTACTGGATGTCCTGAAAACATTGAAAGGTCCTACAATAATAGATGTTGCACGCAGACTCCTTGAAATAGACGGTGTTAGTAGGATAAACATTAAGGTCAATGAAATAGATGTAGAGACGCTCACTCTAACAATAACTATTGAGGGTTCTGAAATAGATTTCGATACTGTAAAGAATACCCTAGAGGGTATGGGAGCCGTAGTCCACAGTGTTGATGAGGTTATAGCAACTAGGGATGGCTAGATCCTAGATTAGTGTAGATGGTGGTTTATGGAGGTAAGGTGTGATATATGTGGTGCTAAGAGAGCTACTGTCTACCAGCGTCACAGTGGATTAAGGCTGTGTAGGGATTGCTTCCATGAGGATATAAGGGCTAGGGTCTTGGATCAGGTGAATAGATATTCAATGGTTCTACCTGGAGATGGTGTTCTGATAGGGCTATCTGGTGGAAAGGACAGCTTTGTACTGCTAAACATAATCAGCGAAGTTTGTAGTCCTTCAAAGATCGTTGGCCTTATGATTGAAGAGGGTATCCATGACTATAATAGAGATGAGGTGTTTGAGTATATCGAGAGTATATGCAGGGATAAGGGGGTAGAGTGCATCAGAACCAGCCTAAAGAAGGAGCTGAACTATAGTGTAGACGACTATATGAAGTACCAACTATCAATAGAGAGCGACTATATTGCTAGCGCCTGCACATACTGTGGAATTGCGAGGAGAAGGGTTCTAAATAGCTATGCGAGAATGTTAGGACTGAACAGAGTTGCCACAGGACACAATCTAGATGATGAGGTCCAGACCTATGTAATAAATATACTGAGGGGCGACTTCATGAGATTAGTACAGCTCCACCCACTAAGCAATGTACATAGCAGCAAGCTAGTTAAGAGAGTAAAGCCTCTAAGAAGTATATACGAATACGAGACGACGATGCTAGCATATATAATGGGGTACAGATTCCAGGAGACGGAGTGCCCCTACATCTCGCAAAGACCAACGTTGAGGGTTAGGATTAGAGAGATGCTCATATCATTAGAAGTCTGGAGACCTGGAATACAGCTGGAATTTCTAAAATTTATCGACACACTACTTGAGGATGCTATAGAGAATAGGGTCTTTAAATCGATAGAACTGCCGTACTGTAGACTCTGTGGAGAGCCTACATCACCTAATAGAGAGTTATGCAAATTCTGTGAACTGATAAATAGAATGAGAAGTGGAGTTCTAGATGCACCACCTTCCCAACAAAGTGTTTATAGGAATCCGACTATATAGCTTATAAGCTCTCCCCCATCAGTATGCTCTGGGAGTCTTCAATGACAAGTGAAGAGTGCTGCATTGAGATAGAGGTTCCAAAGCCTATAGTTAAGAGACCTAGAATACTAAAGTTTAAGGGTGTGGATACCGGTGTACGCATAGGTAGAGGATTTAGTATAGGTGAGATAAAGGCTGTTGGAATAGATGTCACACTTGCAAAGCAGCTGAACATTCCAGTAGATACCAGGAGGAAAAGTGTACATGAGGAAAATGTTGAAAACCTTAGAAAATTCCTTACACAAGTAGATGAGGTTATCAAGGCCCGGAAGACGAAGCCTGCTAGAAATGTATCCCAGGCTAGTACCCAAGGAGCATAGGGATACCATATTCTATCCTATATTTATATTCAAATCCTTGCTAAACATCCTCAGCGCCTTGTACCATATTACCCTCGCAGTAACGTTGTTCATCCTAGCTATATTCTTCGGTAGCAGCACCGCCTTCTCTTCACCTGGCTTTACACCCCCTATCCTAAATCTATACACCTGTACACCGTGTCTGAGAAACACCAGCTCAATATCATCAGCACTGGTAGTACCTGTATTGTATAGTGTTAGAGATACACCATCCTCCAACATCTCTACACTCTTCACATCTATTGTTGGATAATTTGAATACAGTGAGAAGAGGCACGTGAATATATGTCTAGCCGAGCTACTGTTGCATCTAGTATTAATTGAATCTATATTCAGTGCACCTTCTATTGGTACTTCAACCATGTTAAACCCTTGCGTCAATCCATGCTTTGTACTCCTACCCAGATTGCCTATAACCTCCAGCTCCAAGGTACAGGCCTTCTCAGCAACTATACCCATATTTAGGCGCCTCTCTGTAGGTTTAAAGGATAGCTCAGCCTTCGGTAGCTCTATTGATGAATTTAGATTAAGGATTTTCATTATGAAGTTGAAGCCTAGGTAGAATTCCTCATATCTATGAATTGAAATTAGTACTGCAGCATCTAATTTTATCGGCTTCTTCCCTTCATACCCTATCTTAAGATTTACATCTCGGGATATAGTCTTAGTCACATCGTATATAAATAGTGATTGCGCTAGCTTTTCACCTATCTGCATATCTATGTGCGGCTTAAACTCCCTCGTAAGTATAATATTATTTAGTGAGATTTTCCATTTTGTGAAACTTGTATACGTAGGATCTCTACTTAAAATCACTATTAGATAGCTTTGCACCACAGGTATTGGCGGTAGCGATATTCTCGATATGACTCCTTCCCCCATCCCGGTAAGCGTCTGATCCTCTGCAAGACTATTTATAGTATAGGTAGACTGTTTGTATTCCTCACAGAGCTTCAGCTCCACAAATGCACACCTATTTCCTAATCTAAACTCCTAGACTAGATAAATATCTTACTACCCAGGTTTATAGCAGATTGCTAACCATTGTGCTAGCACCTCAATTACCCTATACTATTATCATGTAGATTCCTCTACCTTTAGTCTACAATTTCAAACATCTATGTATCCATCAGCTTCGGCAACACAGTACTCCAGTCTCTTTTTTAGAGTATTTAGGCTGCAGTATTTTGATTGCAGTTATTTAAGGGAAGTACCTATATTTTATTATATAAGATTGTGCTGGTGCATCATCTCTATGCAGCAAGCTGATGCCGATATACCTAGAGCTAGGGCGAGAGGATTTCGAGCAGAGAGGGAGCTTGTAACAAAGCTGTGGAAGATGGGTTTTGCTGTAATGAGAGGACCTGCTAGTGGTGCTAAGGTTAGGAGAAGCGTGTATCCAGATGTTATTGCTATAAAGGATGGAAAGGTGTTTGTGTTTGAGGTTAAGGTGAGAAGTAAACCCAGCTCTATTTATATCGATAGAACTCAGCTGAATAAGATCATAGAATTTGCTAGGAGAGCCTCTGGTGAAGCAATAGTAGCAATTAGAATAGCTAGTTTAAGGATCTGGAAGGCGATACCAATCAACGAGTTGAATATCGCTTCGGATACCTCAAGTAGGGTGAAGATATCTAGGGATGCCATAGACCGATCTGAGGATCTCTTTACCTACCTATCAAGGAAAATTTCGAGGAGCATTGAAGAGTATATGGATAGAAGATAGCGTCTTCTCCAACCTAAACTAGTCTAATCTCAACATCGTACCCCATTCTATCCAGCTTCTTCTTTAGCTTACGTATAAGCTTCATTGTATTCTGACTGTAGATCCTCTTCGGCATATCTATAACTATGGTTCCATTGTCAATGCTTACACTAGCCTCTGGAAGAACCTTTTTAACAATAGATGTAACCCTATCTGTAACTAGCTCCCTCCGAATCCTCTTAACAGGGACAACAACGGTCTGCTCACCAAATACATAGATTTCATACTCAAGCTCACCGGTTAGAAAATCCCTAACCTCAACTACAGGTCTAGCCAAATCCGCTTCCCTTAAACCAGTTGGTAGTTTTACTGTTAGGAGAAGCTCATAGACCTTCGCAACCCTCCCTTTATCAATGAATACAACAGTATCTATGATGCTCGGTATCATACCTATGTCAACCCTTCTAATAAACCGTTGAACAGCATCTATAGACGATGTTGCATGCACAACACCAATCATACCTATACCGGCAAGCCTCAGATCAACATATATCATAAAGTCCTCGTCATCCCTCATTTCATCGAATACCGTATAGTCAGGTCTACTAAGCAATAGAATATCATGTAGATCTCTAGATGTTGCATAGTACTTTGAATACTGTGATACAACATTTGGAAGCCTCATATCTCTCGGAGACTCGATAGTCTTAACTATCTTCCCCTTCCTACTGTAGTACTCTGCAAGAGCTTGGGCAAATGTTGTCTTACCCATACCCGGTGCTCCAGCAATCAGTATACCCTCAGCCTTCTCATCCAATCTCCTAATAAGTTTTTCAGGTAGGTTGTAGTCCTCCAGCCTCAGCCTAACTATAGGTCTTGTTATCGTCAGTTCGTAGACCGTGTTTATGGGTGGTGAAACAACTACAATTCTATAATCGCCTAGTTGTATAAGCATTAAACCCTGCTTCTCAGTCTCTATAAACCCATCACCAGATCTCGCTCTTCTAACAATCTCCTCAATCAGTAGCTCTACATCATTACGCTTCACAGGATTCTCATCTATAATAGCAAGCCTCCACTCACCAGGTTTACCTTTCTTAGCCATAATGGGTGCTCCTTCCTTTATATGGAGACTGAGTGTTTCAGAATCAAAGTACTTTTCAAACCATAGAAGACCTCTATCGCTATACTCGATAAGCATTGCATCTACATTAAGAGTTTTGCAGGTGATGTACTGAATCTTATCATGTGTTAAAACCTTTGCACCAGTCCTCTTTGCAATATCAACTACAAGACTGTCCAGAAATTTTTGATCGAGCTGTAGAGGCAGTCTGTAACCGCTATCGATAACCTCTATAGATATCCCCATCTCCTCACTAATAGCACCTCTAATAGCTGAAAGCTCCTCTAGTCCAAGCAGACCTACAGCACTGCCATTGCGTGCCATAGATTCGAAGAAGTATATGAATTCCCTAGGGATTAGAATACGACCTCTAACAACCCCTTTCTCAATAAGCTTTGAAAGCGTGCGCTCTATGATTACTGACGTACCTGGTATATACACATCTTCGAATGCTAGCTTCATTAAATTTACCCTATACTCTCTCCTTGTATATTACTACACCTAGCTTATAACTGCGCTTTAGTATTAAACTAGCTTAAAAGTATACAACCTGCGGTGTAGACCGACTGTGGAGGGGATAGGTAGGCTTAGCAGATCCCTCGACTTTCTATCACACTCACTTCTAGACATCGCCATAGGCATGTATGTCTATACCTACCCTGCCAATAGGGATAGCTTAGACTTCGTACTCAACAGACCATCAGACTTCATCGTATCGGAGATCGTTAACGGCTTGAATACGGAGGAACTGTATGGATATTTAGAGACTGTAGGCGGTAGCAATACTGAAGATGGGTGCTATAGGGATGCTACCTACATTGTAAAGAAGATAGGTTTGAGTAGCATAGAGCTCTGCAATACCATTAAGAAGGTGCTTGGCTGTAGACATTGTGCTGTACTTGGATTGAAGGATGCTAATTCGGTAGCATACCAGCTAGTTCTAGTTAGAAACTGTAGAACCGTAGATAGCAACCTCCATTTTAGGAAAGGAAGCAGAACTGTAGATGCATATCTATGGCTATGCAACAGAATTAGTGTTATAGACATTGAGAACAGCTTTAAGATAAGGCTTAACCTACTATCGCAGAACTCTATGAACCTAGTTAAGGAAAAGATTGAGACTATGAAGAAGTATGGCTATACAATACTTAACTTCTTTGGTTACCAGAGATTTGGATCCAGAAGACCTACCACACACATTGTTGGCAAGAAGCTGATCTGCAGAGATTGGGAAGGATTCATAGAAGCTGTATGCGGATACCCCTTTCCAATGGAATCTAGAGAAGCTATTATAGATAGACTTCACTGGTATGAAAATAGAAGCAGTGCAGCATATCCATCCAGCTCTATAGAGAGCCGTATATGCTCTAAAAATATTGATGATCTACGAACTCTTAAGGCTATCCCAAAGAAAATGCTACAGCTATATGTAAATGCCTACCAGTCCTACCTATTCAATACAATTCTATCAAGGATCTGGATAGAGATCATCGAGAAGTACGGCTTAGATAATGGTATAGAGATTATTAAGAGAGATCTACCGTACCTACCCATCCCAGGATCGTCAACTACAGTTAGTAGAGATATCGTAAAGAGGATACTAGATGAGATTCTGGATACCGAAGATATCAAACTCAGCGACTTCTGTATAGAAGAGCTAAACCTTTGCATACATGGTGATTATAGAAGGAGCTACCTAGTTATTGAAGATCTCAGTTATAGCGTATCGGACAGCTCAATCAAAATAACATTTACACTTGAAAGTGGCAGCTATGCAACCATAGTCCTTAGAGAAATTCTGAACACCGATCCTATACTATACACATAGCATTTGCCTCTATGGCGTTAACCTCTTTTTATCTCTCGGAAATAGCGTTACTTCCTTTACACTACCCCTATTTGTTAGCATCATTAACAGCCTTGCAAAGCCTAGTCCCCAGCCAGCATGTGGAGGCATTCCATAGTCAAACCACTTTATAAAGAACTGGAAGCTCTCTACATTCATCCCTCTACTCTTCAAGGCTTCAACCAGCTGCTCCTTTTTATATATCCTTGAGCTACCTGATGCAAGTTCGAGAAACTTCCATACAAGATCAAAGCTCTCACTCACTTCACTATCATCATCTTTTGGTTTTGTATAGAATGCTCTTATCCTTGTTGGAAACTCTGTTATAAAGTATAGCTGTGCATCTAGAACTGAGGCTAAAACTCTCTGTTCAGGTGTACCAATATCATCACCAAATTTTACATCCATACCCCTCTCACGTAGTATCCTAATAGCATCTACATATCTTATCCTAGGTAGAGGAAGCGATACCTCCGGCAAATCGTAATTTAGTGTTGTAAGATCATCGGAATTCTCCTCTCTAATGGTTTTAACAACCTCATAGACGACCTTTTCAAGAATCTTCATAACATCCTCATAGTCCATAAACGCCGCCTCTATATCTACGCTTACAAACTCTGCTAGATGGTATGGTGTATCGCTCTCCTCAGCTCTCCAAGCAGGGGCTATCTCAAATACTCTCTCAAATGATGCTGCAAGCAACTCCTTATATAGCTGTGGACTTTGCGCCAGGAAAGCTTCCCTACCAAAGTATATAACTGGAAATAGATTCGCCCCACCCTCAGTAGCGGTAGCTATAATCTTTGGTGTAAAGATCTCTACAAAGCCCTCAGATCTGAGAACCTCTCTAATAACCTTCAACGCTTTATCGCCTATCCTTACTATACTCATCATTTCAGCTCTTCTAAGATCTAAAATCCTCTCCCTTAGCCTGGTATCTATATCAGCACCAACCTTTCCACTCACATCAAGGGGTAGAGGCTTTTTGGCTAAGTTGAGTATCTTAAACTCTATTGGTACTATCTCAGCACCTCTAGGTGCTCTAGGATCATCCTTAACAACACCTCTAATCTGCACTACCGATTCAGGTGTGATATCTTCAACAGCATCTAGCACATCTCTAGAAGCTTCACTCTTTGAAATGGTCACCTGAACAACGCCACTTCCATCCCTAAGTACTATAAACTTCTTGCCCCCTAGATCCCTTATCTGGTGAACCCATCCAGATATTACTATCGTTTTACCACTTAGTAGGGGTGTTACATCCCTGCACCTAATACTCTTAAACTTTGTCTCCATATAGCGTCACACCCATATTGAATGTACAGGATGCGAATATTATGTAGACCTATTCTCCCTCTTACATTAGCTGGACGCTGATGATTAGCGGATCCTATAGATAGCTGTAGAATTTGGTGAAGGTTTATAAACCTTAAAGATGTATTTCATATCAGTAGTACCCTAGGGCTAAGAGATACTATCATATATAGAAGAGGCTATAAAAGGGGTAGCAACCCTGTTATACTGTCTAATAGTGTAGCTGGTGCAGGTCCTAGTCCCAGACTTGTCACGGTTCCTGGGGGGAGTTGTGTTAGTCCCGCATCCATGATTAGTGCATATGGTATTGAGTGCTCCTCAGCCCTCTTCTTCAATTCTATAAGTTTCGATAGCGAATCTACCTTAACGACTATCTTCTTCTGACCACTTCTACGCCACACCTCAAGCCATTCCCTACACCTATCGCTTTCCATACATTTAAACACAGCCTCTACAGCAGCATGTGCTACCTGTACTGCTAGCTTACCCTTACCCATCTTGATATCCGTCCGTACAACTATAACCTGCTTTACATCATCAGAGAACAATGCCTCCACCATAGGGATGTGTAGCCGTGCACCTACATTTATAAGTTAATACGCTTTTAAGTCTAAACAAGATTCTACTTAAGGTAGAAGGTGGTTGAACTGTCCATTCAGCTACAGATACCAGTCCACGAAGCTGCTCAGCTAAGAATATGCTCCAGCTGTAAGAGACTTGTACCACCAACAGAAAAAGCTGTAAGCTTTAAATGTCCAAGCTGTGGTGCTGTGGTGATTTGGAGATGCTATAGATGTAGATCATCATCAGTTATATATAAGTGTCCAAACTGTGGATTTGAAGGTCCTTGAGGCTGGCGTATATGGCTGGAAAGGTCATAGCTGTAATAAGAGTCTATCCAAAGGAATTAACTGAGAACTTTGAACCTCTGGTAAGCAAGGTGAACAACGCTATAAAGAACAGTGTCTATGAGCTAATGAAGTGGGAGGCCATCGATATCGCATTCGGATACAGGGCCCTTGACCTCTACTTCTTAATGCCTGAAGATATTGAGAGGGGAACTGAGGAACTTGAGGAGCTTATTAGAGGCATAGATGACGTAGACAATATCGATGTCGTCTATGTAACTAGAATAGGTGTTTAGGGAGATTACGAAACCATGTTCATACGGAGAAGGCTACAGCTATTAATACTGAACTACATAAAGGAAAAGGGTAAGGCAACGGATAAGGAGCTGTACGAAATTGTAAAAAAGGTGCATGAAATATCGTATCAACAGTTCATTTCACTACTAATGGCCCTTGAAATAGAGGGTTTTACTGAGCTACACTATGCAAAGGACTCAATAATAGTAGTTCCTAAAGCACAGCATAGGTAGAGAGATATTTTTCCTACGTCCGAGAATCTTTACCTCGGCAATCGCATGCCCCTACAGTTCTAGAAATGATAGATAGATCCAGCTAGAGACGCATCGCGTAGAACAAAATAGATATGAAGGTGAATAAAATTATAACCACTTTTTCTAAGTAGATAGCTGGAGAAGCCCATGGGGGTAAATTTAAAAGATCTAATACCATCTGGATGTAGGATGGAGATAGAAGACTTGAGATACCTTGCAAATAGAGTTTTAGCATTTGATGCATATAATGCCCTCTACCAGTTTCTAGCAGCTATAAGACAGCCGGATGGAACGCCACTTATGGATAGCAGAAATAGGGTTACGAGCCATTTAAGTGGTCTATTCTATAGAACGGTAAACCTTGTTGAAAGTGGTATCAAACCGATCTACGTCTTCGATGGCAAGCCTCCAGAGATTAAGAGAGCTGAACTCGAGAGAAGGCGTAGTAGAAAGGAAAAGGCTGCAAAACTAGCTGAGAAGGCATATCGTGAGGGATATGTAGAAGAGGCTGCAAAGTATGCTGTACAGGCGATATATCTATCAGATGAAATGGTTAAGGAGGCTATGAAGCTGCTGGATGCCATGGGTATTCCATACATTCAGGCTCCTAGTGAAGGTGAGGCTCAGGCTGCATATCTATCTAAAAAGGGTATTAGTTGGGCAACTGCGAGTCAGGACTACGATTCTCTACTATTTGCTACACCAAGACTTGTGAGGAATCTGACTATATCTGGAAAGAGAAAACTGCCTGGGAGGGATGTATATGTCGAAATAAAACCTGAGTTAATAGAATTGGATAAGCTGTTGAAAACCCTTGGAATATCAAGGGAGCAGCTTATAGATATTGCAATTCTTATAGGTACGGACTACAACCCTGATGGTGTAGAGGGTATTGGTCCGAAAACAGCTTATCAACTCATCAAAAGCCATGGCTCACTAGAAAAAGCACTGAAATTCATACCACAGGCAAAATTTCCTGAAGATCCACTAAAAATTAGGGAGTACTTCCTAAACCCCATCACAATAGACGTAGGCGACATCGAGTGGAGAAAACCTAGCTATACAGATGTTATAAAGATTCTCGTTGAGGAATACGAATTCTCTAGAGATAGAGTAGAAAATGCTCTGAAAAGACTAGAGAAGGCATACAAAGAACATGTAAAGGCTAGTACATCAAGTCTAGACCAGTGGTTTAAAAGACACTAGCAGATCTACATCAACACAATCCCTTAAATAATCCAGAAAAAGACCATTAAATACAGCATAACCAATATTTACAACCAGAGACGATACGTACCTACATTCGGAAGGTGTAGAACAGATATTCTGTAGCCTATCAAAAACTTAACCATCCACTATTTGTTAGTGAGCAAATATCTAAGGTATACCGTAATAGCATTGGATGCAGCAGAACTGCGATCTACAAGTAGCGCTGGTGATTTAGTAGGAACTAGCTTCAGGTAATGATACCTAGTTGTAGATGTTTGCAATTCCGCTAGCTGAGGAATGTCATCCTACTAAGTGTGGTGGTACTATCTAGATTTTGAAGCCCAGTCCCCTTAGTCTATTATATATATATTTTGAATCTTCTTCGTAGATCTCTATAATTTTCTTCACTAGATTTAGATCTAGATTAATTTCATTCCTATCATAGAGTTCTTTAATTGTTGATAGCATTGCTATATCTTGATCTGCACCCCTTCGAGCCTTGAGAACCATCCAGCATTCTATTGCAGTATATGCTACCTCTACACCGTCTATATTCTGTATCCTCTTACATAGATCTATGACCTCCGCTGGTATATAGAAGTCCATAACGTTTTCATATAGATCTACGGTTATATCGCTTCCATAGATATTCATCGTTATTGATGGTGTACCGAGCGAGGTTGTGCCAATGGCCCATGAATTCTCTTCAGCTACACTATATATCTTCTCCTCCTCCATTATAAGGCTTAGCGATGTTACAAAAAGATCTATATCACCTTCAATCGACTTCCTATCTACTACAAAATCTAGGCATGTGCTACCTATTATGATACCGTCTATACCAATATTTCTAAGGATTTCAATAGCCTTTGCTATGTGTTTAAAAGTATACGTTCCTAACACACCTGTATATTACTTCTTTACTGCTAGAGCCTTTCTTTTCGGCCTTAAATTACTACTCTTACACCTTCTGCATCGTGTTGCTGTAGGTGGATTTATGGCTCCACATACTCTGCATATCTTTTTGTTAAGTATCCTACTCTCTACTATCTTCATGAGCTCAGGATCAGTTACAGGCACAGCTTTACACCTTTCCAGCGTTATAAATATAAAGAGAGGTCTTAAATTTATAAGCTGAACGGCTACACCAAGTGAAAGGACTAAGGGTGTGCAGTAATGCTTTAGTTAATGAGGTAGATGCCGACAATGAGAATACCCCTTGACACCATCTGTGTTAGAAGTGGTATATTGTGTCCACGCTGTAAAAGGCTTATCGATAGTGGAGCCTATACACAGAATGAAGTAGACGTCATGAAGGCTCTACTAGAGCTTGAAGAAGATCCTAACAATAAATTTCTACGTGAGGCTTCGTACTTTAAGAGCTACCATGTAGACTCCATGGTTATAGTAGTTATAGAGGTAAGCGATACTATACCCCAGTCAATGTTGATAAGGCTTGGGCGAACCCTTAGTGAGAAGCTCGGTTTAAGGGTAAGGGTTATCAGAAAATCCCAGGATATCAAGACATTTCTAGCACAAATCTTTGCTCCAGCAAGAATTCAGGGGATAGATAGTGTATGGACACCGGATGGCGATGTACAGCATATAATTAGAATATCTAAATACGATGCAAGGGTTCTTCCATTTAAGGTAAACCAGCTTGAGAACTTACTTACGGCAATATTCAATGAGGTCTATAGAATTAAGATAATATAGATGAATGTGCTATATCTCATAGTTTCTCAGTACAACTTTCTTCTCATAGTGGGAGGCTCCGAGAGCATTAACAATGTATTCAAAAGCTTTTTCAGGATCGGTATGGGTTCCACAGCTATATACGTCAACCGTTGCAAAACTGTATTCAGGCCATGTATGAATTGATATATGGCTCTCTAAAACAATTCCAACAATGCTAATACCATCACCTATCTTCCAAGATTTTATCTCTAGTAACGTCATGCCACCTACGCTAGCAGCCTCTCTAACTACCTTTGTCAAGTATAGAAGATCTGTCAATCTACCTCTATCACATCCATACAGATCCCCTATCACATGCTTCCCAAAAACCACTATTGTTCTCTGAAGGGTTCTCATATCTATTCACCGTAATAGGGTCGGCAGATATATTTATAAACTTTTCTGTAATAAATGAATTGAGTAGCTTTAAAAACCCTACTTAAACCAGTTAAGAACTTATTTGCATCTATTTATGCCCCCCTATAAAGTATGGGATAAGGTACGCTAATTAGCTTCTAAAACACCTAATTAAGTAGCTGGTAGAGATGTCCTTAGAGTTCAAAACCATATCAAAACTCATCAACCATCTAAATAGGGAGACCGCAGATAAGATAAACAGTTTAAACGACGAAGAGAAAAAAGTTCTTGAATACTTTCTACAAAATGTTTCTGTCGGTGCTATAATAGCGGTAAGAGAGTTAAAGGCTTTCTATAGAGTTGAAGATCCTAAAGCTGTGATAAGAAGACTCATAGATATTGGACTACTTGAGCAGGGGTATGGATGCTACAACCTATCGAAGACCATTCGAGAAGAATTGCTTAGACTACTTCTTCAGCAGATGAGACATAATAAAGGTGGAATTTGATCATTCAGATGGTGGCTATGCTAATCGCCTTCCTTTCTTCTTCGACCTCCTTGCCCTTCTCTTCCTCTTTCTACTCCTTTTAACAATTTCTACCCTTTTCATATTTTCAAGTGGTACAAATGTTACAAGATCCTCTAATTCTACGATAATTCCCTTTACACTTGATCTATTAATTAATTTCACTGGAGATGATGATACGTAGAGCTGATCGTTGGATAGGTCGTACGATACTATATTGCTATCTTGGATGCCGGCTCCCAGAACAATTCTATTCAATATAGATAAATCATTGTAGACTAAGTATATTCTCTTTATTCTTGTAAGCTGCGGTACTGGTAGGTAGAAATCGTAGCTGGATCTGTATTTTGTAATAGGATACATTGCAGTATGGGTTACACCATTCAATCTAAATGTAGCTTTAATGAGATCCGCATTCTCGGAAGAGCATATGCTCATGATCCAGGATAGGTAGAGATCTTCATCGTTTACCAATCTATCTACGTTATCGTATTCTAATTCTAAGTTTTTAAAAAATCTGTATAGGGATATAGATACCTCAGGAAAGCTGTATTCATTTAATCTATACAGCTCTATAGATACTGTACCGATACCATTACTCATTTCTTATACCCAATTCTTCTTAGAAACTCGTATCTCTCCCTTCTACTCTCCTCATCCTCAACACCTAGTGGTGTATAGCCATCTACAACACCTACGATACCCCTACCTTGATTTGTCTCAACAACTATAACTTGAAGAGGATTTGCTGTAGCAGCATATATTCTAAGCACCTCCTGGACACTCTTAATTGCATTCACAATATTTATTGGCCAGGCATTTCTTATATATACAACAAATACATGCCCAGCACCTATTCTCCTGGCAACATCTATAGCATACTTCACCAACTCCTCATCATTTCCTTCATATCTTATTAACCTCTTTCCACTAGACTCATTGAATGCTAAACCAAATTTTATCCCAGGAACGTGTGTTACCAGTGCTTCATATAGATCTTCAACTGTTTTTATGAAGTGGCTCTGCCCAATAATCACATTGGAGCCGTGTGGTATTGGTACATCAATTACATCAAATTTGAGTGCCGATGACATACTTTACAACCCCGTTAAAAATAGGGTTGCACAGATTTATATCTTATGCCAAATATAGAATAGAATTCGATTAGCTCCAGCCTTCTAGGATAAACTTTTAACTAATAGCTACGAAACTATCTTATGTAAATGGTGTAGATTAGGTGCCATTTATAAATCTCTGCCTAGACCGCCGGGAGCCCCTGATCAGATTAATATTATTTGATAGAGATGGGAAAAGCATTGCTGAGTATGGATATAGGGATATAGATTTGATTGAAATTAAAGGAACTGTAAGGATAGACTATAGCGCATTCGTATTCCCAAAGAATATGCTGTGCATCTCCATCGAGTCCGATGAAAGAGTTGAAGCTGTTGGAAGGGTTCTGAAAATTGGTTAGAATCCCTATAAGAATAGAACATACATATAGTAGAACAGGCAAACACCATAGAATGTCACTACTACTACTAATCAATCCAGGTGGTGGTATGGTGATCCCTGACCCCAGGGAACTAAAACCTTGTAGAGGTGTCTACATCAATGGATTCGCCTACTGTGGTGAATATAGTATACCTAGGGGCTACATAGCGGTCTCTATTTACATAACATATGGTCTTAGTGGAAGGAATAGAGGCTATATAAGCATCCTTAACGACGGTGGCTATGAAGTGCTAAGGCTAAAGTATGTTAATAATACTATGAGGAAGGTTTCAGGTGATGATAGATATAAGAGCTACGCTCTAATAGCATTAAACAATATTCACAGGATTGATGAATATGCAAAGCATAGATAGGAGTGCAATTATAAAGGTGCTAAGGAATTTTAGATTCATAGTGGTTGAAAATAGTAGTGAGTCTGCTATTTTAGAGTATCTGAGAAGCATCGGCATAGCTAATCTGTTTCAAATCCATAGGATTAAGGGCTATACCATAATAGAGCCCAATACTATAATCTGTGAGAGAGAGTGCAACCCATACTGTATTGAGAGTAATGGAAAGAGCATGAATGAGTGTCTCATCTCCTGTATAAATGCATGTATCGATAGTAAAATAGAGTATATACTTACAAAACTATCCTAACGAAGTTCAGGTTTCATAGTAGTTGCATTCAAGGTAACCTCGACCCACAGCTCCCCACCATCGAGAACCTTGTGCAACTGTTTCAGTTTTCGTATAGGTTTGTAGGGTTTGATGTAAGTTGTGTTACCGTGGGATGAGCCTGTCCACGATGCAGGTTTGTGGTGGAGACCGATGATATGGGCTCCGATGAAAGGTGCCCCGAGGTCTGTGAAGCCAAGGGTTGACAACAAACAACATCAACCAACACGAAACCCAAACCCCGCTACCTATCTCTGGTATAACCTGTCTGGTATAACCTCGTATTCTACCATGTTGTTCTACTTAGCCTACTTCTCAAGGCATGGTGTAGCTTTATAAGATCTTTATGAGATTAGGAAAGTTGCACGAGATACTATCTCACTATTGAGGCTAGAACAGCCTTAGATGTATGTAGCCTGTTTTCAGCTTGAATCCATACAATAGAATTGCTGGATTCTATAACTTCATCTGTTACTTCCTCACCTCTGTGTGCAGGTAGGCAGTGCATGAATATGTAATCCCTCTTAGCATAGGAAACAAGCTCTCTATTCACTTGATAGTTTCTCAGATCCCTGATTCTCTTCTCCCTTTCCATTTCCTGGCCCATACTAACCCATACATCGGTATACACCACATCAGCACCACTTACAGCTTCTATAGGATCTCTTACTACCGCAATAGTAGCACCACTTTTTTGTGCATCTTCATTAGCTAGAGCTACGATTTCCTTGATAGGATCGTAGCCTAGTGGTGTAGCTACGTATATCGTGCCACCGAGTTTAGCTACCGCTAGTAGCAGGCTATGTAGAACATTGTCACTTCCATCACCTAGAAACGCTATCTTAAGCTTCCTTACATCGCCCTTCACCTCCATAATGGTCATTACATCAGCTAGAGCTTGGAGAGGATGTTCACGATCACTCAATGCATTGACTACAGGTATCCTAGCGTATTCGGCCAACTCTACTAGGGTCTCGTGCCTATACACCCTCGCAGCAATACAATCCACGTACCTCTCTAAAACCCTTGCAGTATCCTTCACCGGCTCTCCTCTAGCGAGCTGAAGCTCCTGCGACGATAGATACAGCGAAGTTCCACCAAGCTGATGCATAGCTACCTGAAGACTTACACGTGTTCGAGTACTATGTTTTTCAAATATTAGTGCCAGTACCCTATTCATTAGTATAGGTAGCACCCTATACCCCTCATAAAACATCCTCTTAAATCTGAGACTAAGTTCTAATATAGAGTAGAGCTCATTAGAGGACAGATCAGCAATTGAAAGCAGATCCCTCCCCTTTAGACTATCCACATACATAACCTACACACCACAAATCTACTACATCTTCAAAATATATAACCTCTATATATAAATAGCCTAACAATACCTTAATACATATTCATAGAAGGTAGCACACCACAGTTTAATCAACGAATTATTTAGTGGGCCCGCGGGGATTTGAACCCCGGACCTCCGCCTCGTGAGGGCGGCGTCCTACCAGACTAGACGACGGGCCCCGATCCCATTGTTTCTAGGTATATAGAGATTTTGCAAGCTCCATTTATAAACTTAATTACATATCTTATTGTCAACTATATTAATTTATTAGGTATATCCTACTCCAGCTAGTGTTGAATTAATTGTAGCTACGCACTCTCTACTCTATGAAGCAATTTATAGTATTTAGTCCTTATTAGCTATTTCTCTGTGTAGTATTTCTATGATTTTCTTACTGGTAGTTATATTGAATAGCTCCCTCTGTATTTCATCGATTTCATCATCTGTTAACGCATTTGTGTATTTGAAAAGTCTATCCCTATTTACTTCGATGAATTGTGGACCCCATTTGAATTCTTCCAAGATTTCTCTAGCTTCATCACTAAATCCTGTAATTAGTAATGCTGCTGCTAATGCTTCTACAGTACTCAATTTGAATGGTTTTCCATAGTTTATGGGATTTACAGCTATTAGTATGGGTAGAACTCTATGCTGACCTCTTCTAATATTCTTCAAGAACTCTATACCTTCTCTCCATGACACATCTATAGCCACAAGTCCGCACTCTTCAATCCATAGCCTATCGCTTCGCTTTAGATAGCTATATGCATATGGATTGAGTACTATGCTGCATTTCGGTATCTCACCCACTCTACCTATTCTCCTAGCCTTTCCTCTCCGAATTAGACGCTCAGCTGTACACATACCTGGATTATCTTCACCTTTAGTTAAGATCAATAGCCTAGGCATACTCTATTTATACACCCTTGGAGAGGTGGTACAGATGTCGATGAATTCATTTAAATGGTTAGAGTTCGTAAGATTCTTCACGGGTTCTCACACCTATTTGTAGGTCTCACCTGCAGAGTAGCCAGGGAAGGAGGTACTTACATTTTGGAGAACCACCCTATAGAGTTCAGAGTGCATTGATTTCACATCTGCTGTACTCTCATAACCAAAGTTGTAGCTGGAGGATGCAGATTTATAAACCTTTCATCTAGCTCAAAGGACGGTGTAGTCACAATTGCAATTGATGTATATAGGTCAAGTAAGTTTTTATATACCTGCCATTACTATTGCTCTTAAGGTGGTAGCAACGCATGCCTGAAGCTCTGGTCCTTATAAATACTGACGTTGGTGCTGAGGAAGAGGTATTGAATCAGGTAAGGAGTATAAACGGTGTAAAGGAGGCATACATAGTATATGGTGTATATGATTTGTATACAAGAATTGAAGCTGGTACCATAGAGGATTTAAAGAATATAATATCTACTAAAATAAGGAGACTCCCAAAGGTAAGATCGACCATAACAATGGTCATAGTGTCTACAACTTCAAGCTCTAGTAATGTTGAGAAAAAGATTGGATAGAATCTTGACTTATATAAATATATAAATCGTTGTTGGGCATAGATACATAGTGAGCCTAGATAACAGCGCCTGCATACTCCATATAGGGATCGATGATTTCGATTCCTATCAATATGGCTGTACAACGCATGCCGCAACACATCTACTGCATAGATTAGTTGATAGATTTAGGATAGCATTTATAGACTATCCAAATTTAGTTAGACTAAATCCTTCTATTCCATGGAAAACTCGAGGAAATGGTGCTGTCGCTCTAAGAATTTCAGTAGAATGCAGCAAGGTTCAAGATATTGTAGATTACTGTCGACGTGTGCTACTAGAGTATTGTGATAGCATCAGCAGCACTCTAGATCTATCCCTCTCGACACACGATGTTGAACCTGGTCTTGTTATCGTTGCAAATACTATTCCTTCAATAATGGCTGAAATCTATACAAAAGCTTTATCAGATGTAGTGTTACCATCTATAGTGATAGAAAAACTTATGAGATATAGAAATGTGTATCTGATTGATGTATTCAAAAACCGTGGAGTGGTTGGAGCATCTGCTGCAATCGGATGGTTTTTAGCTGGAGGTGACTATACATACGAGCTTCTTACATACAGATCGAAGAAGCTGTACGGAATGAGAAGGTGCATTGAGATAGACTCAGTTAAAGAATTCGATGAGATTAGCAGATCTAGCACCTTCAATAATATTGATGATGAGAGTGGAAGAATATTGATAGAATCACATGGTGCAGATCCCGTACTCTATGGTGTAAGGGGTGAGTCTCCAGAAGCGGTGAGAATGTCACTCAATATCATTAAAACATGTGAGCCTATTGTAGCTTGGACAGTGTTTAGAAGTAACCAAGCAACAGATGCGCATGGTATCTCTAGAAATATAGATGAATTGAGAATGTACACAACAGCTAAACTTCACGCAGTTATTATATCGAGACCTGAGGTCCTTCCAGGCGGAGCTGTTATGGTGAAGGCATTCGATGCTACAGGTAGTATAGATCTCGTTTTCTTCAAACCATCAACTTTAACAAGTATAGCAATGGATCTAAATATAGGTGATGAGATAATTGTGCAAGGTCATGTAAAACCTTGGGGAAAGACCATGGTATTCCATGTCGAGAAGATTCAAGTTGTAGATATTAAGTCGAGATATATGTGTAGAGCACCTAGGTGTCAAGTATGTAAGAAAAGAGTTGAGAAAATGGGATTGGGTAAGGGATATAGATGCAAAAGATGTGATGTAAACATTGTTAACCCTGAGCTTGACTGTGAACAGCTGCCTAGAGTTGTTGAACAGAAACTATATATTCCACCAGCTAGAATGCAAAAACATCTCATTAAACCGTTATCTAGGTATGGAAAGGAAAAAATATGGAAACCGCTGGTAACGAATATAGAGTTGGCTCATATCAGCCAGATTATTGAACCCCTCTGGTTCCTGTAGAGAACACTTTCTTCCCACACATTAACAGCAACCATATCATGTAATAATCAATTATTTTCATATATATTATCCCAGACCCCTCTATTTCCTATGCATCATATTATTATCTATAGATTTAATCAACATCAGTATCAAAACTATACATAGATCTTTATACAAACTTCAGGAATGTATTTTAAAAACGAATGATGCACGTGAAACACGGGGTCTGGGTACATCAACATCAGATGATGATCTAGCAATATTGTATCAGTTGGATATTACTAACCCCTCTGGTTCCTATAGAGAACACCCATTGTTGGGTCCAGCCCATAATAACCCGTCTTCTGTGATCAAGCCGTATTCGGCTAGAGCGGCTCTCTACCCCTCATATGGAGATTCATTGGAGTAGTCCTTACTCCCTGGAGGATGGCCGTTTCACTGCCTCCACAAATCTCGTCAATAGGTCTCTGCCCCCTAGTTACCTAGAGGGCCTCGCCACATCATCCTCATCGATTTGTGGGCATATCGTTTCTGTGCCAGAGCCTGGGGTATTGCCCCAGCCCCTTACGGGGCTCCAGCTCCATACGGAGGACGGTGTTTCCTCGGTTTCCCGTAACGGCCTATGGGCTGGACCCATAAGTGGTTAGATACTATTTGGATTATATAGCTGTATGAAAGCGAATCGCAGCTAAAGACCTTACAATTAGTGTAAAATGAGGATACACAGATCCTGTATTCAATTACTGTATAATATATCTATTTATGGGAAAGGTATAAGTATTCTAGATAGAATTATGATAATAGATGTAGATATGGCTATTAGTATTATAAGGTATGGATTAAGCTTTACAATGCTCTCTAACTCCTCATAGAATCTAACTAGGCCGACGTAGCTGGCCAGTGAAGGTCCTTGTCTACGTCTTCTTGAAGACATTTCCACTAACCTCATTATCTACTAGATATGACATAGGTTTATTAAGCTTACATCACCTGTAGATAGATTTGTAGAGAAAGATTTACCGTGGAGTTTAATGGAGCTAGAGACGCTATGTAGAGATGAGATACTGAAGCACTTTGCAAATCATGAGAAGCTTTTGAGTGCTATCAATATGAATAGATTTCTAGTTCTAATTGACAGAATGTATGGTTTAATGGTATACGTATTTAGAGGCAGCGATAGAGACTATATCGTATCACCATGTAGAATGTGTACATGTAGCGATTTTATTATAAATTTTATTGGTAGAAAGAGGGGCTACCCCTGTTATCATGTTGTAGGGTTTACTATTGCTGAGAAACAGAATAGATTGAAATATGTAGAACTAGATCACGCAACACTAATTTCTATAGTTAGCGAAGTTGTTTTCCAAGGATTTTCTCCAAAGCTAAGAAAGATTATTAGGAGCTAGACTGGAATACCGTATTTCTGAAACTTGGAAATACTGTATATGGGGTACCATTTTGAGATGGAGAGGTAGGGTATACAGCTATATTAGGAGTGAGATCGATAGAGGAGCAAAACTACACTTTTCTCTCATAGATCCTGAAAAGGTTTCGGATATCGGCGAGCTCCACAAAATCTTAAAGATGGTAATCGATGCTGGAACGGACGCTCTATTGATTGGTGGCAGTCTTCAGGTATTTAGTGAAGATGTTACATCTATTGTTAAATTAGTGGATGATTACAATAAACCATCTATACTGTTTCCAGGCAGTATAGCAGGGCTTTCACCATATGCAGATGCGATACTATTCATCTCGCTACTCAACTCGGACGATCCGTATTTTATAGTAGGGGCGCAGGTTTACGCAGCTCCATTAGTTAAGAGATTTAAACTGGAGGTTCTTCCAACAGGTTACATAATTGTAAGTGACTGGCCGAGCTCTGTAAGTATAATGGGTAGAGCTAGGCCTATACCCCTAAAGAAACCTGAGATAGGAGCAGCGTACGCATTAGCGGCCAGGTATATGGGGATGAGGTTTGTGTACCTTGAAGCAGGTTCAGGTGCTCCAAATGCAATTCCACCATCATTTGTTAAGGTAGTTAAAAGCTGTATCGATGACACTATACTAATAGTTGGTGGAGGTATCAGAGATTCTGAAGTGGCTCGTGATTTAACAAAAGCTGGTGCAGATATTATCGTAACAGGGACTATTATAGAGGAGAATGTTGATAAAGCTTTAAATATCATAAGAAGTATTAAACGCTTCTAAATCTCTCCACCAAGGATACGTCGGATATTTGTATTAAGTGGTGGTTCTATAATACCTTTCTCTGTAACAATACCTGATACGAGATCAGGTGGTGTTATATCAAATGATGGATTGAATACCTCAGCATTCTCCACCGTTATAAGGACCTTTCCAAGTATACGCCTTACCTCATCTGGATTGCGCTCCTCTATGACAATATTTTCTATTGTTGAATTGAGGTCAAATGTAGAGGTGGGTGCTGCAACATAGAATGGTATTCCATGTCTTTTGGCAGCAATAGCTATTGTATAGGTACCTATCTTATTCACCACATGTCCATCGCTAAGAATTCTATCAGCACCAACTATAACCTTACTAACAAGTCCTCTATACATTAGATAGCCAACCATATTATCAGTTATCAGCTTGGTGGGTATACCCTCCTTTACGAGCTCCCATACAGTTAGTCTAGCACCTTGTAACATTGGTCTAGTCTCTGTGGCAATAACCCTTATCTTCTTACCCTTATACCATGCTACTCTTATGATAGCTAGAGCTGTACCAAATGCTGCTGTTGCTAGTGCACCCGCATTACAGTGTGTGAGTATCGTATCACCATCATCTATAATCCTATCACCTATTTCACCAATTTTGATGTTTACCTCAATATCTTCACGATATATCCTTAGAGCTTCATCGATAATAGCTCTTCTATAGCTCTCTAAATCCCGGTATCTCTGTTCTAGGACCACCCTTTTAATTCTATCTAAAGCCCAGAATAGATTATATGCTGTAGGCCTCGTTCTCCTAAGTCTATCTACAACTCTTAGGACTAGATTCCGCAACTCTTCAACGCTAGCCACGGAGCTGTTTGCTACTGTAGCCGCTACGGCAAGTGCAGCTGCAACACCTATTGCTGGAGCACCCCTAATCTCCATACTCTCTATAGCCCTTGAAATTCTTTCATAATCAATACTTTCCTCATAGACCTCTTCATGTGGTAGAAGATTGGTATTAATCCATCTAACCCGTCCATCAATCCATTCTACAGCCTTTACCTTAAGAGGGTACCTAAAATCCATTTAATAGCACCGTCAAATCTCTGCTCATTATAGCCTAAAAATCTTTAGTAAAATATAGATAGACTAGGTACACATATATTGAGTGCAAATAATGCTTTATTCACATTAGTTAACTGCAGAATATACGCTAAGAAGGTACCACCTGAACTATGTGAACGGTTCGGTATTATAGAGGGTGGAGAGGTAAATCCGGTACTAGCTCTCTACCTGTTAAGCACGAAGTCCGTCAAAATAGTCGATGAATATGGAAATAGTATTGATACATCTGATGTAGTGAGATGCATCGATAATCCGATGTATTCAACACTCTTCTTTGTATTCCAGGACCTTGTAAGACGTGGTAAACGGGTAGTCTTTGGCAATAGCGATAATGAGCTAATTATAGTTGGTGAGAAAACGCTTGTCTATGCAATGGATGAGGATTCGATGATTAGAGCGGCAGAACTATACGATATTGTTGATAGAGCTATTAAGCAAGGTTATAGAGTTTTAATCGCAGTAGTAGATATGCATGGAGATGTCACATACTACGAGGTTGGTAAAATGACCTTTCCAAAAATAGAGAGAAGGGAGATGTAAATGAAGGAACTCTACGAACCAGTGAGAGGTTTTAGAGACTATATACCTCCAGAGAGCGAGATTCTGTCATGGATATGCAGTGTATTCAGAGAGGTTGTAGAGTCGTTTGGCTATAGAGAGGTAAGGACACCAACTGTTGAAAGCTTCAAGCTCTTTGCAATGAAGTCAGGTGAAGAGATTAGAGAATCGATGTATGTGTTTAAGGATAAGGGAGATAGAGAGGTAGCTCTAAGACCAGAGGTAACCCCAAGTGTTATAAGGGTCTATCTAAAGGAGTTGAAGGCATGGCCAAAGCCTATAAAGCTCTTCTATATAGCCAATGTATTTAGATACGACGAACCTCAGTTGGGTAGGTATAGAGAATTTACACAAGCTGGTATAGAGGTTCTGGGAGCAGATGATTTAAGCTATGATATTGAGTTGATAGAAGTTCTAGAAGAGTTCTATGATAGAATAGGTTTAGCAGATCGTAGATACAAGGTAAATAACGTTGCAATATTTCGGGAGCTCGCTATGCGTTCAAACCTAGATGAAAATAGTGTAGATAGACTACTACATCTATTGGATAAAGGTCTATTTGATGAAGCTGCTAGCCTATTTGAGAGTAGGGGTGCCATAAAGGGTGCGAGAATAATAAGGGAGGTTGCCAAACATAGAGGTGCAAACGATCTACAACCGCTAATCAGCATACTAGAAGATGAAGGAATATACAACGATTTCAAAACACATATAGATAACCTCATAAGGTATATAGATTTTGTGAAATCTATTGGAGCTAGGGTAGTTCTAGATCCAGCTTTTGCAAGAGGGATAGCATATTATACCGGGATAATATTTGAGGTGTTGGCTCCTCCACTAAGTATAAGCATAGCTGGTGGAGGTAGATACGATAATCTAACAACTGTATACGGTGGTGAAGAGCTTTCAAGTACAGGATTCGCTATAGGGGTTGAAAGAACAATGCTAGCCTTATCATCCCAGGGATCCAAACCTTCAATATCTAGGAAAAGAGCTCTACTCCTACTACTTGTAAGAGATCCCTCGATAATCACTGTGGTTAATACAGTTATAAGAGATGTTAGGAGAAAGGGTATTATAGTGCAGGTGGAGATGGTATCAGCAACTCATAGATTGAGTAGATGGCTAGAGTACGCTTCTAAGGGAGGATTCGACTATACATTGATCGTCGGTAAGAAGGAGCTAGAAAAGGGCACCATATTGGTTAGAGATATGGGGCACTGGGAGCAGTATGAAATACCCATTAATAAACTTGCAGAGTTTTTGGTGAGTAGATTTGGATGATGTTATAGGTGATGTAAAGCTATTTAAGGGTATGAGAATAGAGGATTTAATAGAGCTGTACGGCTCTATCCATGGCTTTATGGCATCACATATACATGAGGCTATAAAAATTATCAAGGAATTCAAGGAGAAGTGCGATACTAGGATTATTTCCTTTACAGGGAATATTGTTGCAACAGGGGTTAGAGGAATTATATCGCAGCTACTTAAGGAGAGGATATTCAATGTAGTTATAACAACATGTGGTACTGTGGATCACGATATTGCAAGAAGCTTCGGAGGTAGGTATATGAAGGGGTTTTTTGACTCAGACGATGTTCAACTTCATAGGGAGGGCATACATAGACTGGGCAATGTTTATATCCCTGTTAATGATTACGGACCCATAATCGAGAAGGTCGTCCATAGTGTGCTTAGCGAACTTGTCAATAGAAATGGTAGCGGAAGAACCTATAGCGTTAAGGATATTCTATGGGAGGTAGGGAGGAAGATAGGAGATGAAAATTCGATACTTAGAATAGCAAGTAGCAATGGAATACCTATCTATGTTCCAGGTTTCCTAGATGGAGCATTTGGTACAGCGCTATTCACATTTTCACAGTTCAATAAAATCTATATAGATGTGTTTAGAGATGAGAGTGAACTTGCAGATATTGCATTTAGATCTAGGTGTATGGGGGCACTGATAGTAGGTGGTGGAATAAGCAAGCACCACACGTTATGGTGGGCGCAATTCCATGGAGGGCTAGACTATGCTGTCTATATAACAACAGCTGTTGAATGGGATGGTTCTTTGAGTGGCGCTAGACCTAGAGAGGCCATTACGTGGAGTAAGATTAGAGAGTGTGCAAGAAGCGTTGTAGTGTACGGTGATGCAACAGTTCTCATACCTATAATAGCCTACGGTGCTCTATTCACGTAACCTATTCAATCCAATGGATATTCTTGTTTAAGCACATTGCTTATTAGTTTACCCTTAGAATAGAGTATATTTAGTAGTGAGTGGTGCTGAGGAAGAATGAGTACACTGGAGAAATTTAGAGCTATAAGTCCTGCGGAATTCTTCTATAGGAATAAGGAGATAGCAGGGTTTTCCAATCCAGCTAGAGCCCTCTATCAATCTGTAAGGGAATTGCTAGAGAATGCATTAGATGCTACGGATGCCCACGGAATTCTACCAGATATAGAGATATCTATTGATAGGAGTCCCGATAAGCCTATGGTGTATAGAATAACTGTTAAGGATAATGGTATAGGGATTCCAGAGAAATACATACCTGAGGCCTTTGGAAGGGTTCTATTTAGCTCAAAGTATGTTCTAAGACAGACCCGAGGACTTTTCGGTCTTGGTGCAAAGATGATCGTCCTCTATGGTCAGATAACGGTTGGTGAGCCAGCTGAAATAGTCTCCGCTACCATAGGCTCTAAAAAGATATACTCATACAAAATTTCAATTGATGTGAAGGAGAACAAACCAATAGTTCTTCAGCGGGGGGTATGGCCCAATATAGGTGGTTGGCATGGCACCATAGTAAAGATATCTGTTGAAGGTGATTGGGGTAGAGCTAAGCAGAAGATATTGGACTATGTTAAGAGGACAGCTATCGTTACCCCGTATGCAAACATCGTTCTTAGGACACCGGATGGGGAGATATATACGTATCCTAGAGCTACGGATAAGCTACCTCCACCACCCAGGGAGACGAAACCGCATCCACATGGGATTGATATAGAGATGCTAAAGGCTATGATAAGTGAAACAAAGGAGCCGACATTGCTAGATTTTATAGCCAACGAATTCCAAGGCGTTGGAAAGGTGATTGCTGGACGGTTTCTACAGAGCTATGGATTTGAACCTAGTAAGAATCCAAAGGAGCTTTCTAAGGAGGAGCTGGAAGCTTTGGCCAAAGCATTAAGGGAATTTAATGAGTTTAGAAAACCTAGAGCAGAGCATCTATCACCAATAGGAGCGGATCTGATAAAGATAGGGCTTAGCAGTATTTTGAAACCCGAATTCGCCGATGCTGTAACAATGAAGCCTATAGTCTATGAGGGGCACGCAGTAGTTATTGAGGTGGGGATAGCATATGGGGGAGCTATAGAGCCTTCAGATGAGCCCCAACTTCTACGATTCGCTAACAAGATACCTTTACTGTATGACGAGAGAACAGATGTTTCTTGGAAGGTTGTATCGGAGAATATAGATTGGAACTACTATGATGTGACGTTTCCAGCTCCCATAGCTATTCTCACCCATATATGTGGGACAAAGATACCATACAAGGGTGTTGGTAAGGAGAGTGTAGCAGAGGTGCCTGTAATTGAACGTGAACTTGAGGAGGGTGTAAGGCATGTTGCAAGATCTCTGAAGCTTTACTTGACGAGGAAGCAGAGGGAAGAGGAATACATGAGGAAGGCGGTCACTATCATCAAGTATATACCCGAGGTATCGATAGCGTTAGCAACATTTCTCCGTTCAAATCCTGAACCCGTGGATCCAAAGGTTATAGAGGATAAGCTGTTTGAGCTTGTAAAGAGGAGATATGGTGAGTATATTAAAGGAATATCCATTCCAAGGGATGTAGTTCTATCAATTGAATGATTCTATGTGGTGGGTAGTATGGATGAGGGGAGAAAGTTCGCATCGTCAATTGATATTAAGGCTAGGCAGCTAGCTGCTGAAAGAATTAGAGAGGCATTTGAGAAAATCGCTAAAGCTGTACTTAGTGGTGAGGAGCCAAAGCTTATAATACCTAGGAGGACGCTATCCAATACTGTATATGATGTAGAGAAGGGTATTCTGCTACTAGGTTCAGCAACCTTTGAGAGGAGCTTTATGGATGTAAAGGAGTCTAGGAAATTTATGCAGACCATGCTGATGGCTAGGATTATATATGAGGCTCTCATAAGTAACGAGTACCCTACGATAAGAGATCTATTCTATCGTGGAAAGCACAGCATAAGGTATAGGGATCATAGGAACAGGATTGGAGAGGAGAATACATGGGATGAGCAGAAGGAGAGCGATTCTGTTCTAAGAGATATAGAGGTGTATGTGAATCTGCTTAGAGAGGAGATGTTGATACTTAGTAAGGAGAAGGGCAAGGTTGTGGGTGATATGAGGATTAGATCAGGTGATGATGTGATAGATCTTAGTAAGATGGGCCACGGAGCATATTCCATAGAGCCGACGCCGGATCTGATAGAATTCGTGGATGTTAGCGCTGAGTTTGTTCTAGTTGTAGAGAAGGATGCTGTATTCCAGCAACTTCATAGAGCCGGATTTTGGAGAAAGTACAGGGCTATATTGATAACAAGTGCTGGACAGCCCGATAGAGCTACTAGAAGATTTGTAAGAAGATTGAATGAGGAGCTCAACCTACCAGTATACATACTCACAGATGCAGATCCGTATGGATGGTATATATACAGCGTATTTAGAACAGGATCGATTACACTATCATACGAATCTGAAAGACTTGCAACACCGAAGGCAAAGTTTCTAGGTGTTAGTATGAGTGATATTTTTGGAGATAAGCAGAGAGGCAAGAAACCATACCTCTCTGAAAATGAAAGAAGGAATTTTATCATAAAGGCAAAGAAAACCGATATTAAGAGAGCACAGGAGCTGCTAAACTACGAATGGTTTAAAACAGAGGGATGGTTGAGGGAGATAAACATTTTCATAGATAAGCAGAGCAAGCTTGAGATAGAGGCACTAACAGGCAAGGGTCTCTACTTTCTGGCAGATACATATATACCTACGAAAATTGGAACAAAAGATTTTATAGAATAGACAAAACGATTTTAATTAAAAGTTATAAATAGACATCCAATACATAATCTTGGAAAGAGCCGCCGTAGCTCAGCTTCCGGGAGAGCGCCCGGCTGAAGAAGAGATCCTGTAGAAACCGGGAGGTCGGGGGTTCAAATCCCCCCGGCGGCATCCAATTACAGTCCAGCAATCTTTATTACTCCTAGAAATAAACAGTACCTATGAGCCGGGGTGGCCGAGCGGTCTAAGGCGGCGGGCTGCAGTGGCGCATTTCCGACTTCCGTCCGTCGAGACCCGTTATTCCCCGGGTTCGAATCCCGGCCCCGGCTCCAAAACCCATTCTCAAGTGCTATAAGAGATTTGGAAAATTTGGTGAAAATTGTATGGATAAAGTGTTCCAATAAAAATTTAATAGGTAGCTCTGTTATACAGAGCTCTAGATCTAAAGTGGGCCCGTCGTCTAGTCTGGTAGGACGCCGCCCTGACGAGGCGGAGGTCCGGGGTTCAAATCCCCGCGGGCCCACTAAATAAGAGAATGATGATCTACGCAGGCCTGTGAAATATAAAATATGACGAGACCTCTTTGGCTGATCTATGCATCAAATTCTATGGTGTGGTTGGGATGTGGTTGGATAGTATCTTAAGATCTGTTAAAGCTTATTAACTTTGTCGATAGCTGTAGAATATAGCTAGCATATTTGGTGGGCCGGTAGCTCAGCCTGGAAGAGCGCTCGGTTGGCATCCGAGAGGTCCCGGGTTCAAATCCCGGCCGGTCCACCAACACATAGATGAAAACGATCTATGTTTACAATTTGTATCCATTACGATGAGCTTCCATGGAGATTTGGTAGCCTTTAACACAGCCTGTTAAAAATGTATTTAGAATATCCACGGTGTATCTACGTGTTATTGTGTGAATGCAATTGTTTCAGTAGGGTCTCTCCTTAATTTTATGTTAATATCAAGATATAGATGTGAAGGTTGTGGAAATGTGTGCAGCAAATGTATTAGATGTGGCGCAGAGTAGGAGTAGAGTTGATTTACTGGTTGCGCAACTTTTGAAGGATACGAATATCATTAAGGAGGTTTCTATGGATGGTATAGAGTTTAGGATAGCGGTACAGAAGTTTGTATATCTGCTTCAAGTTGTTGGAGGGCTTGATCTGGGGTTTAAGTTTGAGTGGCTTTCTATGGGTCCCTACTCAAAGGGTTTACAGATTTACTATCAAAGGGTAGCAAGATCTTTAGCGGGTGACCCAAATACCTTATTAGTAGAGTTAAGTACTTTTGAACGGAATGCTCTAGAGGCGGTCAAGAGGCTGCTTTTTAGTGTAAGGGAACAGGTGGCTAAGTTGGATATTAAGGTTCTTGAAATTGTAGCAAGCTTGATAATGTTATGTAGGGATGTGTATCCCAAGCCTCTAAATCCTGTTGAGGAACTCGTCCTGCGAAAGAAGCTGTCGAGGGAAGATGTTCTAAAGGTATGGAATGTTATTGATAAGCTTGGCATTTGTATATAAAGGTATTACCTCAGAAGCGATATAGTTTATTTTCAGTATATTTGGTGAAAACAGTGTGATTAAGGTTAGCCCTAGTGGTGCTCCAAAGATACGTGGTGTTAAGAGGATATACGATGAGGTACATGGATATATAGAATTGAGTGACGTTGAGTTAAAAATAGTTGACTCGCCTGTTTTTCAGAGATTGAGATTCATAAAACAGCTAGCAGCTGCATGGTACGTCTATCCAGGAGCTACCCATACTAGGTTTAGCCACAGTCTTGGAGTAATGCATATAATGGGATTGATAGCTTCGAGACTGCTCAATCTGGGGTACATATACAATGCGGACGACGTACAGCTACTAAGATTAGCAGCACTTCTACATGATATTGGACATACACCATTTAGCCATGCAATAGAGCCATTCTATAAGCATAGGCTGTACATAGGACATGAAGATCTTTCAAAGATAGTTATTCTAGAGAATAGCGAGATTAGAGAAACACTGGATAGCTATGGATATGATCCAAAAACCGTTGTAGCGCTCCTAGAGGGTAGGTATAAGGAACCCTTATACAACCAGCTCCTCTCAGGTGATGTTGATGTAGATAGGATGGATTACTTAATAAGGGATGCACTTCATACAGGTGTGACATACGGTTCAATAGATTTACAGAGAATAATAGCAACACTGGTTGTCGATGGAGATGGCAATTTAGCGATACTTGATAAAGGTATAGATGCTCTCGAGAATTTCTACCTTGCTCGAATGCATATGTATAGAGCTGTTTACTATCATAAGACACTGGTAGGCTATGAGATGATGCTTAGAAAAATCTATGAGTACGTAAATGAGTATGTTGAAGATCCACTGCTTCCAAAGTCTAGAGAAGATATTATAAGGATTGCCCGTTCTGGAGAAATAGCTGTATGGCACGATGATTGGTTTCTGGGAGTGATGATAGACATGTATCGGAAGGGTAGATGTAGAGAGTTGAAGGAGCTTATAGAAGCGTTTTTCTTTAGAAAGGGGTATAAGGTGGTGGTAGATAGATCTAAATTTGATGTGAATCCCATCGATATAGAGAGGGATAGGGATATAGCAGTACTTCAGGAAATCATAAATAGTATGAGGAGTAGAATTGGAGTTCACCAGATAGCACTCTTTGTTGATGATATAAAGATTCTAGATGAAGACCCCTATGTAGTTCCGAGAGTCATAGTTGATGGAAGAGCGTCTATACCAATTATAGATGTTGGAAATAGTGTTGTGAAGAGTATCCCCAAAAGGTATCATATAAAGAGGCTATATGCTATAGGCAGTAGGTGGCAGGAGGTAAGGGAATACCTTATTGAGAGGGGGGTTATAGATGCTTAGATTAATAGGTTTAGGGCTTTCAATATATCTCCTACCGATTGGTAACTTAGTGAAACTCTTAAGATGTAATAAAATTCTGGTTGATACATATACAAGCATCTGGTTTTCCGAGGGTATAGATCTTTTTAAGATGCTAAATATGGATGGTATAGAGGTTGTGTATGCATGTAGAAATGATCTCGAGGGAAAAGGTATCGATGTTGTTGTAGAGGAGGCTAGAAGTAAGGATATATGTATAGCTACACCAGGAGATCCATTAATAGCTACGACACATTCTGCTATAGTCGTTGAGGCTCTGAGGAAGGGAGTACCTGTAGAAGTTTCACCATCCTCATCTATATTAAATGTTGGTATATCAATGTCATGTCTTCAGGTATACAGATTTGGTAGAATAGCTACTGTGGTTAGGCCAAAGAATGGAATAGAATACGAGCACCCTCTTCATATTGTGAAACTCAATAGGGTACAGGATCTCCATACAATGCTACTTCTAGAAATGGATGCAGAAAACAATTACTTTATGACGCCTAGAGAAGCAATAGAGGTTCTCCTCAATATACAGAGAAGATGGGGGGAGGAAGTAATAGCATTAGATGATGTGATCATAGTACAGCAGGCTATTACAAGTGGTAAAGGTAGAGTTTATGTAGAGACCGTTAATAGGATAGTAGATAGCGTAACGGAATTTGGTGAACCACCGTACACGGTGATAATACCAGCAAGAAAACTGCATCCAATTGAAAGAGAGTGTCTAGATAATATAGAGAAGATACAATGTTACACACCTTCGCAATACACAGATTTACATAAACTGTTGGAAAGAATACACAGGCTTAAGTAGGATAGAGATCTAGTTCTACACATTGCAACAATAAAATAGAATAGCAATGGTTGTGCAACCAAGAGCATTTATATACCTAGGACGTGAATCAATTAACCTAAGAGCCGCGGTAGCTCAGCCTGGTGGAGCGCCGCCCTGGTAAGGCGGAGGTCCCGGGTTCAAATCCCGGCCGCGGCTTCGCTAATTATCAATTAAAAACCAGTATTAAAATAGCACATACTGCATTCAATATACCTATAGACCATGATACTCTTAGTGTCATTCAAGATATTTTGAACCCTCTGCATCTAAGGGTTTCTAAACCAGCTCCATCTAGATATCCATTAGAATCTCTAAGAACTGTAACAAACTATAAAATGGGGTAGAGAGACAAAGTGAACTAATTCACGAACACACCAGTGGTCTTTTGACGTAGCCTATAGGATGTAGCATGCGAATCAGCATAGCCTAGCTATGGTTGTATCTCTATGTTTTGGCATTCCAGCACTTTGATTGATAGTGGCGAATGTATCTCCGTATACAGCTAATGTTGATAGGATTAAGATCTGCGATTGGGCAATCTACATTTTTATTGCAAGGAAATATTCTATTCTTCCTCCTGCAAATTCTATTGAGAGGTGTAGCGGGGCTTTCGAGCCATATTTCAGTTCAACTATATTACTAAGCTTCAGCATCTCTATGATTTTTGAAAGGTATTCACTATCATATGCAGCGGTAGACTCCTTCCTAATATTCAAGTTAATAACCGTACCTGATGTTGTTGTAAGTCTATATATACTTTTCTTGGTATCATAGTCGAAGAACAATACTGTATCATCCTTGGCTGTAATACCAGTTGTGCTACTAATGGATGTCAATTCACTAAGGGTTGTTCTAAGTGGTGATGAAAGTATAGAGGCCTCTACATCATATTCTGGTGTAAGTTCAGGTGCTTCCTCAGCTATAACTTCAAGGTTCTTAAACTTGTATCTCCTTATCGACATACCCTCTACCAGTATTTCAACATGTTCGTTATTAGCTGCTATTGTTATTCTATCGCTCTTCTTTAACTGTTTCAGTATTTTTGATAGAACCGAAACTGCTATACCTATACTAACCTCTTCAGATACTCTGTATTCTTGAAAGGCTTCAGGAGGCAGATTTATTGAAAGCATGGCGATTTTACTAGGATCTAGCGCTTTAATGCTAAAGCTCTGTGAATCGATATTTATCAGAACCTCATCAACAATTTCGCTTACTATACTAAGCACATCTGCAAATTCTTTTGCATTGGGGTATGCTATTAGTATCTTCGGCTCTATTGTAATGGCTATACTATCCACTGGTAATCCCCAGTACCAGTTTATAGACTTCAAAATTTTTAAGTAGTTATAGCCAATAGTTTCATTTAGATGATGAAAGGTCTCCCACTGCTGGTTATGATGAGGTATATGAGTACTGATAACTTTCTATATCTGTGTATAGTTTCGGGCTACTCTCACAGAGACTAGCTACATAGTTTTACATACATCTATATAAATTGGGGAGCGAGTAGCCTTCTCGTGATCAAATATGGAATGCATATACTGTGGCTCTCAGAATCTACTGTACGATTACATGCATGGGTATATTGTCTGCAGTAATTGTGGTACCATTAATGATGATATATTTATGGAACACTACATACCGGTTAAGGATGGTGAAATATTCAAATTCAAAGGTCTTCCAACAGTTCGTGAAGGATTTGAGAGGAAATTAGCTAAAAATAGGCTAAGGCAATTAGCCAAGGTCCGTAGGGATGTAAAAATATATGAAAATTTTGCTAAGAAGAGCAGAAGAGGTGTATATGTTGATTGGGATGCCTTACAAAAGAGATTGCAAGGCGATAAGTCTAGGATATACAAGCATGTTGCTGAAGATTCTATAAAGAGGGCGGTGGATATGGATCGACTAGTAAGGATAATAATTGAAGAAATTATAGAGCAAGACCCAGTACTATCTTCAAGAACTCTAAGAGGAAAGGTAGCTTTAGCCATAATATTGAAGCACATGATTTTAGATAGCAATATAGATATGAGTAGAATAGCTAAGGAAACTTCACTAAGTAAAATGCATATAAAAAGACTTTTAACATTAATCAGAACCAGGATGGAGTTCATAAACAAAAAATTAATTGAATTGAAATCGATAGTACCGAAGGCCATATCGATCTCTCAGTAAAGCTTGTTCCAGCAGAAACTATCCGAATTTCTAAACACTACCTCATCAATAGGTTGTGGATGCGATTTCAAGTTCGAAAAGCTATGGTACTATGAATGAAAATGTGCTATCCAAATTAATGTAGAGGATTGTTAGTGAGGAAAGGGTCTTAGTCCGAGTTTATGATAGGTGTATTGAAGAGGGTTTTTGACACCGCATTCACTATTACACATATTTAGAGTCTTCATGGTTGAACAACTATAGGGTAGGTAACGTCTTTTCGAACCTCGCAAACCTGCTAAATGCTCCAACTGGTATCTAGTTATTCTCTCATTAAAATCAGGACTAGATCTGAAGATCTGCAGCAATTCACTGATATCGATATCTAGATTTATTAAGAAAGTGGCCAAGGCAAACCTTTGATGATGAGTTAGGTTTTCACCAGAGGTTAATGACCTTAATATAACTTGCATACATGGTGGAAAGAAATTCTCGGAGAATAGTAGAAGACTTTTTGCATCTTTTAAAGCCTCAGATAGATTGATTTTCATCTCTAGAGTCTTTTCCTTAGAGGTTGAAATCGAGTTACTGATCTGTGGAGTCTCTGATTCTAAAAGCTTAACAAAATCCCTTATATCATTGGCCAGATTCTGGTCAAATGAATAGAGCTTATCAACAAATTTTTGAAGAAGTAGCTTACTATCGCTACATGATGTATGAATAGATCTAATTCTATTACTTATAAGATTCCTTAAATATTCCATAGCAATTCTAGCAACTTTCTCACGATTCTCAATAAGAACAAAACCCCTTTGTAAGAGCATCATAGATAAACTCCATACAACTTCTGTTGATGAAAGGCTTCGAACTGCTTTAAGATATGATGTAAAGGGTATTCTATACCTATAGCATATCCTAACGATAGCATTATTTCTATTTATATATAGATCAGCTTCACTAAAACATCCATCAGATTTCTCAACCTCCAATCCCAAACCTCTAATTATTTTAATAAATTCAACTTCACTAAGAGATGCGAGATAGTAATCTACATAAAGTTTAGAGAACCTATATGCAAATCTATTTATATATGGATTACCGAAATGAATACTGATGATTAGTGCAAGTGGAGAAAGCCTAAGATAGGAATCTACTGTAATGATGCTAGCCATACTCTCGCTATCTTTTTGAAGAAAGAATTCAAGGGCATTTCTACAGCTAGCATTTCTACACACTCTAATAAAATCAGCTAGAATGCTATCATTTAAGAGAGCACTATAGAGATCGCTACAGTTCTCACCAGCAAGAAACATCTTTATCAGATGCTCCATAACTTACACAACCCCATACTATTTATCTATGCTAGCAAATTTTATAGAGAGATCGGCAAAACTTTACTGGGATCTCCATCGATCTCTGATAGAGGTAAAGCTCTCTTTAGATACCCGAGTACCATCTCTAAATCACCTTTATGATATTCCAATAAGCATAGGCAGTTTTCATCACCACTACTAACAATCTTAATGAGAATAAGAGGATTAATAGGAGGATCCGGTAAGTTCTGTAAAGGCTTTCTGCTACCAACATAGTACCATTTTAACCTAGAACCCTGTGCAGAAAGTCTATACCAGTATCTGCCATAATAGTAGTACGTTTTTATCTTATTTCCATACTTTTTAGTAACGATGTGAAAGGGTTTTAGATAGTAGCCTGTATCCTTTATCATACTATTGTATTCATACAACTTCTCTCTATAGAGTGCTGCAATAGTAGATAGTAGTCTATATACCTGATGTGTATCTAAACATATCTTGTATATGCAGAATGTAGTAGTATCGCTGGACAAGGTTACACCATACTTGTGTATGGCAAAGAAGTAAACTTAGGCTGTGAATCCAATGAAGTAATTCAATTTTGGAATATTTATATAGTAGATTCAAATTCTTTTAGAAGATTTTGAACTCTTACTATAGATTCTCTACCTATTGTTAAAAGAACACCGTTATCCAAAACTATTTCACCTCCTATGATAACTGTCTTAACTAGAAAACTAGCATTAATCATTTCGCTTGCTATAGCTCTTCTTGTCATGGGAATGGGTCCGTATGGAGGTTCGCTAAAGTCGAGAATGATTACATCAGCAAGCGTGTTCTCTTTAATAACACCTGAGCCCATACCGTGATTAGCCGGGTTAAGTGATGAGAGTATAGCAATACTTTTCTCTTCATCATTTATAATGTGGTACAACCTCTGTAGTAGTCTTTTAGGATTAAGGAGTATTGGATTGTATGGTGAAATACCACAATTGTACTTCCAAAGCTCTATTTCACTAAAGATGCATTTCGTATAGGCAGTGGTAGGATTGACGACAATGACGTGTTTATTTTCGAAGTCTGGAAAAGTATCATACAACGTCTGTTGGATAGCGGAATCCACATATATAGATATAGTGGTGGAATTTATAATGCTGGCTATTTTCTTAATTACAGATTCGTTTTTGATGTATAATCCGAACGATATAATATTTCTTGATACAGCTTCAGGATCCCTAGAACTCTTTAAAGCATTTCGAATATCATTTTCTATGCTATCAAGGTCAATACTGCTATCTAGTAGTACGATCCGTGTTCGTATCCAATTAGATGATGCTGCAGAGACTATGGCAGAAAGTATTTTTGGATCCGTATTATGTAGAAGGGTTATAATCGATGTAGCACCATTTGCTACTAGGGATGTTAGTGCAACCTCGATTAAGGCATTCAAATCGCCCTTACTAAGCGTATCTATAATCCCTCTAGTATCCATGGGATTTTCAATGAATCTAAATAAGTAGCTGATTATATCCCCTAATCCAACTGTAAATCCAGGAAGCAATACGGTAAATCTATCATTTATAATGTAGTCAGCGAATTCAAATTCAGGCTGAGGTTCACCCTCACCTACAGCTACTATTCTATCTCGATCTATATAGACATAGCCTCTATCTATAAATAGTCTCTTACTATCCATAGTCAATATAGAGGAATCTTTAATCAAGATCTTCATGGCATGTAACCTATCTACGGTATATGCTTTTACTTCTCCAACGTTTTAAACAGTTTTGATCCTGGGTATTTCTGCACATTATTGATATGTGTACCATAGTTATTTTGTCGATTCATATACTGCTCAGCAGAGTTCGAGTATCTGGACGATTTTCTCAGCAGCTTCATTACTAATCCCCATTTCACCTAGTATTGTATACCTCTCTGGCCTTATTGTATGTGCGATGGTTAAAGCTTTTATTAGCTGTTCCCTATCTATACCTATTTCCCTTGCCTTAGTTGGTGCGCCAATTATTCTAAGTATGTCTCTAATTTTCCTCCAGTTTTTTCCGTGTAGATAGAGAGCAATTATGGAGCCTATACCAACCTCTTCACCGTGAAGTGCAGGGTAGTTTGCTATAACATCTATTGCGTGTGCTATTAGATGTTCAGAACCGCTCGCAGGTCTGGTCGACCCTGCTATAGCCATGGCTATTCCACTACTTATAAGAGCTTCAACAAGTACTCTGATAGCTTCCACCGGGATATCCTTTGCTGCAAACCATTCACTATACTTCACAATATGTTTAGCCGATAGGAGTGCTAAAGAGGCGGCATATTCGCCGTAGTACTCACCCTTAAGTCTATGGGCAAGTCTCCAATCAAGAATAGATGAGAACTTTCCTATTAGGTCACAGCATCCAGCAATAATATTTCTTCTCGGTGCTTTGGAAATAATACTGATATCAGCCATGACGATCGCTGGTGTAGCTGCTTTGATCGATGTAGGTCTATCTAGGTTCCTTATTGATGCGAAGGGAGAGGCAATACCATCGTGGGATGGTGTTGTAGGAATGCTGACAAATTTCATATGATTATTCGAAGCAACATATTTAGCTACATCAATGGCTTTACCACCACCAACACCTATGAGAATTTCTGCACCTATCTCTTTAGATATATTTGAAACTTTAGTTATCTCCTCTATGGATGTTCTAGCTATGGATACGATCCAGCATTCTAATCTACTATCGACTAAGTAATCCCTAACCATGTTGGCATAGTTCTTTGTAGCTCCGTATCCACTAACAATGAGTATTCTCTTGCCAAGATTAAGATCGAGTATATGGCTCGGAATTTCATGTAGAATATCACCACCTATAATAATACGTTTAGGTAGATCGATTCTATGGATACTAGTATCCATGTTACACACACGTGTACAGCTATATCATTAATTCACAGCATAGAAGTTTATTAAGCTTACACAACAGTATGCATCTAGAAAGGTTTCTGAATGGTGCAGCCAAACTATGCCTATTCATTCATATACAGCTAATTTACCAGGGAATAGAGAGGATGGTCTGGATAGAATAGCAAAGGCTTTAGAGAAAGCTTACAGGGGAACAACAACAGTAGGTATGGCATTGAAAGAGCATGTAGTACTAGCAGCTGATAAAAAAGCTACTGCAGGTATATATGTTGCTCACAAGAACGTTAGGAAAATCATAAAGATAACAGATAGATTTGCATTAACAATAGCGGGCCTTGTTGCAGATGCACAGTCGTTGGCGGACTATATAAGGGCAGAGGCACAGTACTATCAATTGATAAATGGTAGGCCGATGGGTCTTAGAAGCATAGCCTACCTACTGAGTCTCGTACTAAATGAGTACAAATACTTTCCATTTATTGTACAGCTTATACTTGGAGGCTATGATTATTATGAAGGTGCAAAGCTGTTTGCCATAGAGCCATACGGTGATGTAACTGAGGAAAAATATGCTGCTACAGGATCTGGATCGCCAATAGCTATGGGTATTATAGAATCTGAATACGATCCAGAGATGTCTATTGATGGAGCTGTAAAACTTGCTGTAAAAGCTGTTGCTGCTGCATCGGTAAGGGATGTATTTAGTGGCGGTACAGGTGTAGATGTTATTGTTATAGGTAGAAATACATTTAATGAATACACGTTCCAAGGAGATGAGGTTAAGAAAATCCTCGGTAGAGTCCAACTATGAGCTTCAACATAGATCTCTCATACATAAGATCTGTAATATTTAAAATGATGCCACCATCAGCGCAGCTAACCAGACTAGAATTTGAAGGGCCGGAGATAGCTGTCTATGTGAAAAACCCTGAGTTTCTCCTACAGCAAGGAGATGTAGTATCCCAGATCGCCAAGACCATAAAGAAGCGTATAGTTATAAGAACAGATCCTTCTGTTAGAAAACCTAGTGAGGAGGTTAAGGAGTATATTAAAAGCTTAGCAATACCCGAAGCAGGTATCGAATCTATAGAAATCGATGATGTTCTAGGAGAAGTTGTTATCAAGGCTAGGAATCCACAGTTAATAGAGGATAAAGCTAACCAGATTCTTGTATCAACTGGCTGGAGGCCTAGAATAATACGTTCGCCACCAATGAGATCTAAGATATATGAAGAGATTATGATGGGATATCTTGCTGAGAGTAGCTACAGATTGAAATTTCTTAGAGAGTTAGGGGAGGCTATACACAGAGATGTTCTACTGGCTAAGGATGGCAACAACTATGTTAGGACTACCTTTTTAGGAGCAGCACAAGAGGTTGGTAGATCGGCTGTACTTCTAGAAACCGCAGAGAGCAAGATACTATTAGATTTTGGACTAAACCCTGGAAGGGGCATGTCAACGAATGCCTTTCCAAGGATAGACCTTCTTAACATAGATCCGGAAGATATCGATGCTGTCATAGTTACGCATGCACATCTTGATCACGCTGGTTTGGTACCATACCTATTTAAATATGGGTTCAAGGGAGCTGTATATACCACAGATGCTACAAGAGATTTAATGGTGTTACTGCTAAAGGATTTCCTAGAGATAAGTGAAAGAGAGGGCACGGAGCCTCCATTCACATTAAGAGATGTTGAGAAAATGCTTCTACATACAATAGCACTGAAATACGGTATTGTAACGGATATAGCACCTGATATAAGGTTAACACTCTATAATGCTGGTCATATACTAGGATCTGCTATAGCGCATCTTCATATCGGTAACGGATTTCACAACATCGTTTATACAGGAGACTTTAAATTTGGTAGAACAAAGCTATTGGAAAGAGCCGATCATGAGTTTCCAAGAGTCGACTCAATCATTATGGAAAGTACATATGGTGCCACGGACCAACCTAAACGGGAGGAAGCTGAAGATGAACTGTTGAAGATAGTGCTAGGTACTTATGAAAAGAAGGGGAAAGTGTTGATACCAAGCCTAAGTGTTGGGAGAGCTCAAGAGATAATGTTAATACTTGCTGATGCAATGAGGTTAGGAAAAATTCCAAAGATACCTGTATACATAGAGGGTATGATACACGAGGTTACAGCAATCCACACAGCGTATCCGGAATTACTATCTAGAGAATTGGGGAGAAGACTTAGAAATGGTGAAAATCCATTCAATTTTGAAACGTTTGTTAGGTTAGAAGGTAGAGAACCTAGAACAGAAATTGTTGAGAATCCGGAGCCCGCTATAATAATAGCTACATCGGGTATGCTCACGGGAGGTCCTGCAGTTGAATACTTTAAGCTTATGGCCTCCAATCCCAATAATAGCATTGTCTTTGTCAGCTATCAAGTTGAAGGGACTCTAGGTAGAAGGATAAAGGATGGTTCTAGGGAGGTTGCATTCGTAAATGAGAGGGGTAAGGTTGAGGTAGTTAGGGTAAGGATGCAAGTACATGCAATAGAAGGATTTTCCGGGCACTCAGATAGATACCAATTACTAGAGTATTTAAGGTATGTAGAACCAAAACCATCAACGATTATGCTTGTACATGGTGAAAAGAATTCCATACAGAGCTTTGCTAATGAAATTCAGAGAAGTAGTAAAAAGAGACTAGGATTGGGAGATGTAAGGGTACTGACTCCAAATCTTCTAGACTCCTATACGCTAGCTTACAATATCTAAATACTTTTCACACATAAGATAAAGTAAGTCTATCTTTAGAATGTGAAAGTGGTATTATCTACACCATTCACTACAAATTCTATCCTTTATATTGGATGAGGAGTACGAACCAATTCTGCTATCCATTCTAATAACTTTAGCATTCAAGCCCTTTATCCTAATTTCTTTATCAAAGTTAATATCAAGTAGCTGATCATATCCTAAAGCTATAACATCGGGTTTTATCTCCTCTACAGACTTTAAGATGTTCTCTATAGAACCTAAAAGAGCTCGATAGATGTAGCGTAGAGAACTAACAATGCACAGTCTTTCGCTTTCCTTAAAGACAGGATTGAATCCTTTAAATCTCTTATAGTTTTCATCTCTTGATACAATAACATACAGTTTACTGCCTAGTGAGGAAGCCCATTTAAGAAACTCAATGTGGCCAGGGTGAATAATATCAAAGGAACCTGCTGCTAGTACTATCCTTTCGATAGGTTTTTGCCAATGCCATTCAATCATATTCAATAATTTTAAAGCATCGAGTATGCCCTCTGCATATGATATTGTTACCAAACCTGTTATACAATCACCTTTTTCAAAATAGTACTTAGAATCATTGAAATAGCTTAAGGCGAGATCGACAATTCTAGATGAAGATGTATCAATGAGTTTCAAACTCTTTAAACTCTCCTTGAATGTAGCTAGATATTTGGATAGCCTCTCACACGCATCCATTTCAATCACATCTTAGGAGTTCAGTTCTTCATATAAATGTATCTAAAATCTTGTTAGATAAAAAGAATCTCTCTATAAATAAAAATTGATTAGAATACCCTCACTACGCACATTAATGGAAAACCCTAACAACTGTGTATCGTGTTTAAATTAATCATTGGATTCAATTTAATAAATTTTAGGAAAACGGATTTAGTAAATGATATATAGATGTTTCTAGCTTTTAAGATTTCTAAACCTAAATTTAGAACTAAAGCTATAGTAGCTGGTAGTCTAGGGTTAGAACTAGCATAGCTATGAGTGCTTGATTATGGTGCACAGATAAAATGTCGGCTGGTGTCATATTTTATATTAATGAATGGATTGATGAACAAGATTTTAAACTTTTATTGAAGTTTTCTAGGTATCTCGGTAGAGAAGAAGGTAAATCGAAATTCTCCATAGATTTGAATAAGCTTTCTGAAGTTCTAAGAAGATCGGAGTTGAAGCCATCCGATATTTTAGATGTATTGATGAGCTATGAAGTAGAGTTTGAGAGGGGGAGTATGGATGATATTAAGAGGCTCGTTGAAAACTATGTACCAAGAATAATTGTGGAGCTTTATGGAAGAGATATAGTGTTTGTACCAAACTTCTTCTTAGGTGACACCATTAAGGATCTTAGGGGAGAGGGTAAACTTATATATGATAAGAATTCAAAGGTATTCAAACTAGCTAAACCCATGCATCTCTTTGACATCATTAATACTCTTAAAAAGAGAGGTATTGATGTAGTAAATAGAACTGGTATTGAGGAAAGAATAGAGCTTCCGTTAAAATTAGCGTTTAAAGGAACTCTTCGAGACTACCAAACTGAAGCTTTGGAAGCCTGGAGAAAAAATGTGTATAGAGGGATCATATCCTTACCTACAGGTACCGGAAAAACTGTAATTGCTATAGCAGCCATGGCTGAAGTTAATGTCAAAACACTTGTGGTTACATATACGAAAGAGCAAATGTTTCAATGGAGAGATAAAATAGTAGAATTCACAGATGTTTCTCCCGCTATTGTTGGACTTTTTTATGGAAATGAGAAGAGAGTTGCCCCAATAACCATAACTACATATCAGTCGGCATTTAGATATGTAGATATTCTTGCAATGGGTTTTTCGATGCTAATAGTTGATGAAGTTCACCACTTACCTGCTGATAAGTTTAGATTTATAGCTGAGAACATGTATGCTCCTATAAGGCTCGGTCTTTCAGCTACTGTTATAAGAGAGGATGGAAGGCACACAGATCTTTTTCCGCTAATGGGAGGAATCGTATATAATAAGACTCTTCAGGAGCTTATAGAGAAGGGTTATGTAGCACCGTTTAGAGTTGAGCGAGTGTACGTACAGCTTACATCTGATGAAAAGAAGAAGTATAAAGATCTTTTAGAGAGATATAAAAAATTAGCAAAGAATAGAGTATTTGAACAGTTATTAGCTGATAGCAGAAGGGGGGATATGGGGGCTCTAGAGGCTATAAAAGTAAGAAGCGAATTAAGATCGCTGGTACATAATGCTGAAAAGAAGATTGATGCAATTATAAAGATAGTGAATAAAGAACTTGAAAATAATAGCAAAATACTTATATTTACACAATACATTGAGCAAGCTAAGAAGATTGCAGAAAAGTTATCCACATATTACATTGTTGGGGATCTTGATGAGGATGCTAGAAAAAAGAGGTTAGAGATGTTTAAGCAGGGGGCCGTAAGAGTGTTAGTTCTGACAACAGTTGGTGATGAAGGTATAGATATACCGGATGCAAATGTCGGGATAATAGTAGCGGGAACAGGATCTAGAAGACAATTTATACAGAGACTAGGTAGACTTCTAAGACCGTTACCAGGTAAAGAAGCAAGACTGTATGAAGTTATCGTTAAGGGTACATTCGAAGAAGCTGAGTCGAGGAAACGTAGAGAGGCACTCAAAATGCTATTTGAAGGTTTATTGGTGGAAGAGGAAGTGCAATAGTTATATGATAGTCAAAAATACACATCAACACCGATTTTCATAGAGCCGTGTATTGTTGAAGTTGAACATATAGCACAGTTTATATTTGCCCTAAGCATATCTTAAGATACATTACGGTACTGTAAGCATATGCTGATGGCTATGGATTGCAGCTCTGATATTATAGTGGGTCGTGTAGGCTCCGAATCCACTCCAATCTACGTTGAAATTATTTCAAGAAGACCAATACCGCTTGGAACATATATAACAATACCCTTTGAGTCTCTTAATGTTCTAAATGGTAGTGTAAAGAAGCACTGTCTAGTTGGAGTCGTTAGTCGTACTGGATATAGGAAACTCATCCCGACAAGTCCTACGATTACCGCTACATCGATGCAAACTATCGGTATAGATGATGAACTTCTGAGGTATTCGCCATCAGTGGCTAGAATAATAGCCGATGTGTATGAAAATGGTATTGAGGTTGCCTCTGTACCACCACCTCCAGATAGTCACGTCTTTCTCGCACCACCATCTGTGTTATCTAAAATGTTCAGTAGAAGAAGTGATAGTTCGATAAAGATAGGGCATCTGACCAGTAGAAGTGATGTAGAAATATATGTAGATGTTAATGCACTAACAAAGCATCTATTTATAACAGGTACAACAGGTTCGGGAAAAAGCAATACAGTTGCTTTACTGGCAGATAAAATAGCATCATTAGGAGGAACAGTCATCATATTCGATGTCCATGGGGAGTACTCATCATTGAGGAGTATGTATAGCGATGTGTATATACATGTTATAGACTATAAGCTGAATCCTCTTAAAATACATCCAAGAACTTTAGCTAGAATGATAATACCTGAGGCCGCCGCAACGATTCAGAGAGCATTGACAATGAGAGCACTTGGTTGTGCAAAGCTGCTATTTGAGTCGGTGGTGAAGATGTATGGTATATCAGAGGAGGCGGTTAAAATCCTTAGTAATCCAAGTACTTCCGAAGTTGGGAAACTGCTTCGGGATAGAGATAAGTGTCCTTCTCTACAATATGATTTTAGAGGTTATATGGTAGATGATGAGGAAGATATGGATATCAACGATAGGCTAGCGTGGCTTTTAAAGGAATACGTAAAGGTTCTTATAAAGAGTTCTAGGGATAGTAATAGCGAAGCTGTAGCAAAGGCGTGTAGTAAGGTTGATGAATTCTTTGAATACGCAGCTGTAAGCTTTAATACGCCACACCCCATAGAGTTGGCAGCACCTTCATCTATAATTATAGTTAATGCATCGATGCTAAATGACGATCAGAGGGATTACAGCCTCAAGATAATACTAGATGAACTTCTAAGATACGTAAGAGGTAGAATGATAGAGAATGCCCCAAATCCCATTCTTATCTTTATTGAAGAAGCACACCTATTCCTCAATGTAAATAGGGCAACCATTTCAAAAACCTCTATAGAGAGAGTTGCTAGGGAGGGGAGGAAATTCGGTTTATCGCTAGCTATAGTCTCACAGAGACCAAGGAATATAGATCCAAATACTCTTAGCCAAATACAGAACTTCATATTTATGAAGCTTATCCAGGAGAGTGATCAACTAGCAATTATGAATATATCTGATATGCTTACCGAAGATTTGGCACGTTCACTTTCATCAATGAATGTTGGGGAAGCTTTGATTTTAGGTGAATGGATTGGTAGATTCCCAGCCTATGTTAAGATAGAAAGGCACTTGGGAAAGCATATGGGTTCCTCATTGGACATAGCATCCATCTGGAGAGCTTCTAAGTATAGAAAGGATGTATCGAGTATCGTGACGAGAATCGATACAGATGCATATAGTGAATTAAAGGATTTGCTACAGAGCTAATCCCACTAATTACTTAGGTGATAGAGGAGGATTTGAGGGATACTGTATGCTTATACTTCATGTAAGTGATACCCATCTTGGTGCAATGCCCTACGGTCTTGTTTCCAGAGCTAGGGATGTCTATGAGGCGTTTAAGGAAACCGTTGATATTGCTTTAAAGGAGAGAGTTTCCATATATCTACATGCGGGCGATTTTTTTGATAGCCCGAATCCACCTCCAGAATCGTATATAATAGCTTACCGAGAATTGAAAAAGCTTAAAGAGTCAGGGATAAGAACGGTTGTCATCTCAGGGCAGCATGATATTCCTAGAAGGCATGCCATATCACCACTATATTTACTCCAAGATCTAGGAGTAATAGACGTGCTCGCTATAAATTCTGTATCTAATAAAACATTCGAATATCCTTCATTGGTAGTCTCAATCTATGCTGTACCCTATGGATTAAGGAGTCTCATATCTAAGATGGCTGTTTCTAAAGAAGGTAATAGGAACATACTTATAGCACACCTTCTTCTAAGAGAACTTGGTATACCTAGTGAAGAAGCAGATATATCACTTAATCATATTCCAAAAGGTTTCACATACATTGCATTAGGAGATTACCATGTGAAGACAGAGCTTAGACATGTGGATGGTGCGCCAGCCATATATCCAGGTGCGACCGAAATTCATAGAGAAAACGAGTGTTGTGATAAGTATGTAGCTCTTGTTGATCTAGGTCCGAAGGAGCCCATAGTTAATTTTCTTAAGCTTAAGAGTGTCAGACCGTGGGTGAGAGTAAGGTGTGCTGATGCATCTCTATGCGTTAAAGAGCTTTCTGAAATAGTTCATCGAATAGACAGTAGTAAGAGACCTATAGTTTCTGTAGAGCTATTAAAGATAGGGGTGGAAGTTATTACAAGGATTCTTAATGAGATGATTAATAAGGGAGTAATAGAATATTATAGGATTAAGGTAGCTGATGAAGGTGGTATTCTAGAGGGTAGTATGGTTAAGATGGATGATGTGTATGAATACATAGACCTGGACAAAATCATACAGAATAGCATTAAGCATGAAAATTTAGCCTTATTGATATCGAGATAGGTGAAACAGCCAACGAGACAGATAGCAGATGAAATTATACAGTTTTTGAAAAATAATGTGGAAGCTGTAAAAGCTCTAGAGATGAGCTCTACTTACAGTTCAGCTCAATATCGAGATTCAAATAACAATATGGTGGATTCGGTTAGAAATAGGGATAGAAAAGATTCGGTAAACAGAAGGGCATCACTATTATCATTTGCTGGTGAAAATAGATGAGCAATATGATTATTGTTAAAAGGGTTAAAATAAAGAATATTCTATCACATGAGAGTACAGAAATACAATTCCCACTTGGATTAACAGCCCTCATAGGGCCAAATGGTGCAGGCAAAAGCTCTATAATAGATTCGATAGTATATGCCCTTCTCTTCAATCCACAATCTGCAAGAAGTTTTAGAGGTGGTGGGAGGAGAAGCCTATTAAGAATAGGAGCAAGCGATGGTCTAATTGAGGTTGAGCTTAATGTGGGTGGGAAATCATATATTATCCAGAGGATCTTAAGCTCAACAAAATCAGAATCTGCTGTATTAATTGAAGTTGAGGGTGATAAGAAAAGGGTGCTAGCTTCAAGTGTGTCTAGAGTGCTAGAGTTTGTTAAGGAAATCTTAGGTATACCGTCACTCGAGTCCATAAGATATACAATTGTATCTAGGCAAAATGAGCTTACATCATTTATTGAGGAAACGTCTAGTAGCAGGAGAGAAATGGTACTAAGATTACTCGGTTTAGATGAAATTGAGAAGGCTAAGGAGCTGCTGAAGGAGAATCTAAAGAAGATTGAGGGTGATATTAGGCTATTTGAGGAATTGAGTAAACAAGGTGATGATATGAAGAAGCAACTGCTAGAGGTGGATAAGATAATTAGTAAAAAGATTAGTGAAAGAGATGAACTTAGCGAAAAGGTTCAGATGCTCTCTGATAGACTTAAACTTATTGAGAGAATTAAAGATCTACTGTATAGGTATAATGAATTGAAAATTGTTAAAGAAATTGTTGTAGAATTGAATAAATTGGGAAAACTGCTAGATTACTGCAATAGGTTAAGCAGAATTAACTTAGGAGAGCTGGCATCCACGCTTGAGATATACAATGATGCTAAGAGGAGAATTGATGAACTAAATAAACAGCTATACGATATTAATAATAGAATTAAGGAATTAATTGAGGAAGTTAAGAATATTTCAAACATGGAATTTAAATGGGATAAAGATGGTGAAGTAGTGGAGGCTATTGAGCGATATCTAGATGAAGTTAGGAGAATCAAACACACCATGGCTGCTGAAGTTTCATTTAATGAAAATTCTATTGATATACTGAAGAGCAGTACTGTGTGTCCTCTATGCAAAAGGGAGCTAACTGAGGAATTGAAAACCGAGTTAATTAATGGAATTACAAAGCACATAGAGGAGTTAAAGAACTCTATATACCACATGGATGAAATTGAGATAGTTTTGAGAAAGATACTTAATGATGTGAAGAAGTATGATAGGATTAGGGCAGAACTATTATCAAAAATTGCGGAACTTGGAGATCAAATAAATAAGGCTGTATTGAAATATAGTGATATGCAGCAGAAAATTCAATCAATAATTAAGGAAATTATAAATATTGAAGAATTCAAAGAGTGCTTCACGGAATATGGAAGTTCGACAGTAAAATTAGTACAATGTTTACAGAGAAAAGCAATTGAAATTACAAACCTTTATAATGAAAAGATCAACTTCATTAGAAGACTCTATATAGGTGGGGAAGTAGATTTAAATAAAATTGTTGAAGAATTCAATATCATTAAGAATGAACTTCTACAACTTGGCGTAGATCCCGATAAAATGAATTACAACGATATCGAATTGAAATATCGTGAACTAAATAGTGAATACAACAATCTTTCACAAATACTCTCTAAACTTAATGGTGAAATAGATGCCTACACTAAACATAGGATAGAAATCGAGAATAAATTGAAGTATATTGATGAGAGGGTTAGAGAGTTGAAAAAATCGGTTGAGATATATAGAGCTGTAGATGTATTGGTAAATAGATTCCTTGGAAGGGATGGATTATTAGCGAAGATTCTAACCAGGGAAGCGAGAAGACTTATCCAAATTTATACAAATAGGATACTAAGTGAATTGGGGCTCGATTTTAATGTAGATATAGATGAGGATTTTAATATAGAGGTTAAGAGTGGTAATGGAGAACTTGATGTAAGGAGTCTCAGTGGGGGAGAAATGGTTGCTCTAGCAATAGCATTAAGGATAGCTACAGCCTATACAGTATTTGGCAAGCTTCCAGGATTCTTCATACTAGATGAACCTACACAGTTCTTGGATTCAACTCGTAGGAGAACACTTTTTGAGATTATAAAGCGGTTATCAGAGAAAGTACCGCAAGTAATTGTGGTTACCCATGATACTGATGTTACCGATCTCGCTGATAAGGTATTCTATGTAAATAAAGTAGGTGGAAGGTCTATTATAGGAGAAAAAATAGTAGAATTGGAAACGATGGCTTAGTCACTCAACTACAGGTCCTATGACTTCCTTACCAACAAGTTTGTTTACTCTATCAACCTCCTTATCAATGTATTTCTGTAAAGCTTCTATATCGTCATCGGTTAAGTGGTTGAATCTGCCTTGAATTCTTATGTAGTGCTTGACATGCTTCCTCTTAGGAACTGTTACGGTTACTCTAAATTCTCCATTATCAAGCTCCCAGTTAATCCACATAGCGGTTTCTGTTGCAAGTCTAGCTACTTTTATCCCTATCCTCGGATCAAATCTCCATCCGGTGGTACACGGCTGGATAACGTGTATAAATGAAGGGCCATCAACATTCAGACTTCTCTTAAATTTATTCATCATATCGAGGAAGTACGCTGGATTTGCTGTAGCTACATATGGTATCCTATGTGCAGCCACTATCTCTGATACAGGTTTCTTCATCTGAACCTTGCCTTTAAGAACCTTTCCAACAGGTGTTGTAGTTGTCCAGGCGAGTAGAGGTGTTGTACCGCTTCTCTGTATACCCGTATTCATATAGGCTTCATTGTCGTAAAGTAGATACATTACCCTATGGCCTCTCTCAAGCATTCCACTAAGGGCTTGGAATCCTATATCTGCGGTAGCTCCATCACCGCCTATCGCAATTATATTTATTTTCCTACTTGGGTCGATAATATTCTTTTTCTGGAGAATCTTTATAGCAGCTTCAATACCACTTGCAACGGCTGCAGCATTTTCAAATGCTACGTGAATGTACGGTACTCTCCATGATGTATAGGGGAATGTTGTTGTTGAAACTTCTACACAGCCTGTAGCATTAACGACTATGGTATTGGGACCTGCCACCTTTAGCAGTAGCTTAATTATAGTCCCTGCGATACATCCACCACAAAGACCATGCCCTGGGGCTAATAGTTCCTCTTTTGGTATATCGAATACGGTTCTATAATATATAGGTCTACTCACTGTCTCACACCCCAATAAATAGATTCGGTAACTCTTTTACCCCTCTCAAATAAATTAATAGCATCTTTAACTATGCCCATAATGTCTTCCTCTGTAGTTGTCCTCTGGCCTATACTTGCAATATAGCTATATATGGGTATATCAAGAGATTCTCTATATGTTAATGCTGAGAGTTCCATAGCTACAGAACCCTCTATTGGAGCTCCATAGCTTATAGCTCTATCAATTACGATCAATACTTTCAAATCTTCTAGAATCCTCTTAATGTCTTGCGATGGAAATGGTCTAAACAAGCGTAGCTTTATTCCTGCAATCTGCATTCCCTGCTTATTCATACGGTCAATAGCTTCCATAACTGTACCAAATAGTCCGCCATAAGTTAGAATACCTATTTTGTTATTACCATAATTGTAGGTCTCTATGGTATCATAAAACCTCCCATACCGTTTTCCAAATTCTTTAGCAGCATCTTTAACTATTTCATAGGATTTCTTCATAGCTACAACCTGTTGGTATTTAAATTCGTAGTACCAATCTGGGTTCGCTACAGCACCCATTGTAATAGGCTTTTCAACATTTAATGTTGTCCAAGATATCTTCTTTGGTATATAGTCTCTAAATATTTCTGGATTACTAGCAACATAGACGGGCTCATATGTATGGCTCATCATAAATCCGTCATAGGCTACAATAACTGGTAATAGAACATCAGGATTTTCGGCTATTTTATAGGCCTGTATAATGCTATCATAAACCTCTTGAGCTGTCGATGTCATTAATATTATCCATGATGTATCTCGAACATTTATAACATCACTATAGTCTCCCCATATGCTTAAGGGAGCAGATAGAGCTCTACTCGCTATAGACATAACTATTGGCAATCTCAATCCAGATGCTATGTGTAGAAGTTCATGCATAAGCTCTAAACCCTGTGCTGATGTAGCTGTAAATGTTCTTGCCCCAGTAGCAGCTGCACCTATGCAGGCACTCATGGCAGAGTGTTCGCTTTCCACATGTATCATTTCAGCATCCAGCTCACCATTAGCTATAAACTCAGCAATTTTTTCAACAACAGGGGTTTGTGGCGTTATTGGATATGCTGCAACAACATCTACATCAGAGTCTTTAGCACCGTATGCAGCAGCATAATTTGAATTGAGTGGCATTCTCTTCCATAGCTCGCTCTCCATCTACTTCACCTCTTCAATAAAGTCTATAGCCTTTACAGGACATTCTTCAACACAAATTCCACAGCCTTTACAGAAGTTGTAGTCTACTTCAACGCTAAACTTCCATTCTCTCCCCGTAGACGTTTTGTATGGTCTATCGATTATGTGTATCGATGGTTCTGGACAGTATATCCAGCATAAAAGGCAGCGTATACATTTCTCTTGATTTATAACTGGTTTAAAGACCCTCCAATCACCAGTAGGTCTTTGACTACTATTGCCAGGCTCGACTATACTTCCTCCTAATGGCAGTGACTTCCATCCTAAGAGACGTTTACTGCTCATCTAAAATTCCACCTCCTCAAAAGCTCTCTTCATAGCTTGTATATTTGCTTCTGCAATTCTCGGTCTAAAACTCTCTTTTATAGCTTCCTCAATATATTTCATGTCAACTATAGGTACAACCTTTACTACAGCTCCAAGCATAGCCATGTTTACAAAGGGTGCTTTAAGAATTTCAAGGGCTATTTTAGTCGCATCGATTCTGGCTATCTTTACACCACTTCCCAACTCCTTCCTAATACTGTCCAAACTTTTGCTACTATTGATTACAACTATACTACTACTCTTAAGACCCTCCATATATAGACTTTTATCGAGACTAGGATCAAGAACTACTACTACATCAGGATTAAGTATGGGGGTCCGTGAGTATATAGGCTCCTCAGAAATCCGTGTATATGCTCTTACAGGTGCACCTCTCCTCTCAGCCCCGAATTCAGGATAAGCTTGAGCGTATTTACCTTGGTATATTGCAGCTTCAGCAAGCATAATTGACGCTGTTACAGCTCCCTGTCCACCACGGCCATGCCATCTGATTTCAATGCGCCTTATATCCACCTATATCCACCTCAAATCTGTATTAGCGTTATTAGTACCTTTAAAAAATATTTTGGTGCGCTGTCTCAAAGTATCGGGATGTATATGGACCTCGATACTGTGCTAAATCTGGTATGGATCGTACTACCCGCTTATATAGCAAATGGAACGCCAGTAATAGTAGCAAAGATTTTAAGTATGCTGAATCTAAGGAAACATCCCATCGATTTCGGCAAACACCTATTTGACGGTAAAAGGGTTTTTGGTGATAGCAAAAGCTGGGAAGGGCTATCTATAGGTCTTTTAATGGGAATTTTAACAGGTTACATACAGTATATGTTAATTAGAAATGAAATCTATTTATATAGAGGGTTTACACTCAGCTTTGGAGCTCTAATGGGGGATCTTATAGGTGCATTTATAAAGCGTAGACTAGGTATAGAGCCCGGAAATCCTTTACCCATTCTAGATCAGCTACTCTTCATAATTATAGCCATAGCTACAACCCAGTTTTTTAACTATATAGAGTTGAGCATCATTGAGTGGACATATATACTCATGATAACCTTAGTACTACATGTTGTAACCAACTGCATTGCATATTTATTGAAATTGAAGAGCGTTCCATGGTAGTATTACCATTTGTTTAAGAGGTTTACCTTAGACATTCTATACACACTTACTATCGTTACAGATACCCTCCCAAAAGTTTTATAGGGATACTTTCGGTCTTATAGTAACACTGAATGTTATGTTCACCTACTCTTTTTAATGCTTAGTTATATTATCTAGATTTCTCTATTTTTGTATAGATATAGGGTGGGAGGTTGGTAAAACTAAAGGCTGCTGCCTACGTACTACTGGGTTTCACAGTATCTTGGATGCTATCAAGTTTCTTAGACGTGGGTAGCTTAACCTATATAACTATACTCACATTGCTTCTATTGATAGGAGTCTTACATGAAATGCTACACCTAATAGCTATAAATATGTTTAGAATTGAACATAGATTTGTTGTAAAAGGATTGTATATAGGCTTCGTTGTCAATGTAGATAGCAAGAGAAAGTATATTATAACAGCACTATTTCCACAGATGCTTACACTAGTTATGCTGCTACTTTACATATTTACGCTAAATAAAACTATGCTTGTGCTGATGCTACTTCATGTAGCAATTTCCACAGAAGATATAGGGAGGTGCCTTAAATACACACGCCTATAACTAATTAAACGAAAACAGCTACACCAGGATCTCAATTTCATGCTTAATGAATGGTTAAAGAACTTGGTGATAAAGTATGGAAGGAAAGGTGCTGTAACTAACAACTCCCACTATAAACCCCTGTATGCGCCTAGATCCTCTATATATAAACTGCTGTATTCCTAGCGATACCACTTTAGTTTTAGCTATAGGTATATTCTGGGTTTGTATAAATGCTCATTTAGAACAGAATAAATTTATACCTTATTCACCTTATTAATCTACGGCGGTACAAATGATTGAAATAAGAATACTGGACTCCTCAGATGTAAAAGTATTATTAAAAATGAGTAATGCTATAGAATTGGTTGAAAGAGCATTTATGGAGAAGGGTTTAGGAAGAGTTCAAATGCCTGCAAAAACCTATCTATTCTTTAATAAATATGATGGTGATTTACGTACTATGCCTGCATATTTTCCATACCTAGATATAGCAGGCGTTAAAATCGTCAATTCACATCCAAATAATCCAGTCAAATATGGCCTGCCCACCGTTATGGCTATAATAGTTCTTGTAGACCCCAAAACAGGAAGACCAGTGTGTTTAATGGACGGTACACTGATTACAGGTATTAGAACAGGTGCTGCAGCAGCTGTTGCTACAAAGTATCTCGCTAGAAAAGACTCTAGGACTGTTGGTATTATTGGTGCAGGATTTATTGCTCCATTCAATATAGAAGCACTGTACAATGTGGTAAAAATTGAAAGTATTAAGATATTTGATATTAATAGAAGTAGAGCTGAGAAACTTGCAAAGGATACAGAGCTTAACTACAGCATCACTACTACTATTGCTGAGAAGTGTAGTGATGTTGTTAGAGACACAGATATACTTGTAACGTTAACGCCTTCAAGAGAGCCGATTGTAAAAAATGAATGGATTTCTGAGGGGATGCATATAAATGCTATGGGTGCTGATGCTCCTGGTAAAGAAGAGCTGGACCCTATGATACTTAAGAGAGCTAAGATTGTAGTTGATGATATGGAGCAAGCTCTCCACAGTGGTGAGGTTAATGTTCCCATAACTAGGGGTATTCTCAAACCAAATGAAATATATGGTGAATTGGGAGAGATAGTAGCTGGTATAAAACCTGGAAGAGTATCCGATAATGAGGTAACAGTATTTGATTCGACTGGTCTAGCTATACAAGATGTTATAACAGCATGGTATGTTTATGAAGAAGCTGAGAGAAGAGGATTTGGAAGGAAGATAACGATATACTAGAGGACATCAGATAAGGGAATCACATCATTTATCGATCAGGGGGGTGAAGCTTCATCAACTATGTTCTGTATCTAAGGAGAGCATTCTGCTTCTCTAATTTGCCTCTAATTGCAGGATCATCTGTAGCGATACCATCAACTCCAAAGTTTTTCATTTTTAAAGCTATTGCTACATCGTTTACAGTCCATGTATATATCTTCAACTTTTTACTATGGATATCTTTTACAATATTTGGTGTTACCAAATTGTATCTAGGCAGTATTGCCATAGCTTTTAACCTAACAGCCTCATCTATAGGCAGAGGCCTTACGTAGGTTAGCAATCCTATCTCTATGGAGTTATCCAAAGCCTTTACCATCTTTAGATACTCATAGTTGAATGAAATGATGAGAGAATGGTCTATTACATTATAATCTCTCAGCATTCTAACCATATACTTTTCATCAACCAGTTCCTTAATCTCCATAAATATGATTGTTTTACTACCAACTTCACTTAAAACTTCATCAACAGTCGGAATACGCTCCTTTCCCATTACTATTATTCTTTTAATTTCATCTAATGTAAGCTCCCTTACCTTTTTACTCAAACCTGAAACTCTTTTCAAATCTTCGTCATGGATTACTACAGGCACACCATCTTTTGTAAATCTCACATCGAATTCTATAGCATCACATCCCATATCAATGGCTCTTCTAAAGGCTGCTAACGTATTTTCAGGTTCGTATGCTGAAGCTCCTCTATGAGCTATCAAAAGGAATTTCTCTTTCCATGAATCTCCATTCACACTTTATCCCCCAAATTTTCTAAAAACAGATTTCGTAGAGAGTTCTTGATAGATCTTATATATTTCCGATTTTGATGGATCCGCACCCATGTCCATTAGATCTGTATATATTTTCCTAGCAAAGGTCTCGAGCTCTATACACGGTTCTACGCAGATAGTTGTAGAGTGTAGATGTCTAGCTATGGTGAGGGCTACAAGAGCTATTGCTGCTAGATCTGATGTGTCTAAATTATCCTTGGAAAACTTCATTTCTATTAATTCTAGTGACTGGAGTAGCAGTGGTTCTCTTTGAATCTCTGGTGTATTATTGAGTGCCTTAATCAATAGCTGTATATATGTTTTGCTATTGCCATGCGTTGGTGGGAGAAGATTGAGATCATAGAGGCAAAGTTTTCTTACTCTTCGAATAGGTTCATTTATATTTTGTTCACTCTCAACTAATATAACAATTTCGTTAATAAAATTGAGAATTCTTATAATATCAACTAATTTTTGTTGTTCAATCATGCATCTTTTAAAAATTGCACCTATATCCTCACCAATTTTAGATGGTAGTAGATTAAGTAGCTTCTTTAACAATTCTTTCTCTGATCTGCTTGCCTGTGATAGAAATTGTGCTAAACGTCTCTGTATGTAGACTATTTCACCATATCCAAGAATATTCCTCTTCATCATATCAACAGCCCATATGCTTGTTGCGAGAACCAGACTACTATAGGGTCTCGCAAGAAGATCTATTTTATTGATGATGTCGCTAGATATTAACATCTGCACTCTATAACATTTATGAAGCTTTAGTAAATTCTCCACAAGGTCGTTATATGAGGTTATACTGCTCATTGGTGGCCACTGCTCTGTACACTGAAAATACCTTATTAAACAAGAATAAAAGTGTTTTAATTATCAATATTCTCTGTATTAAATTAGAAAAATGATTTTGAATCCCAATCTAATGTTCAACAACTATTAATGTTGTAGTACTCTTTATATGTGGGAATTTTCTAACCTTCGTTATAACAGCACTTCGAAGTTCATCAAATGTATTAGCCTCAACGACAACTACAACATCATAAATTCCATAAACTACGTGAACCTCTTTAACCTCTGGTAACTGGGTTAAGGCTTTTGCAACCTCTTCCTCCATACCAACATCAGTATTTATAAGCACTATTGCCTTAGGCATATATCTGCAACCCCATTAATATACTGTGTACGCTATTTTATAAAAGTATTTATGAAAACTGCTGGTATAGAGAGTAGGGGTAAAACTCTTGGCTTCAGGAAACGAACTCTCAGAGTATAATAGAACACATATTTTGAAATATTGTAGAGAGAAGTGTATAGATGAAGGTTACCATGGTAAGGCATTAAATGATTGCATAGAAGAATGTTTAAAAAAGTATAGAAAATAGAAATATGTATGGATATGGTAGATCCTAGTGGGTGGAGCCAAGTACTATAACAATAATTGTTCTCTGCATTCTTGGCCCATCCATTTCTACGAAAAATACATTTTGCCATGTACCCCGTAGCAATTTTCCATCAATAACCGGAAATACTCTCTCACTACTGATTACCGCAGAACCTATATGTGCATGTGCATTATCATCAATTCTATTATGCTTCCATTCTCTATCTACCTGTGTCAACTCTCTAATAAATGTTGTTATATCATCTACAAGCCCTACTTCATTTTCATTAGCTATTATCGCACCAGTTGCATGAGGAGCAAAGACTACACATATACCATCCTTAACATTACTTCTTTTAACAATATCTTCAATATCCTTAGTTATATCTATCAATTGAAATCGTCTTGATGTGGATAATGTTATTGTTTCGTGATATACTCTAAACATAATCTACATCCCATTATGGTAATATATATATTGGAAGTATAAAGTGTTTTGCAATTTCCTACATTATTTTAACATACTATGAATAGCTAAGAGATGTAATGTAAAAACATTTTGAATTGGGATGATAATGCTCAATACAGTTGATTCAGATATATTTTCTGAAATTTAACGGGATGCGGCTCTCGATTTGAGAGTATTGTATATGGTGTCTTTTAATCCAGCTTTAATTAGAAGTCTTTCAAGTCTGTAGAGCTGTTCGTGTGCTACATCAATCTTTTTAGCCATTTGAGCTATTGGTATGCCATTCGTTCTTGCATAGAGAAGATATATCAATGTTCTAACACTATGTGGATGTCTAAGCGATGAGGATATAGCACTGTCAAATACTAGCCAATCTATTATATCAATATTATTTTTAATCCAATCAGCTATCTCCTGTGGTAATTCAAAGCTGTGTTCAAGTCTCTTTCTGAATATCACTTTATTACCAACTACTTCGAGTTTTCTTTTTCTTCTCCTTCTCTTTTCAAATAGTATTTCTGCACTCATTTTTCCACCTTCAACTCTTACTAAGTATATTAGAGTTTATATAGAAGCTAATAAATTTATCGTTTCTAAAATCTCTAATAAACCTCTACAAACATATGAATGTGGGATGTTCATGGAAATTAATAAATATCCTAGAGGGATACTAATTGTAAGTGTAGTTTTATGGACCATCAGGAAGATCTAATTATAAGAGGATTGGTTGTTGGTGAATTGAGAGTAGTCAATAAACATCTTCCTAAAGAGAGACTCTCGCTCCATAGACTGATCGAGATGGAGATTCCACATGTCATTCTAAGGGATGGTACAATACATTTCTTCAGAAAAACTGAGTTAAAGGTGTTGGCTAACTATATAGAACAGAATGAGTGGGATAAGCTTTTACTACCAATAATAATTATCATTAGACCTGATATAGATAATGGTATAGCAGTTGTAGAAGATTCACTGGCGATTAAAGTCATTGCTAGAATTCTTGGAACAGAGCTATCCTCAAAAAACATGAAGAGGCTCATTCTATACAAACCACATCTAGCACTCCTCCGATCGCTATTTGATACAGTATTTCAATACGCAATTTCTGTAAATCTAGATAGTGATAAGGAGCCGTCAATAGAATAGCATGGTTTGATATAGTATGGCTACAAAAAATCTTCCTGAAGCCGAAGTTGCAACTACGGATGTACTGATAGTTGTAGATACCAGCATATACAGCATATATTGTGATGTTGATGAGATACTTTCATGTGAAGAGGAAAGGTGCGCTAAAGAGCTATATAGTAACTGTATAGAGGCTCTTATAGAAGGAACCAATATTGAGGTCAAACATATAGGTTATGTAAGAGGAGGTAAAATAGTGGTATATAAAGTTGATGGGAAACCGGTATGTCTATGTGTCTGTAGAAGAGGTGTGGATACCATTTCATTATGCAATCTTTATGTTCAGACGGAACATGCTTAGCCATCGACGTACCTTAAATAACGATAGATATGTAACCCATAGGTATAGGAGCTCGGTGAAAATATCGGAAGCACAATTAATGTTGAAGTTCATAACAACATAATGTGAAGCCTATGGAACACTATTCTCATTACTAAGGCAACTAAAATAATCCAGCTCTAGATTGAATTCTTCTTGATGGTAGACAATTTCCTGCGAAATCTCTAATGTACTATCTACATCTCCGCTACATGGTTGCTAAAACTCTGAGTCCTGAGTAGATATGTTGAAAGTCCTATTATTAAGAGATAATGAATCTATACTGTTTCAATACTGTAGCCAGTAACTGTGGGCTTAACATCTTTTCCTAAAAGCTGTTTAATGATCCTAGGAATGGTTAGTGCAATTTTGTTATAAAGGTCGAGCTCATTCTCTACGGGGATTAGAATTCCAATACTGTTACCAGATCCATACATGTAACCACCAATATTACTTAGTAGGCTTGAGATAGTAGATATTGTTATATTTTCTAGCAGGTTGTCAGCAGGTTGCACAATTATAGCTATAGGTATGAGCTCATCTATTGATGCTATGTATTCGAATGAAATTGCTGAGTAGGTTATATCCTTATCTAAATCTAGAGTGTAATTAATTATATTAGCACCGAGTAGTTTGGCCTCTTCAATACTCATAAATACAATTGTTGGATCCTTAACAAAATTCTTCAATACATTAATTACATCCTCAACCTTAATAATTGTCCACCAATCTCTCTATTTTAGATATTTTGAGGACAGATCTAGATTTTTGTATCAGGCTTATATTCTATGTAACCAATAACTGTGTTTTGGTGTTGATATTGTCGGAGGATCTTATAGGATATCTTGAGAGACTTGTACTGATAAAATTTAGTGATATTGAGAGGAAGAGAATTAGTGTAGAGGTAGATAAAATTGTTAGTTTATTCAATGAATTGAAGAATATTGAAAATCTAGATAGATACGAGCCTCTGTTCCATGTCCATGAAATATCGTCACCCTTAAGGGAGGATGAGGCTCTCGATAAGGTGGATGAGGAGCATGATATGCTTAGAGGCAATGCTTTGCTAGTGCATGGTTATGTAAAAGCCCCAAAGACTATGGTAGAGTAGCATGTCATATAAATACATATCCATGCCTGTTTATAGACTTATTGATGAGTTTTCTTCTGATGTGTATAAGGTGTTCGAATACGTAGACTCGATCTATGACAGGATTGAACGTGTAGAGGGTAAGGTAAGAGCCTTTATAACAATCATTCCTAAGGAACAAGTATACAATTATGTAGAGAATCTTATAAAGAATTATGGCAGTAAAAATCTCCCGAAATTATTTGGTGTAATGATAGGGGTAAAAGACAACATCTCAACTAAAGGTATTAGAACAACATGTGGTTCCAGAATGCTTGAGAGCTATATCCCACCCTATGATGCTACTGTTATTGAGAAGCTCAAGAACACAGGTGTCATTATCCACGGTAAGACAAACATGGATGAATTTGCAATGGGTTCGACCACAGAGACTAGTGCATTCTATCCTACTAAGAATCCATGGGATTTAAATCGAGTACCTGGAGGATCGTCAGGTGGAAGTGGAGCAGCTCTAGCAGCAGGTGAAGCATCTATAGCACTTGGCTCAGATACAGGTGGTTCTATAAGGAATCCTGCAGCCTATACAATGGTATATGGCCTTAAACCTACGTATGGGCTTGTAAGTAGATATGGCTTGATCGCATATGCAAGTAGTATGGATCAGATTGGGCCTATGGCTAGAAATACTACTGACTTAGCACTCCTACTCACCGTTATATCAGGAAACGATCCAAGGGATTCAACATCTCTACCTATAAGCACTACAAACTACATTGAATCATTAAATGAACAGCTCCATAAGGAACCTAGACTTAGAATAGGTATTTTGAGGGAGCTGTTCGAGGGTTCTGACGATAGTGTTAGAACCGTGGCTTATGGCTGTATAGACAAACTATGTTCATATCATGAGTGTACAGATATCTCTATGCCATATACTAGAGAGGCTGTAGCAGCATATTATATAATAGCTATGGCTGAAGCAAGCTCCAACCTATCTAGATACGATGGTATTAGATACGGTCTTAAGGTACCAGTTGAAGGGAGAAGTTGGGTTGATGTCTATACCGAGGTAAGGACTAGAGGTTTCGGATATGAGGTTAAAAAAAGGGTAGCACTAGGTGCATACGTTCTTAGCATGGGTTATAGGGATATGTACTATATAAGGGCATTAAGATTTAGGAGGATGCTTAAGGAGAATATCGATACCATATTTAACAAAGTCGATGTTGTGGCAAGTCCAACGATGCCGATTCCTCCTCCTAAGTTAGGCGAGTTTTTTGAGGATCCGTTAAAGATCTATCTAGCGGATGTATCAACAGTTATTGCTAATCTTACAGGCTATCCAGCAATAAGCGTACCTGCGGGTTTCTGGAACGGTCTACCGGTGGGGCTGCAACTTATGTCAAAACCTCTTTCAGAATCTATGCTTCTATATCTCTCGGCACAATTAGAGGAGATGACAAAGCTTAGAGACCTTATTGCGGAGGTGTAGATTGGTGAAAGTTTTAATAGGATTGGAAATACATATCCAGCTAACATCGTTGGCAAGCAAACTGTTTTGTTCAACGCATTCCAACTATAGGGAAGGTAATCCAAATACATATGTATGTCCAGTCTGTCTGGGATTGCCAGGTACTCTGCCCGTTGTAAATAGAAAAGCGATTGAATATGCTATAGCCGTTGCTAAGGCGCTCAATTGTGAAATAAGCGATAGAGTTGTATTTGTTAGAAAGCACTATTTCTATCCTGATCTACCTAAAAACTATCAGATATCCCAGTATGACGGTCCCGGGTTCACACCCATTGCTAGAAATGGATACATCAAGATATTTTCTAATGGTAGGACAAAGTTTATCAGGATAAGGAGGATAAATATTGAAGAAGATCCTGGGAAGATACATTATATAGGAGGTATTGAGGAGGCCCAATACAGCCTGGTAGACTACAATAGATCTGGTATACCACTACTTGAAATCGTCACGGAACCTGATATAGATAGTCCAAAGGAAGCAAGGATTTTCCTCGACAAACTCATTGCAATTCTTGAATATCTAGGCGCGGTTGATACAGCCCTTGAAGGCTCTTTTAGAGTAGATGCAAATATTTCAATTGAAGGGTATGGAAGGGTTGAGATAAAGAATATTGGATCAATAAAGGATGTTGAAAAGGCTTTGATGTATGAGATAGTAAGGCAGAAGAGAATAGTTGAGCAGGGTGGTACCATAGCTAGAGAGACGAGGCACTGGGATGAGAGAAAGGGTATAACGGTACCGCTTAGGGCTAAGGAGTTCGAGGAGGATTATAGATACTTCCCAGATCCAGATCTACCGCCAATAAGGATCTCCAATGAGGTGGTGAACAGGATCCTATCAAGGTTACCAGAGTTGCCCGATCAACGTATAGAGAGGTTTATAATGCAATACAACTTAGATGAGTACAGGGCAACAGTACTTGTATTAAATAAGTGGCTCGCTGACTTCTTTGAAGAGGGTACAAAAATATATAGTAACTACAAAAGACTTGCAGATGTACTTATAACAGATTTCCTCAGATGGGTCAAAGAGTTGTCCCTGGATGTGAAAAAACTTAGCGTTAAACCACATGACATTGTTAAGCTTCTCGAACTTCTAGATAGAGGTGTGCTATCTATAAAAATGGTTAAAGAATTGATGCCTCAAGTTATAAGAGGAGAGATAGATATAGATGAGTATATTAGAGCTATGGGTTATACTAGGATCGATGATGAGCAGTATCTGGAACAGATAGCCTTAGAAACCGTTAGAGAAAACCCCAAGGCCGTTGAAGATGCACTAAGGAATCCGAAAGCCATAAACTTTCTTATAGGAGCAATAATGAAAAAAACAGGGGGGAGAGCCGATCCACAGAAAACTAGGGATATACTAATGAAGATACTCAATAGTCGAAGGATGTAGACAGGTCATCGCGTGGGTTTATCATCATTCCTCAGATCTTAAAACCAACATCATCCAGCTACAAATTATATAGGCTTATAGTTTCTTTTTGCTGTTTCGCTTATTAATCTTATTTTCGTCGTTTCTAAAAATATTCTTTTGTGTGGCGGGCCCGCGGGGATTTGAACCCCGGACCTCCGGCTCCGCAGGCCGGCGCTCTATCCGAGCTAAGCTACGGGCCCTAAACATTTTATGTGGTGTCCAATTTATTTGTTTTTGATGTATCTCTACATTTTATGTTTGTATTCCTGTGTTTAGAGGTGTATAGTTTAATATAGTTTAATAAAGAAAAAGCTTTTATTCCCTCTGCAAAAGTGTAAGGTTTCTTGAACATCCTATGGAATGGTGGTATAGCTTATGAATATATTGAGCCTTTCGATATATCTGGGGCTGGCTTCAGGTACTATAACACTGGTATACGTGATCTTTGCAATTCTTAGCATTGTTAAAAAACCTATAGCTATGGATAGTGATGAGGAAAAGGCTGCTGCACAGATACATGGCTATATTAAGAGCGCTGCACTTGCTTATATAAGAGCACAGTATAGTGTAATACTCTCTATAGTAGCTCTTATCGCTATTCTACTCACAGTGTTTGGTATCGTATTTCAGAATACTCTTCTGCTATTTTCAGGAATCGCATATGTTCTTGGAGGGGTGTGCTCGGCCATTGTAAGCATTATTGGGATGCTCATGGGTGTTTACAGCAATATTCGTGTGTTAAATGTTTTGAGTAGAGAAAATATTGGCAAAGCACTTGCACTAGCATTTAGAGGCGGTTCCATAACAGGATTCCTAGTGGGTGGTGTAGGGCTTACATTCATATCACTACTATTCATAGCATTTGATGGATTTAATCCAAGGTACACTGCTCAAACTACACAGCTTCTTTTAGCATATGCATTTGGAGCTAGTACTGCGGCTCTATTTGCAAGAGTTGGTGGAGGTATATATACTAAGGCAGCAGATGTAGGAGCAGATCTCGTTGGAAAGGTAGAGGTGGGTATTCCAGAAGACGATCCTAGGAACCCTGGTGTTATAGCTGATAATGTAGGGGATAATGTTGGCGATTGTGCTGGTATGGGAGCAGATCTATTCGAATCCTACGTTGAGGGCATTATCGCACCAATGGCTATAGCAGCTGTTTTAGGATCATCAAATTTGATTGCATATCCAGTTCTATTCTCAGCAATAGCACTACTTACTAGCCTATTTACATCACAATTCATAGCAATATCACCAGTGGCTGAGCCTGGAAAGACGCTTACCCTAACATCGATAATCTCCATAGCAGCTGTTGCCATAGTAAATGGTATATTTACGTATTCACTAACTCCAACTCTACTAGTAACCTGGGCTATAGGATTACTAGGACTTGTAACAGGTGCTATAGTCGGCTTTACATCAGACTACTTCACATCACCTCTATACAGACCTGTTAAAATAGTAGCACGGAATTCGCAGTTTGGTCCTGCACTGACGATACTAAGCGGTATGACAATGGGCTTCTACAGCGTTTTTATACCAAGTATTGCAATAGCTATAGCAGCGGTTGCCTCATTTGCCATCGGCTCAACTCTAAGTGTTGCTGAGCAATTGCTGGCAGGGATATACTCTGCTGCATTAGCAGGTACTGGAATGTTATCTGTTGCTCCAGTGATAGTGGCTGCTGATGCATATGGTCCTATAGTTGATAACTCTGCAGGGCTGGCTGAACAGGCAAACTATGGTGAAGATATAAGGAGTTTGGCTGATAAGCTCGATTCTGCTGGAAATACGATGAAATCCATATCGAAAGGCTATGCAATAGGTTCAGCTGCACTGACAGCACTTGCACTACTATTTAGTTTTGCGAGCGTGCTTGCCAGTAGAAGTGGGCAAAGAATAGAAGTTATTATGCAGACAATATTCAATGCAGGACATCCATTCTACGGTGCATACTTTGTAGGAGGGGTAATAATCGGTGCAGTTATGGTAGCAGTATTTGTTGCCATGGTTATACAGGCTGTAACTGCTGCAGCTGGAAAGCTTGTAGATGAAATAAGGAGGCAGTTTCGAGAAAAGCCAGGTATACTAGAGTGGAAAGAAAGACCAGACTACGAAAGAGCTGTACAGATAGTTACATACTATGCTCTAAGAAGGTTAATTGCACCAGGAATTGTATCAATATTGGCACCACTGATTATAGTCACAGCATTTGGCATTGGGGATGTATGGAGAGGAGCAGCAGCATTAGGAGGCCTACTAATAGGCTCCATTGCATCAGGATTACTCTTAGGTTTATTCCAGGGCAATATCGGAAATACTTGGGATAATGCAAAGAAATTCATAGAGGCTGGAAACTTCGGAGGGAAAGGTACAGAGACACATAAAGCAGCTGTAGTAGGGGACACAGTTGGAGATCCACTAAAAGATGCAGCAGGACCTGCAATAAATATAATGATGAAGGTCATGGCAGTATCATCATCAGTTATAATACCGTTCATACTATTTGGGCTATAGACGAATAAATCTTACGTTTTTAAATCTGTATTCGTTATTGAAATTTAGATTCATTGGCAAGAATCTTTAGTAAGGTTTTAGTAAGGGTAATTACTCAATGATGCAACCCAGCGGTTCTAGAGCACCTCCTTAACGGATAGGTGATTATTAGAATTTGCATGAGATTAGAAACATATAGAGGGATACATTCTAGTAAAGGGTGTTCGACCCCCTCGGCTCCCCCCTTCATTCTCCTCGGCTCCCGAGGTGTCTGGTAGCCAAACTGATATGCTCTGGAGCGTTTTATAAGTGTTTCTCAGCTTAATACCAGATTTAGTTGGTAGCCGTTGTAGATATCTTGGGTGAGCCAGCTCCTACTAATAGTATCAGCAGATTCTCTTTCTATTCTAAAGGATAGAATCCTCTGTTATGAATTATGGGGTTGCTACATTCGGTATATGTAGAATAATATTTCGTTTTCGAAATAGTCAGTCCTTTTATAGAGTGGAATTGCTAAAGGTACATCAAATAATTAGAGCCTCCAAAAATTTACTATAGTGGAGTACTGTTGTTTGTTTTGTGTTGGTGGACCGGCCGGGATTTGAACCCGGGACCTCTCGGGTGCGAACCGAGTGCTCTTCCAGGCTGAGCTACCGGCCCTGAAATACTCTTAATTTAGCCAGGGTTTTAAGCGTTTTCAACTTTTTTATATTATTCACAAATTAAATCATTCAGCTCATACACTAGTTTTCTAGGGGAGTTTGGAAATGTTAGCATATGGAGATGAGTTAGAGGAAGTATTTAATAGTGCATTGAAATCTATGATATTTATTAATAGGGATGTTCTGAGACCTGAATATATACCTGATGAGCTGCCCCATAGGGAGGAGCAAGTCTCTAAGCTTGGATCTATTTTAGCACCTGCGTTAAAAGGTTCAAAGCCTAATAATATATTCATATATGGGTTAACGGGTACAGGTAAGACTGCTGTGACCAAGTATGTGTTAAAGAGGCTCTATAGTAAGGCTATTGAGGTGGGCTCTGATATAGTGCCATGTTATATAAATACCAGGCAGGAGGATACTACATATCGTGTTATAATAAGACTGGGTGAATGTATAGGATTAAAGCTACCATTTACCGGTATATCAACAGCTGAGGCATATAGAAGGTTTCTTAAAGTTCTAGATTCTAGAAATTCCATAATGGTTACTGTACTAGATGAAATAGATTTCCTCATTAAGAAGCAGGGTGACGAACTTCTATATAGGCTCTCTAGAAGTAGTGATGAACTTACACATTCGAGAATATCGATAATTGGTATAACAAATGATTTAAAGCTAATTGAAGATTTAGATCCACGTGTAAGAAGCAGCCTCGGTGAAATAGAAATAGTGTTTCCACCATATAATGCTATACAACTTGAGGATATACTTAAGAGGAGGGCTAAGATAGCATTTAATCCAAAAGCTATAAACGATGCAGTGATAAGCTTATGTGCGAGTTTGGCAGCGCGTGAGCATGGTGATGCAAGAAGAGCTCTCGACCTTTTAAGGGTTGCAGGAGAAATTGCAGAGAGGGAGGGGGCAGAAACGATTTCCGTTAATCACGTCTATGGAGCACTAAAGGAGATAGAGAGGGATAGAGTTGGTGAACTAATATCAACAATGCCTCTCCATAGTAAATTAGTCCTACTGGCAATCTATAATCTTACACGAAATAGTGTAAAAACAACGACAGGCGAAGTATACATTCATTATAAAACTCTGTGCACAAAATTAGGAATTGAAAGTGTGACGCAGAGAAGAGTTAGTGATATAATCAGCGAACTTGATATGGTTGGAATAATAACAGCTAGGTTAATAAGTCGTGGAAGATATGGTAAGACCAGAATGATCTCTCTTGCAGTACCAGATGATGTGATATTAAATGCAATACGTGGAGATAGCTACATCGAGTCCCTGTTATCTAGGGATAGATGATGGTTACTTCGACATCAATCTCAAGAGGATGAATAGAAGCAGTAAAACGGTTCTAGTCGGTATTGTAATGTGTGGACGGAGGTTCGCGGACATGTTCATAGATAGGATATCCATAGATGGTCTCGATGCTACTTCATCAGCAAGTAGAGTAATTGCTAAAGCATCTACTCTATATCCAATACAGGTAGCGTTTCTAGATGGTGTTACATATGCAGGTTTCAATATTATAGATCCGAGAAGGATCTATAATATATTTAACATACCGCTGGCTGTAATATTTAGACATCAATTAGATGTAATGAAAATATTCAAAGCACTTAAGGAACACTTTATCGACTACACATATAGATACAGCATTATAGACTATACATATAGAAACAGTCTTGAAGTAAAAGTGGATGATACAAAAATAAGAGTATATGTTCTAGGACTTTCAATGGCAGCAGTTATAGAGCATATAGAGAAGGTTAGAAGAGTATTTATAGAACCATATCCTCTCAAGGTAGCAGATAGGCTGGCATCACTTCTTGGTAGGATTGTAATGAGCAGAAAGACGCTAAACTATGATCAAATTAGTGGTTATAGCGTTTAGCATGTATTGGTCTAATAGCACTTAAGCCAACTACCATAGTTTTCCTTCAAATACTAGAGTCGTCATAGGGTCCAGCTTTCAATGTATTTTCTCTGGCTTTCTGTAAGTCTATCTATTTCAATGCCCATGGTCCTAAGCTTTAATTCTGCTACCTCCATATCTAGCTCCCTAGGCACATCGTATACCTTTTTATTTAAACTACCATATTTTTCTACAATATATCTGACTGATAATGCCTGATTTGCAAAGCTCATATCCATAACTTCGCTTGGATGGCCCTCAGCACATACTAAGTTAACTAGACGTCCCTTTCCAAGCAGGTACAATCTTTTGTTATTTGGTAGTGTGTATTCTGTTATACACTCTCTCAACTCTCGTTTAGATATTGCTATATCTTCCAGATCCCTTACACTAACTTCAACATCGAAGTGTCCAGCATTGGCTAACACAGCACCGTCTTTCATCCTTAGATAGTGGCTCTTTGTTATAACATTGATGTTACCTGTAGCTGTTATAAATACATCGCCTATTTCAGCAGCTTTATCCATTTTCATAACCTCAAAACCATCCATAATAGCTTCAAGAGCTCTAATGGGATTCACCTCTGTGATGATTACACGAGCACCCATTCCTCTAATTCTCCATGCAATTCCTCTACCAACCCAACCGTAACCTGCAACTACAATATTCTTTCCAGCTAACAGCATATTCGTAGCTCGTAGAACACCGTCTACAGTGCTCTGTCCAGTTCCATACCTATTATCAAATAGGTATTTTGTTAATGCATTATTTACAGCTATAACTGGATACTTTAGAACACCGTCTCTCTCCATAGCTTTTAACCTTAAGACGCCAGTCGTAGTCTCTTCAGTACCTCCATACACCTTTGCAGCAATATCTGCTCTCTGTACATTTAGATGGACATGCAGATCACCTCCATCGTCTATAACAACATGCGGTTCACATTCTACAACCTTATTAATAGCCCAAAAGTACTCCTCTTGGGTCTCACCTCTCCATGCAAATACATGTACACCATCTAAAGCTAGTGCTGCAGCTACATCATCCTGTGTTGACATGGGATTACTTGCAGCTAGCCATACTTCTGCACCACCACGCATTAACGTCTTTATAAGTACAGCTGTCTCTTTAGTTACATGCAATACAGCAGCTATTCTTATACCACTAAGAGGTTTGTACCTTTCAAATTCATCACCAATTAAGTTAACAACGGGCATGTGTTTACTAGCCCACTCTATCTGTATGTATCCCCTTTCAGCTAGGGTTGTATCTCTAACTTTGAATTCCATAGCTATACACCTAACTACTGCTGAGGTATATTTATTGATAATTATAAGTATTTTAGAAGTGTATACCTAATCTATTTTTAGGTTACGGACAATGGATGGCGGAAAATTAGTTATCGTGGTAGCTGGTATGCCTGGTTCTGGAAAATCAACGCTATCCATGGTTGCTGGTGAGTTAAATATAGAAGTTGTAAACTTGGGTGACATAGTAAGGGAGGAGGTAATGAGAAGGGGTCTGGAACAAAACTTGGAAAATCTATTAAAGGTAGCTAAACAGCTTAGGGAAAACCTCGGAAACGATGCTATAATGAAGTTGGCAATTCCAAAAATAAAAGAGGCCCTTGCCACACATTGCATTGTTGTAATAGATGGTGTTAGAAGCCTCGACGAATTAGAATACCTTAAAGGGGAAATCGATGTAGAGGTCATGATATTAGCAGTACATGCCTCACCCAAGACAAGGTTCCAAAGACTTATTGCTAGAGGAAGGCCAGGCGATCCCAAGACGTGGGATGAGTTTAGAAGGAGAGATCTAGAGGAACTCTCATGGGGTTTGGGAAATATCATAGCATTGGCAGATATAGTTATAGTCAATAACAGCACATATGAGGAGTTTATAAGTGATGTAAGGAACACACTCTCTAGGGTGTATTTAGATTGGTGTACATAAGGGTTGAAGCTGAGGTTAGACCTACTGAGGATTTGGATAAGGTGCTAAGGGCTTTAAAAAATATACTATACATAAAAAATGTTAAGGTGGAAGATGTAGGTAGGGAGAGAAGGATAGTTATATGCGAAGAAAGTAGTCTAGACATCTTAAAAAAGCTTCACGACATTCTAAGGAGGCAGAGGATACTAGATACTGCAAGAAGCGTAATGTTGAGAAATTTAAGGAGCACTACAACAGAATTCAAGCTGAATAAGCAAGCAGCATTTCAAGGTATAATAAATTTTGTTGAAAATGATAATGAAAGTCCGCTAGGAGCCGTAACTGTAATGATCACAAGTAGCAATATAAATGCCATAATCGATTGGCTGGCGCCGAAGACATCACACGGCAGACCACTATGGGAAACGGAACCTCCAAAGGATGCTTAGCAGCTAACTTTATCTAGTGGAAGTACTGATAGGTCATCAGCGATAAAAATATCGCCATTGAATATCCTTTGAGCTCGAGAGACATAATCTCTAATCCAATCAGCTCTATACCTTAAACTTATATGGGTAACAATGAGCATCCTAGCTTCTATATACTCGGCTATATATGCTGCATCACTTATTGTAGCATGAAAACTCTTGCGAGCTTTAGCTCTATCATTTTCATAGTCTATGAATGTAGCCTCGTGAATCACTATACATGGACCTAATCTCTTTAGTGTATTAGGACACTGATCACTGCAGATACCATCTCCAGAATAAAATACTGTTACAAAGTTATTCGTTCCTTCACCAGTTCTCACCTTAATAACATAGCCGTATGCTCTAATGTTACCGTGGTTCATGTTCACTGATGTAATGGCAATATCACCACCGTCTGTCTGAATGTAATTCTTACCACTAGAGAGAGTTTCAGCATCAATACACTCAATTTCAACGAGATTCTTGTCTGAGTTACTGTGGCTATTCACTGCTTCGCCATATATGGGGGGCTGTTTAAAATACATTGAACACAATTCCTCAGGACCTAGTAATCTAACTATATGTTGCCCCTGCTTATTCTGGGAAGAAAGCCTCATTATAATAGTATCCATAATAGGTAATAAACCATAGTAGTGATCTCCATGCATATGTGTTATGCCTATGATGCTTATCTTCAGCGGATCTATACCCATTCTCCCTAAATTTATTTGTGTGGCTTCACCTACATCTAGAAGTATACATGTCTTAAAGCTACAAAGTAGTATAGCTGGTGAAAACCTTGTATGTGTAGGCGTGGAAGCCGATGTACCAATAAAAACTATTTGGGGCTTCATCTAATTCACTTTTACAACATATACTACTCTTGTAAGCGAGCCGTGAACCCTATTTAAATGCTTCTCTAAAATACCGAGATTTAATGTGTATAGTGTTCTGTCGACGTAATCTTCAAGGTGTATGGGTATGGCAAATACCATATGACCATCTTCTTTAAGAATTTCGTAAGAATTGTATATAAATCTTTCAATTAAATTTGATAGATTTTGTGAACGGGGAACCGTCTGGATTCCATAGGGTGGATCAGTAACAATAGCATTGAAGAATCTACCCCTGAATATATTGTATAGAGAATCTGCCTCTATGAATTCTACCAAACTTTCACATCCATATGATACACCATTAATTTTAGCACCATTTATCATCTTTCTATCGATATCTGTGCATGTGACTTGGAGACCCATATCACATGCTTCTATTGCAATACCTCCTACACCACAGAACGGATCTAGTAAATGGTCCCTCCTCCTGCTACTGACTCTAGCAATATTGACCAGTACCCTCGCTAAAACAGGCTTCATGGTACCAGGTCTATAGCATGGCCTATGATGGGGTTCGCGGCTGTAGAATTTAACCCTTCTCCTTCTATACAGCACCTCATATATTATTGCTAGACCAGCTAGTAAAGCTATCTTAATTCTCCTCCTACATTCTCCCCATCTAACTCCCATTGCAGAAACAGTCTTTTGAAGACTATGTGCTATTTCACGTCCAAATCCTCTGATAGAGTCGACATCTACACAGCTAAAGGCATCTCCAGTATTATTGATGTAGGTTCTTACGGCCTCATATATATTGTCATCCTCTGCTAAAACATCTACTACTTTACCAATCTCAATTAATAGAGCTGAGCGTGTAGTTAGTAGTTTAACGAGCTCTTCACCAGATTCAAAGAATACGAATTCATCGATCTTCTTATGCACTCTATAGCTAAAGCCCTCAGATACTGCTATAGAAAAGAATTCTGAGACTGCCAATGATAGTAGCTCATTAGAGAGTCTAGCTATGTACATTTCTAATGGCTAACCCATCCACTAATTTCATTGCATATAAGACTGCTTACATCTATTACGTGAATCCATTTAGGAAGATCGGTAGGCATCAGTATAGTGTTTGCCGTAACTAGTTTACTAATGTTTGTAGATGATAGAACATCTATAGCTGTAGGTAGCATTAGGAAATGAGATACGACAGCTATAACTCTATTAGCACCTGCATTATATAGCGCTTGGGTAGCCTTGGCCATCGTTCCTCCAGTGCTTATAATATCATCAACTATGGCTACCGACATTCCAGCTACGTTAAGTTCCTTTCGATCTATTCTTATCTCACCTGTTACCCTATCTCTAAACTTATCCATATAGTCATATGGTATGTTGAAGGTCTTTGCAACTTCCATAGCTCTTGAGAGAGCACCTCTATCGGGTGCTAGCACAAGGTCTATCTTTTCATTAATACTACTAAGCATATATGCATGAGGTAAAATATTGTACACCTTAAACCCTAACGATATCAGTGATTGTATAGAATGTATGTCAATTGTAACAATCGTATCAACTCCAAATAGTTTTAGATTTTGATATATGGCCCTGGTACTAATAGGCTCTCCCCGTAAAAATCTCTTATCCTGTCTCGCATAAGCGATATATGGTAGTATTAGGAATTTAACTCTGGATTCACTACCATTAATAGCCTCTAACGCCAAATACAATTCAATGATTTTCCTATCCTGTTCTGGGTATAGCGACTGAATGACAGCTAAATCATTTGCTACAGCCTCAGATAATCTAAGATACTGTTCACCATCTGGAAACACCTTACCAATAGGTTTAACCATTCTCCAACCACACTTCTCTTCAAAACCTTTGGCTAACGATGGCGGTGTCCCTGAAAGATATAAAAACATCATAGTGTATCACTATAGATAATGCTAGATATACATAGCTGACTAGTTTAGTAAAACGGATATGGGGTTTTAAATGTTATCATCAATCAGGCTGGTAAATGTAGAGAGAATACCTCTATCACTGTATTGTATAGGTAGTTTAGCTATGCTTCTGAATTTTATTGAATGCCCTATTAACTGTGATAGATGTCCATGGGAGTCAAATATCAATAGAAGAAGCGCCAGGTTGCTACATTTCGATGTTCAAAATGTAATCGATTTAGCTAATCGTTACAAAACCGATGTTATTTTTCTTCATGGTGCAGAACCATACATGTATGTTAAGCACGATATGGTAAGAAAGATTAAGGATGAGACTACGGCAACAGTTGGTATAAAGGTGAACCCACTTATTGCTAAGGATTTTAGTGGTTTCGAAACGTTCATCGATTCCATCGATGTAGTGGTGTTTGAAGTTGTATCGAGTAGGGATGTCGATATACAGGTTTCACTACTGTCACAAATGCTATGCAATTCACTCATTAAATCTAAACATATTGAGATCGTGGTTGTTGCTGAGTGTAACAGAGATTTAAATGGGTTACTTATAGAGGTAGCTAGTATTGTACGAGGTAATAATATTCCCATAAATGTAGTTTTTTCTAGTGGTGAATATAGCTCCCTAGATGTTGATAAGATCAATAGGATTAGGAAGGAGCATCCACTGGTACAAGCACCAGTAGCAGATATGGTTGAGCTTGCTTCAACGCTGTGTCCAGGATGTAGGAATATAGTAGTTGTTAGACGAAGCGGTATAGTATACAGGGTTAATGTGGATGAGCTGGGAAGGTGTAGAGTTTGCAAATATAAACTTGTTAACACTAAAATTAAGAAGCCTGTTAAGCTTCCACTAGATATACCACTAGCATAGGTGTATCATAGAGTGTATTTCATATTTATATTAGGACCAGCAGGTTCTGGAAAAAGCTACTTAACATATTCATTTACGAACTGGTTAATAGAGCATGGAATGGATATAGCTATAGTGAATCTCGATCCAGCTGTAACATGGCTTCCATATACACCCGATGTAGATATACGGGACTACATAACTGTAGAGGAGGTAATGAGAAAATACAATCTAGGTCCTAATGGAGCACTAGTAGCAACTATTGATCTATCAATTAATTTTATCGAAAATCTTAGAAACGAAATTGATGAACTAAAGGCAAACTATGTTGTTGTGGATACCCCTGGGCAAATGGAGCTCTTCGCTTTTAGATCGGCTGGGCCAACAATAATGTCATCCTTAGCTTTAAATGATAAATCCGTAGTGCTTTTCCTAGTCGAATCGACTATACTGGTAAAACCATCTACATTTCTATCTCTCATCATGCTTGCATTAGCGGCATCCATAGCTCACAAACTACCCCAGATCATTACAATAACGAAAACCGATCTACTGCCTAGAGAGAGGTATGAGGATATAATTCGATGGATTGAGGATCCCATGGAGATTTTCAAGGATATTAAAAGTGAGGATGCGGTATTCGTAACACAGTATAGTGATGTAATAGCAGCTTTTGAGGATATTATAGCGAGATTCAATATCGGTGGATTTGTTGCAACATCTTCTATTACTGGCCAGGGTTTGGATGAACTATATGCATTGGTACAGAGGGTATTAATAGGTGGTGAAGACTTTTATACTGAGGAGCCTAGTGAGATTCTCTAAAGAGTATTGAGGAAAGGTTTGCAGTATGAAGGAATCTAGGGGAGGAATGGATATAGAGATTCTCCAAAGGGAGCTGGGGAGTATTAGGGAAGAGCTTCAGCTTCTCATTACTGAAAGAGATAGTCTTAGGAAAGAACTCACTACTATTAGGGAAGAGCTTGCTAGAAAACGTGATGAGGTTAAGAAATTTAAGGAGGAGTTGAATAAGGTTAGGAATAGATTGAATGAACTTTATCAGAAACTAGCCGAGCTTAAGGAGAGATCAGCTAAGCTGAGGAATGCGCTAAGAGGTCATTTATATGAATTGAAGGAAGTTTCGATTGAGCTCAAGAAATCGCAACCTATTAGGATACACATGAGCCTAGATGAAATAAAGCAGCGAATTGAACAGTTAGAATGGACTATTATGACAACACCATATCTTGACCAAAGGGATGAGGAGAAAATGGTTAATGAAATTGCAAACCTAGAGCGTATCTTCAAAACTGTAACAACAAATCAAAAACGCTACTCCGAGCTAATTCAGAGATACGATGAAATAAGAGGAGCAGTAGATAGTGTAAAGGAGGAACTGAGTAGGGTTAGCAGGGAGTTAAATGAATGTAGAAACAGCATTGCTTTAGCAAAGGAGGAGAGGAATAGGATTAAGCAAACCATTGCTGATTTGATTAAAGAGATTGTAGAGATTAAGAACAGGCGTGATAGTATAAAGGAGAAACTGAAATCTATAGCTAATTTAATAAATGAGAAGAGACAGCGATACGTTGAGATACTAAGTGAAATTAAAAGGATTCAGATTGAGATTAGGGAATCTGCTAAAGAGAGGGTACTTAAGGAGAGAAGGAAGAGTGCACTTGAGAAGCTTAATAAAGGTGAGAGGTTATCTCTATACGATCTATATATTGCTTTAGGCGAAACTACGGAAGAAAAGGATGTTGAGAAGTAGAACCTTATATAATCTATCTACCGAACCTCCGTTCCCTTTTTTGATATGCACGTATGGCTCGATACAGATCTATTTTTCTAAAGTCTGGCCAAAATACATCACAAAAATAGAGTTCGCTGTATGCAATTTGCCATAGTAGGAAGTTGCTTATTCTCATTTCTCCAGAGGTTCTAATAACTAGGTCAGGTTCTGAGAAACTTGTTAGATGGGACGTATTGAGATGGTTTCTCACGTGCTCCTCTGATATATCATCTATATGGAGTTTACCACTTAGTACATCTGATACTATACTTTTTATAGCATTTACAATCTCCTGTCTCCCACCATAGCAGAGTGCTATATTTAAGTACCTATCATCATATCCAACTGTTTCTCTTTCTAAGAGTTCCGCATACCTAACAATATCATCCCTAACAAGCTCCAATTTCCCGAAAACCTTAACTCTAACGCGATACTTATGCACTATACCGCCATCTATAAGTTCCTTAAAGCCATATCTAATTATATCGAATAGATTCTCCCTTTCATTATCAGGTCTACGTAAACAATTCTCATACGACATAGCATAGACTGTGACAATCTTTATGCCCAAATCGTAAATCCATTGCAAAACATCACGCATCTTCTCATATCCATATCTATGGCCTTCAAGAGGGTCTAATCCGTGTGCACGTGCCCACCTTCTATTAC
>Ga0105162_1000042_pt1 | contig 83726 bp, 80 predicted proteins | sample JNZ201metaG_FD_81532 | JGI IMG/M metagenome (GOLD analysis project Ga0105162, IMG submission 81532) | Hot spring microbial communities from Jinze hot spring, China to study Microbial Dark Matter (Phase II) - JNZ 20120812A | ecosystem: Environmental > Aquatic > Thermal springs > Hot (42-90C) >...
GCCAAGGAGAACGTCAAAAGGTTTGTCCAATCGCAAGGGCATGAAGTCCTCTCGGTGGAAGAAGAAGCGGGCCTTATAAGGTTAAGGATCAGGAAAAAATAAGAAGGAGGTGACAAATGGCTGACAACCGCAAGCTCTGGGAGTCTTTGGGCATCGATTTGAAGAAGCACGATCAACTCTTGGAGGTCTTGCCTCAGGTCTTCGGCGACCTTTTTCTGAGCCAGGAGGGCAGGCCTTCTCGGATGGCTTATTTCGATGGGTTCGCCGGTGACGTCCACGGCTTCAGGATAAGAGAGCTTGTCGAGCATAAGCAAAGAGGGGGGAAGGTCTTCGGTGCCTTTTGTATCTATGTGCCTGAAGAGGTGATATATGCTGCAGGAGGGGCCTGCGTGGGGCTGTGTGGTGGGGTCGATATGACCGTGGCCGCTGCCGAAAGGATCCTGCCCAGGAACCTCTGCCCCCTCATAAAGTCCTCGGTCGGATTCAAACTGGAGAGGCTTTGCCCTTATGTGGAGGTTGCAGACCTAGTGGTGGGTGAGACCACCTGTGATGGTAAGAAAAAGGCCTGGGAACTGCTTTCGGAATACGTGCCCCTTTACGTAATGGAACTACCCCAGAAGAAATCCGAAAGGGACTTGGGTTTTTGGGAAGGCGAAATCTGGGAGTTCCTAAAAAAGGTACAGGAGGTCACGGGAAGGGAGGTAACAGCTGAGGGACTTCGAGAGGCCATGGAGGTCTTCGATCGAAAAAGGCAAGCGCTACAGAGGCTTTTCGACCTCAGGCGCAACGACCCAGTTCCCATAAGTGGTCTTGATGCCCTGTTGGTCGTACAGCTCGGCTTCTTAGATGACCCTGTCAGGTTCTCCCAGAAGGTAGAGGAACTGTGTGAGGAACTCCAGCAGAGGGCAGAAGCCAAACAAGGGGCTTTCCCCAAGGGCAGGCCGAGGATATTGGTAGCGGGCAGCCCCATGGTCTTACCCAATTGGAAGCTCCATGCCCTTGTGGAAAAACAAGGGGGAGTTGTCGTATGCGAGGAGTCCTGTACCGGCACTCGTCTACTTACCGGTCGGACCGACCCTTCCGACGGGGACCTGAAGGGGTTGATCAAGGCCATCGCCCGAAGGCAGTTCAAGGCCAATTGCGCATGTTTCACCCCTAACGAAGAAAGGGTGCAACAGATCGTACAGCTATGCCAAGACTACCGGGTCCATGGCGTCATTTACTATAGCCTGGTCTTTTGCCAGCCTTTTATCCTCGAGGGTTACAAGGTGGAGAGGGCCCTAAGGGCGAGGGGGATACCGGTGCTCAGGATCGAAAGCGACTATGGAGACGGAGACCTCGAGGCTTTAAAGACGAGGGTAAAGGCCTTTTTGGAAGGTCTAGCTTAGAAATGCCTTTCTTTGTAGGCATCGACATAGGGTCCAGTTGGACGAAAGGGGTCCTTTTAAAGGAAGGCAGGGTCCTTGCCCGAAAGGCTTTGTCCACTGGACCCGATTTCAAAGGGGCAGGCTTTAAGGTCCTTTACGGGCTTTTGAGCGAAAAGGACGTCAAGATTGAGGAAGTCGTAGGGATCGTCGTCACAGGCTATGGACGGGATACCTTCCCTTGGGGCGAAAAGGTCACCGAGTTGAGTTGTCATGCAAAGGGGGTATCAAGGCTTAGGCCCTCGGTGAGGACGGTGATCGACGTAGGTGGACAGGACGCAAAGGTGCTGAGGGTAAACCATGGAAGGCTCTTGGGTTTCGTCATGAACGACAGATGTGCCGCTGGGACCGGTAGGTTCTTGGAGGCCATGGCCAGGATTTTTAAGGTGAAGCCTTCTAAACTCGGAACCTTGGCCAAAAGGGCACGGCGGACCTGTGTCATCAACTGTACCTGTGCCGTGTTCGCCGAAACGGAGGTGGTCTCCCTTCTTGCCTCGGGTTGTCCAAAAGAGGCAGTGGCCAGGGCTATCATAAAAAGCGTGTGCAAGAGGATCTCAAGCCTTGCCCACGGCTTTGGTTTGGAAGGGGAAGTGGCCCTGGTCGGGGGAGTGGCCAAGATCCCCTTCTTCAAAGAGGCCCTCCAGGAAGAACTTGGAGTGGAGCTAATACCCTTGCCCTTTGACCCCCGTTTTACCGGGGCCTTGGGGGCCGCTTTGATCGCTGAGGAAAAAGGAGGTGGACGATGTCAAAGGTAGTAGATGCAAGGGGATTGAGCTGCCCGCAACCGGTTGTGCTCGCCCGCAAAGCCCTTGAAGAGGCCGATGAGGTCTTGGTCATGGTAGGAGACATGGGCGCGGCACAGAACGTAAAACGCATGGGGGAGCAGTTGGGGTGTGAAGTGAAAGTGGAGGAACGCCCCGATGGCTTTTACGTTCACCTTAAACGGACAAAGGAAGGGGGGACCTGCGATGTCCCTAGTCCTCAGGCAGTACTGGTCATCTCTTCAGATGGCATGGGACGGGGTGAAGAGGAGCTGGGCAGGCTTTTGATGAGGTCCTTTTTACATACCCTGGTGGAACTCCCGGAACCCCCCAAAAGGGTCATCTTCTTCAACACGGGCGTCAAACTGACGGTAGAAGGTTCGGAGGTCTTAGATGACCTCAAGGCACTTGAGGGAAGGGGTGTCGAGCTCTTGGCCTGTGGAACCTGTTTGGGTTATTTTGGCCTCAAGGAGAAGCTCATGGTGGGGAGGGTCTCGAACATGTATGAGATAGCCGAAGCCTTGCTTTCAGCTCCAAAGCTCATAGTGGTGTGAGGGGTCCGATGGTGAAGAGGCTTACAGAGTGTTCACGGAGTGCGGGTTGAGCAGCAAAGCTTGGGCCAGGGGACCTGGCAAGGGCCTTGCAGGGGCTTGAACTCCCCTCGGACCCCAACTTGATCGTGGGGATCGAGAGGGTGGACGACGCAGGGGTATATAAGCTCACTGAGGAGCTAGCCCTGATACACACGGTGGACTTTTTCACCCCCATCGTAGATGACCCGTACTGGTTCGGACAGATAGCCGCGGCAAATGCCCTTTCGGACGTATACGCCATGGGAGGTAAGCCCCTTACTGCTATGAACATCGTGTGCTTCCCGGTGAGGGATTTGGGAATAGAGGTCCTACAAGAGGTCTTGAGAGGAGGACTGGAGAAATTGAAAGAAGCTGGTGTAGTCCTGGTGGGAGGGCATTCCGTGGAGGACCAGGAGATGAAGTACGGACTTGCGGTAATAGGCCTTGTGCACCCTAATAGGGTTATAAGGAACCAAGGGGCAAGGCCTGGGGACCTTTTGGTCCTGACCAAGCCCATAGGTACAGGTGTGGTGTCCACAGCTATAAAGGCCCAATTGGCAGGAGAGGAGACAGTCAGGAGGGTGACCTTGCTTATGGCCGAGCTCAACCGCAAGGCCTCTGAGGCCATGGTGGAGGTTGGGGTAAGCGCCTGTACGGATGTCACGGGCTTCGGCTTACTGGGCCATGCCTGTGAGATGGTAGATGGGACCGCTGTGGGTTTGAGGATCTATGCCTCGAGGGTCCCCTTTTTAGAGGAGGCCTTGGAATGGGCTTCAATGGGCCTTCTTCCCGGAGGTGCCTATCGCAACCGTGAGTATCGTAAGCACATGGTTTCAAACGAAGGGGTTGAGGAGGTCGTCTTTGACCTCTTGTTCGATCCCCAGACCTCGGGAGGACTCCTCATAGCGGTTCCGAAGGAAAGGGAGGAAAGGCTCATGGGGCTTCTTGAGGAAAAGGGGGTAAAGGCCTCGGTCATCGGCGAGTTCACCTCGGACCATCCTTCAAGGGTAAGGGTACTACCATGAAGCCGGAACGTATGGTTTACCTGGACAACGCTGCCTCTTCTTGGCCTAAGCCCAAGGAGACCTCAGAGGCGGTCCTTAAGGCACTGCTTGAGGTAGGTGCCAACCCCGGCCGTTCTGGTCACAGGCTCTCCCAAGAGGCAGCAAGGCTCATATACGAGGCCCGTGAGGCCCTGGCAGAACTTTTCGGAGTAGAGGACCCTTTGAGGATCGTCTTCACTAAGAACGTAACCGAAGCCCTTAACATAGCGCTTTACGGCCTCCTTAAGCCAGGAGACCACGTGATAACCTCAAGCTTTGAGCACAACTCCGTCATGCGTCCTTTGAGGGACTTGGAAAAGAAGGGGGTAGAGGTCACCGTGATAAGGGGATCACCGCGTGGGGAGATCGACCCAGAGGACATAAGGAGGGCCATAAAGCCAAACACAAAGCTCATAGCCTTGGTCCATCTCTCCAACGTAACCGGGACCATAATGCCCGTTAAGGAAGTGGCTACCCTTGCCAAGGGATATGGGGTCCTCTTTTTGGTCGATGCAGCCCAATCCGCAGGGACTGTGAGGATAAAGGTAAGGGAACTGGGAGTCGACCTCTTGGCCTTCACTGGGCATAAGGCCCTCTTCGGACCCCAAGGGACGGGGGGGCTGTACATAGGAGAGGGGATCGAAAAGTTCCTCGAACCCCTTATGCGCGGGGGCACAGGTAGCAGGTCTGAGGAGGAGTCACAACCGTCCTTTTTACCCGATAAATACGAAAGCGGCACCCCAAATACCCCCGGGATAGCCGGCCTTGGGGCAGGAGTTGGGTTTCTGTTGAAGGAAGGCATGGAAAGGGTCGAGGCAAAGAAAAGACAGCTGACCAAGACCTTCCTCGAGGGCATAAGGGGACTGAAGGGAATAAGACCCTTTGGGACCTTGGACGATTCCCAAGTGGGGATCGTCTCCCTCAGGGTAGAGGGCATGGAGCCCTCGGAGTTGGCGGCCGTCCTTGACGAAAAATACGGCATCCTAGTAAGGGCAGGCCTCCATTGCGCTCCCTCAGCCCATAGGACTATAGGCACCTTCCCCGAAGGCACGGTAAGGTTCTCCTTTAGCTACTTAAACGAGGAAGAAGAGGTCCTTTACGCCATAAAGGCCCTTTCTGAAATAACGTCAACTAGAAGGTAGAGGCAAGATTCTGCCCCTTTGACAAGATACTGCCCGAATAAACCCTCCTCTTTCTGAAAAAGCCTTTTTAACCACGCCTTATCCAGGGGGACCCCGAGGCACAGATCTTGCAAATCTCTAAAAGGTAAAAAATGCCTTGGGGGAGGTGAAGGTATGGTTTTAAGGAGGTTTGGGCTCTTGGGATTGTTGGTAGTGTTGTCCTTTTTGGTGGGTCTCTTTTGTCCGGTGGGCCATCTGCAGGCCTTGGAGAAGAAGGGGGATACGTATCTTTTAGTCTACAGCGACCACAACCCTCCGGTGGCTCCGCCCTGTAGGTCGGCGGTCAGGTGGCTAACAGAGGTGGTGCAGAAGAAGACCAACAACAAGGTCCAGTTCAAGGTCATAACCGGTGGGGCCTTACTGACCGAAGCCGACATAATGAGGGGGGTACAGAGTGGCATTGCCGATATGGCCCTTTATGTGGTGAATGCGCGTGACGGCTTTGTCGGGAACATGGTTGTGACGCTGCCCTTTATAGGATGGCCTTCGCGCGAGGAGGCAAACGCCATTTACAGGAAGCTGATGGAGAAGTACCCTGAATTGCGGAAGGAATGGACTGGGGTTGTACCTTTCGCTTACTCCATGATGCCCGAAACCCATATCCACACCGTAAAGAGGGCCAAGGTCGTGAAGACCCCTGAGGACATAAAGAAGCTGAAGATCCTCACCACCGGCGAACATACCGCCATAGTCAAGGCCATGGGGGCAACCCCTGTTGAGGTTCCCATTGGCGATTGGTATACGGCTTTGGAGCGCGGTGTCGTAGACGGATGTCTCAACCACTTCGCAGTTCTCAAGGTCTTTGGGATGCTTGAGCTTGTCCCCTATCACACCGTATTTCCCGGTGGCGTCAACATGGTCCCTGTGGGCGTAATCATGAACGAAAAGACCTGGAACGCCCTCCCTGCTGACATCCAAAAGGTCTTCCTTGAGACACAGCACGAGTTCACCAATTACCTTTACCACATCGAGAAGACCGAATGGCTAGATGCCGCCATCAACTTCTGCAAGGAGAAAAAGCACACCTTTGTAGAAGTAAGTCAGGCAGACCTAGAGAAGTGGCGGGCCCTAGTGAAGGACGAGGTGACCGAAAAATGGATAAAGGAGGCCGAATCAAAGGGCATCCCCGGCAGGAAGATCTATGAAGACATGCTCAACATGGTAAAGGCAGCCATTAAGAAATAACCTTTATTTAAAATTTGGAATGAAAAGGCCCTCTGCAGAGGGCCTTTTCATTTATGCGGTCTTTTCCTTAAATTTAGTCCATGCTGGTAAAGTACCTCCCTGAGGATTTCCTCGTAAAAGAGGTCTTGAAGACGCCCCTCAAAGGAGAAGGCCCCTTTGCGGTCTACAAGGTGGTCAAAAGGGGGCTTTCGACCCCAGAGGTCCTCCAATCCTTGGCCCACATCTTATCCGTAAGCCCTTCCAAGGTGAGCTCTCCCGCCCTCAAGGACTCACGGTCGGTATCCACACAGCATCTTTCGGTGGGTCCCCTTAAAGGAGACCTACCCCAGAAGGTCTCTGGCGAGGGGTTCTCGGGGGAGCTCATCGGCTTTTTGGACCGAAGGCTAGGGCCAAAAGACCTTGAGGGGAATATCTTCCGCATAACCTTGCGGAAGATAAGAGGCGAAGAGCTCCCGGGCCTTTTTGAGGGATGGCTCAAGGTTTTACAGGAGGGTTTCCCCAATTACTTCGACCTCCAGAGGTTCGGCTCTTGGAGTAAAAAGCGGGGCTTTCCGGGCAAGGCCATCCTTTTGGGCCAATGGGAGGAAGTCCTGAAGTTTTATCTCACATACCCTATGATAGGGGACCCCAAGGAGGTCAAGCGACTAAAGAAAAGGCTCACAGGGCTATGGGGACGATGGGAGGAGATGAAAGGGAACCTCCCCAGGTCGAACCTAAGGAGCGTTGTGGACTTCCTTTGCGCTCACCCTTCCGAATTTAAAAAGGCCGTGAACCTAATCACCCCTAGGATCCTTTCCCTTTGGCTTTCCTCTTATCAGGGCTTTTTGTGGAACCAGTGGGCAAGTAGGTGGTTGAAAGGGAAACTTAAGGCAGGATTCCTTTCGGTGAGGTTCCCCTTCCAGGAACTCGTCTTCCCCAAGGGGGACCTACCCGACAAAACCAGGGAAGACATATGGAGCTTGGAGCTTCCCTTGCCTTCACACCGCATGCGGATCGAGGACGAAGGGCTTAGAGCCCTCTTAGAAGAGGTCCTGAAGGAGGAGGGCCTTTCGGTCCGAGACCTAAAGGCCCGGGGGTTGGAAAAGGTTTACCTTTCCGGGGGAGAGAGGCGCCTATGGGTCAAGCCCAAAGGCATAGCCATGGAGGCCATTGACGATGAGGTCTTTACCACCTATAAGGCCCTTGTCCTTGAGTTCTTCCTACCTTCTGGTTCATATGCGACCATGGCCTTGAAAGCCCTCCGCCTTGCCTCCCTGGGTGAGAGCTTTGAAGAAGGACACTGGCCTTCACATGTCAATGTCTGAAGCATCTCTGCCCAGTGAAGGCCATGGCTATGGGGGGATCGGCCTCGTTACAGGCTTCGATCACCTCATGGTCCCTTTCGGATCCCCCCGGCTGCAAGATGGCCCTTACACCTTCCTTTTTTGCCAGATCCACTGAGTCACGGAAGGGGAAAAAGCCGTCTGAGACAAGCACTGCGTCACGGAGTCCTCCCCTTTCCTCCTTCACCTTTAAATCTATCTCCTCCTTGTGCTCAGGTGGCCTCCTTTTTGCTTTTACTTCCTCCTCCAGTTGCCTATAGGATATCCCGTATTTGGTAAGGCTCAACCTTTCTGCACAGTTCCTGTAGGCCTTCTTTATAGCGAGTTCCACTGCTCCGACCCTGTCCTGTTCACCTGTACCTATGGCGACGGTGACCCCTGCCTTTACGAAGACGATGGAGTTGGAGGTAACTCCTTGAACCACGGCCCATCCAAAGAGCATGTCCTCTATTTCCTCAGGCGAAGGCGCCCTTAGGACGCGATAGGCCCTCCCTTGGTAGAAGGCTTCGGCGGGTTTGAGGTCCTCGGCCGAACGTATCGTGCTGAGGAAGGACCTCTGTACGATTAACCCTCCGTCTATCAGGGCCTTGAACTCCACAACGGGCAACTGGGCGTACTCATAGAGCCTATCCATGCGCGTTATCTTCACGATCCTCAAGTTCTTCCATCTCTTAAGAGGTCCAAGTGCACCCTCCTCATAATCTGGGGCCACGACCACCTCGAAGTAATGCCTTGAGATGGCCTCAGCGGTCCCTTTGTCCAAGGGACGGTTCAGGGCCACACAGCCCCCAAAGGCCGCAATGGGGTCGGCCAAAAAGGCCTTCTCGAAAGCTTCGAAGAGGTCATCCCCTTGGGCTACACCGCAGGGGTTGCCGTGTTTGACTATACAGACAGCCGGCCTCTTGGTCAGGTATTTGAGCACGTTCAGGGCACTGTCAACGTCAGTGAGGTTGGTCTTACTTGGGTGTTTGCCAAACTGTAGGAAATCCTCCTCCCTAAGGGAGCTCACGAGGCCCTTTTCCGGATCTATGAACTTACAGTCGCCCAGGACCAAATTCCCCCCTACCAGTTCGTAAAGGGCAGCCGGTTGATCGGGGTTATCTCCATACCTCAACCCCCTTTCTTCCCATTGTCCTGTATCGGGGTCGAAGACCTTCCAGGTCCTTTTCCTGTAGATGAGTTTTTGCCCTCCGAAATCGATGGTCAAATGTTCGGGGAAAGGATCTGAAAGGACCCTTCGGTAAATCTGTTTGAGGTCCTGCATCTCCTAAGCTCCTCCTTTAGGACCTTGTAAACGGAGACTTCATCGAGCCCCTGGCTTTTGTAAAGCTCCTCAGGGGTACCCGAGAGGCCGTAAGAGGTCACCCCAAGCCTTCTGAACCTCGGGGAGAGTCCGCTTTCGGCTAGGAACTTAGCGACTTCTGCTCCTAGGCCGGTCTCCACATGGTGGTCTTCATAGGTGACGACCAGCCCTGTAGAAGCAGCAAAGGCCAGGAGGTCTTGATCGAGGTCGAAAGGACACGAGATGTTGACCACCAGTAAGTCATAGCCCTCTTGCCTCAGCATCTGCCATACCTTTACGGCCCTATGCGCCAAGGGCCCCATGGTGATCAAAGCCCCTTTTGTCCCCTTCCTCAAGAGGTCGCCTTTTCCGTATTGGAACTTGTAATCATGCCCAAAAAAGGGCCTCCCCTCCTCGTCCTCTATGACTGGTTCTGCCTCCCTGCCCATGGTTATAACGAAGTTCCCCTCTTGGTTTGCCACCCAACGGATGACCCTATCGGCCTGGTTGGGGTCAGCGGGGACGATAACCTTAAAACCGAAGAGGTTCCTAACTACCCCTAGGTAATCTATACAGTGGTGGGTATGGCCGTCCTGGCCTACGTCAAGGCCTACATGGGTAGCGATCACCTTGAGGTTGGTCTGGTTTATGTCGTTTAAGCGCTGTTGGTTGTAAACTTCATCGATCCCGAAGACCCCGAAGTCCGCAAAGAAGGTCACAATCCCCTCCTTTGAGAGGACACCGGCCACAGTGGCGGTGTTGTGTTCCTGTACCCCCCCTTCGACGAAATAATCCGGATAGAGCTTCCCAAAGTCCTCTACCCTTACGGAACTGGCCAGGTCGCAGTCCAGGGCCACGATGGGGATGCCCCTTGGTATGTTTAGCTCTGCCAGGTCAAGGAGGACCCTTCCCCAAGCCTTGCGGTTCCCCACTTTCTCCTTTGGGGCGTAAGTCCTTGGTTCACCTACCTCCACCTTGGGCAGGACCCTCCTTGGGGGTGAGAAGAAGGGATAGTCCCTCTTATCCCTCAGGGCCTTTAAGCGTTCGATGTCCCTCCTCAGGCCCAATTCCCTCATGGCGGCTTCGTATTCCTGGTCGTTTAAGGCACGGCCGTGGTATTCGTTTCTGTCCTCCATAAAGCTCACCCCCTTGCCCATGGTGGTGTGGGCAAGGATGGCGACAGGGACCTCCTTTTTCATGGCCTCCCTTATGGCCTGATAGAGGGCCTGTAGGTCATGTCCATCTACCTCAAGCACCTCCCATCCGTCTGCTAAGTAGTCCTCTTTTATCCTTTGGGGCATGATCTCCTGGATGGGGCCTGAGATCTGGAGCTTGTTGTAGTCTATCAAGACCGTCAAGTCCTTGAGCCCGTACTTTACAGCAAAGCGCCTAGCCTCTGCCACTTGTCCTTTGGTCTGTTCGCCGTCGCTCATGAGGACGAAGGTGTGATAACTCATCCCCTTGATCTTGGCCGCAAGGGCAAATCCACAGCCTGCCGAAAGCCCTTGTCCCAGATTGCCGGTGGACCACTCAACCCCTGGGACCTTGGAGGTCACATGGCCTTCAAAGGGGCTCCCCGCGAGCCTGAAGGTGGCTACGGCCTGTTCCACGTCGAAAAAACCGAGCCTTCCTAGCACTGCGTAGACAGCAGGGGAAATGTGACCGTGGCTTATAACGATCCGGTCCCTATCTTCTTTAAAGGGAGAAGAAGGGTCCACATTGGCCTTCGCATAGACAAGCAACACCATCTCCAAAGAGGACATGGACCCCCCTGGGTGCCCGGAACCTGCAAGCCAGGTCATGGTCAGGATGTCCCCACGGGCCTCCTTGGCAATCTCCTGAAGTTCCCTTACCTCCTCTTCGGAGAGCTTCTCCTCCAAAAAACCCCTCCTCATCTCTTACCCCCTTGAACCCTGAGGCCTTGTGAAGACCAAAAGATTACATAAAGCTTGAAATAAAGCAAGGGATGTTTAACTTGATCGAGGACAAAACGAAAAACAGGAGGTGACCGAAAATGGCGAAGAAAGCACTGGGCATTGACCTTGGGACCACGAACTCGGTAGTGGCCATCATGGAAGGCGATAGGCCCACGGTGATCCCTAATGCAGAGGGGTCAAGGCTTACGCCCTCGGTAGTGGCCTTTACCAAGGATGGTCAGCGCCTTGTGGGACAGCTGGCCAAAAGACAGGCCATATTGAACCCCGAGAACACCATCTTCTCTATAAAACGCTTCATGGGTAGACGGTACGACGAGGTCCAGGAGGAGATCAAGCGGGTCCCTTACAAGGTAGTAGCCGGTCCTAACAACGCTGCAAGGGTCGAGGTCATGGGCAAGCTCTATGCCCCTGAGGAGATCTCGGCCATGATCTTGAAGAAGCTGGTAGATGACGCCGAAAGGTACTTGGGCGAAAGGGTGACCGATGTGGTGATAACGGTCCCCGCTTACTTCAACGACGCTCAGAGGCAGGCTACCAAGACTGCAGGTGAAATAGCGGGGCTCAACGTCCTGCGGATCATAAACGAACCCACCGCGGCCTCTTTGGCCTATGGTCTGGATAAAAGGACCAACGCCACCATCCTGGTCTTTGACTTGGGTGGCGGGACCTTTGACGTCTCCATCTTGGAGGTAGGGGAAGGGGTCTTCGAGGTGAGGGCTACCTCAGGCGATACGCACCTTGGCGGTGACGACTTCGACAAGAGGATAGTCGATTGGGTGGCTGAGGAGTTCATGAAGGAGCACGGTATTGACCTTCGCAAGGACCCACAAGCGCTACAGAGGCTTTACGAGGCTGCTGAGAAGGCCAAGTGCGAGCTATCCACCTTATTGGAGACAAGGATCAGCCTCCCCTTCATCACGGCAGATGCTACAGGTCCAAAGCACCTCGATATAACCATAACCAGGGCGAGGTTTGAGTCCCTTTGCCAAGACCTTTTCGAAAGGCTGAAAGGACCCCTCTTCCAGGCCCTTGAGGACGCAAAACTCAGGCCCAAGGACATAGACGAGGTGGTTTTGGTAGGGGGTGCCACCCGTATGCCTGCAGTACAAAGGCTTGTGAGGGAGATATTCGGCAAAGAGCCCTGTCAAGGCGTCAACCCAGACGAGGTGGTAGCAGTCGGTGCGGCTATACAGGCAGCGGTCTTGGCAGGTGGGTTCAAGGACATCTTGCTCCTTGACGTAGTGCCCATCTCTTTGGGCGTGGAGGTCAAGGGAGGGCTCTTCCACAAGATCATCGAACGCAATACCACCATACCGGTGAGGAAGACGGAGATCTTCACCACTGCTGAGGACTTCCAGACCTCGGTGGAAATACACGTGCTTCAGGGCGAACGCCCCATGGCCCGTGACAATAGGTCCCTTGGCCGTTTTTACCTGGAAGGGATCCCTCCTGCCCCAAGGGGTGTGCCGCAGATCGAGGTGACCTTTGACATCGACGCAAACGGCATCCTCCACGTCACCGCAAAGGACAAGGCCACTGGTAAAGAGCAGAAGGTCACCATAACAGGCTCCACCAACCTGCCCAAGGAAGAGGTCGAAAGGATGATGAAAGAGGCCCAGATGTACGCCGAGGAGGACCGCAGGAGGCGCGAACTGGCCGAGCTCAAGAACCAGGCCGACAACCTCGCATATCAGGTGGAAAAACAGCTCAAGGACCTGGGCGATAAGGTACCTTCCCAGGACCGGACCAAGGCCCAGGGCCTTATCGAGGAGATAAGGAGGCTCTGTAAGGAGGAGAGCCCCGACGCCCAAAGGTTACGTCAGCTCATGAACGACCTCCAACAGGTGGCCTATTCCATTTCGGCTTACGTCTACCAGCAGGCAACCGGGACCTACGGTAGCAGTTCGGGTTCAGGAGGCGGTTCCAAGGGTGAGGACGTCATCGACGCCGAATATGAGGAAAAGAAGTAACCTCTAACAAGGAAGAGGAGGGGTTATGGCAGTAGAAAGGTACACACAAAGGGTACAGGAGGCCCTTTTTAACTCGCAGACCATAGCGGCCCGTTATGGGCATCAAGAGCTTTTACCCGAGCATGTGCTTTTGGCCTTGCTGGAACAGCCAGAAGGCCTGGCTCAGAGGATCCTCTCCCAGACAGGGGCAGACGCCCAAGCCTTAAGGAGGCGCCTTGAGGACTTCTTAAGGTCCTTACCCGGCATAAGGGGAGCAGGGGGGCAGCTTTACGCCTCTCAGAGGTTCCACAGGGTCCTTGCACAGGCCGAAGAGGAGGCCAAGTCCTTAAAGGACGAGTACATTAGTGTGGAACACCTCCTTTTGGCCATGGCGGAGGACGAAGGGGTTGCGGGAAGGCTCCTGAGGGAATTCGGGCTCGATAGGACAAGGATCCTTGAGGTCCTTAAGAGGATCAGGGGCTCTCAAAGGGTTACCTCCCCAAACCCCGAGGACACGTACCAGGCACTCGAGCGCTTTGGGCGCGATCTCACGGAGCTTGCCCGTCAGGGGAAGCTTGACCCTGTGATAGGGAGGGATGAGGAGATAAGGCGGGTCATCCAGATCCTCTGCCGCAGGACCAAGAACAACCCTGTGCTTATCGGCGATCCTGGAGTAGGTAAGACGGCCATCGTGGAGGGATTGGCCCAAAGGATAGTCAGGAACGACGTCCCTGAGGGGTTAAAGGACAAGAGGATCATAGCGCTCGACATGGGGAGCCTCATCGCCGGCACCAAGTACAGGGGTGAGTTCGAGGAGAGGTTGAAAGCCGTCCTTAAGGAGATCCAAGATTCGCAGGGGCAGATAATCCTGTTCATCGATGAGCTCCACACCGTGGTAGGGGCAGGGGCCGCTGAAGGTGCTATAGATGCCTCAAACCTCCTTAAGCCCATGCTGGCAAGGGGGGAGCTACATTGTATAGGTGCCACCACAGTTGACGAGTACCGCAAGTACATAGAGAAGGACCGAGCGCTGGAAAGGCGGTTCCAACCCGTTTACGTGGACGAACCCACCGTGGAGGAGACCATCTCCATCCTCAGGGGTCTCAAGGAGAGGTATGAGGTCCACCATGGGGTGAGGATAAAGGACTCGGCCCTTGTGGCTGCGGCTGTCCTCAGCCATCGCTACATCAGCGACAGGTTCCTCCCGGACAAGGCCATAGACCTTGTGGACGAGGCGGCAGCGAGGCTCAGGTCCGAGATAGATAGCATGCCCTCCGAACTTGACGAACTGAACCGTAAGATCATGCAACTTGAGATAGAACGCCAAGGCCTAAAGCGTGAGACCGATCCACAGAGCCAAAAGCGCCTCGAGAGGCTCGAAAGGGAGCTCGAGGAGCTAAAGGGGCAGTACCAGCTCCTTTATTCCCAATGGGAGGCCGAAAAGGGTGCCATAGAGAAGGTGAGGGATCTGAGGAAGAGGATAGAGGACACAAAGCGGGAGATCGAACTTGCCGAAAGGCAATATGACCTCAACAAGGTGGCGGAGTTGAAGTACGGGCGCCTTATGGAGCTTGAAAGGCAGCTAAGAGAGCTTGAGGCCCAGCTTGACCAGAAGGGCAAAAGGCTCCTCAAGGAGGAGGTAGACGAGGAGGACATAGCCAAGGTGGTGAGCCAATGGACGGGGATACCCGTTTCGAGGCTCCTTGAAGGCGAAAGGGATAAGCTCCTCAGGCTCAAAGAGAGGCTCCACAGGAGGGTTGTGGGGCAGGACGAGGCCGTGGAGGCAGTGGCTGATGCAGTGATAAGGGCACGGGCTGGGATCAAAGATCCGAACCGTCCGATCGGCAGTTTCATCTTCCTGGGGCCGACTGGGGTGGGCAAGACGGAGCTTGCCAAGGCCTTGGCGGAGGCCCTTTTTGACGACGAGAAGAACATGGTGCGCATAGACATGTCCGAGTACATGGAAAAGCATTCGGTTTCCAGGCTGATAGGCGCTCCTCCTGGATATGTGGGTTATGAAGAGGGGGGACAACTCACAGAGGCTGTGAGGCGAAGGCCTTATTCGGTGGTCCTGTTCGACGAAATAGAGAAGGCCCATCCGGATGTCTTCAACATACTCTTGCAGATCCTCGACGATGGAAGGCTTACTGACAACAAAGGCCGAACCGTAAACTTCACCAACACGGTCATCATCATGACCTCCAACATCGGCAGCCAATATATCCTCGAATACCACGGAGCCGATGAGGCTGCTTACCAAAGGCTTAAGGAAATGGTGCTTCAGGCCCTCAGGGCCCATTTCCGACCAGAGTTCTTGAACCGGATAGACGAGGTCATCGTCTTCAGGTCCCTGACCAGGCCGGAGCTCAGGAAGATCGTAGACTTACAGCTGGAAAGGCTCAGGGGCAGATTAGAGGAAAAGAGGATTACCTTGGAGCTCACGCCTGCGGCGAAGGATTACCTTGTGGACATAGGGTATGACCCCGTCTTCGGCGCAAGGCCTTTGAGGCGGGCTATCCAGAGGGAGGTGGAGACGCCCTTGGCCTATAAGATCGTTTCAGGCGAGGTCAAGGAGGGCGACCACGTGGTGGTGGACCTAAAGGACGGACGCCTCGAGTTCCGGACCTCGGTGCCACGCGAGTTGTTCGCCACCGCCTAGGCCCTTTACTTGGAGGTCGTTTGCCTCTACCATAACTTTTGTGCTCGAAAAGATCCTGCTTCCGATCGCGGGTGAGCTGAAAGAGGTAGAAGAGGATTTCGAAAGACGCCTTGGCTCGCGTGTACCGCTTGTGACGGAGATCGCAAAGCACCTGGTCCTAAGCGGGGGCAAACGCATAAGGCCAGCCCTCATGATCCTTTCGGCAAGGCTTTGTGGCTACAGAGGCAAGGGTTACATCCCCCTTGCTGGGGCCATAGAGCTTATACATACGGCTACGCTCTTGCACGACGACGTAGTGGACAACGCGGAGATGAGGCGCGGCAACCCCACAGCCAATATCCTATGGGGCAATGTGGCAAGCGTCCTGGTAGGAGATTTCTTGCTGAGCCGTGCCTTTTCCATGATGGTAGAGGCCAAGGACCTCAGGGTCCTTGAGGTGATGGCGGAAACGACCACCCTTTTGGCCGAAGGGGAGACCTTCGAACTCACAAAGACCGCTGACCTTTCCCTGAGCGAGGAGGAGTACTTGGAGATGGTGGCGCAGAAGACCGCAAGCCTTATGTCGGCTTCGGCGCGCATAGGCGCTATACTGGCCAAGGCAAGCAAAGAGCAGGAGGAGGCGCTGGCCACCTTTGGGCTCAAGCTCGGCATCGCCTTCCAATTGGTAGACGATTGCCTAGACTACATAGGAAAGGAAGAGGCCTTGGGGAAAAAGGTCGGCTCCGACATAAAGGAGGGCAAGGTCACCCTTCCCCTTATATGGACATTAGGCCGGTGTAGCTCTGAGGAGAAGGGTTTCATAAGGGACACCCTCCTTGAGGTGGATCCTGATTTAGAGCGCATAAGAGGGGTTGTGGATTTAGTCCATCAATATGGCGGCATAAGCTACACCTTCAAGAGGGCACAGGAATTCGTGGCAGAGGCCAAGCTGTGCCTCTCCTCGTTTCCTGACAGGCCCGAAAAGTCCACCCTGATGGAGCTTGCCGATTACCTCTTGTCCCGGGACTCTTGAAAGAGGGGCTCAAAGGCCTTGACAACCTCTGCGGGGTCAAGGCCGAGGAACTTGGCGTAAAGTCTGAGGAACCCTTTGACGTAAGTCCAAGGCGGAAGGTCCTTTAGGCATCCTTCCTCTATGGCCCTTAAGATAGAAGGCCTCACCTTTATTTGCTCTGCTACCTCTTGGAGGGAAAGGCCCATTTTCTGTCTTATCTCCTTAAGGGAATACCCTAAAGGGGCTTCCCTTTCGGCCTTTTGGACATCTGGGGTCTGTGGATTCACGGCGGGACCTTTCTTCTTTTTTTCCTCTTGCCTTTTCAGTTTTATAGTCCGATAGGCCTCTTCTATCTCCTGTCTTAAGGCCTCTATTTCCTCCTTGCTCCAAAGGGCTGAAAGGCCTGGACTTTTTGGGTCAAAGACCTTAAGGAGCTTTCTGTAAGTGGCCTCCACCTCGCTCATAGGGGAATCCGTGTTCAGACCCAAGACCTCGTAGGGGTCCTTCATACGGTGGCCTCTTTCCCTGCCAACAGCCTCAGGGCTATCCCCCTTATACACTGCGACACCTCCGTATAGGGGTATTCCCTAAGGAAGGGACGCCCTCTGTTTACCGCGAAAGGGACCTTTGGGTCAAAGGGGATATATCCGAGGTAAAGGGGCTCTATCTCGAAGTACTTCTTGCAGACCACCTTGAAGGAATAACCCATTTGCTTTTCCTCGTTCCTCCTCACCTGGTTCAAGACCACACACAGGCAGAAGTCGAAAAGCCCTTCTTTACACCTCTCCACTGCCGAAGGATCCATGGACTCAAGTACGCGCAAAAGGTCAGCCGGGGTCCTCAGGGAGACTTCCCTTCCCTCATAAGCCTTGTCCACAAGGTCCCTAAAGGAGGGACCTACCAAGGACCTGAGATAGCGGAAATAGGCCCCCCTTATGAACCTATAGACGTTCTCCACCGCTGTCCCTTCTGGGGTGATGACGATGAACTTCTTGTGGGCCAAAAGGAAAAAATCCAAGGTAACCGAAGAGATCCCCGCCCCAAGGTCTAAAACCACATAATCAGCCTTTATCCCTGTAAGGACCTTTTCCAACCTCCTTTTCACCCTGAACCTGGCCTTTTCGGAGATCCCCCTTATGAGCCCGCTTATGAACTTCAGGCCCCTTATGGGGGTCTCAAGGAGCAAGCCCTCGTAATCCACCTCCCCATAGAGAAGGTCGTCAAGGGTCCTTTCTGGGAAGGAAACCCCAAGGAGGGTATGGAGGTTCGCCCCTCCTGTGAGGTCTAAATCCACCAAGACCACCCTTTTGCCCATATCCGCCAAGGCGATCCCCAAGTTGGCCGCAAGGAAGCTCTTACCCGTCCCCCCTTTCCCCCCTCCTATTGCCAATAGGACCTGAGACACGGCTTAGAGTTCCACCCCGTCAATGAGTGCCCCACAACGGGGACAGCGTCCCTTCTGGACCCTGTTCTCCAAAAGGCGAAAGCCCCAGCGTTTTATAAGCAGCTCCCCACACCCATAGCAGTAGGTGTCCTCCCCAGGAGCACCCGGAACGTTGCCTGAGTAAACGTACCTCAACCCTTCCCTAAGCCCTATCTCCCTTGCCTTTTCCAAGGCGGTGACAGGTGTTGGCGGTACGGTCAACAAGCGATAATCTGGATGAAAGGCCGTGACATGCCAGGGGATAGCAGGGTCCACCGATTTGATAAAGGAAGCCAGCTGCCGCAACTGTTCTCGGTCATCGTTCAAGCCCGGTATGAGGAGGGTGGTGACCTCTACCCATATGCCCAACTGTCTCATACGACTTATGACCGAAAGTACTGGCTCGAGCCTTGCCCCACATATTTCTTGGTAAAACTTGTCGCTGAAGGCCTTAAGGTCTACATTCGCCCCATCAAGATAAGGGGCTATGAATTCAAGGGCCTCAAGGCTCATGTAGCCATTGGTCACAAAGAGGTTCCTAAGCCCCTGGGCCTTGGCCAGCTTTGCGACCTCATAGGCGTACTCGAAAAACACCGTGGGCTCGGTATAGGTGTAGGATATGCTCCTACACCCCCTCCGCGTGGCCTCCTCCACAATGACCTCAGGAGGAACCCACTCTCCTATCACCTCGCCCCGATCCCTCGGAAGCTGGGAGATGGTCCAGTTTTGGCAATGTAAACACTTAAAATTGCACCCTACAGTGGCAATGGAGAAGGACCTCGAGCCCGGTTGGAAGTGGAAAAAGGGCTTCTTCTCCACAGGGTCCACATTGGCGGACACCACCTTGCCATACACCAGGCTATATAACACCCCATCTCGGTTCTCCCTAACGGCACAAAGGCCCCTCTTCCCTTGTGCGATCACACACCTATGATGGCAGAGCCCGCAGCGGACCCTTCCGTCTTGCAGCTTTTCGTAGAAAAGGGCCTCCTTCATCGGTTTTTGAGCTTATCACACGGTGTTAGCCTTTTCTAGGGGTTGAGGGACCCCGTTGAGACGTGTTATAGGAATGGCTCCATGGAGCGGCTTCCGAGCTATGGGAGGTGTTTTCTCTGTGGCCTTGAGAACCCACGGGGCCTGAGGCTTGTTTTGTTTGCCGAGGGGGAAGAGGTCTTAACGGAGTTCAAACTTGAGGAGGCCTTCATCGGCTATGAAGGGATCGTACACGGAGGGGTGCTTGCCGGGATCCTGGATGAGGTCATGTGGTGGGCTGTGGCGTGGCATACTGGAAGGGCTTCCTTTACTACAGAGCTCCTTGTCAGATACCGGCGTCCTGCCTTAATAGGCCATACCTTCAGGGCCAAGGGGCGCATCCTCCGTTTCAACCAAAGGATAGTGGAGACAGAGGGGGAGATCTTGGATTTGGAGACCGGAGAGGTCTGTACCTCGGGTTCCGGGCGTTATTACCTCCTCAAAGGGGACCGCAATAGGGAGGCCCTTTTGCTTCTCGACTACAGGGCCTGCTCCGAGGAGGTAAAGCGGAAGTTCCTCGAGGCCAAAGAGGGGAACGATTGACCCCCTTAACCTATCCCCATCCCTTGAAGGACCGATAGCATTATGGCTGCTGCGATCACCGAACCTACCTGTCCCCCGGTATTGGCGGCCATGGCGTGCATGATGAGGTAGTTCTTGGGGTTGTATTTCTGGCCCTCCCGTTGCACCACCCTTGCAGACATAGGGAAGGCGGAAAGCCCTGCTGCCCCGATCAAGGGGTTCACCTTACCCCCGGTCAAGGCGTACATGAGCTTTCCCAAAAGGAGCCCGCAGACCGTGTCAAGGCATATGGCGATAAAACCAAGCCCTAAGACCATGAGGGTTTGGGGCCTTACGAAATTAGGCCCGCTCATGGTCCCGCCTATGGCTATTCCGAGAAGTAGGGTCACTATATTGGCGATCTCGTTCTGGGCAGCCTTGGAAAGCCTGTCCACCACGCCGCATTCCTTCAAAAAGTTGCCGAGCATGAGGGAACCGATAAGCGGTAGCCCCTTAGGGGCTATGAACCCTCCTATTAAGGTGATGACCACCGGGAAAAGGACCTTGGTGGTCTTTGAGACCGTAGGTTTTGCGATCTTCATCACGGTCACCCGCTCCCTCTCGGTGGTCAGCAAGCGCATTATAGGGGGTTGGATGATGGGGACAAGGGACATATAGGAATAGGCTGCCACTGATACAGCCCCGAGGAGCTCTGGGGCGTACTTGGAGGAGACGTAAATGGCCGTTGGGCCGTCACATGCCCCTATTACCCCTATGGCCACTGCTTCCTTGAAGGAAAAGCCGAGCGCAAGGGCCAAAAGCAAGGTGAGGAAGATCCCACATTGGCCGGCACCGCCGAGCAGGAAGGTATAAGGTCTCTCCAGAAGCGGACCGAAGTCGGTCATAGCCCCTATGCCCACGAAGATCAAAAGGGGGAAAAGCTCGGTGGTGATCCCAGCCTCATATATGAGCCTGAAAAAACCCCCTTCTTCCATAAGGTCAGAAAGGGGTATGTTGACCAGTATGCAGCTGAAGCCCATGGTGACGAGCAGTATGGGTTCTACGTCCTTTTTTACCGCAAGGTAGATCATAAAGGCACCGACAACTATCATGAGGAGGTTCGACCAATGGACCTCAAAGAAGCCCCGCACCAGGACCGCAAAGCCAGCCTTTGCCGCCTCTATCATCCCGATGACCTCTCCTGTTCTGGCTTCAAGGGGAAGGCCTTTTTCAAGAGGTACATGGCCAAACTACAGAAGGCCAAGGTGAGAAGCGTCCCTCCCATACCCACTATGAGCATCGTCAGACCGAACTCAAACCTTCCCATCCCCCTTCCTCAAGAAGGCCCCATTAGGGCATTGGGCAATATGGTAGCAAGCCCAGGAAAGAGGAACAACAACAGGGCTGCAAGGAAAAGGCTTATCAGGAAAGGCAGGACCCCCTTGTATATCTCCCCAAAGGGTATCCCGGTGATGTTCCTCACCACAAACACACATACGGCCACAGGCGGTATTATCACCCCCACCATCAAGGTCACGCATATCATTATCCCAAACCATATGGGGTCATAGCCGAGCTTTATCACCACGGGGTAAAAGATGGGGGTGGCCAGGATCATGAAGGCCAGGTCGTCCATAAAGGACCCGCCGAGGAGGTATATGAACATCACCAACACCATCACCGCCGCCCTCGGTATCTCGAGGGAGGCGACCCAGTCCGATATCCTCAAGGGTATCTCCGTTATGGCCAGGAAATGGCCGTACACCGAGGACCCTGCTATGAGCAGTATCACCATACAGGAGGTCCTTATGGACTCGTCAAAGGCCTTTAACATCTTCCCGAGGTTTACCTCCTTGTAAAGCAAGGCCAAGATGAAAACGCCAAGGGTGCCTATGGTACCGGCCTCGGTCGGGCTGAATATTCCGCGCATAAGCCCAAAGATGACCACCACATAGATGACCGCCACCCCGAGGAACTCAGGCAAGACCTTCAGCCTCTCAGACCAACTGGCCCGAGGGGCAACTGGGGCATCTTCTGGCTTCAGCCTAGCCCATCCATATGCCACAAGGAGGAACAACCCCGCTATCAACAACCCCGGCACAAAGCCTGCCAGAAAGAGCCTTCCTATGGACTGTTCGACCACAAACCCATAGATGATCAACACTATGCTCGGGGGTATGAGGACCCCAAGGGTCCCCACTGAGGCCACAACGCCGCTTGAGAGGCGTCTGCTGTAACCGTAGCGGTCCATTTCTGGTATGGCTATACCGGAAAAGGTGGCCGCTGTGGCCAGGGTAGACCCCGAGATGGCCTTAAAAAGGGTAGCCCCCACTACCGTGGTCATGGCAAGGCCACCTGGCACATGCCCTATGAACCTCTGGGCGGCATCGTAAAGCCTTTTGGCTATGTTGGTGTTTGAGGCTATCTGCCCCATGAGGACAAAAAGGGGTATCACCGTGAACCCATAAGAGGTAAAGGTGTCAAGGAAATCCTGCACCAATACGTTACAGGCCGCCTTGAAGGAGACAAGGTAGGCGTAACCTAAAAACCCCAAAAGGGCCATCCCAAAGGCCAATTCAATCCCGCTAAGGAACAAAAGCACAAGGATCACTAGGGATAACAGCCCAACTGTGGTCTCGCTCATGCCTTACCCCTCACTACCGAGATCATCTCCCAAAATAGGACCAAGGCCTCCACGAAGAAACAAAAGGCCAAAGCGAAGTGAAGGGGATAAAGGGGGATCCTGAAGGAGGGGGTTACCTCGCCTATCTTTATGTTGTCTAAACCGTGCCCGATGAAATTAGCCCCGACAAAGACAAAGAGCACAACTCCCATTAAACGCGTAACAGAAAGCAAGGCCTTCTTCTTCCCCCCTCCTATCCTATCCACCAGCAGGTCTACATAGACATGGCCCTTCTTGAGGCTCGTATAGGGGAGAGAAAAACCGAAGACCAACGCACCTAAAAGCGTCACCAATTCAAGAGAACCTGTGATCGGCCTCCCGACCGATCTCATGAGGATGTCGCTAAGGGTCAGGAGGCCGATCAACAGAAGGGCCACACACGCCACAAGGTGTAAGGTCCTTAATCCCCTCTCGCCCACAGGCCCCTCACTTGGTAGACCTTATGAACTCCTGGGCAAACTTCACCACCTGGTCGCCGGGAAGCCCTTTAGAGGTCGTCTCCTTTATGTAGTTATCTATGATGGGCTTCATCAAGGCCTCTACCTTCTTGTACTCTTCAGGGGTCGCCTCCACCACCTTTATGCCCTTCTCCTTGATATACGCCATGGCCTCTTCGTCCAGCTCGTTCCACAACTTACCCTGATACTCTATCCATTCCTCACAGAGCTTCTCGATTACCTGCTGGACCTCCTTGGGCAAGGACTCCCAGACCTTCTTGTTCATGACCACATACATGGCCGTGGTATAAGAGACAGCGTGGTTCAAAACCACCGTCTTCAGATGATCCCCGAGCTTCCAACCCTTTATAGGCTCAATGGGCAAAAGCACCCCATCGATAATGCCCCTCTGCAGCGCCTCATAGGTCTCAGTTATGGGCAAGGTGACTGGGGCACCACCCAACTGCCTTACGATGTCGGCGTTCTCTGCATTGGCCTTTATCCTCAAGCCCTTTATCTCATCAAGGGACTTTATGTCCTTCTTCACCTGGAAGACACCAGGACCTGAGGCATGGAAGAACAAGACCTTCGTCTCCTCCCATTCCTTTGGACGGAACTTCTTATAATACTCGTTGGCAAGCTTTGTTGCCTGATAGCCGCTCTTGAACCCAAGGGGCAAACTCAAAAACTCACTCAGAGGAAAACGACCCGGTGAATACGCAATCAAGGTCGTCCCAATATCCACCGTACCACTGACCACCGCATCATAGGTCTTAGTAATGGGCACCAAGGCATTGGCAGGATAATGCGTCACCTTCACCTGCCCATTGGTCCTCTTCTCCAACTCCTTACACCACTGGTCCAAACTCAAAAAGTTCTTGTGAGAAGGAGGAAACTGATCCGAAAGCCTCAACTTGATCACATCCGCAAAGGCCAAAAAACTAAAACATAATGTGAAAATTAGCGCAACTCCTCCCCAGCGCCACAAGTTCCTCATAAGATACCTCCTTGAGATTTTTTTCACATACAGAAGATGAGGTTCCTAACATGGAGACTCAGGTCTTGTCAAGGGGGTTAAAACCCTCTGAAGGGGTTCTTCCAGGCCTTTTTTAGGGCTGTAAGGGGTTTGTGGAGGATGGTTTTTCCCTTCAGGCCCGTGACCGAAAGGGTCTTTTCTTCTTTTGTCCTGCCGATCTCTGCGAAGGGCAGTCCTTCCATGAGGTCTTCGAAGGCCTTTTTCCTGTCTGGAGGGATTGTGACCACGAACCTACCCTGTGATTCGGAGAAAAGGAGGTAGTCGTCCCTTTTCACATCCTGTTGTGGGACGGCCCTTAGGTCTACGTCCATGCCCAGATCGCCTGAGAAGGCCTTTTCGGCCAGCGTGACGCCAAGGCCACCGTCTGAACAGTCGTGACATGAGGCCACAAGTCCCTCCTTTATGGCCTGATGGAGCCTCAGGAAGAGTTCCCTTGAGACCTCAGGTCTCACCTTTGGGACGTGGTTGCCGATGTAGCCCATAAGCCGGAAGTATTCGGAACCCCCAAGTTCGGGGTAAGTCATGCCGAGGACGTACACTAGGTGCCCAGGGGCCTTTGGGTCTAGGGTCATGGCCTTGGTTGCGTCCTCTATCTTGCTCACCACTGTAAAGAGCAGGGTTGGGGGGACCGAGATCTTTATGCCTCCGCCTATATAGTCGTTCTTCATGCTGTCCTTTCCCGAGATGCAAGGCACAAGGAAGGCCTTGGTGAAGTCGTAAAGGGCCTTGTTCGCCCTGACAAGCTGCGCCAATTTATATGTGCCATCGGGGTTTTCCGGAGAGGGAACCGGGTCAGGCCAACAGAAGTTGTCAAGGGCTGCCATCTGTTCCGGATCACCGCCTGCAGCCACGTTGTTCCTTATGGCCTCCTCCAGGGCACAGGCTGCCATCCAATACGTGTCTATGTCTCCGTACTTAGGGCATATGCCGTGGGAGACCACCACCGCCTCCAAGGAGTCCAAAAGGGGTCTAATCACCGCAGCATCCTGTGGGCCATCATCGAAACGCCCCATAAGGGGTTTACATACGCTCCCCCCCTGGACCTCGTGGTCGTATTGTCTAACCACCCATTCCTTGCTTGCCACGTTCCACCTCGATAGGACTCTCTCAAGGACCTCCCCTAGGTCTTCTGGTGGTTCAAATTCGGGTTCAGGGTGATGTGGCCTCTTCCATACGGCTTCGAGCTCCATTTTGGGGAGTCCCTCGTGTAAGAAACCCATATCCAGATAGGCAACCGTCTGTCCCTTCCATAGGCAGTGGAACTTCCCTGAGGAGGTGAAGCGTCCTATGACAGTGGCCTCCACCTGCATCAAGCGGCAAAGCCTCAAAAGCTCTTCTACTTTCTCAGGGGGCACTGCCAGGGTCATCCTCTCTTGGGACTCAGAGAGGAGGATCTCCCATGGGTCAAGTCCTGGGTACTTCAAGGGCACCTCTTCTAGCCATATCTCACAGCCACCTGGATCCCGCGCCATCTCCCCCACAGAGGAAGAAAGCCCTCCTGCCCCGTTGTCCGTTATGGACCTGTAAAGCCCCATGTCCCTTGCCCTTAGGAGGCAATCGAACATCCTCTTTTGGGTTATGGGGTCGCCGATCTGGACCGCACTCTGAGGCGAACCCTCATGTAATTCCTGTGAGGAAAAGGTAGCACCGTGGATCCCATCCTTCCCCACCCTGCCTCCTACCATCACTATCAGGTCGCCGGGCTCGGCCCGCTTTTCATGGGCTGGCTGTCCGAGGATCTCACGGGGCATAAGGCCGCAACTTCCACAGTAAACGAGGGGTTTCCCAAGGTACCTCTCATCGAACACCAAAGAGCCGTTGACCGTAGGTATCCCCATTTTGTTCCCGCCGTCCTCGACCCCTTTCCTCACCCCCTCAAGGATCCGACGTGGATGGAGGACCCTGGGGGGCAAGGGGCCTTTGTAGTCCGGAGGGGCAAAGCAGAACACATCGGTGTTGAAGATCAACTTGGCCCCTTTTCCCGCCCCAAAGGCGTCGCGCATCACCCCAAGGATGCCGGTCAAGGCCCCACCATAAGGGTCAAGGGCAGAGGGGGTATTGTGGGTCTCCACCTTCAAGGTGAGGAGCCAGTCGTCGTTAAAGGCCCATATGCCGGCGTTGTCCGTGAAGACCTTCACACACCTATCACGAGCCCCTAGGGCCTTGCGGATCTCTTCGGTAGCACGGCGAATGTAAGTGTCAAAAAGCCCCTCTATCACCTCCGTCTGCCCTGTTTCCTCGTCCCGATAGAGGATCCTCGCCCTGAAGATCTTGTGCTTACAATGCTCGGACCAGGTCTGAGCTATGGCCTCAAGCTCCACATCGGTGATCTCTCGACCAAGCCCTACCCTTTCCCTTTCGGCCAACACCTCGGACCTCTGCAGGTAATTACAGATGGCCTTCATCTCTTCGAGGCTTAGGGCCAAAAGCCTCTCCTTGGACAGTTCAAGGAGCCCTTGCTCGTCCATGAGGGCAAGGTCGAACTTCTGGACCTTACCCCCTAAAAGCCCCTTCACCTTGGGTACTTCCCACAGGGCTTTACACCCCCACCACTCCTCTCCCCGTATGACGGTAAAGCGGTTGACCAAGGGGTTACCCAGGTATCCCCTGGCAGCCCTTGTAGCCTCTTCTTCGCTTAATTCCCCCTTTATGGCGTAAAGGACTGCCGTATAGACACCTTCCTCACGCGAGAGGGGCCTGTCCAGCATGGCCTCCAAGGCCTCACGGGCGGTCCTGCCTACGTTGTCTGTCACTCCGGGGAGGAACCCTACCTCTATAAGCCAGTCGAAGTCCGAGGCCAAAGGCTCATCCACTGCGAAGTCCTGGGTTACAGGGTCCGAAAGGGCTTCTCGGGCATACCTACTTACCTCCTCCTCGCTGAGGAAGGCGTCTACCAAGTACACCAAGACCCTCTTCACCTCTTGGACCTTCAGGCCGAGGTGTTCCCTTAAGCCCCGTTTGACCGCCTCGGCTACACCGTCAAAAAGTCCCCTTTTCAGCGATACCTCCACGCGGAAGGGCATCTGGCACCTCGAAGTCAAAAGGGTGATCTTATAACCTTAAGGTGAATCAACAAGATTATCACCCCTGTGTAGAAGGAAGACCATAAGATGGAAGAAACCCATCCCCTAGGTGAGGGCGCCTGCTTCCGAAGAGAGGAGACCCCCTCGTGCATCAAAAGGAGTCCAAGGACGTTTGTCGCCCAATATCCGCCGATCATGGCTGGCATAAAGAGCCTCTTGTCTATTGAGGAGAAAAGCACTGCCACCCCATATGCTATGGGTAGGTTCACGAATAGGTCGTTCCACCAGGAAAGGGGGGAGAGCATATAGCCTATGGTCATCAACAAAAGGCCTTTCTTCCAGCGCGGCACAGCCTAACCCGTCAGTCAGAGGTCCCTTCGCCAGCGTCCCTAGGCTTTGCCTTGGCCACTATGACCTTGGCGGGCCGAAGGAGCCTGTCGTTGAGCATATAGCCCTTTAAAACCTCTTGGACCACTTCGCCTGGCTCGACGTCTTCCCGTTCCTCTTCTCCTACTGCTTCGTGCCTCAGCGGGTCAAACCTCTCACCTATCGCAGCTATGGGTTCCACTCCGAAGCGCTTAAGCAACCCCTTGACCTGCTCGAGTATGAGCTCTACACCCTCCAGGATGGCCTGGGGATTAGAAGGGTCCCTTTTTGCATGTTCCAGGGCGCGCTCAAGGTTATCTACAACCGGCAAAAGTTCCCTCAAGAGCTCCTCGTTTCCATAACGGATAAGCTCGGCCTTTTCCCGCGCCACACGCTTCCTGTAGTTGTCAAACTCCGCATAGAGCCTCACGAACTTGTCGTAATTCTCCTGGGCTTGTGCCCTTGCCTCTTCAAGTTCTCGTTTCAGCCGCCCTATTATTTCCTCCGGGCCTTCTTGGGCCTCGGCCTCCGCCCCTTGTGGCGTGGTCTCTACCTTTTCCTCCTTTGACTCCATGGCCCTTCCTCCGATCCAGCGCGGTTCGTTTTATAAGCTAAACATCCGCATGAGGTTCCTCAAGCCGAAAAAGGCCGCCTGTGTGTAAAGGCCTGCAAGCACATCATCACCCAATACCCCTTTTGGCCCTTTGCATTCCTCAACACGCCTTATAGGCCATGGCTTCAGGATGTCCATGGCCCTGAAGAGGAGGAAGGCGAAGAACAAGTTCCCCCATTCCGTAAGGCCCAAAGCGGCCACAAGCAACCCCGAGACCTCGTCCACCACTATCCTCCTGTCGTCTACTGGGCCGTAAACCCTCTGGGCGACCTCAATGGCCTTAAAGGCCAAAAGCACACAAGCGACAACAGCCCCCACCCCAAACCATATGGGGGCCCTTCCCAAAAGATAAGCCAAGGGTAAGGCGCAAAGACTTGCCACTGTCCCAGGGGCAAAAGGGGACTTCCCAGCCCCAAACCAAATGGCCAAAAGTAGCCAAAACCTCAGCCCCCAAACCTCCTCAGCGCTTCACCTAGGTCGATAAGGCCTTCGTAGAGGGCGCGCCCTATTATGACCCCTATGACCCCAGGGATCCTAGAGGCCTCTTCAAGGTGCTCCATACGACTTATGCCCCCGGCGATTATCAGAGGTATCCCGTAACGGGAAACCTCCAAGGCCCCTTCGAAACCCGGCCCTGTGTTTGTGCCGTCCCTTTTCACGTCCGTGTAGATCAAAAGCGAAAGGCCCATGTCCTTCAACCTCTTCAGCAGCTCTCCAAGGGGTCTCCGGCTCGACCTGGTCCACCCCTCTAGCATCAACTGTCCGTCCTTTACGTCAAGCGACAGGGCCACCCTTTCTCCAAACCGCTCGAGGGCCTCCCTCAAAAAGCGAGGGTCCTCTATAGCCTTAGTCCCCAAAACGACCCTCGAGGCCCCAAGGCCCAACCATTTCTCAACGGCCTTTAGGTCCCTTATGCCCCCTCCCAGTTGGACCTTTGCCTTCACATGCTCGAGGATCCTCCTTATCGTCTCCTCATGGACCACATGGCCTTCCCTTGCCCCGTCAAGGTCCACTACGTGGATCCACTTGGCCCCTCCCTCCTCCCACTTCTTGGCCACCCATAAGGGGTCCTCCGAGTAAACGGTCTCCCTATCGAACCGCCCTTGCCATAACCTCACGCACCTACCCCCCTTTATGTCAACGGCTGGTATGACGAGCATCTCCGGACTAAAGCACCCCCTTGGTGGAAGGGATACCTACCTGACGCGGGTCTTTTTGGACCGCCTCCCTCAGGGCCAAGGCGAGCCCCTTGAAGATGGCCTCAGCCACGTGGTGTTTGTTCCTGCCCGAGAGGACCTTGACGTGTAGCGTCATCTCTCCCCGTGTGACAAAGGCCGAAAGGAAGACCTCAAGGAGTTCGAGGTCAAACCCCCCAACTGTACCTTCGATCCTGTCCTCAAGTCCGAGGTAGGGCCTACCTGATAGGTCGAGGGCCAAAAGCACAAGGGCCTCGTCCATGGGCACAATCGCCCATCCGTAGCGCCGTATCCCTTCCTTTTGCCCCAAGGCGGCTTTCAGGGCCTCTCCCATGGCTATGCCCACGTCCTCTACGGTATGGTGGAAGTCCACCTCGAGATCCCCTTTGGCCCTAACTTGGAGGTCCATTAAGGAGTGACGTGACAGCAACTGGAGCATGTGGTCGAAAAAACCTATTCCGGTCTCCACCTGCGCCTTCCCCTCTCCGTCAAGGTCCAGGACGCAGAGGACTTCTGTCTCCGCGGTCTTCCTCTCAAAGGTCCCTTTTCTGCCCATATAACCTCTCCATAGCAGCCCTGGCGTGGCCATTTAAGCCTTCGGCCAAGGCTATCTCTGAGGCCACCTTAGAAACCCCTTCTAGGGCCTCCTCTCCTACGTAAAGAAATTGGATCCTTTTGAGAAAGGTATGGACCCCAAGGGCGGAACTGAACCTGGCTGAGCCCGAGGTCGGCAGTACGTGGTTCGGACCTCCACAGTAGTCCCCAAAGACCACAGAGGTCACCTTGCCCAAAAAGACCGAACCCGCAGCCTTGACCTTCTTCAACCAAACAAAGGGGTCCTCGACTTGTATGCTTAAATGCTCTGGGGCGAACTGTCCGGCAAGGTAAAAGGCCTCCTCGAGGTCCTTGGTCTGTACAAGCAATCCGTAACGGTTAAGGCTCAAAGAGGCGATCTCCCTACGGGGGAAGTCCCACAATTCGCCCTCAAGGACCCTCTTTACCTCCTTTAAAAGCCCCTCTTCTGGGCTCATGAGGACACACCAGGCGTCTTGGTCGTGTTCAGCCTGGCTCAAGAGGTCAAGGGCTACCCATCTAGGATCGGCGCTTTTGTCCGCTATGACCAAAAGCTCTGAAGGGCCCGCCAGCATGTCTACGCCCACTTCCCCATAAAGGAGCCTTTTTGCAGCGGTCACAAACCTGTTGCCTGGGCCTACGATGAGGTCCACTCTAGGGACGGACTCGGTGCCGAAGGCCAAGGCAGCGATGGCTTGGGCCCCACCTATCTGGAAGAGCCTTGAGGCCCCTGCGACCTCACAGGCACAGACCGTCAAGGGATCTACAGGTGGGGGGCTAACCACCACTATTTCCCCCACACCCGCCACCTTCGCAGGGATGACGCCCATAAGTACCGAGGAGGGATAAGAGGCCTTCCCACCGGGCACGTAGACCCCAACCCTTTCCACAGGCCTGAACAGTTCGCCCCTTAGGATCCCCCCTTTTTCCTCAAACCAATCCCTTGGCCTGGTGCTGAGGCAGAAGGACTCGATCTGTTCTCGCGCCCTAAGGAGCGCCTCCTTTAAGGAAGGGCTTACGTCCTTTGAGATCTCCGCCCAGGCCTCGACCGGGATCTCCATCCCTTTCTCTCTGAGGTCCACATGGTCAAATTGGAGGGTGAAACGCACCACGGCCTCGTCGCCTTTGGACTTTACCTCTTCAAGGATCACCCGTGCTACTTCAAGGGCCTCCTCTAGGGAGCAACGCCTTGACCTTAACAACTCCTGCCACTCGCTCTCAAATTCGGCCTTATCCGTCCTCAGGTACCTCATGTTCAACCTCTTTCACCCTCGCCCCTAGGGCGGAAAGCTTCTCCAAGAACCTTTCGTAACCACGTTCAAGGTGTTGCACCCCTCCCACTAGCGTCTCGCCCTCGGCCACAAGGCCTGCTATGACCAAAGAAGCACCTGCCCTGAGGTCTGTGGCCATTACAGGTGCCCCTGTAAGATAAGGTACCCCTTGTACCACCGCGCTTTGTCCTTGTAGCCTTATATCTGCCCCCATACGCCTCAGCTCGTTTACATGTAAGAACCTGTTCTCGAATATGGTTTCGGTTATAACACACAAGCCCCTGGCGATAGACATAAGTGCCATGAACTGCGCCTGCATATCGGTGGGGAACCCGGGATAAGGGGCAGTGCGCACGTCCACAGCCCGAGGCCTATCCCAAGAGGAAACCCTTAGGGAATCCCCTTGCTGGTCCACCTCTATTCCCGCTTCCCTTAACTTGCCGACCACTGCCTCCAGGTGATCGGCCCTTGCCCCCTTCAAGGTGACGTTGCCATTGGTGATGGCTGCAGCCACCATAAAGGTCCCTGCCTCTATCCTGTCTGGGATTACCCTGTGGGAGAAGGACTTGGGGCTTTTGGTCCCCCGCACCTTTATAATGCCAGTTCCCTCCCCTTCTACCTCAACGCCCATCTCCTTTAAGGCCTTTGCCAGGTCTACCACTTCAGGTTCCCTTGCGGCGTTCTCTATGACAGTTTCACCTTCTGCCAAGGCCGCAGCCATGAGGAGGTTCTCTGTACCCGTGACCGTAGGCAGGTCCAGGTAGATCCTGGCCCCCTTTAGCTTTCTGGCCTTGGCCTGGATATAACCCCTTTCCACCTTTATCTCGGCCCCCATCATCTCGAGGCCCTTGAGGTGTAGGTCTATGGGACGAGCGCCAATGGCACATCCCCCTGGAAGCGAGACCTTGGCTTCGCCTGTCCTAGCCAGCAAGGGACCGAGGACCAATATGGAGGCCCTCATCGTCCTCACAAGCTCATGGGGGGCAGTGGAGTCCTTGAGCTCGGAGGCGTCTATCACCAAGGAACCCCCTTCGGACCACGTGACCTTTGCCCCTAGGATCTGCAAGAGCTCTATCAAGGTTTCCACGTCCTTGACCCTTGGGACGTTCTCAAGGACCACCGGTCCCTCCACGAGGAGGCTTGAGGCCATTATGGGAAGGGCTGCGTTTTTCGCCCCGCTTATGGTGATCTCGCCCCTTAGCCTATAGCCTCCTTCTACAAGATACGCCCGCTTTACCCCCATTTCCCCTTCACCACCCTTTTAAGGCCAGCATAGTCCTTAAGGACCTCAACCCGTGAAAACCCCCTCCCTTCAAATAGCCCCCTGACCACATCGGCTTGTCCGTAGCCGACCTCTATCAACAGCCACCCGCCTTCCCTGAGATATGAAGGTGCCCCCTGGACGATCCTCCTTATGACCTGGAGGCCATCTGCCCCTCCGTCCAGGGCCTCTATGGGTTCGTAATCCTTCACCTCGGGAGGGAGAGCGAAGATCTCCTCTGTAGGGACATAGGGGGGATTGGAAGCTATGAGGGAAAAACCCCCCTCCTGCGGGAAGAGGTCCTCCAGGCAAAGCCTTACCCTCCCTTCTAAACCGTAAGCCTTGACGTTTTCCTCTGCCACCCTTATGGCATAAGGTGACCTCTCCGTGGCCCAGACCTCGGCCTGAGGCACTTCCTTTGCAAGGGCTATGGCTATGGCGCCACATCCAGTCCCTATGTCCAGGAACTTCCAAGGTTTTGGCAGTTCTGGCAAAAGCCTGAGCCCTTCCTCCACCAGAAGTTCGGTCTCAGGCCTCGGTATGAGGCAATCGGGGGTGACCTTGAGCTTTAAGGACCAAAACTCCTTCTCCCCCAGGATGTAAGCCAGGGGCTCCCTTTCGATGCGCCTCTTGGTCATTTCCCTAAGGACCAAAAGTTCTTCGGGCTTAAGCTCCCTCTGGGGATGGGTATAAAGCTCAGCCTTTGAAACCCCTAGGACATGACAGAGGAAGACCTCCGCCTCAAGCCTCGCGGATTCTATACCCCCCTCCTTTAAGGCTTGGGTCAGGGTCTGCAGGGCCTTGAGGACCGTCCACTTCTCCACGGTCCTCAAGCCTCCTCCATGAGCTTTATGGCCTCGGCTTCCTTTGAAGCGATGAGGGCCTCGATTATCTCGTCGAGCTCTCCGTCAAGGACCTCTTGAAGCCTATAAGTGGTGAAACCTATGCGGTGATCGGTGACCCTGTTCTGGGGGAAGTTATAGGTCCTGATCTTCTCGCTCCTTTCCCCCGTACCGATCTGGCTTTTCCGTTCTTTGGCTATCTTCTCCTCTTGCTCCTTTCGCTTAAGCTCAAGCAACCTGGCCATCAGGACCTTCATGGCCTTTGCCCGGTTTTGATGTTGAGAGCGCTCGTCCTGACATTGGACTACTATCCCAGTTGGGATATGGGTTATACGGACGGCGGTTTCTGTCTTGTTGACGTGCTGACCGCCTGGACCCGAGGCCCTGAACACTTCTACCTTGAGGTCCTTGGGATCGATCTGCACCTCCACCTCCTCGGCCTCAGGCAGAACGGCTACTGTGGCTGTGGACGTATGGATCCTGCCCTGCGATTCGGTGACGGGAATCCTCTGGACCCGGTGCACCCCGCTTTCGTGCTTGAGACGGCTATAGGCACCCTTTCCCTGGATAAGGGCGATCACTTCCTTGAAGCCCCCAAGGCCCGTTGGATGGGAGTCGAGCACTTCCACCTTCCAACCCTTCCTCTCAGCATAACGGCTGTACATGCGGAAAAGGTCCGCAGCAAAAAGGGCGGCTTCCTCACCCCCGGTCCCTGCCCTGATCTCCAGGATCACGTTCCTCTCATCCCTTGGATCCTTCGGCAAAAGGGCCTTCAAGACCTCCTTCTCGGCCTGCTCAAGCTCTTCGGTGAGCCTTTCCACTTCTTCGAAGGCCATGCGCCTTATCTCTTCGTCAGGGTCATCGAGTAGGGCCTTGGCCGACTCCAACCTCTCTTGGAGCGCCTTGAGGTTCCTATAGGGCTCAAGGACCCTTTTGATCTCTGCGTGCTCTTTGGAGTACTTCTGATAGAGCTCAACGTCCTTTAAGACCTCAGGGGAGGCCAACAAGGCCTCCAGTTCCTCAAACCTCGACCTCAATCCCTCCAATTTTGCCAATATCTGGGCCTTCACGGACCTCTATTGGGGGAGCTAACCCTCGGGGTTTTCCTGCTGCTGTTGTTGTTGTTCGAAGAACTTCCTGTACTTCCTCTGGAATTTTTCCACCTTTCCCGTCATGTCCACTAGCTTCTGCTTGCCGGTAAAGAAAGGATGGCACTGAGAACACACGTCAACCCTATAGTCCTTCCTAGTGGACAAGGTCTTGAAGGTAGCCCCACAGGCACAGGTGACCGTGATCTGGTAAAGCGGTGGATGGATCCCCTTTTTCATCGTAAAGGCACCTCCCTTTTCTTTTATGGATAACACCTTTCCCGTGGCCAGACAAGCCTTTATTGGTTCATGCTTTCGAGGAACTCGCGGTTGGATCTGGTGCCCCTCATCTTGTCCAAGAGGAACTCCATGGCCTCGATAGGTGTCATGTTTAAAAGGACGCGCCTCAACAGCCATACCCTGTGAAGCGTCCATTCGTCAAGCAGGAGTTCCTCTTTCCTTGTCCCAGAGCGGGTGATGTCGATGGCAGGGAAGATCCTCCTGTCGGCAAGCCTCCTGTCGAGGATAAGCTCCATATTGCCCGTCCCTTTGAACTCCTCAAAGATCACCTCATCCATCCTGCTACCTGTCTCTATAAGTGCTGTGCCTATAATGGTGAGGCTTCCACCTTCTTCGATGTTCCTGGCTGCCCCGAAGAAACGTTTTGGCTTCTGGAGCGCTGTTGCTTCTATGCCTCCGGAGAGGACCTTTCCGCTTGACGGGACTATGGCGTTATAAGCCCTTGCAAGGCGCGTGATGCTGTCAAGCAGGATGACCACATCGCGCTTGTACTCCACCAGCCTCTTGGCCCGCTCTATCACCATCTCGGCCACCTGGACGTGCCGCTGGGGAGATTCGTCAAAGGTGGAGCTTATCACCTCGCCTCTAACGGTACGCTCCATGTCGGTAACCTCTTCTGGCCTTTCGTCTATCAGCAACACGATCAGGTACACCTCCGGATGGTTCTTCATCAGGGCATGGGCAATGGATTGTAAAAGCATGGTCTTTCCTGCACGAGGAGGCGAGACTATAAGCCCCCTCTGCCCCTTACCCACAGGGGTCAAGAGGTCCATGACCCTAGTGGAGTAGTCCTCAGGGTCGTACTCCAACTTGAACTTCTCCATGGGGTAAAGGGGCGTCAAGTTGTCAAATAGGACCCTCTCCTTTGCCTTTTCAGGGTCCTCGAAGTTTATCTTTTCCACCTTGAGCAGCGCAAAATACCTCTCACCTTCTTTAGGAGGCCTCACCTGCCCACTGACCGTGTCGCCGGTCATCAAGTTGAAACGCCTTATCTGAGAGGGGGAAACGTAAATGTCGTCTGGTCCTGGAAGGTAACTGTTCTCTGGTGATCTTAGGAAACCGAATCCCTCCGGGAGCACCTCAAGTACCCCCTCGCCATAGATGACCCCGTTGTTCTGGGCATGCGTCTGGAGTATGGAGAATATGAGGTCTTCTTTCCGCATACCGCTGGGGTTTTCAACCCCAAGATCATGGGCTAACTTTATCAGGTCGTTTACCTTCATCCGTTTGAGTTCAGACAGGTGCAGGGCCTCCATGCGCACCTCCTATCGTTTGTCTTATGGCTTTGTACACCTTCAGGACTTGTTCCTCTGTGTATTGGAGGTCATAGGAGTTGTTCACAAGGTAATGGGCATAAGCCACCTTTTCCAAAAGGGGCATCTGGGACCTTATGCGCCGTAATGCCTCCTCTTCAGACAAACCGTCCCTTTCCATAAGGCGCTTGAGCTGGACCGTTTCTTCTACATAAACGAGGACAACCACATCCATCTCGCGAAAGGTCCCCTTCTCTATCAAGAGGGGGGCATCCACCACGATCCCTCCTTTGGCCTTGGAAAAGGCCTCCTGCATCTTCATCTCCACTAAAGGATGCAGTATCCCTTCGAGGACCTTGCGCTTTTCAGCGTCGTAAAAGACAAGGGCGCCAAGCCTCTTCCTTTGGATCTCACCGTCTGGACCCAATATGGAGGTCCCAAAGGCCTCCACTATCCTCTTCCACCCTTCTTCTCCCCTTTTCATGAGCTCATGGGCCACTTGGTCAAGGTCTAGGAGTTCGAACCCCAAAAGTCCTGCCAATTGGCGCGCTACCGTGCTTTTGCCGGTGCATATGCCTCCTGTAACCCCTATCCGCACAGCTTTGTGCGACATACGGAGACTGGACCTATATATCTAGGTTCTGTACAGTAAGGGCGTTCTCCTCTATGAACCTCCTTCTCTCCTCTACCTGTTCTCCCATGAGGACTGAAAAGATCTCATTGGCAGCCACTGCGTCCTCCACCTTCACCTGCAACAAGGACCTCCTATCCGGACACATAGTGGTCTCCCAAAGTTGCTCAGGGTTCATCTCACCTAGTCCTTTGTACCTCTGTATGTAAAGGCCCTTCCTGCCTAGTTCGGAGACACGCCTGACGAGCTCAAATAGGTCGCCTATTTCCTCCCTTTCATCCCCCTCTACCAACCAAAGGGGTAGGGACTCCATGAGCCCCTTTATGCCTACGTAAAGGGATAGGAGCTTTTTGTAATCCCGTGACTCTGCAAACTCCCACCCTATCCTCCTGATCCTCCCCTCAAGGTCAGAAAAACAAAGGGTCAATCCCTCAGGGCCACTTTCCAGGTATATGCTTTCTACTTTCTCCTTTAAGGCCATGACCACCCTCTGGAGGACCTCCTTTTGGAAGTCTCCCTTTGAACGTATCCCCTCTTTTAACATCTCCAGTACCACCTCTTTCGGGATGCCCCTCCGTTCGAAAAGCTCCATTGCCCTCTGGAACTCAAAGAGGACCTCAAGGCCCTTGGCCACCTCCTGCTGCGAAAGGGGTCTGCCGTCTTTATCGAGGAGGCTTACCTTCTTCGAAGCCCTTTCGATCAGAAACCTATCGAGCTCCTGTTCCGTCTTAAGGTAAAAAGTCCCCTCTTGGGCCTTTACTCGGTAAAGGGGCGGTTGAGCTATGTAAAGGCAGCCGCTCTCGACCAAGGGGGCCATTTGCCTGAAGAAAAAGGTCAAAAGCAAGGTCCTTATGTGAGATCCGTCCACATCGGCGTCTGTCATTATGATGACCTTCCTGTACCTAAGCTCTTCGGGCGAAAAATCGTTCTTCAGGCTGGCAACCCCAAGGGCTGCAAATATGGTCCTTATCTCCTCATTGGAAAGCACCTTGTCTATCCTTGCCTTCTCCACGTTTATTATCTTTCCCTTTATGGGCAACACGGCCTGAAAGCGTCTGTCACGAGCCTGTTTGGCAGAGCCCCCTGCGCTTTCCCCTTCCACGATGAAGAGCTCCTTTTTCTCAGGGTCCTTCTCCTGACAGTCGGCAAGCTTTCCGGGCAAGGTAACATCGAGCCCCCCTTTCTTCCTCATAAGCTCACGGGCCTTCCGCGCAGCAATGCGGGCCCTTGCTGCATCTATGACCTTGGCGAGGATCTTTTTGGTTTCAGCTGGGTTCCTCTCTAGGTACTCTAGAAGGCCTTCAGAGACAATGGACTCCACTATGCCCTTGACCTCGCTGTTGCCAAGCTTTGTCTTGGTCTGCCCTTCAAACTGCGGCCTCCTCAGCTTTACGCTTATGACCGCTGTGAGACCTTCACGGACGTCATCACCGCTTAGCCCTTCTTTCAACTCCTTTTGTACTTTGTCACCGAGGAGGTTGTTGAGCGTACGGGTCAGCGCCGCTTTGAACCCCGCTACATGGGTTCCACCTTCGGTGGTCTTTATGCAGTTGGCAAAGGAGAGGATGTTTTCGTTGAAACCGTCGTTGTACTGAATGGCAACTTCGACAAGACAACCGTTCTTTTCCCCGCGAATGTAAATGGGTTGTTCGTTTATGGGGACCCTTCCCTTATTGAGCTGCCTTACCATCTCTACGATCCCGCCCTCGTAAAGAAAGGACACCCGCTTGCCAACCCTTTCGTCTATGAGCGTTATCGCCAGGCCTTTGTTCAGAAACGCTAGCTCCCTCAAACGGTGTAGGAGGTGCTCGAAGTCAAACTCCAGGTCACCAAAGATCTCTGGGTCGGGTTTAAACCTTATGGAGGTACCCGTCCTCGTCGTCGTGCCCTTCACCTTCAAGGCAGAGACGGGCTTTCCGCGTTCGTACCTTTGAAAGTACACCTTTCCCTCACGGTAGACCTCCACCTCCAAGTACTCGGAAAGGGCATTCACCACCGAAAGCCCAACCCCGTGTAGTCCCCCCGAGATCTTATAGACCCCTTCCTCGAACTTCCCCCCTGCATGGAGCTTGGTTAAAACCACCTCAAGGGCAGGCTTCCCTTCAACAGGGTGAACGTCCACGGGAATGCCCCTACCGTTGTCGGTCACCGTGACGCTGTTGTCCATATGTAGCACTACCTCCACTTCACTGCAGAACCCCGCTTGGGCCTCGTCGATGCTGTTATCCACAAGCTCCTCTACCAGATGGTGGAGGCCTTCAAAGCCCGTGTTACCGATGTACATGCCCGGAGTTTTCCTAACCGCTTCAAGTCCTTCCAATACCTTGATGCTTGAGGCCGTATAAGCCTTACTTCCCACCTCTACCTCCTCATTCTATGCTCTTCATGGGCATGACCACGTAAAGGTAGTTCTCCGAGCCCTCCTCTTTCAAGAGCCCAGCGCTTTCCGCATCCCTTAGCTCAAACCTGACAAATTCCCCTTCCATGGCGTTTAAGGCCTCTATGAGGTAACGCGGGTTAAAGGTAACCGAAAGCGGCCTCCCTTCATAGCGGACCTCAAGGCTTTCACTGAACTCGCCTGTTTCAGGTCCGCCCGCCTTCACGTGCATCCTGCCTTCCTCAAAGGAGAACTTCACACCCTGCACGCCTTCAGCCGCAAATACCTCCCCTCGCTTAAGCACCTGAAGGAATATCTCCCTTTGTATCACCAAATGGTTTTCAAAGCCCTTTGGCAGTACGTATCGGTATTCGGGGAACCTCCCCTCCAAGGCCCTTATGGAGAGGCAAGAGGACCTACCTTGGAACTCCACTGCACTCTGCTGGATCTTCACCGAAAGCCTTTCCTCTTCTTGAAAGACCCTCCTTATCTCTTGAAGGCCCTTTTTCGGCAGTACCACAGAGGCCTCCTTTAAGACCTCTACCTCTTGCTCGCATAGGGCCAGCCTGTGCCCATCGGTGGCTACCATCCTTAACTTGTCGCCTTCGGTCTCGAATAGAATACCGTGTAGGTTCATACTCGACTCTTGATTAGAAGAACAAAAGGCCACCTTTTTCATCATCTTCTTCAAGAGGCTTGAGTCAACTAAAAAGAAAGGCTCCCCATCTGAGGTAAACCTTGGAAAGTCACGGGGATCAAGACCTGGCAAGCTCATGCACACATTCCCTATGGAAATACTTGTCCAAAAATTGGGAGTTTGACTCAGCTCTAGGGTCCCTATGGGCAAGGCCCTTAAGATCTCGTAGAGTTTTCTTGCCGGCAGGCATATGCTTCCTCTCTCTATCACCAAGGCCTCAAGCTGTTCCTTCAAACTTACCTGCAGATCGGTGGCTTCAAGGGAGAGGACCTCCCCTTCTGCGTTGAGGAGAAAATGGGACAGAATGGGGTAAAAGGTCCTCTTTTCAACAACTCCTTGAAGTTTCCCTAATGCCTTTTGAAGTTGTTCTTTGTTGATGTTTACCTTCATTTTTCCACCTCACGGTGTGGAAATTGTGGAAAACTCAAAACCATTAAGTTCCCCTTTGGCCTTCCTCTGGGGAGTAAAAGGTGCCCTTATTCCTCCTTTTCAACCTTTTAGCTGTTTTTCCAGTTCCTCCACCATGCTCCTGAAAAGGGGGTCCTTTTCCAGCCTTTGTTCCACCTTCCTTATCCCATAGATCACTGTCGAATGGTCCTTCCCACCGAAGCGCCTTCCTATGTCTACAAGTGGGGCGTCTGTATACTTCTTTATCAAATACATGGCCACCTGGCGCGGTAAAACGATCTGCTGAAGTCGTCTTTGGGAACACAGGTCCTTTACCTTAACGTTGAAATACGAAGCTACCTTTTGGAGGATCTTTTCAGGGGTAAGGGGCTGTTCTTCCTTTACTATGTTCTTCAAGGCCTCTTTTGCCAAGGCGATGTCGATCCTCCTTTTGGTTAAGGAAGCGTAGGCCCCAAGCCTTATCAGACAGCCCTCCAGGACTCGGATGTTGGAGGTATCGATCTTTGAAGCAAGGTACATGGCCACTTCATCAGGGAGGTCGATGTTTTCGATCTCGGCCTTTTTCTTAAGGATGGCCACCTTTGTTTCCACATCAGGAGGTTGGATGTCCACAATAAGCCCCCATTCGAAGCGCGATCGCAGCCTCTCCTCGATGTTCACTATCTCCCTGGGGAAACGGTCGCTGGTTATCACGATCTGCTTTTTGTTCTGATAGAGGGTGTTAAAGGTATGGAAGAACTCCACCTGCGTCCTCTCTTTGCCGGCGATGAACTGGATGTCGTCTATGAGCAACACGTCCATCGCCCGGTACTTGCTCCTGAAGGCATCCATGCGCTCGTAACGGATGGAGTTGATGAGCTCGTTTGTGAACTCTTCTGCCGATATGTAACACACTTTAAGCGGGTCACTTACCTTGCGCTCCTTTATTATCTGTTGACCTATGGCGTTGAGGAGATGGGTCTTACCCAGCCCAACTCCCCCATATATGAAAAGGGGGTTGTACCTCAAACCGGGTTTCTCCACTACTGCCAAGGCTGCCGCATGGGCAAGTTGGTTGCCGCTTCCCACCACAAAGTTTTCAAAGGTATAGCGTGGATGAAAGGCTTGTAGGGCCTGCTGCACCCTTTCGTCGTCTTCGGCTGTGGAAAAGTCGGAACTTATCCCCTCCTTTTCCACTACTAATTCCACATCCCCTACGTCCCTTTGGATCTGCCTCAAGGCCCCCTTTATGTGCTCGAGATAGTTCTCCTTGATCCACTCCCGGAAAAACCTGTTTGGAGCCGTTATGACCAGACGGTTTCCTTCGATCCTGCCTCTGAGGGGCTTGATCCACGTCTCATAGGCACTGAAGGCCAAAGTGGCCTTAAGGTAGTCGAGGACTTCAGCCCAGACGTTATCCATGGGTATAACGCCAAGATCCTAAGCCAAAAAAGGTCCTCAACGAGGTGAGGACAAACCAACCATAAAGGGGCCTTTTTCTAACCAGATTTTACCTCCTGGAAGGTGGTGCCGAGGGACGGAATCGAACCGCCGACACGCGGATTTTCAGTCCGCTGCTCTACCGACTGAGCTACCTCGGCACCCATAAAAAGCATACGAAGGTTGATCCCCTCTGTCAAGGCCAAGAGGTTGTCGAGGCTCTGTAGGACATAATAAAATTCCCGCAAAGGGGATGAACGTCCTTTGCGTCATCGGATGGTCTAAAAGCGGTAAGACCGCCCTTATGGAGGGTTTGATAAAGGGCTTCAAGGGCCGCGGGTTGAGGGTAGCGGCGCTTAAGCACCACGGGCATCCAGGAGATGTGTTCCCCGAGGGGAAGGACACGACCAGGTTCCTTAAGGCAGGGGCTGACCTAGCGGTGTTGTTCGGACAAGGGGGTTTGGAGTTGTCAAGACCCCTTTTGGATCCCGATCCACAAGGGCTTTTGCCTTACCTATGGGGCTATGACCTGGTGTTGGTGGAAGGGCTTAAGGGTTCGAATTACCCAAAGGTGGAGGTGTACAACGGAAGCCCGGAGGGGCTCCTTTACCAAAAGGTCAAAGGGGTCCTGGCCCTTGTAAGCGACCAAGTGGAGGTCCAAGGGATACCGACCTTTAAGACACACGAGGTGGATGCCCTTGTGGATTACCTGATGGAGAAGCTGCCCCTGAAGCGGCAAAGGCTCACCCTTGTTGCAGACGGAAGGGAAGTGGCCCTTAACGCCTTTGTGGAGAGGATGCTTTATGGGCTTGTGAAAGCCATGGTGGCCCCCCTTAAAGGGTGTGAAGACGTAAAGGAGGTGGTCCTCCGATGGGAAAGGGACCTGTAGAAGGGCTTTTGATACCTGAGCCGCAGGGCAAGTTGGTCTACGTGTGTGTCCAGTGCGAGGCCCATTACCCCTTGGACAGGTTCCTATATACGTGTCCTGGTTGTGGTGGGCTTTTGCGGATCAAGGACTTAGAATTCCAACGCCTGAAGGCCTATCCCCCCGAGGTGTGGAAGGAGGTCTTCAAGGGAAGGAGGACCTTGGAGCTGGATGCCTTAAAAGGGGTCTTTTTGTTTTACGAGCTCGTGCTGCCGGTGATACCCCTTGAGGACGTCCTTTACCTTGGTGAAGGGCAGACGCCCCTTGTGAGGGCAAACGAAGCCCTTTCTGATTGGGTAGGCATCCCCTTTTACGTGAAATACGAAGGCCTTAACCCCTCTTTGAGTTTTAAAGACAGGGGGATGGCCTCGGCCGTAAGCTTCATAAACTTTGCGATAAAGCGCAAGGGACTAAAGGAGGTCCTCGGCATCTGTGCATCCACAGGCGATACGTCTGCAGCGGCTGCCCTCTACCTAGCTTATCTGCCGCGGGAGAAGGTCCACTCGGTGGTGCTTTTGCCCGAGGGTAAGGTGACAGAGGCCCAACTGTCACAGCCCTTAGGGGCCGGCGCTACGGTCATAGAGGTCCCTGGGGTCTTTGACGACTGCATGAGGATCGTAGAGGAACTGGCCTCCAAGTACGAAGTATGCCTCTTAAACTCCAAAAACCCCCTAAGGATCCAGGGGCAGAAGACCTTCGCCTATGAGGTGGCGCAGCAGGTAGGATGGGACCTCAAGGGACTTATGGTGGTGGTCCCTGTTGGCAACGCTGGGAACGTCACGGCCATAATGGAGGGCTTTTTGGACCTTCACGAACTCGGCCTGATAGAAGAGCTCCCCTATATACTTGCGGTCCAAAGCGAGCATGCAGACCCCATTTACCGGTGGTGGAAGACAGGGGAGTATGTCCCTGTGAAGGTGCGCCCAAGCGTTGCCCAAGCAGCGATGATCGGCAACCCGGTTTCCTTCCCCAAGGTGAGGCAACTTGTGGAGGGGCCTTTTAAGGAGAGGTTCCTGGCAGTCAGGGTAAGCGAGACCGAGATCATGGAGGGGATGCTCTTCACCAACAAAAACGGCCACGTGGTATGTACACAGGGGGGTGAGGCCATAGCGGGGCTGAGGAAGGCCTCAAGGGAAGGGATCCTGCCTGAAGGGTTGCGCAAGGTGGTGGTCAATTCCACCTCACACCAGCTCAAGTTCTCCAACTTCCAGAGGGCCTACTTCGAGGGGACCTTTCCGCCGGAGTTCGAGGTCGCGGTCAGGGAGGAGTTGAGGAACAGGCCAGTAAAGCTCCCCGCCGATCCCCATGCCATTGCCGAGTACCTCCGCTTAAAGCCCAGGGATGAGGCTTAAAGAGATCGGGGAATTCGGTCTCATCGAGAGACTTAAGGACTTCCAGGCAGAAGGCGCACTTAAGGCCATAGGTGAGGACTGTGCCGTCTTCCCCATGGAAAAAGGGGTGCTCCTCTTTACCACCGACACCATGCTAGAAGGGGTCCATTTCAAGAGGGAATACGCTTCGCCATGGCATATAGGCTTTAAGGCCCTTTCGGTGAACCTGAGCGATATAGCCGCATGTGGCGGAAGGCCCTTGTTTTACTTAGTTGCCCTCACCGTGTCCCCTGAGGAAGAGGTGGGCTTTGTGGAGGAGCTCTACAGGGGCATGAAGGAGGCAGGCGATAGGTTTGGAGCAGGGCTTCTAGGAGGTGATCTATCCCGGGGCGATAGGCTCTCTGTAACCATAGCCTTAATAGGGATCGCGGAAGAGGACAAATGGGTCCCAAGGGACGGGGCTGAAGTGGGTCAGTGGATATACGTCTCGGGCTACCTAGGGGAATCCGCCCTTGGGCTCAGGCTCCTTCAGATGGGACACAAGGAGGGGCCTTTTGTCCGTCGACACCTTTTGCCCGAGCCGAGGGTGCCCCTTGGGATCGAACTAGCAAAGGGCCACCTAGCCTCTGCCATGATCGACATAAGCGATGGTTTCCTGAAAGACCTTGGGCATCTGCTTGAGGCCTCTGCTGTAGGAGCGGAGGTCTATGTGGACAGGTTGCCCCTTTCCGAACCCATGAAGGAGACGGCCAAGGCCTATGGAATGGACCCCATAGCGCTTGCCCTCTCTGGAGGTGAGGACTACGAACTGCTCTTCACAAGCCCCTTACCCGAGGGGGTCCTTCAGGAGTTAGGGGCCAAGCTAGGGGTACCCATCACGGCAGTGGGAAGGACAGTGACCTCTGGCCTTACCCTGATCAGGGGAGGGGAACCCTGGACCTTCGAGGGGGAAAGGGGGTTTGACCATTTCGGATGAAGAGGACCTTTGTCGCTGAAATAAAGGAGAAGGACCTAGTGGAAGCCCCCTTCCTCGTTGCCGAGAAGGCCCTCGTCCAATCCCGAACCGGTTTGCGCTACATCAGGCTAAAGCTAAGGGACAGGACCGGGGAGATCGAGGGCAGGATCTGGGAGAGGGTGGAGGAGAACGACAAGGTCTTCGCCAAAGGCGATTTCGTCCTGGTTAAGGCCGAGGCGGTGAGGTACCAAGGGGTCCTCCAGTTGAACATCTTGGAGCTGAGGACTTGTTCCAAGGAAGAAGTGTCCCTTGAGGACTTCGTCCCGACCTCCAAGCGCCACCCTTCGGAGATGCTGGAGGAATTGAGGGCTTTGGCCTCCAAGATCCTGGACCCTTACCTAAGGAGGCTTGTGATGAGCTTCTTAAGGGACAGGGCCTTCCTTGAGGCCTTCGCCAAGGCCCCTGCCTCAAGGGGGATCCACCATGCAAGAAGTGGGGGGCTGTTGGAACACACCCTATCTTTGGCCAAGTTGGTAGAAAGGCTGAGGGGGCATTACGAAGGGGTGGACTGGGACCTCTTGCTCTGTGGGGCCATCTTACACGATATAGGGAAGGTGAAGGAGATAGAAGGGGAGCTCCTTTACGACTATAGCTCCGAAGGGAAGCTCCTCGGCCACATCGTCCTAGGGCTCGAGATGATCTCGGAGCGGATAAAGGCCATAGAGGGGTTTCCGGAAGACAAGGCCATGCTCCTAAAGCACCTCATCATAAGCCACCACGGCCGCGAAGAATGGGGGTCACCGAAGAAGCCAAGGACTTTGGAAGCAGAACTCTTACACAGGCTTGACGATCTCGACGCCAAGATGGACGGTATCATAGAGCTGATAAAGAAGGCGGAGGGAGAATGGACGGAGTTCCATAGGGCCTTCGAGCGTTCGTTTTGGCGCGGTAATTTCTCCGAAGACCCCAAAGGGGATACATCCAACCCTTGAAATTGACACCCTAGGCCCCCTGCTTTAACATTACCCTTGGTGGAAGTGGCTGGGTCCTGGTGGACCCCCTGGACTTCAAATCCAGTGGCGGGCTGAAAGGTCCGCGGCGGGTTCGATTCCCGTACACTTCCGCCAAGGGGAGGTCAAGATGATCGGCGGCATAGGGATGCAAGAACTTTTAGTCATCCTGTTCATCGCCCTTTTGATCTTTGGGGCCAAAAGGCTTCCGGAGATAGGGTCTGGGATAGGAAAGGCCATAAGGGACTTCAAGAGGGCCTTGAAGGAGCCCCCTGAGATAGACGTCACGCCGAAGGAAAAAGGACTCGAAGCCAAGGAGTCACCCCCACCCAAAGAAAAGGCGGAGTGAAGCTGGCCTTTATAGGCTTTGGTTCGAACCTGGGTCCCAGACAGAGGAACTGTGAAAGGGGGTTGGAGCTGCTCCTAGAGAGGCGGATCTTCAGCGCCCTTAAGGTCTCCTCCCTTTGGCTCACGGAGCCATGGGGATATCTTGAGCAGCCCCTGTTCCTCAACGGCGCCTTCGTAGGGCTTACTGACCTTGGACCGCGCCAGTTGCTCTCTGCCTTAAAGGAGGTGGAGAGGGAGGTGGGCAGAAAGGAGGGACCCCGATGGGGGCCTAGGGTCCTTGACCTCGACCTCCTCCTTTATGAAGAAGAGGTACTTGAAGAGGAGGACTTGAAGGTCCCCCACCCCCATATGCACGAAAGGGCCTTTGTGCTGGTCCCCTTGGTAGAGGTAGCGCCCTGGGCTTACCATCCCCTAAAGGGGAAAACGGCCCTTGAGCTCCTTAAGGAGCTTGGGGAACCAAAGGGGATATATTACTATGGGAGGCTTTATCAAGGATGCCCCTTGAGTTCTTCTCCTTGAAGGTAGGTGGTCAAAAGCTACAAGGGGTCATCCATTTGCCCAAAAAGGTGCCCGCCCCTGTGGTGGTGGGGTCACACGGGCTCTTTTCCAGTAAGGACAGTGAGAAGTTCATCATGTTAGGGGATCTCTTTTCCCAAGAGGGCATAGCCTTTTTGCGCTACGACCACAGGGGTTGTGGGGAAAGCGAGGGGGATATATCGGAGACTACGCCTTCCTCGAGGCTTGAGGACCTCAAAGGGATCTTGGCCTTCGTGAGGGGGCACCCACTGCTTGACGCCTCAAGGCTTGGACTCCTTGGAAGTAGCATGGGTGGCTTTATCTCCGTCCTTGCAGCCAAGGAGGATCCGGGGATCAAAGCCCTTGTGCTTTGGGCAACCCCTATGAGGATAAGGGGGAAGGTGGAAGGCCCTTTAAAGGAGGCCTTCTTTGAAGACGCAAGGAGGTTCGACCTCCTTCAAGCCGTTGAAGGCCTTAAGGGGTGTCTTTTCCTTCACGGCAAAGGGGACGAGGTAGTGCCCTTTCAAGATGCCCTTGAGCTTTACCGCAGGGCCAAGGAACCCAAGGAACTTGTGCTCTTCGAAAAAGCAGACCACAGCTTTTCGGAGCTGGAAGACAGGAAAAGCGCCGCCCTGCTGAGCCTCGAGTGGTTTAAGCGCTTCCTTTTAGGCCCTTCTTAAGGGCTTACCGTCAACGGTCATAAAGGGCGCAGCCCTCTTGAGGGGTATCCTCAGCCCCTTTAGGTCCTCCCATTTTAAAGGGCCCCTTGCGCGCAGGGCCAAGATCTTGGATACCGACCGCGGTCCAAGGCCGGGGACACGTAAGAGCTGCTCGGGTTCAGCCCTGTTCAATTCCACTGGGAAAAACTCCGGATGTCTCAAGGCCCAGGCCATCTTTGGGTCGTAGTCAAGGGGTAGGTTCCCCTTTGTGTCAAAGGGGAGCTCTTCGGTTGCAAAGCCGTAATCCCTCAGAAGGAAGGAGGCCTCGTAGAGCCTCTTCTGACGCAGGGGGCTTTCAGGAGGCAAGTCCTCAAGCGGGGTCGCCCATACAGGGGAGAAGGCCTCAAAGTAACATCGCTTAAGGCCGTAGTCCCGGTAAAGCGCCGAGACCAGGTCCAGGATCTCCTTGTCCGTCTCTCCAGCTGCCCCTACCACGAACTGGGTCGTTTGGTCCTTGGCCCTGCCTGTGCCCTCCTGGAGGATCGCCTTTAAGGCCCTAATCTGCGAAAGGATCCCCTGGAAGTCCTTTTCGGGGCATATGGCCTTTAACCTCCTTTCCGAAGGGGCCTCGAGGTTCACCGAGACCCTATCGGCCAACTGCACCGCCATCCTCATGGTGGCCTCGTCTGCCCCCGGCATGACCTTGAGGTGTATATAGCCTTGAAAGCCGTAGCGGTACCTGAGGATCTCTGCAGTGGCTATGAGCTGCTCGCTTACACGGGCCGCTGATCCATCTATGGAGGAGCTCAAAAAGATCCCCTTCACCAACCCCCGCCTGTATAGCTCCCAGAAGGCCCTGGCCATTTCCTCGGGGCTCAGCCTGAACCTACGCGTGTCCCTTCCCCATCGGCATGCACAATAAAGACAGGTGTTCGAACACACGTTGCTTAACAGCGACTTAAAAAGGGGTACTGGCCTTGAGCCGGCCTTGGCCGGGTAAATCCAACACCTGAAGGGTAAAAGATCCCCTCTGCTTTTGGCCGATACGGCCTCTGTCTGCGCGGCCTCCCCTAAGGCCCTTACCTTCTCCCATAGGTCAGGGGCTATCTTGAACACCGGTCCCTTCATGCCCCTGTCCCATTTTAGCAAAATCCTTTCCAAAAGGCCCAAGCTGGGTGACGTGTGCCTTTGGGTGTGATATAAGTCAAAGGTGATGAAGTATTTGGTGCTTTTGGGCGATGGGATGGCCGATTGGCCCTTGGAGGAACTCGAAGGAAAGACCCCTTTGGAGGCGGCTTCCACCCCCTGGATGGACCTATTGGCGCAGAGGGGACAATTGGGCAGGACCATCACCGTACCTGAAGGTATGCCGCCTGACAGCTCCATTGCCAACATGTCCCTTTTCGGCTATGACCCGAGGCGCTTTTACCCCGGAAGGGGCCCCCTTGAGGCAGCTGCCTTGGGCATCCCTATGGAAGAAGGGGATGTGGCCTTCAGGTGTAACCTTGTGACCTTATCAGAGGACGGGGAGGTGCTACTTGACTATAGCGCTGGCCACATAAGCTCTGAAGAGGCCAGGGGGCTGTTCTCCTACTTACAGGAACGGCTTGGGGACAGAAAATACGAGTTCTTCTCCGGAGTGGGCTTCAGGGGACTTCTGGTGGTCCGAAGGCTAGGCGCGGTCCCTGAGACCACCCCCCCTCACGACATAATGGGACAGGGGATACGCCCGCACTTGCCGAAGGGGAGGGGTGCGGAAGGGATCCTGGAACTCATGGAGAAGGCCAAGGAACTCCTCAAAGGTCATCCCCTCAACCGGGAGAGGGCAAGGAGGGGGCTTAATCCGGCAAATGGCATATGGCCTTGGGGAGGGGGCCTTAAGCCAAAGCTTCAGCCCTTTAAGGACCGCTTCGGCCTTCAAGGGGCGGTGGTAGCAGGGGTTGACCTCATAAGGGGGATAGGGGCCCTTTTGGGGCTGAAGGTGATAAGGGTGCCTGGGGCCACCGGGTTTATAGACACCGACTACCGTGCAAAGGCCGAGGCAGGGCTTAGGGCCCTTGAGGAGGTGGACTTCCTTTACCTTCACGTGGAGGCTCCTGATGAGGCCTCGCATATGGGTTCTTTGGAGGAGAAGATAAGGGCCATAGAGAGGTTCGATGCCGAGGTAGTGGGCAGGGTCTATAAGGGGCTTGAAGAGAAGGGAGAGCCCTTTAGGATCCTTGTGGCCACTGACCATCCCACCCCTTTGGGCCTAAGGACCCATGTACGCGGGGAGGTACCCTTTGTCCTTTACGACTCAACGAGGACGGTCGACTCTGGGGCTAGGGGTTTTTGCGAGCCAGAGGCGCAAAAGGGGGTCTTTTTGGAAGATGCAACTGAGCTTACCTTGAAGTTGTTGGGCAGGGCATGAGGGGCAGGCATACTAAGAGCAAGTTCATCTTCATAACCGGAGGGGTCTTGTCTTCGCTGGGCAAGGGTTTGGCCGCAGCTTCCATCGGGGCCCTTATGGAGTCAAGGGGGCTGAAGGTCACCTTCCTCAAGTTCGATCCCTACATAAACGTGGACCCCGGCACCATGAACCCTTTTCAACATGGGGAGGTCTATGTAACCGAGGACGGGGCTGAGACGGACCTGGACCTCGGCCACTACGAGCGCTACACCCATGCCCAAATGGGCAGGGACAACAACTACACAAGCGGCAGGATCTATTACTCCGTCATACAGAAGGAACGCCGTGGCGATTACTTAGGGGCCACAGTACAGGTGATCCCCCATGTGACAGACGAAATAAAGCAGGCCATCCTTAAACTGGCCGATGGGGTCGATGTGGTGATCACAGAGGTGGGGGGGACGGTGGGCGACATAGAAAGCTTGCCCTTCCTTGAGGCCATAAGGCAGTTCAGGGGGGATGTGGGGAAGGAGAACTGCCTCTATATCCATGTGACCCTCGTCCCATACGTAAAGGCGGCGGGGGAACTCAAGACCAAGCCTACTCAGCACAGCGTAAAGGAACTGAGGGAGATAGGTATACAGCCGGATATAATCCTTTGCCGCACGGATCGCTTTCTCCCTCCGGAGATAAAGAAGAAGATCGCCCTTTACTGCAACGTTGAGCCAGAGGCCGTGATCACCGCAAAGGATGTGGAATCCATTTATGAAGTACCCCTGGTCTTCCACCAAGAAGGGCTTGACGACAAGATAGTGGAGTACCTCAACATGTGGACCAGGGCTCCCGATCTGTCTATGTGGGAGGACATCGTCAGGAGGCTCAAGAACCCGAGGGACGAGGTGACCATTGCCATCGTGGGCAAGTACGTGGGCCTGAGGGATTCTTACAAGAGCTTAAACGAGGCCCTGGTACATGGAGGGCTTGCCAATGACCTCAAGGTCAACCTCCTTTACGTGGATTCGGAAGAGGTAGAGGTCCAAGGGCCTGAGAGATTCCTTGAAGGGGTGCACGGGATCCTTGTGCCTGGCGGTTTCGGTTCAAGGGGGATAGAAGGGAAGGTGAAGGCCATAAGGTACGCTAGGGAAAAGGGGGTGCCTTTCTTAGGGATATGCCTGGGGATGCAATTGGCAGTTGTGGAGTTCGCCAGGGATGTGGCAGGCCTCCAAGGGGCCCACAGCGTGGAGTTCGACCCTCAAACCCCTCATCCGGTCATCTACCTCATGAAGGAGTGGTTTAACTACAGGACCGGTAAAAGGGAGGTCAGGAACGAGGAGGAGTTCCTCGGCGGGACCATGCGGCTTGGGGCCTATCCGTGTAGGCTAGTCGAAGGGAGTTTGGCCTGGAGGATTTACGGACAACAGGAGGTAATGGAGCGACACAGGCATAGGTACGAGTTCAACAACCGCTACCGCGAACTGTTGGAGAAGGCAGGGATGAGGTTTTCAGGGACCTCGCCGGACGGAGAACTAGTGGAAGTAGTGGAACTTCCGGACCATCCATGGTTTTTCGCCTGTCAGTTCCATCCGGAGTTCAAATCGAGGGTCTTCAGCCCGCACCCAGTATTTGTGGACTTCATAAGGGCAGCCAAGGAAAGGAAGGACCATGACCAAAGAGGTTAGGGTAGGCAAGGCCGTAATCGGCGGTGACAACCCCCTTTTGGTAGTAGCTGGTCCATGTGTGATAGAAGGGGAGGCCTTTGCCTTGGAGGTGGCCAGTGCCCTTAAAGAGGTGGTGGAGGAGAAACTCGGCCTTTGTTTTGTGTTCAAGGCCTCTTTTGACAAGGCCAACAGGACGTCCCTTTCCTCCTTCCGAGGGCCTGGGCTAAAGGAAGGGTTGAGGATACTGAAGAGGGTTAAGGAGGAAGTGGGGGTGGCGGTCCTTTCGGACGTACACGAGACGTGGCAAGTGGAGGAGGCCAAGGAGGTCCTGGACTGTCTCCAAATACCGGCCTTCCTCTCGAGGCAAACCGATCTTATAGTCAAGGCAGCCAGGACCGGTCTGCCTGTGAACTTGAAAAAGGGGCAGTTCATGTCCCCATGGGATATGCGTTATGCCTTGGAGAAGGTCACTGCCCAAGGTAACGAAAGGGTCATTTTGACCGAACGCGGGACCTTCTTTGGTTACAGGGACCTCATAAACGACATGAGGGCCTTGGTGGTCCTCCGTTCTTTCGGTTACCCGGTGCTTTACGATGCCACTCATAGCGTACAGCGTCCTGGAGGTCGTGGAGGCAGTTCAGGGGGCCAAAGGGAGTTCATCCCCGCGCTTGTCAGAGCCGCTTGTGCCGTTGGCGTAGATGGGCTATATCTGGAGGTGCACCCCGAACCGGAGAAGGCCCTTTCGGATCCCGACACTTCCTGGCCCCTTGAGAGGGTGGGGGAGCTCCTGGAGATGGCCCTCGAGGTAGATTCGGTAAGGAGGAGGTATCAAAGGTGATCCTCGAGTGGGCCAAAAGGGTACTCGAAGTCGAGGCACGGGCCATAAGCGAGCTTGTCCATAGGCTCAACCATGAATTCGTAAAGGCCGTGGAGGCGATCCTACGGTCCGAAGGCAAGGTGGTGGTGACAGGGGTGGGCAAATCGGGCATCATAGCCCGTAAGATCGCCTCTACCCTTTCTTCGACCGGGACCCCAGCCCTTTTCCTCCATCCTACTGAAGCCCTTCACGGTGAGCTGGGGTTGCTCGAACCAGAGGACGTAGTCATAGCGGTATCAAAGAGTGGGGAGACGGACGAGCTCCTTCAGATCCTACCGGTGATAAAGAGGCAGGGGAACCTCCTCATAGCCTTTACGGGAAACCTGCGTTCTTCCCTGGCCAAGGCCGCTGATGTGGTTATAGACGTGAGCGTGAGGGAGGAGGCCTGTCCCCTGGGACTTGCCCCTACGGCCTCGACAACCGCTGCCCTTGCCATGGGTGATGCCCTTGCGGTGGCGCTTTTACAGTCACGGGGGTTCCGAGAGGAGGACTTCGCCAGGATCCATCCACGCGGGTCCTTGGGCAAGAGGCTCCTTTTAAGGGTCAGGGACCTCATGCACACAGGCGAAGAGTTCCCAAAGGTCCACGAAGGGGCCTCCATGAGGGAGGTCCTGGTGGAGATGACCTCCAAACGCCTTGGGGTAACAGGGGTAATGGACGGTGGGGGAAAGCTCGTAGGGGTGATAACCGATGGCGACCTGAGGAGGGCCCTGGAGAAGTTCCCGGACCTTTTGGAGAGACAGGCCAGGGACGTGATGACCTGTAACCCCAAGGGCATAGAGGCAGATGCCCTGGCGGTGGAGGCCTTAAGGAAGATGGAGCAGTTTGCCATAACCTCGCTTTTCGTATTCGAAAGGTCCGGGGACGAGGTCCCGGTGGGGATCATCCACCTTCACGACATCCTGAGGGCAGGGGTGGTATGAGGGAAGAGGTCTTCCGTCGCGCCAAAAAGATAAGGCTTTTGACCCTTGATGCCGATGGCGTCCTAACCGATGGGAAGCTTTACCTGGATGGCCACGGCAACGAGTGGCAGAGCTTCCACATAAGGGATGGCCATGGGATAAAGTTGTGCCTTGTAGCGGGTATCCAAGTGGCCATCTTCAGCGGCCGCGTCTCGGAAGCCGTCCGCCGACGTGCAGAAGAACTGGGGGTGAAGTACTTATACCAAGGGCAAAGGGATAAGGTCCTGTGTTATGAAGAGCTTAAGGCAGAGCTTGGCATAGAGGATGAGGAAGTGTGCTTTGTGGGCGATGACCTTGTGGACGTCCCCTTGCTCAAGAGGGTGGGGCTTCCAGTGGTCGTGGCAGATGGGGTTAAGGAGGCAAAGGAAGTGGCCTTTTACGTAACCGAGGCCCCAGGCGGTCAAGGGGCAGTAAGGGAGGTCTGTGAGCTCATATTGAAGGCACAGGGGAAATGGGAGGAACTTTTAAGGTCTTACGGGCTCTGAAGGTCATGACCCTAGGGGTATTTGTGGCCATAGGCGTTTACGGCCTCTGGGGCCTTGTGGGGCACAGAGGTCCCGCTTTGAAGAAGGCCCCGTCCCCCAAGGTGGACCTCGAGGTCCAAAAGGCCTCCTACACCGCCTATGCAGGGGATACGCATTGGGGCTTTGAAGCCGAGGAGGTGAGCCGTTGGGCTGAAAAGGAAGTGCTCATCGCCAAGGGTCTGAGGTTATGGGCAAACCTTAAGGACGGAAGGAGGCTTGAGGCAGAAGCAGGGCAAGGGAAGGCTTCGCAAACAGAGGGGGTCGTGGAGCTTCAAGGGGGTGTAAAGGTGAGGTTTCAGGACTTGGAGCTTGAGGCCGAGGCTTTGACCTACCAGGTGAGGGACAGTCTGCTCAGGTCCCCCTCCTCCGTTAGGGTGAGGAAGGGGGACTTGCTCTTACAAGGTCAAGGGTTCTCCTTCGACCTGGATGGCAGGCGTTTGGCCTTAGGAGGAGGGGTTAAAGCCGTCCTCGGAGGTCGACCTTGAAGCGCCTTTCCCTTTTGGCTTTGGCCCTTTTCCTGCTTGTTGGGGCCTCACCCCAAAAACAGGAGCCCCCTGTGGAGATAAGGTCTATGAGGCTTGATGCGGATTACGGGAAAGGGGTCCTGGTCTTTTCAGGGGCTGTAAACCTTAAAAAGGGGGAGTTCTTCTTACAGAGCGATAAGCTCACCGTGTACCTCAAAACGGCAAATGGGACAAATGAAGTGGACTGGGCCGAGGCCACAGGGGAAGTCCACATGTCCTATGGACAGAAGCGGGCACGCTGTGGGAGGGCCGTTTACTACGCCCAGGAAGAAAAGGTCCTCCTCGAAGAGGACCCCATAATGTGGGAAGGGGACAACAGGTTGAGGGGCAAAAGGATCACCATTTTCCTGAAGGAGGAAAGGGCGATCGTGGAAAGCGGCCCGGGGAAGCCAGTAGAGCTTACCGTAGTGGAGAAAGGGGATGGAAAGGGGTTGCTACCGCGTCCTTGAGGCAAAAGGGCTCACCAAGTCCTACGGGAAGAGGGAGGTAGTTAGGAGGGTCTCCTTAAAGATACGATCAGGAGAGGTAGTCGGTCTCCTCGGCCCAAACGGGGCGGGTAAGACCACCACTTTTTACATGATCATCGGGTTCGTTAGGCCTGATCAGGGGCAGATCCTCCTTGACGGGGAAGACCTAAAGGACCTTCCCGTTCACCTTAGGGCCAAAAGGGGTATAACCTACCTACCGCAGGAACCCTCGGTCTTCCGAAGGCTTACGGTACTCGAAAACCTCCTGGCGGTCTTAGAACTCCTGCCCTTGGAAAAGGGGGAGAGGCTGAAGAGGGCCTATGGGGTCTTAGAGGAGCTGGGGATAAAGGAGCTCGAAAGGCAGAAGGCCTCGACCCTCTCAGGGGGAGAAAGGAGGAAGGTGGAGATAGCCAGGGCCTTGGTCCTTGAGCCTTCCTTTATCTTGCTCGATGAGCCCTTTGCAGGGATAGACCCCCTTACGGTTTCTGAAGTCCAGAGGATCATCCTTGGGCTCAAGGACAAGGGGATAGGGGTTCTACTTTCAGATCATAACGTCTACGAGACCCTTAAGATATGCGACAGGGCTTATATCCTCTACGAGGGCCAGGTCCTTAAGGAGGGGGCTCCCGAGGAGATAGTCGGCCACGAAGGGGTAAGGAGGGTCTATTTAGGGGAATCCTTTAGGCTGGCGGGGAGATAAATGGGCGTGGACCTTAAACAAGAGGTCCGTCTGAGCCAACAGCTGATCCTCACGCCTCAGCTCCAACAGGCCATAAAGCTTTTACAGCTCAACAGGATGGAGCTAGAGGAGGCCATACAAGAGGAGCTCGCCTCAAACCCCTTCCTTGAAGAGGCCGAAACCCCTGTTGAGGAAGAGCCTACATGGGAGGGTTCTGCCTATGGCACGGGTCTGCGGGCCTCGAGGCGGAAAGACCCCTATGAGGAACTCCCAGCCCTTGAGGAAACCGTAGGGGTGGAGATGACCCTTCAGGAATACCTCCTTTGGCAATTGAGGATGTCAGACCTAGGACCTGAACAGATGCGTATAGGTTCCTACATCATAGGGAACCTCGACGAAGACGGTTACCTAAAAGTCCCCTTGGAGGAGATAGCCCAAGACCTCGGGGTAAAGGTCGTGGAGGTGGAGGAGGTACTGAAAGTGATACAGGACTTCGACCCCCCAGGGGTAGGGGCAAGGGACCTGAGGGAATGCCTCTTGATCCAAGTGAGGCAGAGGGAGGATGCCCCAGAGTTGCTAGAGCGCCTGCTAACCCAAGGTTTCGAAGACCTCATGAAGCGCGATCTTAAGAGGTTAAGCGAGCGCCTTGGAGTAGAGGTCGAGGAGGTAGAGAGGGCCTTGTGTTTCTTGAAGCTTTTGGAAACCAAGCCAGGGAGGGCCTTCTCCTCGAAGGCGTCTGAGTATGTGGTGCCGGACGTTTTCGTCTACAAAAAGGGCGAGGACTATGAGGTTTCTTTAAACGAGGAGGGCCTTCCTAAGTTGAGGATCAGCGCTTATTACCGTGAGCTTTTGAGGGAGAAGAAGGAGGGGGTACCCCAATCCTATCTCAGGCAGAAGTTCAAGGAAGCCCAGTGGTTTTTAAAGGGACTCGAACAAAGGCAAAAGACCTTGGAGAGGATTACAAGGAGCATTTTCAAGTTCCAGAGGGAATTCCTGGAAAGGGGCCTTGAGGCCTTGAGGCCTTTGGTCCTTAAGGACGTGGCTGAGGACACGGGACTTCACGAATCCACGGTCAGCAGGGCCATAGCGGGCAAATACGTCTGGACACCCCAAGGGATCTTCCCTTTGAAGTTCTTCTTTTCAAGCAAGGTGGGCGAGGGCCTCGTGGAGATGTCTTCAAAGAAGGTGAAAAAGCTCATAGAAGACCTCATAGCCCAAGAGGACCCCAAGGCCCCTTTGAGCGACCAGGAGATAGCCAAGATCCTCAAAGAACGCTACGGCTTGACCATCGCAAGAAGGACAGTGGCCAAATACAGGGAATCCTTGGGGATACCGCCTTCCAAGGAGAGGAAGAGACCCCCTTAGCCACGTTTGGCCCGTGCTCGCTGGAAAAACTGAAGCCTTTTGGGATACTCTGCAGCGCCTAGGGCTCCGGATATTGCGCCGATCAGACTGAGGAAACCCTTTAGCTCCTCTACCATCAAAAGGCTCCTGGCATTAAAGACTGTAAAAGGGTCATTGCCTATTGCCTCATGGCAGGCAGTATCACCCTGAAGGTGGCCCCGCGGCCGGGTTCGCTTTCCACCTCAATCCTTCCGGAATGCTCCTTTACGATCCCATAGGATACCGAAAGGCCGAGTCCGGTCCCCCTTCCCACCTCCTTTGTGGTGAAGAAGGGGTCGAAGATCCGGGGCAAGACCTCTTTCGGGATGCCTTCGCCGGTATCGGTGAAGGAGATCTCGACCTCATCGCTCTCCTTAAGGTAACGCGTCCTTATGGTAAGGGTCCCCTCGCCCTTCATGGCGTCCACTGCGTTTAAGATGATGTTGGTGAAGACCTGCTTCAACTGTCCTGCATTTGCTAGGACGTGGGGTACCTCAGGGTCGAGTTCCTTCACTATCCTTATGTTGTGAAAGGTGGCCTGTTTTTCCAGGAACAAGAGGCCTTCGTTCAGGGCCTGGTTGACGTCAAGGGGGCCCTTTTCCGGACTTGACTTACGGGCGAACTCCAAGAGGCTCTTTACGATTTCCTTGCAGCGCGTGGCCTCAGCCACGATCCTTTCCAGGTCCTTCCTCTTGGGATCCTCCGGCTCCATTTCTTCGAGTAGAAGGCTTGCGAAAAGCAGGATCCCCCCTAGTGGGTTGTTTATCTCATGGGCGACCCCTGCGGCCATCTCGCCAAGAGAGCGCAGCTTTTCGGACTGTAAGAGCTGAAGTTGCGTTTCCTGGAGTTTCCTCTCCATCTCGAGCCTCGGCCTGAGGTCCGTGAATATCCCCACCGATGCCACCTCCTCGCCGTCCCGGTAAACGAGGGCGGCTGAGAGGTGTATGGGGATCTGGTTGCCTTTGGAATCAAGGACCACAAGCTCCCCGCTGAAACGCCCAGGACCACCGAAATCCTGACTCCTGAGCCTCTTCATGATCTCTTTGGCCATACCTGGAGGGTAAAGCTCCGAAATGTGTTTTTTCCCCACCACCTCTTCTGCCTTATAGCCCAAAAGTTCCTCGGCTGCCTTGTTGAAGATGACTATATTCCCCTTTGTATCTATAGCCACGATCCCGTAAGGGGAGCTCTCTATTATGCTTCTAAGGAACTCATTTGAGGCCTTAAGCTCCTCCTCCAGTTTCTTCCTGTCAGTTATATCGACACTCATACCCTCATAGCCTATGATCCTGCCTTCTTCATCGGTTACGGCATGCGCTGTGTGGAGCACCGTTATACAGGAGCCGTCCTTCCTCTTGAACTGGACCTCCCAGTTCTTGACAAAGCCCTCCTGCTCGATACGCCGCTGGAGGACCTTCCTGTCCTCGGGGTTTACATAAAGGTCAGTGGGGATATATATCCCCAAAAGCTCTTCCTTTGAGCCATAGCCCAACATGTCCAGGAAGGCCTGGTTACAATCGACAAAGCGGCCTTCTACGGTGCTGATGAAGACCCCTTCCTGCACCTTTTCGAAGAGCTCCCTGTAACGGCGCTCAGAAGCCTTAAGCCTTTCCTCAAACTCCTTCCTGACGGTGATATCCGTCAAATATGCACAGTACTTCCTCCTGGGGATCTCCTCCATAAGCAAAAAACAGACATAAGCCACCTTCTGAACCGAAGGGAAGAAAAACTCCAAACAGACCTTATCACCCTGACCACATAACCCCTTAAGGACCTCCTCCAACCCCTCCCCAAAGAGGCAAAAGACATCACGCCCCACCAGTTCTCCCCTCGGCACCCCAAAAAACACAGATGCCATTTGATTTGCATAGGAGACCTCCCCTTCTTCCGAAAAGACCAAGATGGCATCATTGCTCATCTCCACCAGGGAAACCAACTCCTCCCTTGTCAAAGGAATAAAAAGGCTTTTCTCATTTCGCTCTTCTCCCCCCATATATCCACCTCCATCCTAAATCAATGATCCTTTATAACCCACAAGTCAAGACTATAAACGCAAATTACACGGTTAATTCCTTCACACCACAAGAAATTGCGCACCTTGACACAGCACTTTGCTGTTGTAAAATTAGAAAAGTAAAACATCGATTGAGGAAAAGATGCGTTGGACTGAGAGGTTGAGGAGGGGTGAGTTTTTGGTGGTTGTGGAGGTGCTTCCTCCAAAAGGTGCTGATCTTCAAGGTTTTGAAAAGAAGTTAGTCCCAGTGAAGGGGCTTGTCGATGCAGTGTATTTGCCGTCCCTTCAAGGTGCGGTGATGAGGGCCAGTCCTTGGGGGGTAGCGAAGCCTTTGAGGGATAGGGGTTATGAGGTGATCTTTGAGGTCAGCTGTGCCCATCAGAACCGTTTGGCCTTGCAGGCGGAGCTCTTAGGGGCCGCGCTTTTGGGGCTAGAGAACGTGGTGGTGGTCGAAGGGGACGATCCCAAGTTGGGGGACCATCCGGAGGCAAAGCCGGTGTTTGACGTCCATGTAAAGGAGCTCTTGGGAGGGTTAGCTGCCATGAAGAGGGGGAAGGACATGGCCGGAGGTGACCTTGAGGCCCCGGTCTACTTCTGTGTAGGGGCCAAGGTGGATGCGAGCCTTGACGGTCCTTCCCTTGAAGGAGAGTGGGAGGCTATGGCCCAGATGGTGGAGCTTGGTGTGGAGTTCTTCTTCACCACCTCGGTCTATGACTTGAGGAAGATGGAGCGTTTCATGCAAGGGGCCTCTAAGCTAGGGGTGCCGGTGTTGGCCGGGGTGATGCTTTTGAAATCGGCTGGTATGGCCCGTTATCTGCAGAAACACGTACCTGGTGTTTACATCCCCGAGGAGGTGGTGGAGAGGCTCCTTTACGCCGCCGACAGGGCGTATGCCTCGGTCAAGCTTGCCTCTGAGCTAATCCGAGGGCTCAAGGGGATATGTCAGGGGGTGGAGATCGTGACCCTCGGATGGGAGGACAAGGTCCCCATGGTCCTCGAGGAGGTGTCGAGCTGATGGCGTCCGGGGCTGTGCTTGTAGTAGGTGGAGGTATAGCAGGCCTCCAAGCCTCCTTGGACCTGGCGGATTCTGGCTTTAAGGTCTATTTACTTGAGGAATCCCCCTCCCTTGGCGGACGCATGGCCCAGCTCGACAAGACCTTCCCTACGAACGACTGTTCCATCTGTATCCTTTCGCCAAAGCTTGTGGAGTGCGGAAGGCACCCCCACGTGGAGCTTTTGACCTATTCGGAACTCCTCTCCCTCCAAGGGGGCCCAGGGGAATTCAAGGCCAAGGTGTTGAAGAAACCGAGGTCCATAAGGGAAGAGCTCTGTACCGGCTGCGGTACCTGTGTGGAAAAGTGTCCCACCAAGGTCCCAAGTGAATTCGACCAAGGCAGGGGTAAGCGCAAGGCCATTTACATACCTTACCCCCAGGCCATCCCGAGGATCCCGGTCATAGATAGGGAGGTTTGTACCTTTTTCCTCAAAGGCAAGTGTAGGACCTGCGAGAAGGTGTGCCCGGCAGGGGCGATAGATTACGGACAGACCCCCTTGGAGCTCGAGCTGGAAGTGGGGGCTGTTATCTTAGCCATGGGCTATGAGGTTTTAGACCAAGACCTCAGGCTCTATGGCTATGGGCACCTGCCCGATGTGGTCACAAGCCTCGAGTTCGAGCGGTTCCTCTCAGCCTCAGGACCTACGGGTGGGGAGGTGTTAAGGCCTTCGGATGGCGCGCACCCCAAGAAGGTGGCCTGGGTTCAGTGTGTGGGTTCGAGGAACCATCAGAAGCAGAGGGGTTATTGTTCTTCTGTCTGCTGTATGTACGCCATAAAGCAAGCCATAATCGCCAAAGAGCATTCGCCTGGGCTTGAGGCAGCGATCTTTTACATAGACATAAGGGCCTTTGGGAAGGGCTTCGATTCCTATTACGAAAGGGCCCGTTCGGAAGGCATAAGGTTTGTGAGGTCCCTGGTCTCGAAAGTGGAAGGAGGACCGGAGGGTAAAGGGGTCTTCCTCCATTACGTGGACGAAGGGGGGAGGTTCTTTAAAGAGGGTTTTGACCTATTGGTGCTCTCAGTAGGCCTTAAGCCCTCTGAGTCTGCCCTCTTTACGCTTGAAAGGCTTGGGATAAGTGTAGGGCCTTACGGTTTCCTCCAAGGGGTGACAGAAGAGGTCCTCTCCACTTCAAGGCCTGGGGTCTTCGTATGTGGGGTCCTTGAATCCCCTAAGGACATCCCTGAATCAGTATGTCAAGCCTCCGGGGCAGCTGCCCTGGCTTCATCCCTCATATCTCCCATGAGGTGGAAGGAGGTAAAGGGGAAGGTCCTTCCACCTGAAAGGGAGGTAGAAGGGGAACCTCCAAGGATCGGAGTCTTCATTTGCCACTGCGGGGTAAACATCGCAGGGGTAGTGGACGTACAGGAGGTGGCAGAGTCCTTAAAGGGCATTCCAGACGTGGTCCATGTGGAGACAAGCCTCTTTACCTGTGCGGAGAACACCCAGCGGAGGATAAAGGAAGTCATCCAACAGATGGGTCTGAACAGGGTAGTGGTTGCTGCCTGTAGTCCGAGGACCCACGAGCCCCTTTTCCAGCAGACCCTTAGGGAAGCAGGCCTCAACCCTTATCTGTTCGAGATGGCCAACATCCGTGACCAGTGTTCTTGGGTCCACATGAAGGACAAGGCTCGGGCTACCGAAAAGGCGAAGGACCTGGTGGCCATGGCCGTTAAGGCTGCAAGGGCCTTGAGGCCCCTCAAAAAGGAACGCGTTCCGGTGAAGAAACGGGCCCTTGTGGTAGGGGGAGGGCTTGCAGGGATGCAGGCCGCCTTGGGGTTCGCCAGGGCGGGTTTTGAGGCAGTTCTGGTGGAAAGGGAAGCGGAACTGGGAGGGAACCTGAAGAGGGTGCGTTGGACCCTTACGGGGAAGGACCCTCAGAGGGTACTTGAAGACCTAAAGGAGAAGGTCTCCAGGGACCCTAGGATCCAAGTGGTCTTAAACGCCCAGGTGGTAGATCACGAGGGATTTCAGGGCAATTTCCAGACCGGGGTGGTCATAGCACCTACTATGGCTTACATGAGGTTTGAGCACGGGGTGGCGGTCCTCGCTACAGGTGCTGAGGAGTTAAAGCCCAAGGAATACGCATACGGCCAGGACCCAAGGGTCATGACGCAGTTGGAGTTCGAGGAAGCCCTTTGGAAAGGGGATCCACAGGTCCTTGGGGCAAATGCCGTGGTGATGGTCCAGTGTGTGGGCTCGAGGAACCAGGAAAGGCCCTATTGTTCGAGGATCTGCTGCCAGATGGCGGTAAAGAACGCCTTGAAGTTCAAGGAACTGAACCCAAAGGGGGAGGTATACGTCCTCTATAGGGACATAAGGACGTATGGGCTCTTGGAGACCTACTATCGCCTTTGTAGGGAAAAGGGCGTGGCCTTCCTCAGGTACGAGCCCGAAAGGCCCCCCTTGGTCGAGCCCCTTTTGGACGGCCTTTCGGTCGAAGTCTGGGAAGCGGTCCTTAGGCGGAGCTTGCGCCTGAAAGCAGACCTATTGGTTTTAAGCACCGCCCTTGTCCCCTTGGAGAACGAAGAGCTTGCAGCCCTTTTCCGGGTCCCTCGGACCCTTGAAGGCTTCTATCAAGAGGCCCACATGAAGCTGAGACCGGTGGAGACAGCCACCCCCGGGATCTTCATATGTGGACTGGCCCACTGGCCGAAACTGATGGAAGAAAGCATGGCCCAGGCCCTGGCGGTCGTCTCCCGTGCTTCGACCATATTGTCCAGGGACCATCTTGAGGTAGGAGGGGTAGTCGCCAGGGTGAACCCCGATCTATGTGCCGCATGTCTTATCTGTGTGAGGGCATGTCCCTATGGGGTTCCGTATATAGATGAGGAGGGCCGTTCTGTCATAGACCCGGCGCGCTGTAGGGGTTGTGGCAACTGTGCAGCGGTCTGTCCGCAAAAGGCCATAGAACTTGACGGATTCAGGGACGAACAGGTCCTTTCCAAGCTCGACGCCCTTTTAGGAGGCCTTTAGATGGAGTTTGAGCCTTTGATTGTGGGTTTTTGTTGCGAGTACTGAGCCTACACGGCAGCGGACCTGGCAGGTTCGATGAGGCTTGAGTGTTCCCCTTATGTGAGGCTCATAAGGGTCCCGTGCAGCGGCAGGGTGGATTCCCTTTACCTCATCAAGGCCTTTGAAAAAGGAGCGGATGGGGTCTTTGTAGCCGGCTGTCTCGAGGGGGAGTGTCACTTCTTGGTCGGTAACCTTCAGGCCAAAAGGAGGGTCCAGTACGTGAGGAAGGTTTTACAAGCCATGGGGATAAACCCTGAGAGGCTCCAGATGTACAACCTCTCGGCTGCTATGGGTTCGAGGTTCTCCGAGATCACTTGGGAGATGACCGAGAAGGTAAAGGCCCTTGGCCCAAGTCCAGTCAAGCTCGGCAAGGGCAAGGAGGTCTGAAGATGGTCGTTGCTGAACAGAAGCCCCTTGAAGAGCTCTTGGAGATGATAAGGCCATATGAGCGGATCATCCTTGTAGGCTGTAAAGGCTGTGTTGCCGTTTGCGCCGCAGGTGGTGAGAGGGAGGTGAGGTTTTTGGCCTCTGCCATAAGGACCCACAGGGGGACAGAGGGGCGTAAGATAGAGATAAGGGAGGTGACCCTGGAGAGGCAATGCGACCCCGAATACGTGGAACAGCTCCGGGGTTTTGCCTCTGATTACCAGGCCATGCTCTCCATAGCTTGTGGGGTAGGGGTTCAATTCCTGGCAGAGCGCTATAAACAAATCCCCGTCTTCCCAGGGGTGAACACCACCTTTGTGGGGGGTGCGGAGAAGCAAGGGGTTTGGGGCGAGAGGTGCCAATGTTGTGGGGACTGTGTCCTCCACTTGACAGGAGGCATATGTCCCATAACACGCTGCTCCAAATCGCTCCTGAACGGGCCATGCGGTGGTTCCTCCAATGGCAAATGCGAAGTAGATCCCTCGATACCCTGTGGCTGGCAGTTGATCTTGGACCGTTTGAAGGAATTGGGTCAGATGGAGCGGTATCTAGAGCTCATACCTCCTAAGGATTGGTCCAAGAGCCGTGACGGAGGGCCAAGGAAGGTCCAAAGGGAGGATTTGATGAGATGAACGACTACAAGAGCCAAAGCCGTCTGGAGAGGGTTTTGAAGGCCGGCTATTTCGCCGTAACAGGCGAATGCGGACCGCCCCGGGGGGCTGATCCGGAGGCCATAAGGAAGAAAGGGGAACTCCTTATAGGGTGTGTCGATGCGGTGAACGTCACCGACTGTCAGACGGCGGTGGTTCGCATGTCAAGTCTTGCCTCCTGTCTTATCCTCAAGGAGATGGGGTTTGACCCCATATTGCAGATGGTCACCAGGGACCGGAACCGCATAGCTATACAGAGCGATGTCCTCGGGGCCGCGGCCTTGGGCATAAACAACATCCTCTGTCTGACCGGAGACCACCAGAAGGCTGGCGACCACCCCCAAGCCAAAAACGTCTTCGACCTGGACAGCATCCAGATGGTGCAGGCCATAAAGAGGATGAGGGACGAAGGGAGGTTCATAAACGGTGAAGAGCTCACCGTCAGGCCCCGTCTCTTCATAGGGGCGGCCGAAAACCCCTTTGCGGACCCCTTTGAGATAAGACACTTGAGGTTGGCCAAGAAAGTAGCTGCAGGGGCCGACTTCATCCAGACCCAGTGCATCTTTAACGTCAAGCGGTTCAGGGAATGGATGAAGAGGGTGGTGGACCTTGGGCTCCACGAAAAGGTCTACATCCTTGCGGGCATCACACCCCTTAAGTCCGTGGGCATGGCCCGTTACATGAAGACCCAGGTCCCAGGAATGGACGTCCCAGATGAGCTCATCGAGAGGCTTAAGGGGGTACCTAAGGAGAAACAGGGGGAAGAAGGGATAAAGATAGCCATAGAGATCATACAAGAGATACGGGAAATCGAAGGGGTACACGGCGTCCACATCATGGCCATCGAGTGGGAGGAAAAGGTGAAGGAGATAGTAGAGGGGGCGGGGCTTTTGCCTCGTCCTCAAATTTAAAGGGGAGGTGCATCCATGGCTAAGGTCTTTTTGGTGGACGACGATCCGGATTTCGTGGAGGCCACAGCTGTCATCTTGGAATCAAAGGGGCATGAGGTCATAAAGCTTTACGACGGCGACGAATGCCTGGAGAAACTGAAAGAGGTAACCCCTGACCTCATTGTGCTCGACGTCATGATGCCGAGGCTTGACGGCTATAAGGTCTGTAAGATCCTCAAAGGAGACCCCAAATACGAGAAGATCCCCGTGTTGCTCCTCACTGCAGTTGCAGCCAACATCCCTACCACCCGCTATACACAGCTTCAGGGGATGGAGACCGAGGCCGATGATTACGTGGATAAGCCCGTCGAGCCCGAGGAACTCGTCAGGCGCGTGGAGATCCTTTTGAAGAGGGCCTCCTGAGAGGTGAAGGAGCATAAGGGAAAGGTCTTGGTGATAGACGACGAGGCCGCAATAAGGGAGGGCTGTGAGAGGGTCCTCTCCAAGGAGGGATGGGAGGTCCTTCTGGCCTCGGACGGATACGAAGGTCTGAGGTTTGCCGAGACCTTGCGAGGGGAGTTAGAGGTAGTACTGCTTGACCTTAAGATGCCGGGCATAAGTGGGATGGAGGTTTTGGAAAGGCTTCTAATGACGGATCCGAAGGTACCGGTGATCGTGATCACAGGTTATGCGACCGTAGATGCGGCCGTAGAAGCCATGAAAAAGGGCGCCTACGATTTCATCCCCAAGCCCTTCACCTCAGACCAGTTAAGGCTTGTGGTCCAAAGGGCAGCTGAGAAGTTCCGACTGGAACGCGAGGCCGAGAGGCTAAGGCTTGAAGCTGCAAGGACCTTAAGGGATATAGCCAGGGAGAAGGGGAGGCTCTTTACCGTGATAGAGTGTATGGCGGATGGGGTCCTGGTGACAGACGACCAGGGAAGGATAGCCCTCTTTAACCCTGCTGCCTCAAGGCTTCTCGGCTTGGGTCAAGAGGAGGAGTTGCTTGGGCGAAGGCTTGAAGAAGTGGTTTCATCAGAAGAGCTCAAGATCGCCGTCCAGGAGGCCTTGGCCGAAGAGGGGTATAAGGTCTTCACACAGGAGTTCCGCTTAAGGGACCGCTTGATCCGTGCCCATACTGCCCCTGTAAAGGGCGAAGACAGGTCAAACATGGGCACTGTTACCGTCTTGGAGGACCTCTCCTATTTATTGGAACTGGATAGGATGAAGGGGGAGTTTATAGCCATGGTCTCCCACGAGCTACGTTCCCCTGTGGCGGCCATAGAGCAGATCTTAGGGGCGGTCCTACTGAAAGAGGACCTTGGAGAGAGGGACAGGCGTCTGTTGGAACGAGCGAGGGAGAGGGCCAGGGGTTTGATAGAGCTGGTCAATAAGCTCTTGGAGCTCTCGAGGATCGAGGCAGGCATGGCTGTCCAGAGGCGCGAGCTAATACAAGTAGAGGAGGTGGTTCAGAAGGTCGTAGAGTTAATGGCCCCCCAGGCACTGGCAAAGGGGCTTGAGCTCAACTTAGAGCTTAAGGCTTCTTTTCCGCCGGTTTTGGGAGATCCACAGGGATTAGAGGGCGTTTTTACAAATCTCCTTTCCAACGCCATAAAGTACACCCCTAAAGGGGGGAAGGTCATGGTAACCATGGGCCTTGAGGGGGAGTACGTCAAGGTGTCTGTCTCGGACACAGGCGTAGGTATACCTAAGGAGGAACTGCCTAGGATCTTCGATAAGTTCTACCGCATACGGACAACCCAGACCAGGGAGATCACGGGGACGGGTTTGGGCCTGGCCATAGTCAAGGGGATCGTGGAGGCCCACCTTGGCCGCATAGAGGTTCAAAGCGAGCCAGGAAAGGGCAGTACCTTTACCGTCTTTTTGCCCAGGTCCAAGGTGGTCCTCCCCTATGGCGTCAGCAGATCCTAGGAAACTGCCTTCCTGTCAAGGGTTCAAGGAGGCGATGGCCACCTACGCGGGTCCTGAGGAGGACTGTACCGGGGTTTTCTGCGGTTGCGCGCCCTATTATGGAAGCCTCCTTTCCCAAAGGATGGGACCTCAACACCTCAAGGGCCCTTTCGGCATCCCTCTCAGGCACAAAGGCCAAGAACTTCCCCTCAGAGGCGAGGTAATAAGGGTCGTATCCCAATAGTTCACAGATGCCCTTGACCTCCGGCCTCACCGGGACCTTCCCTTCCTCAACCACCACCCCTATCTGGGACCCCTGGGCGATCTCCCAAAGGGCGGTGGCCAATCCCCCTCGTGTTGGATCCCTCATGGCGTGTACTTCCACCTGGGCTTCAAAGAGCTCCTGGACTAGTTCCCACAAAGGAGCGCAGTCCGAGAGGACAGGGGCTTCGAGGGAGAACTCCCCCCTTGCCAAAAGCACGGCCACCTCATGGTCCCCTATGGGGCCGCTTAAGAGGACCACGTCCCCTGGCCTTGCGTTTCTACCACTTGGGGAGGCACCGGGCCACAGCAGGCCTATGCCGGAAGAGGTCACGAATATACCGCTCCCTGCCCCCTTTTCCACCACTTTGGTATCGCCTGTGACGACTTGGACCTTGGCCCTTTCGGAGGCCTCTGCTACCGAACGGACGACCCTTTCGAGGGCCTCCATTTCAAACCCCTCCTCCAGGATAAAGGCCAGGGAAAGGGCCAGAGGCCTTGCACCCATCATGGCCAGGTCGTTAACGGTCCCGTATACCGAGAGCTTCCCGATGTCCCCACCGGGGAAAAAGGGTGGAGAGACCACATAGGAATCTGTGCTGAAGGCCAGACGGACCCCGTCAAGGGAAAGGACTGCCCCGTCGTCGAGGACCTCGAGGAGGGGATTCCCGTATGCAGGCAGGAAAAGCCCTTTTATCAGCTCGAGGCTTGCCCTACCACCTGCCCCGTGGGCCAGTAGGACCTTATCCCTGGCCATCCTTACCTCCGTATTTGTAATAAGCGGCACAGCTTCCTTCCGAGGAGACCATACAGGGGCCGATGGGACTCGATGGGGTGCAAACCTTGCCGAAGAGCTTACATTGAGGAGGTTTTTTGAGCCCTTGTAAAACCTCCCCACAACTACAGCCCGCTGGTTCTGGGATGGGCTCCGGGGGCAAGAGGCCAAAGGCCCTTTCTGCGTCCCAAAGAGAGAAGCCTTTGCGCAACTTAAGGCCGCTCTGCGGGATGACCCCCAAGCCCCTCCACCTGGCATCGACCGCGCAGAACACCTCCTCTACCAAGGAACATGCCCTGAGGTTACCCTCGGGACGAACGGCCCTTCTGTATTGGATGAGGACCTGGGACAAACCCCTGCGCCTCTGTTCAAGTAGCATCCAAATGGACTCGAGGACATCCAGGGGCTCAAACCCTGTTATCACTGCAGGCAAGCGGAACTCACGGGCTATGAACCCATAGGGTTCCTTCCCTATTATTACGCTTACATGGCCGGGGAGGATGAAGCCATCAAGTAACACCTTCCCCCCTTCGAGGAGGGCCCTTATGGCAGGGGGGATGAGCCTCTGGGCGCTGAGGACGAAGAAGTTCTTTACGGCCTGCCTTTTTGCTTCAAGGACAGTAGCAGCCACAGCTGGGGCAGTTGTCTCAAAACCTACAGCGAAGAAGACCACCCTTTTCTTGGGCTCCCTTAGGGCGATCTGGAGGGCATCAAGGGGGCTCAGGACGACCCTCACATCAGCCCCTTCTGCCTTGAGGTGTTCGAGGGACTTACCCCCTACGGGCACCTTCATAAGGTCACCGAAGGTTACGAGGGCCACATCCCCATTCAAGGCAAGTTCCATGGCCCTTTTGATCTCCTCAGGAGGTGTCACACAGACCGGACAACCAGGTCCTGAGATGAGGTCTATCTGAGGGGGCAACATGGCCTTTATGCCGGAGCGGAAGATAGAAACCGTATGGGTCCCGCAGACCTCCATAAAGCGCACAGGGCCCTTCAGTAGCCCCTTTATCCGTTCGAGGAGCTCCTTTGCCTCCTCGGGGTCCTCCCTTTTAAGCTCCATCGGCAGCCTCTTCTCCAAAGAACTCCTCGAAGAGCTTAATGGTCTCCTGGGCTTCTTGTTGTTCGAGCTTTGTGATCACGAAACCCACGTGAACCAAGACGTAGTCCCCTTCCTTCACCTCTGGCACAAGCAAAAGGCTTGCCTTTTTCCTTACCCCCCAGAAATCTACCTCTGCCACCTCCCCCTCTACTCTTACGACCTTGCCCGGTATCCCAAGGCACATCTTCAGACCTCCAACCTCGAGGCGTAATAGGCCTGCCCCAGGCTGATCCCGCCGTCGTTGGGTGGTACCCTGTGGTTCACAAAGACGGAAAAGCCTTCCGCTTCAAGCAAGGAGACACAGGACTCAAGCAGCAACAGGTTCTGAAAGCAGCCCCCTGAAAGCACTACCTCTTTGAGCCCCCTTTCAGCCCTGGCCCTCCTTGCCACCTCCAGGATCACCTGGGCTATGGTCCTATGGAACTTCCCAGATATCAAAGGCTTGGGAACCCCTGCCTTCAGGTCCTCCACTATACTCCTTATCATGGGGTCCGGATCGAAGACGTAATCCTTGAGTTCAAAGGGGTAAAAGTGGTCTGTCCTCTCGGCTAACTGCTCGAGCTCAATGGCCGCTTGCCCTTCGTAGTTGACCACATCCCTTACGCCCAAAAGGGAGCTCACCGCATCAAAAAGCCTGCCCATGCTTGAACAGGGAGGGGAGTTAAGGCCTTTGATGACGGCCCTTTTCAAGGTCTCCCATCCCTTGGGATAATACCTGTCAAAGAGCTCTGGGTCTTCCTCCCCAAAGGCCCGCAACAGATAGACAGCGGCCATCCTCCAAGGTTCCTTTACTGCCCTATCACCGCCGGGCAGGGGGATGTACTTGAGGTGTCCAAGCCTCTCATAACCCTTCAAGGTCACCTCCAAGAACTCACAACCCCAAACGGCCTCGTCTTCTCCAAAGCCTGTGCCGTCCATAACGATGCCCAAAACCGGACCCTCCAGGCCGTATTCGGCCATACAGCTTAGGGCATGGGCGTAGTGGTGTTGTAAGGCCACCCTCGGCAGGTCCTGCTCCAGGGCATAGCGGGTCGAGAGGTAATCGGGATGTAGATCGTGGGCGATCAATTCGGGCTTCACCTTAAAGATCCGTTTGAAGTGCTCTATGCCCTCTTCAAAGGACTTTAAGGTCTCGAAGTTCTCAAGATCCCCTATATGGTGGCTCAAAAAGGCCAGTTCCCCTTTGGTCAAGCAGAAGGTGTTCTTCAGTTCCGCCCCGCAGGCAAGGACGCTCCTCCTTGCACCGGCAAGCCTTAAGGGCAAGGGTACATAGCCCCTCGAACGGCGTATGAACAGGGGCTTTCCCCGGAAGACCTTAAGGACCGAGTCATCGCATCGCATGTGGATAGGGCGGTTGTGGGTGAGGAAGTAATCGGCTATGCCCTTCAGGCGTTCAAGGGCCTCGCCGTCGCGATAGGCGATGGGTTCATCGCTTATATTGCCGCTTGTCATCACCAGGCACGTTATCCCATCTGAGAACAACAGATGGTGTAAGGGCGTATAGGGGAGCATCACCCCAAGGGTCCTGTGACCTGGGGCCACAGAAGGGGCTACCTTGGCCTCTGGCCGCCTCTGGAGGATCACGATGGGCCTCTGTTTAGATTCCAATAGCTCCTTGGCCCCTCGGGGAAGAAGACAGAGCTTTTCCACTACCTCCAAGTCCCTGCACATGAGGGCGAAGGGCTTGTCTTCCCGGTACTTACGCCTCCTCAACTGCGAGACCACGTCCTCCCTGAAGGGGTCGCAGGCAAGGTGGTAGCCCCCAAGCCCCTTCACCGCAAGGACCTTTCCCTCTTTTAAGAGCCGTATCGCTTCCTCGATGGGGTCCCTCACCTCAAGGGGCCTTCCTTCGCGGTCAAGGAGCGATACCTGGGGTCCGCAGACAGGACAAGCGTTTGGTTGGGCGTGGAACCTCCGGTCCTCAGGGTTGTGGTATTCATGAAGGCAATCCGGACACATCTCAAAGGAGGCCATGGTGGTGTTGGGGCGGTCGTAAGGGATGTCCCGCACAATGGTGAACCGTGGGCCGCAATTGGTGCAGTTTATAAAGGGATAGCGGTACCGCCTGTCCTTGGGATCGTATAGCTCCCTTAAGCAGTCTTCACATGTGGCTATGTCAGGTGAGATAAGGGCCTGCCTCTGCTCGGACCTTTGGCTCTTCCTTATAAAGAAGGCCCTTTCCCCCGAAGGCTTAAGCTCTTTGACCTCCACATGGTCTACGAAGGCAGAAGGAGGGGGTTCAAGGCAGAGACGTCTCAGGAACTCCTCAAGGGCCTCCTCCGGCCCCTCGACCTCCATGAGGACCCCCACTTCGTCGTTCAATACCCAACCCCCGAGGCCGAGACTTCGGGCCAGCCTGTAGACAAAAGGGCGGAAGCCCACCCCTTGGACGATTCCCGTGACCCTTACCGAAAGCCGCTTCATCTCCTGCCTTCAAGACGCCCCTGAAGCCACTCGATCCACCTCTGGAGGCCCTGACCCGTCTTACAGGAGACCTCTATGACCTCAAGCCTTGGGTTCACCTTCCTTGTGAAGTCCCTGAACTTCTCTAGGTCGAAGTCCACATAGGGCAATAGGTCCACCTTGTTGAGGATGAGGAGGCTTGAGACTTGAAACATCAAAGGGTATTTCAAGGGCTTGTCATCTCCCTCTGTGACCGAAAGGACCATGACCTTGTCGTCCTCGCCTATGTTGAACTCAGCCGGACAGACCAGGTTCCCCACGTTTTCCACAAGGAGTAGCCTTATCCCATCCAGGTTCAAGGCCTTGAGCCCTTCACGGACCATGTTCCCGTCAAGGTGACAAGCACCTCCCGTGTTGATCTGTACTACCTGTACCCCATAGCGGGCCACCCTCTCCGCATCCCTCGAGGTAGCTATATCCCCCTCGATCACCGCCAGAGGCCACCTGTCCTTCACCATCTCTATGGTCTTCTCCAAAAGGGTGGTCTTACCCGTCCCAGGTGCCCCCATGAGGTTGAGCACGTATACCCCCTTCTGGGAGAAGAGCTCTTTGTTCTGTTTGGCTATTACCTCATTGGCCTCAAGGATCTCCCTAACTACTTTGACCTCCATCTTCTATCTCCATGGATTCTATTTGTAACTCCCTTCCTGAGAGCATCTCCACAAGGCCCCCACAGTTGGGGCAGAGCAAAAAGGGGACCCCTTCCATTACCCCACAGCTTTCACACCTCACCTTTACAGGCATGACCTCCACCTCAAGGACCGCCCCTTCGGTCACCTCCCCACGGCTCAGGGCCTCAAAGGCAAACCGGAGGGCCTCAGGCAGCACCCCAGTTAGAGCCCCTACCTTCACCTTCACCTTCGTCACCTTCTGGGCCCTGTAGAGGGCTGCCTGCTCCTTGACTATCTCCAGGAGCCCTTGTGCAATAGCCACCTCATGCATCCTTCACTTCCTCGAGGACCAACTCCACCACCTTATCGAGCTTGGACCTCACCTCCGGACTGAGTTCCATCCCCCAACCTAGGTCCTTGGGCTCTATCCCTATGATCACCACCTCCGGCTCAAACCCCAAAAGCTTAGCCGTTTCCCACACCTCCAGAAAGCCCACTTGGTGAAGGCTAAGGGGACGGTCCTTTGAGGCCTTAAGCTGCTCGGGCCTGACCTTGTAAATGGACCCGGGTTCCCCTCCACCCTTCAAGGCGTCCACTACCACGAGCTTCTCCACCCCTTCGAAATACCCCAAGAGGTCAAACCCCAGCGTTCCCCCTTCCACCACCTCTACTCCTTCAGGCAGAGGCAACTCCTCCAGGGCCCTCGCTACGTGCACCCCAACGCCTTCGTCCCTGAGCAGCAAGTTGCCTATCCCCAATATAACCCTTTTACCCATTATAGACAAAGCCCCCAGGGAACCCCGGGGGCCTTCCTCCCTTCTCCTAAGGATGTCCTTGGCCTCTTATGCCAAACCCGCCAGTTCGAGGATCTCGGGGACCTTCTTCTCCCAACCTATGGCCATTATATGGACCCCCTGACAGAGGTCCTTGACTTCCTTTATCAACCTTGCGGCTATCTCAAGGCCCTTTTGCGCCGGCTTTTCGGCCTTGGCCATCTCGTCTATCAAATGTTCAGGGACGAACACCCCAGCCACGTTTTTGTTCATGTAACGGGCCATACCTACGGACTTAAGGGGGATGATGCCGGCCAAAATGGGCACCCCGAACTTCTCCGCTCGCTTCATGAACTTGGCAAAGGCGTCCACATCGTATATGGCCTGGGTCTGGAAGAACCTAGCCCCTGCCTCTATCTTTTTCTCCATCTTTACCAATTGCAGCTCCAGGGCGGCCTCCGTGTCTGTTATAGGGGTGACCACCGCCCCGATGAAGAAGTCGGTCTTGCCCTGAAGCTCGTTTCCGCTTAGGTCATAGCCCTGGTTCATCCTGTTCACAGCCCAAACCAGTTGGACCGAGTCCAGGTCGTATACCGGTTTGGCATCCGGATGGTCCCCAAGGGTCGGGTAGTCCCCTGTAAGACAGAGGACGTTCCTTATCCCGAGCACATGCGCGCTCAAGAGATCGGACTGGATGGCCAAGCGGTTCCTATCCCTACAGGTCACCTGCAATATGGGATCGAGCCCCTCCTGCTTAAGGAGGTAGCAGGTCACCATGGACCCAAGCCTCATAACGGCGCTCTGTTGGTCGGTGACGTTCGCACCGTCCACCTTCCCCTTTAAAAGGTGCGCCACTTCCTTTACTTCATGGGTATCAGTGCCCTTAAGGGGTCCCACCTCTGCTGTCACCACGAACTTCCCGCTCTGAAACGCCTCCCTCAGCCCCATCTTTCCCCTCCTCAGTCCTTGTACTCAAGGGCCCAAAGGGACGAAAGGAGAAGATCTCCTTTAGGCCTCATCTTGTTGAAATCCTTAGGCGGAATGAACTTCTTCAAGCGTTCGAGTTGCCCAAGCTCCTTAAGCCTCATATAGATCCTCTCCCAGCCGCAGTCCTTGTTCTTGTCCACTTCGCATTTGCCCTTTGAGGCACCGCCACAGGCCCCGTTCAAAAGGCCTTTCGAACAGGCCGTCAAGGGACAGATGCCGCCAGTCCAATAGAGGACGCAGTCCCCACACTCCAAACACCTCTCCTCACCACGCCACTCGCCCCTTGTGCCCCCTAGGGATATGGTATTGCACCCAGGGACTACAGGCTTCTTTATCATGGCCGAAGAGGCCTGAACCCCTATCCCACAGGTCATGACCAATACGGCATCGGAGGCCATAATGGCCTCTTCATGGGGCCTTAAGTGCGAGGCTACAAGGGCCTTCTGACACAAAAAGTCCACTACCGCCATCCCCGTTACGTCTTTGCCGCTTTCCTCAAGCTTCTGCTTCATGTCCTTAAGCTCAGGCCAACCACCTGTCTTGCTCGCTTGGGCACAGCCGTCGCAGCCAAGCAGAAAGACCCTCTTTGCCCCTTCAAGATAACCCAGGATCTCCTCCAAAGGCTTCTGTTGTGACCTCACCATCTTCGGCCTCCCCGTTAGGCGATGATAAACCTCCTCAACTCACGCCCTTTGTGGTCCAAAAGGTGGACCGCACAAGCTATACAAGGGTCAAAGGACCTGACGATCCTCACCACTTCAAAGGGGTTCTTCTCGTCGCGGACCTTTGTGCCTATTAAGGCCTGCTCGATGGGACCAGGATTCCCCATGTCGTCCTTAGGCGATCCATTCCAAGTGGTGGGGACCACACACTGATAACGGGCGATCTTACGGTCCTTTATGACCACCCAATGCCCAAGGGCCCCACGGGCAGCATCCACTATGCCCACGCCTTCGGCCTCCTCCGGGACCTGGAAGTCCACATAAGCGGGCTCCCCAGGCTTTAGCTCAAGGACCCACTTCTCCAGCTGTCTAGCGATCAAGAGGGCACAGATGGCCCTTGATGCGTGACGGCCGAGGACGCTGAAAAGCGCCTCTTTGGAGGCCTTGAAGTGGCCAAGGAGCTGGTCCACAAGTTCCTTAACCTGCTGATCCCCACGGGCATAGGCCACAGCCACCCTCGCCAAGGGCCCTACCTCGTAAACCTGCCCCTTGTACCTCGGGGCCTTAAGCCATGAGTAGGCCCCCTCCTTCATGGGATTGGGCCTCGTCTCCCCCTGGAAAGGATGGCGCCCCGTGGTATCGTCTTCGTACCAGGAATACTTGACAAACTCCGTTATCGCAGACAGGTCCAAAGGCTCGTACACCAGGTCGGTGGTCGTAGTCCCCTGTTTGAAGAAGCGTTCCCTGGAGACGTAATCGGGATTACTCCCATCCAGGTCAAAGGCCCCATAGGATAGGTATCTCCCGCAACCCCGACCTATCTCAAAGTAATCGCTATAGGCCTCAGCCACCTTGATCACATCAGGCAGATAACAGTCCTCCACAAACTGCCTCAACTCCTTAGCCCTCCATAAGAGGGAGGCCATCTTGTCCACGGTGACCGTCTCGGTAGCACCTCCAGGGGTAATGGCACAGGCATGGGGGACCTTGCCGCCCAAAATGGCCACCGCCTCGTGTCCCTTCCTCCTCACCTCGAGGGCCTTCACATAATGCGCCACAAGCTCCCTGTTCAGGGCTGGCGTAAGCCTATAGTCGCCTTCATACCGCGGGACGAAGGGGCTGAGCTCACCCCTTTGTAAGAAGGCCTTGACCGAATTGAGTACCCTGTCGTCCCCCTCGTAATCGGCCACCTTGGTCACGTCCACGTAGTCCAGGGCTGCAAGGTGATAGAAGTGAAGGATGTGGTCCTGGACTTGGTGAAAACCTAAGAGGAGGTTACGGATCACACGGCCGTTGTGGGGGATCTTATCGGCTATCCCAAAGGCACTGTCAAGGCAAAGCGCTGAGGCCGTGGTGTGGCAGTGGTTGCACACCCCACAGATCCTCTCGGTGATGATCTGGGCATCCCTTGGGTCACGCCCTTCCAATATCTTCTCAAAACCCCTGAAGAGCATCCCAGAACAACGGGCCTCCTTCACCTGACCGCCGTCGACCACTACCTCCACCTTCAGGTGGCCTTCTATCCTCGTTACCGGATCTATCACTATCCTGCCCATCTTACCCCTCCCTATCGCTTGGATTCCCCTATTTTCGGAAGGTCACGGTCTGTTACCTTCTCGTAAAAAGGACCGAAAAGGTCCGGAAACTCAGGCTGGGTACAACCTTGACAGCCCATCCCAGCATCGATACACCAATTCACCCCCCCGTTCCACTTCCTCAAAAAGCAGTCCGCATGGGTTATAGGTCCCTTGCACCCCAACTCGTAAAGGCAACCGGGCTCCCCAAAGGACTTGGCGAACTTACCCTCGTCGAAATAAGCCCTCCTCGGGCAGTTCTCATGGATGAGCCCCCCGTAAAAGTCCTTGGGCCTAAGCCACTCGTCCAAGTCCTCAGGCCCGGGAAGCCCTAAGAGCAAGATCCTCACCACAGTCCCCACAAACCAGTCCGGATGAGGAGGACAACCAGGTATGTTCACCACCGGGGTCCTCACCCCTTCCTCCTTGAAGACCTCCATCACCCCCTTGGCCTTTGTGGGGTTGGGCTTCGAAGCAGGTATCCCACCAAAGGAGGCACAGGTCCCAAGGGCCAAGACCGCCAAGGCCTCCTTACCCAACTCCACCACCCAGTCCTTAAAGGGGACCTCCTTTTGGCCCCTTTCGCCCAAAAGGCAATAGATGCCGCCTTCAGCCGTAGGGATCGCTCCCTCCACCACCAAGACGTACTCCTTGGACTTCCTCTGCTTGGTGTCCTCAAGGACCTCTATGACCGGCTCCCCTGCTCCAGCCATGATGGTGGCCTGAAACCTAAGGTTCAGATGGGTCCCAGGCAACACCTCCTCCAACAAGAGGTCCTTAATGGAAGGGGCAACGACGTTCAACATGGAAACCGAACACCCCGTACAGGTCGCCCCTTGGATCCACAAAACCGGCACTTCTTTCACCTGCGACATCTTGAAGCCTCCTTGTTAAAGTTGTCACAAGGCTTTTTTAGAACATACTCCGACGCCTTGTCAAGTTCCCAAGGGCAGATCCTCACTTGTCGAACCTTATCCTAGGTATTTGGTCTTCCTTCATGCTGTCTTTCATGGTCCAAAAGTAGGCCTCTCCTCTGGAGACCCTGAAGAGGCCCAAGATGGGGCTTGATGGGTCCTCTATCCCCATCTGTTTTAGGAAGGGGCGCTCTATGAGGCAGCGCTTCTTAAGTTCCAGGTCCTCCAGAAATTCCACCTCGCCGTAAACCCTGAGGACGAGGTTGTCCGTTGGCCTGAGGAAGCAGAGTTCCACCTTTGGGTTTTCCTTGAGCTGCTTCCACAAGGCCTTGACCGTCTGGGTCTGGAAGTAAAACCCCGTGGAGTCGGCAAACCACATCCTCATGGGCCTCACCCTGGGCTGGCCGCCCTGGCAGGTGGCAAGGAAACATACCCCTACCTCGTTAGCGAACTTCACGCATTCCTCAAATCCCATGGGCCTCCCCCCTTCAGGCAGCCTCTTCCTTCTTGACCTGCCTTCTGTCCTCGGGGATAGGTGGAGGTACCGGTTGGTCCACAAGCTTTTTCACGGCACCGAATCGACAGGCCTCCATACAGGTACCGCACTTTATGCAAAGGTCTTGTTTGACTATGTGTACGAGCTTCTTGCCGCCATCTATGGCGCCCACAGGGCAACGTCTGAGACAGGCCATACAAGCCCTGCACTCCTCCGGATCGATCCAATAGGAAGGGACCTTCTCGAAGAGCTCCCTTACTTCCTCAAGGGTGAAGTGGCCATCCCAGAGGGCAGGGTCCTCAAGCCTTGCGCTGAGCTTTTCCCGCATCTGCAGCTTGATATAGGGCAGGAGCCTCAAGACCTCCCCTATGCGCTCCTTAAGTCCATCGGGCCTTTCACCCTTGCCTTTGCCAACCGGGCCGAGCTCTAATATGGTGGAGGTGAACTTCGTCACCGTCTCAGCGAACCTCTGCCCCTCACTCGAGTTCATGAACTCGATCATCAGCCTCTCCGGGTTCAGCCCTATGTACTCCATGATCCTCTTGCTCAAAAGGACCATGTTCAGGGCGTGGTAGTTCCCGTGGGTGATGTACTTACACTCGTTGAGCCTACAGCCTACTATCATCACCCCCTCTATGCCCTTCTGGAAGGCATAGAAGACGAACTTCGGGTCCACACGGCCACTGCACATCACCCTTATCACCCTGATGAAGGTAGGGTACTGTAGTCTGGAGACCCCAGACATATCAGCGGCACCGTACCCTCACCAGTGGCACAGAAAAGCCAATATCCTCGGTCTAAACTTATCCATACTTGCCTCCTCCTAGGCCACTTTGCCTTCATCATTTATGAAAACTTTCACAAAGTCAAGGGAGACCAAGGCATCTATTTCCGCTTCTATCTGCCTGTCGCGGAAGTGTTTGAGTTCGATGGCGCCTGTCGGACACTTGGCGTTGCATAGGCCACAGCCCTTGCATAGGACCGGTATCACCTGGGCCTTTTTCCCCTGTTTGGTCTCCTCCAAGGTTATGGCGCCGTAGAGGCAGGCCTCCACGCACATCCCGCAACCTATGCAGCGCTCCCTTTTGACCTCACAGACTATGCCCGAGGAGGTGAGTTTATCCTGGCTCAAGACGGTCATGGCCCTTCCTGCTGCCGCATGGGCCTGGGCTATGGCCTCTTGGATGTACTTGGGACCATGGGCCGTGCCGCAGAGGTATATGCCTTCGGTGCCGAAGTCCACGGGCCTTAGTTTTACGTGGGCCTCCTTGAAGAAGCCGTCTTCGTCAAGGGAGACCTTGAACAGCTGGCCTAGCTCCGGGTTGTCAGCCCGTGGGACTAAAGCTACGGCAAGGACCAGTAAATCCGCCTCAAGTTCCACCTTGCTCCCCAATATGGGCTCCTCCACCAGCACCTTGAGGCCCTCTGCCCCCTTCTGCACCTGTGGAGGCTTTTCCTCCTCATACCTTATGAAGATGACCCCTTTTTGTGCCGCCTCCCTGTAGAGGTCTTCCAAGAAACCGTAGGTCCTCATGTCGCGGTAGAGCACAAAGACGTCGCAAGAGGGGTTAAGCTCTTTGAGCTTTAAGGCGTTTTTCACAGACTGCCCGCAGCAGACCCTTGAGCAGTAGTTGTGTTCCTCGTTCCTTGAGCCCACGCACTGGATCATCACCACGGTCTTGGCTTCTAAGACCCTTGGGTCCCTCTGCCAGAGGAGCCCCTCGAGCTCAAGGCCTGTAAGGACCCTCTCGTCCTCGCCGTAGAGGTATTCCTTTGGCCTGTACTCCTCTGCGCCAGTGGCTATGACGGTGACCCCGTGCTTTATCTCGTAAAGGAAACCGTTGGACCTGACCTTGGTGAGGAAGTTCCCCATATAGCCTGTGGCCTCTACGATCTTGGCCCCAAGCAGCACGTGGATCAAGGGATGGAGGTTCACCTTCTTGATCAACTCCTCGAGAAAGACCTGGACGTCAAGGCCGTCGGGCGTCCAATGGATCCTACGGGCCATCCCGCCGAGCTCCGCTTCCCGCTCCAGGAGCCAGACCTCATGCCCCTGCTCGGCCAAGTCAAGGGCACAGGTCATCCCGGCTACCCCTCCCCCTATCACCAGGACCCTTTTGTCCACCGGGATCTCGTACTCCTGAAGGGGTTCAAGGGCCAAGGCCCTGGCCAGGGACATCCTTATGAGGTCCTCGGCCTTCCTCTGGGCCTCCTCCCTCTCAAGGGGGTGGACCCAGGTGCAGTGCTCACGGATGTTGGCCATGTCCACAAGGTACTGGTTTATCCCTCCCATCCTGATGGAGTCTTTGAAAGTGGGCTCGTGGGTCTTAGGGGTACAGGCAGCCACCACGACCCTGTTCAACCCCTTCTCCTTTACCGCCTCCATTATCCTTTTTGTCCCATCTGTAGAGCACCAGAAGAGGTCTTCTTCGGCATAGACCACGTGGGGAAGCCCCAGGGCATAGCGCACAAGTTCCGGCACGTTCACCACCCTGCCTATGTTGGCCCCGCAGTGGCACACGAAGACCCCTACCCTCGGCTCTTCAGCTTGGACCTTTCTCTCCTCAGGATAGACCCTGGGCACTGTGAGCTTCCCCCTCCTGTAAGTGAGGACCACCCCACACCTTGAGGCAGCGCCACTTGCCGTATAGACTGCTTCAGGTATGTCCATAGGTCCCAGGGCTGCCCCGCTTACGAAGATCCCGGGCCTTGAGGTCTCAAGGAGCTCAAAACCCCATGGCCTGAGGAAACCGTGGGGATGCAGTTCAAGGCCAAGCCTTTGGGCCATCCCTCGGAGGCCCAAGGGGGCCGAAAGCCCCACCGATAGCACCACGAGGTCAAAGCTCTCCTCCCTTACGCCCTCTGAGGTGGCATACCTCAGGATGACGTTGCCTGTAAGGGGATCGCCGCCCACTATGGCAGGATATGCCCTTATGAACCTCACCTTCGGTAGCCCTAAAGCCCGCTTGTAAAACCTCTCGAACCCCTTTCCAAAGGCCCTTATGTCGTTGTGGAAGACCACGCATTCCATGTCCGGATCGTGGGTCTTGGCCAAGATGACCTGCTTCTGCGTATAAGTGCAGCAGACGCTTGAGCAGTAACTATGTCCCCCTTCTAGCACCTGCCTTGAGCCCACGCACTGGATCCATGCCACCTTCTTCGGGTGCTTGAGGTCAGAGGGCCTGCGGATCTCGCCCTCGTAGGGGCCGGTCGAACTCAAGATCCTCTCGAAATCCATGCTGGTGATGACGTTTGGGATGGTCCCATAGCCGTATTCAGGCCTCGACCTCGGGTCATACGGCTCAAAGCCTAAGGAAAGGACAACTGCCCCAACCTTCACTTCCAGTAAGGTAGGCCTCTGTTCGAAGTCTATGGCTTGGTTCTTACATATATCGGCACAGATGCCGCATTTTTTCTCTTTAAGGTAGAGGCAGTAGTTGGGATCTATGTAAGTGATAAGCGGTATGGCCTGGGAGAAGTAAATGTGGATGGCCTTGTTCTTAGAGAGGGATTGGTTGAAGACGTCCGGGACCTCAACCGGACACTTCTCCACGCAGTTCCTGCAGCCCGTACACCGCGACTCGTTGACGTAGCGGGGCTTCTTGAGGATCTTGGCCGTGAAGTTCCCCGCTTCGCCTTCAAGCCCCTCCAGCTCGGCGTAGCTCAGCACTTTTACGTTTGGGTGCCGGTCGACCTCGACCAGCTTGGGCGAAAGTATTCAGATGGAGCAGTCATTCGTAGGGAAGGTCTTGTCAAGCTGGGCCATATGTCCGCCTATGGACGGCCCCCTGTCCACCAGAAGGACCTTAAAGCCCGCATTGGCCAGGTCTAAGGCCGCCTGCACCCCACTTATGCCGCCCCCAGTGACCAAGACATCGTAAAATGCACGACCGCGCAGAAGGCCAAACGTTCCCATCTCCTTCCTCCTGTCAGAGGCTTTGAGCCCTGGCTGAGTAAAACCTCTCAACTACCTCAAGGACCCTATCCCATCCGTACCTGTCTATTAAGCTCTCAACAGCTACCTCGAGCTCCTCGACCTTTTCTTCTTCACGGACTTCCTCCTCCCACTCTTCATAAGCAAGGGCGTTTACAAAGCACCACCTGACGCATACAGGTTCCTCAAGGGGGGGATCGCTTTCACACATGTCGCACTTCAAAGGGAGTCCCGTACCGGGTTCTTTGAAGAGATCCCGTGAGGGACAGCTGGCCCCGCAGAAACTGCAGACGACCCAGAGCTCCGGCTTATACTCACTTAAAGGGAGGTCGTCGTTGACGTACAGGATCCTTCCCGCACATTCGGCTTTGGTGTAAAAACTGCCCTTGATGGGTACAAAGGTGCCTTTTAACTCGTCCCTGAAGACCCTGATCCTGCCGGCTTCTGGTGTCGCTGCTGCGTATTTAGGGGCCGAGTGGAAGGCAGCACAAATCAGCTCGCACATCCTACAGCCCACGCATTCGTTAAGGTTTACCTTCAACAACTTGACCTTCCTCTTCATGGCTTGACGCTCCTTTCCTTTATCGTCGATTCGGATCACCTTTATGTCTTTTCTAAAAAGCTTTCCTTTATTACTTCGACCACGTGTTTTACCCCGTAGGGGAGCCCTTTCATGTGTATGCCCATCTTGAGCTGCGTGATACAACCTGGACAACTCGTTACGATCAAATCGGGTTTCGTCTCCATGAGCCGTTGGAGCTTCTTCTCAAGGATCTTCATGGAGGCTTCATATTGGAAGACGTTGTAAGTACCAGCCCCCCCACAACATAGCAAGGGCTCCATGGCCTCAAGGACCTCCAGGCCTTCCACCTTCCTGAGCAGTTCTCTGGGTTCCCTCCATATGCGCTGTGTCTTCCTTAGGTGGCAAGGATCGTGGAAGACCAAACGCGCACGCAACCTACCGAGCAGACCGTTCTCAAACGAAAGGATGCTCAACATTTCAGTTACATCGCGGACCTTGGAGGCGACAAAGGCTGCGCGATGGGCATAGGAGGGATCGTCCGAGAACAGGAGTTTATATTCCTTCAGGAAAGAACTACATGTGGCACAGTCGGCCACTATAAAGTCAGCTCCGGTCTTTTCCAAGGCAGATATGTTCTGTAAGGCCATGTGCTTGGCTAGCCTCATATCTGAGTACCCTACAAAAGGCATCCCGCAACACTGTATCTGTTTGGGTATCAGGACCTCACACCCTAGGCTCGTGAGCAGGGAAATGGTGGCCTTGGCCACGTCAGTGTAAATGAGGTCATCGGCACAGCCCAAGAAGAAGGCTACGCGGTATTTAGTTTTGCCCTCAGCAGGGACCCTCTCTGCTAGCCTTTCCCTCAAAGGAGGAGAAGCCACAGGAGGTAGCACCTTTGCCAAGAGTTCCACGCTGTCGGGGAAGAGTCGGGAGATCCCCAGGTTTTCAAAAAGCCTTCGGTTCCTCTGGTAAAAGGCGATGAACTTCGAGGCACAGGCCAAACGCTTGCGGCTCGGCAAGATGTAACGGTAGCCCACCTTCTTCAGGAGAGAGGCCTTTGCGTACTCCTGTTGCAGGGCCATCTCCCTCAAGATGGGGACTACGTGGCTGAACTTAACACCTCGTGGGCAGTGGTATCCACATGAGTTGCATAATAAACACAGCCAGAGGAGTTCAGATCTCAAGAGCTCCTCCTTCTGTCCCATTATGGTCATCCTGACCAACTTCCGGGGGTCAAAGGACAAATCTACGTTGTTGTGCACAGGACATACTGCTGTACATAAGCCACAGGCAAAACAAGGATCAACTCCACCTTCCGACCACTTTGTCAAAGCCACCTTTTTCGCCAAGTCCCTACTAGGCACCACTTTGGGTCCTCCTTTCTAGCTTACTATCCCCCTTTTCTTCAGGTCCTCGTAAACGAACTCAAGTCCGAGCTTGGTCAAGGTCTCTTTTGTGGGTATTCCCTGCTCGTCCCAGCCCCTGTAGCGGTAATAGGTGGTCAGAAGCTCCTGTTCGTACTCTGGAAAACGCTTTTTCCAGTGGTCCTCAGGGGGTCGTTCCTCTTCACGCCTTAGACCTCGCCTGATGTTATTGGCCCTGACGAGGTTCCTTACCCTTGTGGCTGCAGTCCATAAACCCTCCTCGTCCATTGGGATCCCTGTGGCATAGGAGATGAACTTGGGGAGGTTGTGGATGTGGTAAGGAGGCTTAATCGGGAAGGAAGAAAGCCCTGCACAGATGCCTGTACAGTCGTCTATGTAGTGCATGATCTCCTGCCACTCCACGAGTTCGCAGCAAAGGTCAGGGGGCGGATAGAAGGGGAAGACGTTTTCGCCCTCGCCCCACTCGAGGATGAACTTCTTGAAGCGCTCCTCTTTGCCCGTAGGCACCTGTATCCAATCCCTTATGAACTCCTCCCTGTATTCCTTGGGCAGGGGCGCTTGGGGGATCTGCCCCTCTATCTGTGTGATGTTCCCCTTTTCGCCTGTGGCATACATCAGGAAATAGATGGGGTTCAACATCCCGAGCTTTATGGTCATCTGTTCGTGCTTGCGGGTGGTGTTGTGGTCGAAGGCCTCGGCCCCTCGGCCGATCTCCCTGGCTGCCCAGTAGACGCCCTTGGCCAAGACATCCCCTATGCCCTCACGCCTGACGATCCTGTCAAGGAGCCAGAAAAACCTCTCCTGTGGGTCCTTGGGGAAGCCTGGCATGTCCTCGTCGGTGAGGATCCCATTCTCGTAAAGTTCCACCGCAAAGGCCATGACTTGAGGCGTGGTGAACCCGTCCACGCCGTAGTACTGAGCACGCGCCGCGACCTTCAGCCCGAATTCCAAATCATCGACCATAGCCGCCATGAGGTAAGTGAGCTTCGAATAGCACTTCATGATGAAGCTTGGGGTATCCGGAAGGACCAGGACAGCAGCACAGCCCACCGGGCAGTTGAAACACCCTACGTACTTCCTAATAGCCCTCCTCTGTGCCTCAGCAAACTTCTTCTCCACCTCCTCGGTCCAAACGCCCTTCCTCCTATGGCGAGCATGCCCCCAGGCGAAGTTCTCAAGGTGCCATTGCTCGTCATATATCTTCATCTCCTGGGGCGAACCTATATAGGCCAAAATAGGGGGCACCCCCTTTATAGGGTTGTTGAGCCTGAAGACGATGTAGTCGAGGACCTTCTCACACTCCTCTATAAAGGGACCGGGCTTGGCCAAATGGACAGGCCTTGAGCCCTTTACGGCCACCGCCTTCA
>Ga0105162_1000043_pt1 | contig 81995 bp, 90 predicted proteins | sample JNZ201metaG_FD_81532 | JGI IMG/M metagenome (GOLD analysis project Ga0105162, IMG submission 81532) | Hot spring microbial communities from Jinze hot spring, China to study Microbial Dark Matter (Phase II) - JNZ 20120812A | ecosystem: Environmental > Aquatic > Thermal springs > Hot (42-90C) >...
CCACGCCTAACAGCTTCAGCAGCATACTCAACCTGATACAACTTACCATCAGGAGAAAAAATAGTTAAAGCCCTATCATAACCCATAGCAGCAGGCATAAACGACATAACCTAAACACCTCAAACTACCCACTTTTACTTGTTAAGGTGCTCTGCTATGGTATAGTGAAACCTTAATTGAGCTTAAGAACTTTACTGAAGTTATAACGTTTTAAGCTTGGATATCGACATTTCCATCTTATTCTATTGCTATTGTCTGGCTTAAACATTAAGGAAGTTTTACGTATTTAATGAAATCATGTTTTCTATGGATAGTCATAATTTAATTAATTCTCAAATATTACTTTCTTTAGTTGAGGAATTCGACTAGGATATGGTATATTTTGTAAGTATGTTCATCAATATTAAATATCTATAGCTAAAGATAGTAATTTAATACAGCATTGGAATATCAATCACATAGATGTTTGTACACTATGGTCCGTGAGTGGGCCGAAAGTTTTAGTCAGGTTCGTAGTGTTTTTAAACCGGATATGAGTTAAGAAAACTTGGAGTTAGAATATGTTGAGTGGTAGTGAGATTATTGCTAGCGTGTTTAAGAAAACTAGTGTATTTAAAAACGTAGAAACTCTCTATCCCGAGTATGTTCCTCCAAAACTCCCACATAGAGAACAGCAGTTAAGGCAGTTAGCAGAAATATTTAAACCCATAATTCTATCTCCTGGAAGCGTCTTTATGAGAGCGATGATGGTAGGAGGTATTGGTGTAGGTAAGACAGCTACAGCTAAAATGTTCGGAAAAGAAGTTAGGCAAATTGCTGTTGAACATGGTTTAGATTTAAGGTATGTTCATATAAACTGTCATAGGGATAGAACATTATACGAGGTTGTGTCAGAAATTGCTAGGCAGCTAAGTGCACCTATACCGATAAGAGGGCTTTCTGCAAGAGAAATATTATTAGCTCTTTTAAATTATTTAGAGAAACATGATATATATGTTATAGCTACCTTAGATGAATTCAATTACTTTGTTGCTACAGAAGGTAATGACGCTGTCTACTTCATAATAAGGGTATATGATGAATATTCTGAGGTTAAAAAAAGAATAAATTATATTTTTGTGTCACGCGATATATCAGCTTTAGATTTATTAGATCCTACAACAGAAAGCTATATTTTAAGACACATGATACGATTTGAACCCTATACCTCAGATGAACTACTTGACATACTCGTTTATAGAAGAGATCTGGCATTTTATGAAGGAACTGTAGATGATGATATACTGAGGTATATAGCGGATCATAAAGGTGCCGATAAAGGTGGCGATGGTAATGCACGTTCAGCTCTTGAGGCATTGCTATTAGCAGGTCAAGCAGCAGATTATGAAGGTTCACATAAAGTTAAGATTGAACATGTAAGAAAAGCGTTGGGACTTGTTCATCCAGAAATAATTAGAATATCCGATGATCTAAACTTCTTGCAATTGCATGAACTTATACTATTGAAAGCTACTATCAGAACTTTACGAAACAGAAAAACGTCGTTTATAAAGATAGGCGATGTTGAGGAGGAATACAAGTATCTATGTCAATTCTATGGAGTTAAACCTCGAAGTCACACACAAATATATGAGTACGTTAATAGTCTTAAACATATGGGTATAATTGAAGCAAAAGTTTCAAGTAAAGGATTTCGAGGTAGAACAACATTGATATCTATACCTGTACCTCTTGAAGAACTTGAGAAGAAAGTTGATGAAATTATAGAAGCTAAGCGTGGAATATCAAGAAAAGACTCTCTTTAAGTATATCGATATTTAATAAATAGAAATAAAAACATCCATATAATCAAAGATTCAACTGTATATAATACGAACCTTGAAGCCTTACGATAATAAGGACATTGTATTTGACATTATATAAATGCTAAGAATACTATGGGTCAAAATATGAAGATGTTTATTGAGGAGTTCACATATTATGGTGATTTAAAAAACTTGCTTTCATTATTGGCAAGCCGTGTATATGGTCCATAGTTTCAGTTCTCATGGAATCCGATGATAAAACCATTAATATTACATCGCTAGTATCTAAATTGAACAGTAATTATAGGTCAATTTCTGTATGTCTAGACTATATGAAAAAACTCAATATTGTAGAAGAAGTCGTCATAGGTAGGTTAAAGCTTATAAAGCTTTTGGATACACCATTAACACAAGCTATGAGTATTATTTTGAAGGAGATTAAAGGTAACGCCGGCTTATTTCTTAGCAAATGATAAGAGGGATTTTGATTCTTTCTCAGGTTTCTTAGAGGTTTCGTTTGAAGGTTTAATTGGGCTCCTTGGTTCTTTTTCTTTCTTCTCATGTATGGTGTTGTACCTCTGTTGAAGTAGTTTTTTAAGTTGCTTGTATTGTTCTATCACATGAGATTTATTGGGGCCACTAATTAATTCAAGCATTTTTTCAGAGAATCCAAGCCACATTGATATTCTGGTAGCTATTTGTGGATTGTTTATGGAAATAGCTCGAAGTAATGGAATAATATCGTTCTTTGCTGTTGATGTAGAAACGTGTAGTTTCAAGGATATAATCTTCGAAATATCGTCCAATATACTACGTATTTCTTTTGATTTTGATGCTAGTGTTAACCTTTGTGGAAACGAATATTTAATCCAGCGGTATTTATCTTTAGTATTGTTCTTTGCGGCCAATGAAACACCTGCAGTCATAATGTCAATGGAATATGATAGTAGATCCCATTCTCCGGTCTTAAGTATCCTACCTAGATAGATATCAGCTCGGCTTAGAGCTTCGTAAGCTCGTGCCATATCTTCAGGGTCTTGGTATTGATGTACGATATTTTCTTCGAGCCAAAGCTTTAATTGATCGTAATCTAGTTGTGATTGATTTAATACGGATTTTGCTTGCCATGCATAGTTAGCAGAAAACAACAAACGTAAGGTTTCAAAGGGATCATGTTCTCTATCACGTGGTCTTAGTATTGCTTTAGCCTCTTGCAGTAAAACTTTTGATCGCCCTTCATATAGAACCTCTAAATCGTTTATTGCTGAGCGAAGGTCTCCTTCGGATCTTTCAACTATGTATTCTAGTACATCGTTGGCGCATTCTATTTTTTCTTTTGAGCATATTTGGCGCAATAAATATATCATTTCATTTTTTGTTAATTTCTTGAACTGGATCATTTCGCTTATTTCTCTAAGAGATCTGAGTTTTTGATTCCATGGATTATTAGCAGTCATAATTATTGGAACAGCTGTTAATTCTACAAGTTTCTTTATAGCTTCTAGGCCTCCAGCGTCATCTTTATCAGCAACGCCATCAACCTCATCTAATAATACAATTTTCTTTGTTGATTGAGTTGCCAACGATTTAGTTAGAGATGTCCGTACAACTATACGATCAATATCTTCACGTTTTCTGTTATCGCTTGCATTCAACTCTATTAAATCATAGCCGAGCTCATTAGCTATAGCTTCAACAAGAGATGTTTTACCAACACCGGGAGGACCATATAATAGAAGCGCCTTTTTTTCTACATTAGGCCATCTTTTTAACCATTCTAATATTCTTTGTTTAGCTTGTTCTTGGTTTACTACTTCATTGACTTGCTTAGGCCTATACTTTATTATCCAAGGTATTTTCTTTTCCGTAGACGGATCACCTGCAACTATAGATAACAATAGCATAATTATTTTTACTTACTTTTGCTACCCAGTAAAGCCATCTTAGCTAGCAAAGCTGTTAACTGTATTTCATCATCAGCTCCTTCAATAACCCTAAAATGTATTTCGCCTATGTAATCAGCTAATATAATTCTAAAGTCTTCGGCTATCCTTAAATCTGCTGAGAAGATTTCTCTATGCATTTGTTTTAAAACATCAACACCACTTAATCCGTAAATTACCATAAGCTCTCTGAGTTTATCTCTAGCTTCAATGAATTTACCTGAGAGAGCTAATTGAATTATCTCTCTTATTTCCTTTGGATGGGCTAATCCTACAACCTTATATACATTAGATACCGTAACTTCACCCAATGTTGAAGCGGCTTGTAGAATATTTATAGCCTTTCTCATATCACCTTGCGAAATCTCGTAAATAACCTCCAGAGCATCATCATAACATATTATTTTTTCCTGCCCACATATCCATTTAAGCCTATATGTAACATCTTCTTTCTTTAATGGGATGAATCTAAAGGCTGCACATCGCGATTGAAGAGGTTCTATTATTTTGCTAGGGTAATTAGCTATTAAAATAAACCTAGTTGATTCTACATACATCTCCATAATTCTTCTTAAAGCTTGTTGGGCATCCGCTGTCATATTATCAGCTTCGTCTAGAACTACGATTTTGAATGGAACATTGCCAGGAACCTTGCTTCGCGCAAACTCCTTTACTTTAGTTCTTATAACGGTTATACCCCTTTCATCGCTAGCATTTAATTCTAGAATATATTTACGCCATTCTTCGCCATACAAATCGTGCGCTAGTGCTAATGCAGCAGTAGTTTTTCCCGTACCCGGGGGTCCTGCAAACAATAGATGTGGCATATTATTTTCTTCAACGAATTTCATTAACCTTTTAACAATTTCTTCTTGATTGACTATATCCTTTAGAGATCTTGGTCTATACTTTTCAACCCATAAGAGCTCTTCTAGTTTTAAACTCACTCTAGCCACCCTAAATTCAAACTATACATGATCACGCCTCTAAAGGTAATAATCTTTTTACACGATTACAAAATCTTATTTATGACTTGAACATATTTACCTCTTTATTTTGGATTTATACTTACATTATTTTAAGGTTTTAACATCATTAAATTCATGCATTATTTTTGACTCTAACTTTATATAAGCTGGTAAGAAACATAATGTAGACGTACAGGTAGTGACTAAAATATGATCCAACTAAAATTGTTGCGGTTATTATATGAATTACAACCTACAAGGGTTACGGTTCTACGTAGTTGTAAAGCCATCCCTGTGATGGATACTTCTATTCAAAAAGGATCTCAAATCTCATTGCCTCGGATTATAGCTGAGACACTAGAATTTTATGGTATAGTTGAAGTAGAAGAAAAGATTGTTTCTCACCAGGACATAGCAAAGGTTAAGTTTTCGCATATGCAACAACGTGGCGGCATGCCCAAGATAGACGATTTCTTCTACACCAAGGTTAAGGATAGCGTGAATAAGTTGTTGACTAAAGCAAAGAATGAAGGCGATATAATTTTATTGCGGACTATCGAGAAGATACGCGAGGATTTCATTGATGTATCAAATAATAGGTTATCATCAATATTCAGAGCGTTTCAATTAAAAGGTATTGATATAGTAGAGAAGAATTGTACTATGGAAGAGAAAATATTTTTGAACATGATCAAATCCATATACATTAAATGGACTAAGGAGTACATAGAATTCGATTGGGGATTAGAACTTGGATAAAGTAGAGCTTGGCAATCCTCGTTCAATAGACTACATGTCTATGTTAGAGGACTTTACAAGGCATTTCAAGGATTTAGAGGGAAAACCTAAGTATATTGATGCACTAAAAAGAGCCGTTATGGAAGGTAGGTTGAGCATTGAGGTTAGTTTTAATGATGTTCTTATTTTTTCAACAGAACTTGCAGACTACATAGCGAAGAACCCTGAAAATGCTTTAGAAGCAATGAGCAAGATATTCACTGCAATAATAGAACAAGAGGCACCAGAATTTGCTGAGAAAATCCCTTATATCATACCCAGGCTTATTGATATACCTGCATCGCTAATTATAAAAATAAGGGATCTGAGAAGTATTCATATAGGGAAGCTCGCTGCTGTTGATGGCATAGTTGTTAGAGCAACTCCACCTATGGATAGAATATATAAGGCTGTATTCAGACACGAATGTGGAAATGAAGTAACAGTAGAAGTCGCTGGTGAACTAGTGGAAAAACCCTCTATTATCTGCCCTCAATGTCAAAGAATAGGAGGTAATTGGAAGCTAGAAATAGAGAAATCGTTTTATAGAGATTTCCAGAGACTTGTTGTACAAGAGCGTCCAGAGGAAATTCCTGCGGGGAGAATGCCAAGATCTATCGAAATAGATGTTTGTGATGACTTAGTTGACTTGGTTAGACCTGGAGACAGAGTAGTAGTTGTAGGTATACCCAAATTAAGAATTTCTAGTACAAGAAAATCGAGAAGCATTTTCTCAATGTACATTGTTGCAAACAATATAATTGTATCGCAACGGTTACTTGAAGAAATAGAAATAACAAAAGAAGATGAAGAGAAGATAATAGCGTTAGCTAAAGATCCGCTAATAAGGAGAAAAATAATAGCTTCTATTGCTCCATCGATACACGGTTTATGGGATATAAAGGAAGCAATAGCGTTAATGCTTTTTAGTGGTACACCTAAGCAACTCAGAGATGGTACAAGAATACGTGGAGATATTCATGTGTTGGTAATAGGCGATCCAGGAACAGCCAAATCACAGTTGCTGCAATATGTTGCACGTATAGCTCCTAGAGCTATATATACTACAGGGCGAGGTGCCTCGGCAGCTGGTCTTACAGCTGCAGTTGTAAGAGATAAACAGACAGGTGAATTTTATCTTGAAGCTGGAGCCTTGGTGCTTGCCGATGGAGGCATTGCTTGCATTGATGAAATAGATAAAATGAGAGAAGAGGATAGAGTAGCTATACATGAAGCTATGGAACAGCAAACGGTTTCCATAGCTAAGGCGGGGATTGTAGCACGATTAAATGCTAGGACTTCCGTGTTAGCGGCAGGCAATCCAAGGTATGGTAGATACTTGCCCAATAGATCTATAGCAGAGAACGTCAATTTACCACCAACAATACTATCAAGATTTGATCTAATTTTTGTTATCAAGGATGTACCAAATGTTGATAGAGATGTTAAGCTGGCAAGGCATATAACAGGTACGCATAAACAGTATGAAGAAGTAAAACCTATAATAGATGTAGACATTCTAAGGAAATACATAGCTTATGCAAAAAAGAATGTAAAGCCTGCTCTTACAGATGAAGCAAGAAAATTAATAGAAGAATTTTTCGTTGAAATGAGGAAAAAAAGCTTAAGCGCTCCTGAATCCCCCATAACAATTACGGCAAGACAGCTCGAAGCCTTAATAAGACTTGCCGAAGCCAATGCTAGGATGGCTTTAAAGAACGAGGTAACAGAAGAGGATGCTGCAGAAGCTGTCAGACTGATGAAGAGTATGTTAGAAAGTGTTGGAATAGATGTAGAGAGAGGGGAAGTAGACATAGACATAATCATGACTGGACAACCAAAATCTCAAAGAGAGAAGATTATTGTAATTGAGGAAATAATAAGGGACCTAGCAAATAAAGAGGGATGCGCTAAACTACGTGACATAATTGCTAAAGCAAAAGAACAGAAAATTGAAGATAAGTTTATCGAAGAGGCTATAGTAAAGTTACGCAGAGAGGGAATAATATATAAACCTAAAGAAGAATGTTATGCTCCAGCAATGTAAAAAACACTAGTTAATGTTTATAATGTCAAGAAAAAATCAATGTAACGAATTTACGAGATATATAGATAACGATTATGATGACGGAATAAGCTTATATACGTGAGTTTACTTGCAAAAGACTAGCCTAAGTAGTGGATAATACCCAGTCCTATAAATTGAGGGCACGAATATGAGTGTATGCTACAGATATGTGATAAAAGTAGGCGAAAAAGAAATAGAAATCGATGAAAATGTTGTGAAAATGTTAAATACATACGTTCGTACTGAAATAAGTCTAGAAAAATTAGCAGAGCAATTAGGGCTCGACGATTGGGGTGAAGCTTATGAATTTGTTAAGAAGATCCCTGCATGGATAATGTGGACTCCGTCAATACTATGGAGAAAAGAAAAAGAGAAGTGCGAGAAAGCTGACGAAGTAAAAATTATAAAGATATAACATAGCATTCTAAGTGATATAAAGCTTAATATCTAAGTCTTACTATTATCTAACAGCACTTATATAAGAGGGGCCGTCGTCTAGCCTGGCTAGGATGCCAGCCTGGGGAGTTTCCCACCCGGATCGCTGGTGGTCCCGGGTTCAAATCCCGGCGGCCCCACTAACTCCAGTTATTGTTTTATGATGTTAGATGCCAACTAAGGATGTAAAATATGTTACTATTTTAGGCACATAATACTCATTGAATTAATGCACTAAGCATTTTATGGGATGAAATATAATTTGTTGTTTTTGAATCGAGCTGTAAAGTTGGAACTACATAATATCTAAATTCTATAATAACATTTCGAAGTAGGGCTACAGACCATTGAGTTATGGTAGGTAATATTAGTATTACCTTTGTTAACAGCTAAAACTAGATCATAGCTAAAACAATATGTAGACCAAGATTTAGGGGTTGTGAAATGCCTGTTATCTATAGATGTATAAAGTGTGGAGCAACGGTTTTTGCATTCTTACGGGCAGGTCAAGATTACTATGGTGTACCATCACCCTCAGAATTGTTTGTACGTGTGGGAAGTAGGTGCCCAAAATGTGGTAGAGATCTTAACCGTCATATAGATCTCGCTCAGGTAAATATCAAGATCGTTAAGTAGTATAATTGCATGTACTTACTCTATTATGTTACCTGAAAGGATATCGTAAAGCTTTTTTAAAGGTTTTCTTTCTAGAAAGTGTCTAAACCACAGCATAAAATCACTATTAAATCTTTCTTGATTTAATAGACGAAGATCTGTATTTGGAGTAATAGTGGTGACTTTTTCAAAAACCATTCCTGCAAGTGATGTAGATTTAATGATATCTATTATCAATTTCGTTATTGTCTCTGATTCGAAGTTTTTTATCACATACAATCTTCCATCATCATTTATCCAAGGTCCTATTTCAGCCTCAATGTTCTTGGTCAAGAAATTTACAGCATTAATTACATCAAACGCGTAAGGACCTTCATGAAGTTTATAATTTTTACTAAATTGCATAATTTCGATAACAAGGATAGCTTTGCTCAGGCTCGTTCTATTTACCCATACATCGGCATATATCTCTCTATCATTGATCTGGGATCTTAGAGCATTCAGTATTGAATTTTTTAATCTGAGCATTTGTCCCCATATCATATCAGGGATGGGTTTTATTACGTTAAATATCAATACATATATGTAGCTATCGTATTTCTTTAATCTATTACTTATGTATGGAATGTGTTTCAGCGGATTTGTTTCTTCTTCATATTCATCAAAAAAGAACTTTACCGAAGGTCTTTCTAAAAATATTTTCGATAGTAACTTAAATATCGAGAAATTCTTTAATGATAAAGCTGCAGCAGCATTTCTCTTAGGATCAACAGGATCTACAACTACTAGTGCACTTCCCTTGAACTTCTCAAGGCATTTCTTAGTAGAAGAATAATTATGTTCTATATCTATACAAGTTTTATAAGCACGCCATTCGACAGCGTTTCTTAAGAGGTCATAGAAACTATTGTAAGCTATAATTAAGAGTTCGGTAAGGTATCCAGAAAATCCTTGTACTTCGATTTCAGCCCCATATAGTTTCCATGCCTTTAAGAATTGCTTGAGCACTCTAACCTCATCTTTTTGCGCTTCACTTAAATGTGTTTTTACATATTCGGTATGAAATGGTGTTCTATCAACTGCACTAATGATCTTATTGGGTGCTTTGACTTTGAACGCTGGTACTATGTTTACCTCTATATTGTCAATATATAATGAGATATATGGATGGGTTGCATAATTTAACGTATATTCATGATTCTTGAAACAATCAATTATTTTAGGAATTAACAGAGATTCAAACCATTCAATGGTTATATTTTTGTTTGGGTTAAAAAGGATAAATACATCTATATCTGATTGACTTTTCAAAAAGGTATCTTTAGCTACTGATCCTTGTAGAGAAACTTCTACAAAATAATTGCCTAGATATCTGTTTAAGCATGCTTCTAATTCTTTTCTAGCGAATTCATAAACTCGGTAAAATCTTTGTTTATCATTTTCGTCGGGTTTAATCTTCATCAAAACGGGGTGTATGATGCTGTTAATTAATTCAGCGGTCATTATGAAGAACTACCTTAAGTCGGTAATAAATAGATCTCTATATATGGGACCTTGAGGTGTAAGAATACTTTGCTTTAGCTTTATTTTTGTTACAATTGATTGTCCAAATATGTAATCGCTATATTGTTTGAATAAATCATATAAGAGATGAATGTTTTTAAAACTTCGTACACGTGCTAAAGTTATATGTGGACTAAATTCATGTTGGTCTTCAAAAACATCGCGTAGATTTCTTCTTCGAATTTCATTATCTAGAATTCTTCGTATATTATGTAGATGCTCAGAACCCTTACTTAAGCCTACCCATATAACTCTAGGTTTATTAATAGATGGAAAGGCCCCAAATCCGCGGATTTCTATCTCAAATCTATTCATTGTTTGCCCTATATTTTGCAGAACACTTTCTATTACTTCAATTGATGATAAAGATATATGGCCTAGAAATCTAATTGTTAGATGAATATCTGTATCTTCAACAGACTTTATGTCTAGGTCAAGGTCTTCGAGGCGATGTTTAATCTTAAGTACCTCAGTTAAAGTTCTTTGATCCTCTACTTCTATAGCAACAAAACATCTAATGCTCATACAATATCTACCCTTAGTTATAGCTATACTAAGTAGACTTTAATATTATTTTCCTCTGTTGTTTAGAGACCTTAAACGATTAATACTTAAAAGCTTATAAACGTCTTATAAATCCTAAAAGTCATATAGATACCCTAGAAAAATAATGTAAGTTCGGTGGAATCTAATGTCATGCAAAAAAATAGTAAAGGTTAAGGATCCCTATAGTCATCAAGATGTCTTAATAGCACCTGAGAAAATATACATAATAAAAAATCATAGAGGTAAAGAAATTAAAATAGGGTTGTTTAAAAGTCCTAAAACGCTACAATATTTCAGAGCGCTTTTGTCAAACATCTATATTTGTGAATAATATTCTATAACTACTATTGTTGTTTTGTTAATTGTATATATGTATATTTTATCTAATTGCATATAAAATTGCTACTCTTGGGGGGGCTCCTCAGGAGGTAAGGGAACTTCCCTCATTCTTTCCTCAACTTCTTTAGCTAATTCGTATAGAAGAATTCTAATCTCTTTTACAGCAGGTTTTGCTATTTTCTTAACACCTCTTTGCCCTGGTAGGTATATAGCTCTAACTATATTAGCTTCTTCAAGTCTTTTAACATGGGTGCTTATATTTGCTTTACTCTGGCTCAATTTATCTGCTAAGTCTTCTATACCCATCTCCTCTTTGTATATTAATCCCAAAATTCTAAGTCTTGTTAAAGAAGCCAACGAACTCGCAACTTTCTCTATGAATTCTTCACCGGCCACGTACATGACATCTCCTTCAATCCATATACCGCGTCTAACTTTGTTTTTATTTTCATCGTTTATAATCATACGCTTAACCCTTAACTATATAATTTCTCAGTATTTAAAGATTGTTGTATTTCCAAATATTAGATTTAGCGTAGAACCTATTAAAATTGCAAAGCTCTTCCTAGGTATGAGGTATGTAAAATACTTGGTTTAGCTACTTAAAACAAAGATATCTATTGTTGTAACCAATCTTGCGGAAGGCCTAGTTGTTCAACAAGTACCTTACCAGCTCTTGTTAACCATTCCTTTATGGCGCTTTCTCTATCATTAAGGAACTTAGGTATCCAATTAAGATTATTTACCTCTAAGGCTATGGTATATATAACATCTTTTGCTTTTTCGCCTTCTAGGTATTGGGGCTTCGCATTGGCATAATTACTGTATTGAGCTATTCTTATGTAAAGTTCTTTAGCGTATTTGTCTATATCTACATCAATACCTAGAAGCTTGTATAGATCAGGTAAATACTTTTCCAACCATCCTCTATGGAATCTGCAAAAACCAGCATTCTCTATAGCTAACTCCTTCAGCGCCCTAATAGCAGCAGTTTTGGCGAATTCCTCTGGTTCGCTGAATGTTGGAGTATAGTTAGTTAGGTATTTGCCCGATATAGCTAATGGTAATATTACTCCTGGAGACCAATAAAACGTTGGAGTCATATAACCATCTTTACCATACGGTATGTACACAGATAAATCTTCAAATTTTACACGAAGTTTTTCAACTCTATGTTTATATAAATTATCAAGTTCTTTAGCCGCAGCTCTGAGACCCCTTTCTGAAACAAGTTTTAATACACTAGTTTTCTTCTCTAATAGATTAATAATTAATTCTTTAGCTAACTCTGCATTCTTTAACCACAGATCAATGTTTAATGCAGCTGGATCTAAGTTTGGGGTATCTTTTAGCCCTATCTCTTCAGGGTTTAGTAATCCTTTATATACTGCTTCAAGAAGCCATGCTATGACGTGCCCTAATGTTATTAAATCATATCCAAGTTGATCGCCTAGATCTACATTCTTTGCTACAATATCTAACCTCAAGATTCCAATGAAAGGCCCTAGCGCATTGAAGGGCTCATAATCAACTTTTTTACCTCTCCAAATCTTTTTGCATGCTGCCGGACAAGGTTCTCCGCAAGTTTCCCAAGATTTGCTCTTAATGAAGGTTTCCTCAACGAATGGCATCCAGAAGTTCTCTAGCAAAGCTTCCACAAGCTTCTTCTTAATATGTCTAGGCATGTAGATTGTATTGTAATTAAACAACGGTAGGAGCTCTCTATAATGAGGGTAGTTTACACCGAAGGTTCCACCAGCTCCTAGAGATTCATCGTATCTATACTTAATAGTTGCTTTATTAACTGATGATGTGAAGTCTGCACCTGTTAACTTTTTATAGAATTCATTTAATTTTAATAAATCTGTTAAGGACTCAGGTAATTTTGGTTTCCATGAACCTCCTGCTATAACTGCTACAACATTATGTGCTTGTGCTAATACAGAGCCTCCTCCACCTCTTGCAGCGAAATCTTCTCTACCATGTATAAAGCTTTTCTTTTTGTAATCTATATCTATCGAAACTAATGCACCATACACTGTTTTGAATGCAGCAGGTCCTACAACTATAGGTCTAGCATTTGTTCTACTAATGAAATCCCAGTATTGTTCAAGTAGGTAGCTTTCAAGTGCATATGCTCCACTATATCCTCCATAACCTTGATATATTTTTTCTAGTTCCACTTCATTAATATGATCCAATGAGATTTTAACGTTACCTGCTTCGTCGCTTTCAACCATAATTATTGTTGGTTCAGCTGCTTTACCTTCAATTGTTATAGCATGAACGCCACATCCAATAAACTTATAGGCTACACCTCCCATAGCGGAGAAATGAAGCCCCTTGCTTTCAGGACTTCTAAATATAGCAACAAGTCTATGAGATCCAAATAGTCTACTACCTGCAAATGGCCCTGCTCCAAGTATTAAAGCATTTTGCGGATCAAATACATTATATTTCCATGATTCAAGTTCATGGTGAATCTTAACACCTAAATCTATAGGTCCTAGAACTTCAGTAAGTTTATATTCTTTCAAATGATAAAATTTATTACCTACATCAATCCTAGCTACCCTATACATATATCCTCAACTACTACTTATTTATTACTAACAACTATAATTTATGCAGAAAAAAATTGTTTTGTTATAACAGGTAAACTGTTTCCACTAAGTATAGATGCATTATTACAGTCAATATATACCTTAATCAAATACTATGGTAACAATATATTTGCTCTGAATCCAAGATTTATAAAGAAGATGAGGTTTAAACCCTTGAGGCTAAAAGAAGTAATAAACAAAATACTATATAAATACCAGAACTCGTTGGACGACTATTTGTTAGTCATCATAGACAGAATGTGTGAATCTAATACTAAATACATAAAGTTCTCGCATGTGAAACACGTAGATAATAATTACCTATACATAAGCTCTGGAATTGAGGAGGAAACAGTTATACCTATTCATCGAGTTATTAGAATAGAAAAGACGAATGGTGAAGTTATTTGGAGTAGAATAAAACAGTAACTTATATCCTTTTCAAGAATTTTAGTACGATATAATAGCATACTAAAGTAGTTGTAATTGTGAAGTACATAACGTTCAATATTGTTAGATTATGGATAAACATTAAGGATGTTGAAGCTATGGTTGTAGTAAGTATTAACGATACCATTGATTTAAGATCGTAATTAGGAACAAAGAATACAGTTGAATTATTATGGATAGTAATAGTATTAGCGTAACCATGCATGTAAGCAAGAAATACTATAATCACTAATATTTTTAATAGAATGGATTCAAGGTTGATTGGGGGACAGGTCAGCACGCTTAAGAATATAAAGGATAATGCCTTACGCAGAAACATGAAGACTATGATGATGAAGAGTAATAGTATGGACAATATAATGTAAGTTGCCACGAGTTCATAATATTTAAAATCATTGATCAAGATACTAACAAATACAAGGATAGTACATATATCAAGTACTGAGATATTCCATTTATTAATAAGTATTGGATCAAAATTCGTAGAAATAGCTTGGGTTATCAACATTACTGATGTAATGAACATTGTGCTTTTTGATATACTCCAACCATACTGAGCTAGTATGTCTATGATAACGCATGTATATATTATCGAAAAAAGGTAAGTTACGATTTTAATTATTTTTGTAAATGTTGCGAGACCGCTCAAAACGACATCGCCAAGTATTGCTAATATAAAGTTGATACTGATTATCAATGTAAACTGTAGGTAGTTCAGCTGAATCTTGTACTGTGATAAAACACATATAGGTAATCCTAAAACAAAAAGAAGTGTAGGATAGGGTATATGTAAATATCGAGGTATGGGAGTTTTAATTTGATTCCTCAACACCTAACACCTTTATTGGTATTGGTTGGCTACCCAGGAAGCTATTAAAAGAATTTTTCTTGTCCATAACAACAACAATTACCATAGATTCACCCATATCTATAGTATAAGCATAGCCAGTTGAAATTGTTTCATAATCACTATTTGTAGCCTGTTTATTACCTTCAATTACCTTAGTACGATTTGAATGAATTTTTATTTTAGAGCTTAGTATACTTGTAATGATAGATGATACTATCAGCATTGTAGATATCAATGTAACGATAGTTAAGTCCATTTCAGCGTTACCGAAGACAGTTTTGGTATAGTAATACATAGATAAAAAGGGGGCGGAATACCTTAGTATTATAACTATGATATCAGAGTATAACTCGAATAGCTATGTATTGTAACAATATGCAGATACAATAATGCTTATACTATCTGATTTAGTACAGCCAGTTTCTTCTAGTGAAATACTGGTATTTCGTATGGTTCTTGTGGACAACACGTAATATCTCAGTATTTCCAGGAATTCGTATAACCTTAATATTCCTCAAAAGTTTAAGAGAGTATACTGTATAGGCATTCATGATAATATGTCGAGAACCGGTCAATGAGACTGAGAACATGCAGAAGTACATCTTCGTTACAGGTGGAGTCTTAAGTGGTGTTGGTAAAGGAGTTACAACAGCATCCATAGCAATGCTTTTGCAGGCTATGGGATATAATGTAACATCAATAAAGATAGACCCATACATTAATGTAGATGCAGGCACGATGAATCCATATGCTCATGGAGAAGTCTTTGTAACAGATGATGGTGGAGAAACAGATCTAGATATAGGTCATTACGAAAGGTTTTTGGGTAAAAACTTAAGCAAGAAAAATAATATAACTACAGGTCAAGTGTTCCTCTCTGTTATAACAAAGGAGAGAAAAGGGGAATTCTTAGGTTCTACAGTACAGATAATACCACATGTATCAAATGAAATAAAATCCATGATAAAAGAAGTTGCTAAAGAACAAAATGCTGATATTGTATTAGTTGAAATAGGTGGAACTGTAGGAGATATAGAAAGCTTGCCTTTTTTAGAAGCAGTAAGGCAAATGCGATTAGAAGAAGGATTTAAGAACACATTCTTTGTTCACGTAGCTCTAGTTCCAACTCTAAGAACTACTGGAGAGCAGAAAACAAAACCTGTTCAACATAGTGTACAAGAACTACGGAGAATAGGCATCCAGCCAGACATGATTATTGCAAGGTGTGATAAACCCTTATCAGAAGATGCTAAAAAGAAGATAGCATTGTATAGTAACGTACCTATTGAGTATGTGATATCGAATCACGATGTTGAAATAATTTATGAAGTGCCAATGATTTTGTACGAGCAAAAAGTGCCAAATTTAATAGCGCAAAAACTTGAACTCAAATATAGTGATCCTGATCTAAGTAAATGGGTGGATTTAATTAACAAGTTAAAGTATGCAAAAACTGAAGTAAGAATAGCAATGATAGGCAAATACACCAAATTAAGGGATAGCTATATAAGTATAATCGAAGCATTAAAGCATGCCTCAGCAGTTGTTGGAGCAAGGGTTTCGTTGAATTGGATTGAATCTTCTGAAATAGAGACTGCAGATGGGGAAGATTTTGTGAAATACATTGAGGGTATTAATGCGGCAGTAATATTACCTGGTTTTGGAAAAAGAGGAAGTGAGGGAAAAATTAAAGCTATAAGGTATTTAAGAGAACACAATATACCTACTTTCGGTATATGTTTTGGCTTTCAATTAATGGTCGTCGAATTTGCTAGAAACATATTAGGGTTGAAAGAGGCTAACAGTTCTGAGATTGAACTATCGACACCTCACCCTGTTATAGATATGCTACCTTCTCAACGTCAGATAAACCTCTTAGGTGGAACTATGCGCCTAGGAATTAAAGCTATTAAGCTATTCAAAGGGACTCATGTTAATAATGCTTATGGCTCTGATGTTATTGTTGAAAGACATAGACATCGATATATTGTCAACACCAAATACATAGATCAATTTGAAATCAATGGGTTCATTGTAAGCGGAATTAGTGAAGGTGATGGTGTAGTAGAGTTCATGGAGTTGAAGAATCATAAATTCTTTGTAGGTACTCAAGCACATCCCGAATTTAGGAGTAAACCCTTAGAACCATCGCCAATATTTGTATATTTCCTAAAAATAGCCTTAAAAAATAAATTATGATTTATATTTTTAGTATATAGAGGAAGAACCTGCGATGATGAGGCTTACAAGGAGTGAATGATGATCGTTGAACCCGCAGCTGATGTACAGAGAATTAATGAGAATGATTTTCTTTCTAAAATAGTTCACGACATTAAAGTCAAAAAGATATCTAATGAAGCAATATCTCTAGCTAAAAAATTTGGATACTTACCTTATATGGTGCAACGATACATAGATATACTAGGATATGAAGAAACAACAAAATTGCTAAATACATTCGAACATTATATATACCGACCGGTCATCCTATGTAATAATCTAAAAATTGATTGTAACTTATTGATCAAAAAACTAACGGCGTTCGGATTTGAGCTTAAACCAGTATACTGGCATAGATATGGATATATAGCTACAAAAGTTGTAAAAAGCCCTACGTTGGGTTCAACACATGAGTTTCTTAAAGGGTTTTATTACGTATATCGAGATGCAGCTTCGCTTCTTCCTGTTGTAGCATTATCGCCTACTCCTAACTCAAAGGTTTTAGATATGTGCGCAGCACCTGGTGGGAAAAGTGTGCATATACTTCTAGCTATGATGGATAGGGGACTTTTAGTTGCTAATGATATTTCTAAGGTAAGAGTAAAATCCTTAGTAGTTAATCTTTTTAGGATGGGATTAAAGTCTTATGTTGTTATATCGGAGGATGCTACAGTATTACCTAAAAAAATAAACGATAAATTCAATTACATATTGGTAGATGCTCCTTGTAGTGCTGAAGGGGCTATAATGTTTGATAAATCTCGGAAAACTAAGACCTCAGAGGAAGATTTAGCAAGATTAGTTCTTCGGGAAATAAAGTTACTTTTATCAGCTATTGTTATGGCCAAACCAGGTGCACAAATAGTTTATACTACATGTAGTATCGCACCAGAAGAAAATGAATATGTGCTTACCAAGGTTCTAGACCTGGTAGGTGATGATGTAGTAAACATAGAGCCGCTTAACATTGATGTGGGTGATAGTGGTCTAAGAAGGTTTAATGATTTAGAATTCAATAGTAAGGTTGTTTGCTGTACTAGGATTTGGCCTCATAAACATTTTATGGAGGGCTACTTCGTGTGTAGCCTAAGGAAATTGCGGGAATGAAGATACGTTTAAATTTACCTCAAATTATTTGTTATTTCCTGACTAAAGTTGTGAACCTCTGAGGTCACTTTCATGAGTATCAAATATGATGTTGTTATAATTGGGGCTGGTGTGGCTGGAGCTACAGCCGCATATTTCATAGCCAAAAATGGTTTTAAGGTTGCATTGGTAGATATAAAAAGTGAAGAAAATATAGGGAATAAGGTTTGCGGTGATGCGATTGGTGAACACCATTTTGTCGATTTAGGTCTTGAGACACCAGTAATAGGAGAGGATGCCACGAATATTTATGACGGTGTTAAAGTAGTATCACCTGATGAGCAATATGTAATTGACGTTCTTGGTAGGGGGTACTCATTAAATAGAGAAAGATTTGGTTATAAGTTATATAGAAATGCAGTTAGTGCCGGTGCTGAACCATATCTTCAACATTACTATGTCAAACCATTGATTGAAGGTTCGTGGATAAAAGGTGTTGAAATTAAAGATGTAAACGGTTATGCTAAACTACTTAATTCTAATATTGTTATAGATGCTTCAGGTGTAGCAAGTGTAGTAAGAACGTCACTTCCATCGGAATGGTGGGTAACTGATCGAATACCTAAAAATGATTTTTGTGTTACCTATAGAGAAATAGTTGAAGGAGATATACAAGGCGTAGATGAAAAATATGCATACATATATCTAAGTACTGAAATAGCTCCAGGTGGTTATTGGTGGCTGTTCCCTAAGGGTGAAGGGGTCTATAATATAGGCCTAGGCCTTCAATGGAAAGATAATGTACATCCTAAGAAGAATTACGATAGATACATAAGAACTAAATTAGGGAATTCAATAAATAGAATAATTCATGCTGGTGGTGGTTTAGTACCTACGCGAAGGCCTCTTTCATGTATGGTTTGGAATGGTTTTATCGTTATAGGTGATGCAGCGGCCACAGCCAATCCTATCCATGGAGGTGGTATAGGATCATCAATGATAAGCGCTAAAATTGCTGCTAATGTGATATCTGATGCATTGCATAATGGCTTTGTAGGTATGGAAAACCTATGGAAATATCATATTCAATACCATAAAGCCTATGGCGCAAAACAAGCATCGCTAGACATTCTCAGGATGTTTATACAGCGACTAAGCAATAACGACTTCAACTTTGTCTTTAGATCACGCCTAGTAAACGGCGATGATGTTTATGGTATGGGATCTCATGGCGAATTATCGAGTTCAATATTTGATAGGTTAAAGTCGCTTTTAACTTTGGCATCCAGACCTTCGTTTCTAGCTAAACTCTACAAGGTAAAACAGTATATGGATCGAGCATATATGTTGTATTTATCATTTCCGCAATCACATACTGAATTCTTAAAGTGGAGAAACGAAGAAAGAAATCTATTTAGTGAGTTTGCTGGATGGCTTCAATCATGGTAGCTGAGAATAAAGGTTATCTAAGGAGAAAAATTTTAGCATGGATTGACATAATTAGGGTTGGTAATTGTATTGCTTTAGGTTATGCTACAATTGTAGGGTACATTCTTGGAGGATCAAAAGTTTTTGACCAGGCAATGTTGTTTAAGTTGTTTATTGCAGCATTTGTGATAGGGGGCAGTAGTAACATAATAAACGATTATTTTGATGCTTCTATTGATGCTATTAATAAGCCTTGGAGACCAATACCCATGGGTTTAATAAAAGCAAATGAAGCATATTTTGTATCCTTGATTATGGGTTTTATAGGGATAATACTGTCGTTTACTATAACATACATGAATGGTATAGTAGCATTAATAGCTTTTGCTTTAGCTTATTTGTATTCATTTAAATTAAAGAAAGTGCTATTAGTTGGTAATTTGATTGTGGCATTTTCGGCGGCGTTATCCATAATATATGGAGGATTTGCTTCAACTAATATAGTAATAGATACAGTTCTGGCAACACTATTTGCATTTTTATTGAACTTTGGCAGGGAGCTCCTTAAAGGTATTGAAGATGTTGAAGGGGATAAAAAATACTATATTAGAACACTAGCAGCTGTGAAAGGAATAAAGGTAGCCTATGTAAGTTCTTTAATAGTGTTTATAATATTGATGTTACTAAGCATCATTCCTTATGTATTTATTGGATACTCAATGTACTATCTAATTATGACATTATGTGGTGTAGACCTAGTTATCATTGTTGCATTAACTATAGCATCGAGCCTACAACCAAAGGATGCGTTAAGATCAACAAGGATGCTTAAAGTTGCTGTATTCGTTGGCATAACAGCGTTCTTTGTTGAGGGTTTGAAAAAGTATTTTATTGTTTAATTTAAGCATTAAACCTTATTTTATAAGACGATACCACGTATATGAGGTAATAATGCGTAGATATTACGTATTCCATTTGTTATGCGGTCCTTAGGGATGGTTAAAGTCTATTATATTTGTATTTATACTCAGCAAATGTTTGATTTAGGGTAATGGCCGTTCTTAAATGATACTAAGAACCAAAATGTATAAATAAACAAGATTTTTATAGATATAATCTACATTACCTCCTCTATTTTGGTGTAATTATAGAGTTGCTCATAGACCTTGTCCTAGCAATAACCAGTTTAGTTATCAAGTTAAAGTTATTTAAAACATTTGAAACATATAATGAAGTATAACTCAGTACGATATTTTATTAAGCCTAATGGTAATGTTATTTCCAAACACCAAGGAACTCTATAATGGGTCTTTGAACTTCCTTAATGATTAATACTGTATTTTTCTAGTAGATCATCATATGTTAATGTAATTTAAAACGAATTCTATAACCGCATTATTTTTATTGTTGTAAGTTTAGTGTACTAAGGTATTAAAACTGGAATTCCGAATTAGTTTTTATATGATGAGTGGTGACGGAAAGGATAAAAGATGACATAAAGACGCCTAGCTGACATACCGGTGTTTAAAATGATATGTGTTGATGTCCGTATAATTGGATTACGTAGGGTATCTGAAAAAGAATTATATAAAATTTGTGTAGAATCATATAATACGGTCTCGGATGTAATAAAAATTATAGAGAGTAAACTTGGTTATAGGTTTAATCTTGATGAAATTATGATTGTATGTAATGATAAACAGGTATACGTAGAAGAAACTCTCCCCTCTTCCTGTGAAAATTTAGTTATATTCCCTTTGGCGTTAGGAGGTTAAGATAACGATGATGTTGGCGCTCTCGTCTGAAACTAAAAAGGTGATGACTTCGAACCTCTCTGAGGGTGTTGTTTAATTACATGCTATTACCAACAATTACTTTAATACATCGAGGCTGTACAGCATACCTTAAAGCATTAATCCAAATTCTGTCTGGACTTAAAGATCCGGTTTCAGCAAAGTTATTAATAGCACTTACAATTATCAACTCATTTATTCGTATATCTTTGAGTAATTCATAAATAACAAACAGAATTTTTGTTGAAGGTACAGGCAACCATAAATATGCGTATTTATTTTCATTAGTTTTACTTACAGAGTTTACGACCATATACGATGTGGTAAACTCTAGTATTATATTATGTCTATATGAATTATTATTTACATGAGACTTTGATATACAAGGTATTGAAGGTTTAATTAGATTTTTGCATTTATATTTAGGATGATTTGAACAGAAAAGAGGATTAGATATCTGAATAATATTATCTATATTTAGCGGTTTTGTAGAGCTTAATATATTCATAATATTGTCAGAAGACCATAGACCTAGAAGGATATAAAAATCGTCATAATCTACATAAGCTTTGCATATATTATCTACATAACATGTTGTTTTATATGCATCAACATAATTTATGTTATTAATTAGTATTAATGGGATATATTCGATTATAATATTAGGTATGTATACAGGGTCATATATGAAAGCTGGTATAAGCTTATTCTGTATTACTTGGTACAATCGTCCATACCATACCCTTGCATCGTTCACGAATAAATCAAAATCTAATGGATCGGTGGAAAGAGGACGCTTAAGAAGTAAAAGCATTGAATTTGGTAGTATTATGTTGTTTAAACGTTCTTTGTCGAAGTATACATAATAGTCACCAAAAGTGGGAACTAAGTCCAAATTTAGGTTTTCATGATTTATGTATGCGTTAAGTATTTTTATATACAAATAAACAATTTGTTTTAATTCATCTATGGTCTCTATGGTGAATATATTGGGTATTTGCTTGAATTGTATGTTTGAAGCTCTGGCAATCAGTAAGTTAGAGCATGAATATAATATATTCCTATAATGTACCACTTTGTAAAACATATAACCCCTAAGATGGTTACCTAATATAGCGTTAGCAATGTTATATGATGATATGGCTGTGAGCTGAGATCTGATGAACCGTGTTTAAACTGAAGAATGATATCAATCATGGTTTATCTAGGTGTTGTAGTATACATAATTTTAAATAGTTACAATAACCTTGAGATATTAAAGTATTAGATTAAATCTAGGTTTGGCAAGAGAGTGAACTAAGGTGACTTCCCTAGATAGTTCGTTGTACGACTTTAAGCCCTTGAGCAACACAGGGGAAAAAGTACCAGCTATAGGCATAGGAACCAAGGGTATACAAGATTATCGTGCAGCCGAAGGAGCAATAAGCTATGGGTTTAGTTTAGGATTAAGACTAGTGGAAGTATCTGATAGCTACGGGGATGGATTAGCTGAGGAGCTCATTGGGAGAGTGGTTAGAAGGTTTAAGCGCGACGAAATATTTATTGTATTGAGACTTAATGCCATAAAGTTTTCACATGTAGAGGCCGCAGTTAAAGCAGTATACAGTAGTTTACGTCGCATGGGGTTATCATATGTAGATATAACATTGGCTGACGGCGTAAATGAATTGGTAGATTTATCAGTACAAATTAAAGCTTTAGAGAGCCTTGTAGATAAAGGTTTGACTAGGTATATAGGTCTAAGTAACTTTAAATTGAAAGATTTAATTAAATCCCTAGAGCTATTATCAAGGTATAATATTGTAGCTGTTCAGTATAAGTATAGTGTTATCGATAAAAGAGTCGAGAAAGATCTTCTAAAATTTGTCGCAGATAAAGGAATAACATTTCTTGCTTGTTCTCCCCTTGAAAAAGGTACTATAATAAAGAATCCTAAGCTGATGTTGTTGTCAAGCAAATACGGTAAATCACCGGTTCAAGTAGCACTTAACTACCTTATATCGAGGCCTTACGTTGTTGCTACACCTAAATCTGAGCGGAAAAACCATATAGAAGAAATCCACGGATCTATCGGTTGGAGATTAAGCAGTGAAGATATAAGATATTTAGAGAGAGAATAACATATAGAAAGGTGTTAAATCTTGGATGAAGAGATTCGAGAACCTCAAGCTGGTATATGGGGTTTCTATTCAATAAATAAGGACAGACTCTTGAAGGAAATTGAACGAATGTTCAAGGATGATATCAGAGGGCCAGGAAAATTACCTCAAAAAGGTATTGAAAGCTTTGCAGAAACATTAGCAGGAATAGTACCTCATGCAGGGTATTCTTATTCGGGTTTCTGTGCCAGCTGGTTCTATAAGAAATTAGCTGAAAGCGTGCCTAAGATAGATGTTGCTATTATTTTAGGAACAAACCATACTGGATTCGGAGGGATATTAACTACCACAACATATTTCAAGAAGTGGGCAACTCCCCTAGGTGAAGTAGAAGTAGACCTCGAATTAATAGAGGAGCTTAAGAAAACCTATGCACCTCTAGATGACGATGTCCTCGCACATATGAGGGAGCATTCAGTTGAGGTTCAACTTCCATTTCTACAATACATCTATACAGATTTCAAAATAGTCCCCATCGTCGTGAAAGATGCAAGCTATGAAGTTGCACAGGGTTTTGCTAGGTCAATTCAAAATGTAATAGCTAAAAGCGGAAAACAATGTGTTGTTATAGTATCATCCGATTTAACGCACCACGGATCGATTTATGGATACGTTGTTTTCAGAGATAACGTAAGTGAAAACGTGCGAAACCTTGATATGATATTTATAGAGAAAATTCTTCAGCTGGATACAAAAGGATTCTTAAATTTAATCCATAAGTATGATGCAACAGTATGTGGTTATGGAGCTATAGCCATAGTTATGGAATATGCAAAATTACGGGGATGCAAACCTGAATTACTTAAATATTACCATTCTGGTGATATAACAGGTGAAGAAGATATAATTGTCGGATATGCTTCTATAGCATTCTATAGAGCTAGACAATAAGATATAGTTAGAATACGTTATGAACCTGAATAGCATCTATTTTTATACAATACAAGGTCCAATGCATCAGTATAACTATCGATGTTCGTAACGAAATCAACTAATTTATATATAGGTATTATTGGTATACCCTTGAACACCTTTATAGGTAAATCTAATAATACTATGACTATAGGTAATATATACTTTATATTTCGAAGCTTGGTTACTTTAGTACAAACCCATTCACAATTACGGAGATATTTTTCAATTCTTTTTATATGTTCTCCAACTACATTATCTATATTCGCACGAAGTCTAGATGTTCTTTTCCAATGTTTACATTCAACAAATAACGAGAGCTTGAGAGAGTCATTCATTGCTATCACATCAATTTGAAATCTATCGGCTTTTGTATGGGTGTAGTTCATATAGACATCCCATCCAAGTTCTGCGAATATTTGCGAAACATATTGTTCAAATTCATGCCATTCGATATAAATATTAAACCTATTCGGTGATATATCAAAATGCGGTAATGATGTAAGGAATTCCACAGATTTTAACAACCTTATATTATCATCATCTTCTTCAATAACACCATTATCTATACACCATTCAATTAACGATTTAAGTCTATTTCTATCCTTAACATTGACTGATGATATAGCGTATTTGTTAATACTACGATATTTAAACAATTGCTCTATAAAGTCGTAAATATCAATGTAATTCATACATGTATCCCGTAATTTTCAAGGAAAATCTCTGAAATTGATTTAAGTATCTCACAAAGATATTCCCAATCACCTTTGTTGCCTTGGGTATAGGTCCCAATTTTACAATACCTTGCTCTATAGAGTTCAATACATCTTCGTAGCTATTTGTATTATCTGGAAATATTGTATATGTTACACCTAGTTCTCTAAGTTCGTGAGCATCACTACCAGCTACACATACTTTACCGAGTTTCCTTGCTAATACTAAAGCATCGATATTCTTTTTAGGAACAGATCTACCATTTATAGCTTCAACAGCATTTACTAATGACAAGATGGTCTCATCTTTGGTACTTGCACAAGTAAACAATCCTTTGCATGAATATGGATGAGCTAATATAATTATAGCATTAAATTTATCTCTCAATTTTTCTAAAAGCCTAACAATTGAACTTTTACGTGGTAAAGCATTCCCCAGTTCTATAGGTACATCAACACCTAGTACAACTATATGTCCCAGGTAAGTTGAGATTTCAACTCCTGGTACTACAATCACTCCTAACTCTTTGAGCTTAGCTTTTCCATAGAATGATGTTATTTTGAAGTATCCTCGATTTGTATCATGATCTGTTATAGCAATAATCCCTAACCTTTTCCTTATAGAGAATTTTATCATTTTAATGGGGTCTTCAGCCCCATCACTATAACTTGTATGAACATGTAAGTCACCTTTAATCAATTAATTGCACCCATAATTTTGTTACCTAATTAAGGCGATCAGAGTCAACTACCTCACTATATTTACTACTTTAATACCTTCGTAGCAAATACTTTTGCTTACTATTTTAGCACCAAGAGCTTCAGCTATTACAGCAAGTCTCTCTAAATGTTCATCTGATGGCGCTAATGCTACAAAAGCACCCCCATTACCAGCACCACTAGTTTTTACGCCAAGTGCTCCTGCGTTTTTAAGTGTATGTGCTATTGAATCATGTTCTATATTCACTACATTCAATGCTTTGAGAATTCCATGATTTATGTTCATCAACATACCTAAGCTTTCAAGGTCTTGGTTTATAAGGGCATTCTTTGCTTCTTCAACTATTTCCTTTATGATATTTAAGATGTTCTTAAAAATTCTTTCATTTTTTGCTTTAAGATTTCTAACTCTTTGAATCAGTTCCGCTGTAGTACCTCTTTTGTCTGTGTATCCAACAAGTATCGGAAGCCTATAATCAATATTTATAGGATAAGCCTCAGGTAATGTGGGCTCTATATATCTCAGACCTCCTAGTGCTATCGTAAAAGTATCCATAGGACTTGCGCTTCCTTGAACTACCTTCTCTACATTCCAAGCTGTCTTAGCAATCTCACGTCTATGATCTTCTACATCTTTTATGTAATTATTTAATAATACGCATAACGTTACTATTCCCACAGAGATAGCTGCAGATGTTCCTAAACCAATACCAACTGGTAGTGGACTATCTATGGTTATGTGGTATCCATAGTTTCTATCTCCAATTTCAAATTTTTCTTCACATATATTTAAGGATGTTAAAACGTAATTAAATAACCTCTTTATGTAGGAGTAATCTGGGTATAAGTCTATTATAGTACCGTCTCTTTTCATTTCAACACTATGAATAGGTGATTTTAGTCCTTGTTTTAACTTTATTTGGATGGTTCCTTCCTGTGTTTTATTTCCAATTATGCTGATTCTTATGGGAATAGTTGTAGCGATGGCAGGTATACTATATACTACAGCGTGTTCTCCGAACAAAGTAATTTTAGTGGGTACTTCAAGATGGACTAACATTAATATTGCCGCCCAGGTAATGTAGTTAACTAAGAGCTATTTATGAATGAGTTTACATCATCGTATTTATATGGTTTCTTGAAGTGGCCTAACATAGTAAAGCGGGGGTCTTTTACTTACTAATAATGGAAGAGCTGTAGGTACTAGGGGATATCCTTCAAGTTCTTTTTTGAGTAGATTAACAAATTCATCTACATCCATAACTTTTTGTATTCCTTCTTTCCTAAAGCGGACGTTTAAAGTATTGGTCTTAACTTCTCTATCACCTACTATCACTACGTAGGGAATCCACTCAATTCCTGAATCACGTATTTTTTTACCCAAGCTTTCATCTCGGTCATCAATATCAACACGAATATTATGCTTAAGGAGTTCTGAAGCTATTTGATATGCATATTTGTAGTGTTCTTGTTTTATGGGAATAATCCTAACTTGTATTGGCGCTAACCATGTTGGAAGAGCCGGTGTCACTCCTTTAGACTCGTTTTGCGCTATTGTATCAAAAACCATGTAGATGTACCTTTCGATAGAGCCTAATAGGGCTGTATGTATTATTACCGGGTGTAGCTTTTCACTTTTCTCGTTAGTGTAATAAATTCCAAATCTCTTGGCATTACCTACATCAATTTGCCATGTAGCTATCTCTCTAGGTCTCTTTAACTCATCTATTATTATGTACTCTACGTTTATTACCCAATAATATAGGTTAGCTGGATAAACAACTAATAATACCGGTTTTCCTTCTTGCTTTACGAGGTCTGCTATATAATCGAAATTTGATTGAAGAAAATCCTCTGTTACATTGTATATGGCTAGATACTTTCTGCCTAACTTATTTGCCTCTTCAATAATCTTATCTCTGATTCGATAGATTATTTTCTTCGCCTCTTCAACATCTTTGGTGAGTATGTGCAGATCAGGCATATGAAATCTTCTTAATCTAAAACCTAGAATAAGTTCTCCGCGTTGCTCGTAGCGGTAACTGTCAGCGACTTCAAACATACCCAGGGGTAAATCTCTGAAGCTTAGGGACCAATTTCTTAATATAGAGAATTGTTGATAGCATGCAGCAAACCTTAAAATGAATATATCATTGTCTATAGGGATTTCATACATTCTTTCTCCGAAAAGTTCAGCATGTTGTTTTACGGGTTCAGCGCGTAAACTGAACATGTTTGTACCTTTGATTCTGAAGACAGGTATATCTAGGGTTGAGGCTACCATCCATGAATACGCTGAAACAGCTTCCAGCATAACAGTTGCATGTGGTTGATAACGCATGTGACCTCTATCAGATATTTCCTCCCATTCAAATCCAAATTTTCTTAAATATGTACCTATCTTTCCTTGACCTCCTTCAAGCTCTTTTCCAAAAACCTCTTTATCAACGAGTATCTTAAGTTCTTCCTCACCTTCCTTGAAAGTATACGAAGATGGATCATGAAGTTTTCCGTCGAGTGTTAAGATGTAATACTTCTTTTCAACGGGTTTTCTTTGTTTTGCTTGTTCAATACTTATCTGCCTAGAAAGTTCACTTAATGGATGACCATAGCAGTGTAATAAGAATTCCTTATACCATCCAAAAGGCGCTTTATGTACTTCAATACCTCTTTGTTTGATGGTGGTGTAGAGGTTACTTAATATCTCTTGCGCTTTAGATGGTGAGGCTAAGTTCGACGATAAATGCGCATATGGGTATATGAGCACGCGATCAGCTTTTACCTTGGTATATATATCCATTATTTCTTCCAGGGCCTTTTCTACAATTAATTTAGGATTCTTTTCGTCTTCAGCTTCAATTGTTGTAAATACTACAAGCACGTTATCAAATTTGCCTTCAGTTTTATCTTTAGAAATCTCTTCAGCCGAGTCCAATGCCTTAGTAAGTGCTCTGTATGTAAATTCCTTGGCATGTATCATTAGTATCTTCAATATCTTTACACCGATACATATAACTTTGCAAGTTTTTAAAAGACTTTCGTATTGTATTATATTTTTATATGCTTAGCTATGAAGTAATGTTGCAGTTTAAAAGGTGGCCGAAACTTACGGTCTGGTGCAGTAGCCTATATTAGGTCTCTTATACAAAATATGCACTAGAGTGTGATTGCTTGTGTCTACAGCTTCAGATAAGAAAATAAGGAGTATAGAAGAACTAGGTATATCAAGTACTATACTTAAAAAACTACAAGAAATTGGTATAACGACAGTTGAGGCTCTAGCAGCCGCTAATGCACAGGAACTTAGCCAAAACTTGGCAATACCTTTGCCAACAGTTCAAAGACTTATTACACAAGCTAGAACTGCTTTAGGTTTGTCATTCAAGACGGCACTAGAGCTTAAAAAAGAACGAATGAGTTTACCTAAAATCACTACAAGCAGTCGTAATTTAGATAACATACTTGGAGGAGGTGTAGAGGTAAAAACTATAACAGAATTCTTTGGTGAATTTGGTTCAGGTAAAACCCAGCTCTGTCATCAATTAACGGTGAATGTTCAACTACTTCGCGAGAAAGGAGGTCTAAGCAAGAAAGCTGTGTACATAGATACCGAGGGTACGTTTAGATGGGAGAGAATAGAGTCGATGGCAAAGTCGTTGGGCTTAGATCCGGACAAGGTAATGGAGGGGATACTATATATCAGGGCCGTAAACAGTGATCACCAAATGGCTGTGGCTGAAGAATTAAAGGAATTAATACCTAAGGAAGATATAGGTCTTGTAGTAGTAGATTCTATAACAGGTCATTTTAGGGCTGAGTATCCTGGGAGAGAGAATCTTGCTGTAAGACAGCAAAAACTTAATAAGCATCTCCATCAGCTTATGGCGCTTGCAGAACTATATGATGTAGCTGTAGTAATAACTAACCAAGTTATGGCAAGGCCAGATATATTCTATGGTGATCCCACAGTAGCGATAGGAGGACATGTACTTTATCATGCACCTGGTGTAAGGGTTCAGTTAAAGAAGAGTCGTGGAAATAGAAGAATAGCTAGGGTTGTTGATGCACCACATTTGCCAGAAAACGAAGCGGTGTTTATGATAACTGAGGAGGGTATAAGAGATCCCGATTAACTGAATAACATAAATTCAAGTAAATACCATTAGTTTTAAATACACGTTGGCCTTACCCTAGAACTGAGGGGAACTTAGTTGATTTCACATATAATGATTGTGTCCATAGTTTTCTTTAAGGTCGTGCTAACATTGATGGTATTCGGTTATGCCGCCTTCTGTGATTGGATAAAACGCGAAATAAACCCTCTAATATGGGTTCCCCCAATAATTATTGGAATAGCATTGAACGCGATCTTAACTAAGCATTATCTTGATCTAAATATTCCATCACAAAACCTTGATATTATTAAGCTTCATACATTTTTATCGTTAGCAGTATCCATAGTTATCATAACGATATCCGCAATACTTTCGTTCATATTAGGTTTACTAGGCGGTGCAGATGTACTTGCTTTAGCAACATTTGTATCTTTATACCCAAGCAATCTAGAGCTTATGCATAAGGTAACATGGGGGCAACTTTATGTTCGTAACGAAATCTTTGCATTGTTCTTTTTACCACCTATAGTAATAATATTCTTTGTGTATTTATTCATAATGTTAGGTTTAATTGTTGCCAATGTAATTCATAATATTGCAAACAAGGATCTACTTAGATGTCTTAGGCTACCTCTTCAGAAGAAAATCTTTTATGTATTATTTGGTAAAACAGTAAAGGTTAGAGATATTTCATTGAAAAAATTCTACTATCCGATATATGTGCCTAACCTTTTAGAGAGGGCTACATTTAACATAAACGAAGATTATGAATTATGGATTGAAAAATTAAGGAAACTGGACCCAGATTTAGTCATAGTAGTTACCTGGGGTACACCAATGGTCACATTTACAGCTATTGGTATATTGATATATGCACTATATTATACTATAATGATGATGTAAGTAGATAAATTTATTATTTATAGTAAAATTCTGTAGATTAAACTAAAGGAGTTTAAGGTGAAAAGGATGGATGTCTTGTGGGCACCATGGAGAAGGAACTACGTAGTTTCGACTGCTGCGAAAAATCATAGTAATTGCATATTCTGTAAAGCTGTTCAAGATATTCATAGTAATAATTACTTAGTATATAAAAGTAAATTTACAATTGTTATGCTTAATAAATATCCATACAATAATGCTCATACAATGGTTGCGCCAATAAGACATGTTCCTTCACTTGAACTACTTAGTGATGAAGAATTACTTGATCTTATGAAAACCGTAAACATAGTTATATCAGCAATAAAGTTATGTTATAACCCGGATGGTATTAATGTTGGGGCAAATATAGGGAGAGCAGCTGGAGCAGGAGTAGAAGGGCATCTACATATACATATTGTGCCAAGGTGGATTGGAGATACAAACTTTATGGCTGTTATTGCGCGAACAAAGGTCATACCGGAATCCCTTGAAGAAACATGTTCGAGATTAACTGAGTGCATAAATAAGGTCTCTAATTCTGGATTAAAGGAATAGTATCAGATTTGAGCCCTTCATCATCAATCAGCTTTGCTACATTTCATCAGCACTTTCTTATGTATTCTGTAAAGATCCTTAAATTTATAAAAGATCAATGAATTAACTGTATGGTGTAATCGATTTGTCTATTATCATAAATTTTCAACGAATTAATAGAATTGCTGACCTCTTTAATATGCTGGGTATTGAGAGAGTGAGTATTTTTGAGGATATAGATCCTCAATACCAAGTAGTCAAATACGCTCTGGAAAATTGTGATGAAAGATTAACTAGTTATGCATTCTATATTAATGCACTTTTAGCGTATAGACTGAGAATTTCAGGTGAAGAATTTTGGAGTAATTTTGCTGAGTACTTAACTCGAAACTGTAAAAGTATAGAAAATTTCTACCAGGTAGTAGACCTTGTCGGAAATTTTACGTCGAGATTTAATAATTATGCCTATTATCAAAAAATTAAAAGATTGAATAAATTAAGGTACTGCATGGACGTTAATGATGTTATAGATAGGGGAGATATACAAGAGCTTGCTAAAAGAACAGCAGAATGTTTAAATTCTTCCGTAGAATCTAAGACAGTTGTTTTTTCAGTTAAAATGGTTTACTATGTACATAAGGCACGTGGTAAACGAATAATATTGCCATTTGAGCTACCTATACCAGTTGACAAACGTGTAGCCTTTGTTACTTACACTTCAGGTCTTATTGAAAGTAATGCTAATGATGTAGTCTCATTACTCTTTAGGAAACCCAATGTCGTTAGAAAAGTATGGTTAATGGTATCACTAAAATCAAATATTCCTTCTTTGAACATTGATGCTGTTATATGGTACTTTGGAAAATTCTCTCAATATAGAGATGCAGGTAAAGTACTTAAATTAATTGACAGTACTTTGTATGAAATATTGGGTAAGAACGTCATTGAAGCATTAGTAAATGAGTTATTCTATGTATTTACGTAATACTAATGAACAAAATTAGTTGTAAACTCTTTAAACCGCCTCCAACTATATATCAAAAACTACATCTATAATCCACTTATTGTTGGATTTTTCTACACGCATTTGATGATATGTAACAGCTTTCACCACTGTTCTAGGTTCATGTTTTTTATCATCGAATTCTTCTCCACGTACCTGTGCTTTAAGGCATAGCACTTTTTCTCCATCTAATAATTCTTCGCTAATAGATTTTATATCGAATTCGCTAAACACGTAGTTATAAGCATCATGATAGTAGAGGAGTTCTTCAAGCCATTTATAAACAAGATTCTCTAAATCAAAGCCGCAAATACTCACATCAATACTAATTTTAGCTTCTATACGTGTAGTATCTGTGATTATTTCGAACATTCCTTTAGCGATGTTACTTAAAGCGTCTTTAAAGGTTTCTCCATAAGATCTTACAAGTACATCCGCTGTGTGTTCTAGAAATTCAAATAATTTCCCTGAATACAAGTTTATTCACCTATAGAACTAAGATTTACATTGTTTACCTTTAATATTTTTCACTTAAGTATGTACATAACAAAAAGAATTTTTTAAGCTAAGCTAATAAAGAACCCTATGTATAGTATTATAGTATAAGCAAATTATATCCCCAAACACTTAAGGTGAAGCTTGTGGCCATAATCAGTATAACACCTAAAGATGCTCTAATAATTGTCGACATGCAAAATGATTTCATGCCCGAAGGAGCCCTACCTGTACCTAATGCATTATCAATAATACATGTAATAAACGAATACATCAAGCTATTTACAAATATTAAAGCACCGGTTATTGCAACAAGAGATTGGCACCCCCCGAATCATATTTCGTTCAAAGCCAGGGGGGGTCCATGGCCCCCGCACTGCATTCAAGGGACCAAAGGCGCGGAGTTTCATCCAGATCTTATGTTGTCACCAAATATTATAATAGTATCAAAAGGTTACGAAGAGGATAAGGAAGCCTATAGCGGCTTTGAGGGCACAAATTTAGATAAAATACTCAAATCAAAGAATATAAGGAGACTATTCGTATGCGGGGTTGCTACAGATTACTGTGTAAAGGCCACAGCATTAGATGCTATAAAGCTTGGTTATACAGTTTTAATATTAAATGACGCCATCAGAGGTGTTGATGTGCCCAAAGGTTCTATTGATAAAGCTGTTAACGAACTGCTAAATGAAGGAGCAATTTTCGTAACATTTAATGATATTTTAAGTAAAATGTAAAGATTATGAATAAAGGATTTTGAATATATTTAAAATATTACATGTATTTTTAATATTATTGATAATGAGATTTAGCACATTGCTTGGTACTAAGGCTAGTATTTTTGTTACGAACTTCGATGAGATAGAAGTAAAGGTTTTAATGTCTATTTCATGGTCATAATAGACTAACCTGAATATCTTCATTGACACGCCTCTTGTGTAGCGTATTTCAATTATATCCTCTTTATCTCTTCCATTGTTAAGCCAGAGGATTAACTCAATCATGTTTAAAGACCTAGTATTATCTAAAGATAACCTCATCATTTTTTCCTGATCCACACCTTCAAAAAATTTAAGAGCTGTCTCCACATATGTTTTCAAATTGTTGGGAATTATACGCAAGATATTTCTCTCGTTGGGTGTTAATATAATTTTATGTGCTATTGCTATAGAGGTCAAGATCAGCAATTTTTCGTCTAATGTCAGATCTATAGCTGGTACCTGATATATCTCTCTATAAAATTTAAGGTATTCTGTGGTTTTCTTGGTCTTCAGAATAGCGTAAATCTTTTGTTCGTGGATATATACAGATATTATCGGCATTAAATATGCTTTAGGAACAGAGTAATCAAACTCTTTTATCGCTATAGGCAAGAGTAAATCATGTAATGTAATGTAATACCTTGTGCTTAGCACAGGAATATCAAGTAATTCTTGGTGTACAGCGTTAGCTTCAATTAATGCTGAGATATAATCTAGTAAGTTTAATGTACGTTCTATATCTATTAACAGGTTGTTTGTATTAATCACTTTCATCCTAGGTTTTTTAGACTTAGAAATGTAATATCTTTTTATGATGAAATAAACCAAAAACTTATCAAGGCTGTTATTAAATATAATTTTATAAGGTTTTTGCAATACTAGACTAAAGCTGGTCGCGGTTGATGCTATTGGAGTTAAACGATAATGAATTAAGTAAGTTAATAGATAAAATGGCTCGCGACATACTTATATCAACAAGCAGTACTGAAAGTAGATGTTGTAAATCAGAAACACGGGGCCTAATGATTGCAAGATCTTATGAGGATTATGTATACGCTGTAAATATATGTAAACTGGCTTTTTTGCTAATAACTTCAACTTATTGTCCTTATTGTCATATGTTTAGACCCGTTTTCGCTAAGGTGGCTCAACTTAATACAGGTAAAGCTGTTTTTATTGAGGTAAATGCTGATTACATGCCCGAAATAGCATGGTCCTATAATGTGTTTTCAACTCCAGCGATAGTAGTACTCGTCAATGGGAAGCCTATCGATGTTATAATAGGTTACGTACCTTTCGATAATTTCAATAATTATGTGAATGAAATATTGAATAAATTTGGGTGTAGCAATACATAAAACAGCTTAGCCAAATTCAATTAGCTCTCTGCCTGTGACTATAGGTATACCGAGGTGTATCATAGCATTTATAAGGTTTTTCCTAGGTAATTTGCTAAACCTATGAACATATTCTAAAGGTATTGGATAACCTGACGTAGACCATTTCTTAAGACACATATATACGTACCCAATATCGTCTTCGCCCACTATGTATGGAAATGATATTTGGTACACAGGTGTACCTAAACCAAATCTAACATAGGTAACAGTAAACTTGTCTATAGGTATATTAGAACCCTTGATAATTTTTGACAATGTCTCCTTTACATTGAATATTAGCGGTTCTAAAAACCCTGGATTAATGTAGGGATTTATTTTAAATAATCTCGCTAATTCCAGGATGTACATATCTGAGTATTGACCTTGTGTATAAAATCCTGCGCTTGACGACTTTGCAAGGAAGACAACATGCCTAAGCTTAGATAATTGCTCAAGATAACGTATCTTTAAATTCTCTACTTCATCTAGATGGCATCTACGTCTTACGCTCTCAATATATGCATCTACGTTTTTAGTCTTTTTACTCATAGCAAATGAGATGAAAGATCCGTCAATTAAAGCAAGGTTATGATTGTAATCTTTAATAACCTTTATTAAATTCTCAAGCTCTAATGTGTAAGCATATTCTGTTAAAACTTTCTTATAAATAGACTTTTTTACGATGTGGCTTTCCTTAGCAATACTGATATCGATAAAGCCGATATCTGTAAATACTGAAACATTTTCCCTTCTAATAACATTATTCTTAATATTGTATAGCACAGCCAGTCCTTGGAGTGCGTATATATATCCGACTCTACTTTCTATTGCTAAAAAACTTGAATCAACAGCGGCGCAAGCACATTCAACTTCATTGTTTAGAGTGATCCATTTATAATTTTGTAGTATTTTCTCAGCGGTTTCTTTTTCTTTTACAAATTTATTCTTTATTTGCCTAAGTATTAATGGTAAACTTTTCTCTAGCTCTGGCATTAATGAAGTCATCTTATAATCACCTTTTCATATTACGGATGAGCAACATAGGTAACACCAAAATTCTCTAGTTCGATAGAGGTTCCAGGCTCTTGATCTACAGGTATAATTCTCATAGCTACACTTCGTTTCTTAATTTTGTGCACAGTTAACATGTCTATAGCTACCCTGCGCACATCTAGTATCTTAGGAATAGCAATCATATCTAAGCCTGCTACACATACTACTGAATAATTCACTAGGTCCCTAAATCTAACAAAACCTTCTTCAACGCGTTTATTTAGGATATCATCTTCTGCAACTGGTAGCATAACCTCGTTGAATCCGATATTTCTGATTTTAAGTTTCTTAATGATACCTTCTATTAATTTGTTTAAGCTGTATATCGCGTTGATGGTACCCGGGGAACCTATTCTACTATCAATAAGTTTCTCTATTAAATCAGCTACGCTTTCTTCTTTCCAAGGAGACAACGAGAGATCAAGACCTAAGAAAGGAATACCACTACATTTCGAGACGCATTCCAACTTATCTTGGACATCTTGAATAAAGTTATACAACTTATGCGATAGTCCATTGATTAATGCATTATTCACTAAGTCAACATAACGTAAAGCAGCGCTTAAACCCAGTATATTACTGACATTACATGTTGCTGGGAAGTAAGGTGTTTCAATCCATGAGCCAAAAATCATTGCAATTCTCGTATATGTATTTATATCAATATTTTTTCCAAGCTCTGCATAAACTGTTGTTGCAACTTTATCTACACATTCATCATCACTGCACCTAATTGCTGTATAAAATTTTTTATGCTTATGCATAATATTAATTAAATAGTTTATATCGAGGGCTGACCCCTCAGCGCTCATACTTACTAATGTATTCCCATTAATAACGCTAAATAGCTCATCTAGGTATTTTTCTATACTTTTATAATTTGTTGATATCGGAAAAATAAGTCTAAAAGTCCATGGTGTTACATTACATATCCCTAAGCATTTCTTAATATGATCTAAAACGTTTACTATTTTATCAAGATATTCTATTGTACTGTAATCTTGCGGCACATGTACGGCTAAAGCTCTTATTAAGGCCATTAAAACCGCCTACAACTTTGTTATCTGTGAACAGCTTTCAAAAATTTTAGTATCAAGCTTAATTAATAATGTGTTAATTACCTACTAACGTTTTGATATTTAACCTTGAGAGTTATAGTACTGTGCTACTATTTATGAGGACGTTGCATTGGTGGACTTACTTTGATCAACAATAACAGGGTATAATATATAAGTTAGAGTTCATGCTATTATTACGCTTAAGCATCGATTATTTAGAGCGTCATACAGTCCATCGAAATTAAACTTTTTGTGTACGGTATTATATAATACAACTTGAATACATGTTTGGTTATTAAATTAACCAAGAGATAAATAACGTTTAAGTTAAAGCATGTTATATAATAGGTTACGGTAGATGATTAATCTAAGCCAAGCTGATCCGTGATGAAGGGATCACAACATGATACCTTATCGCTCAGCTGCTCTAATAAATTTCCCTACGATGTAGAATCCTTTACCTGCGCCATGCAGTAATATATTGCCTTTTGTGAAATTCCATCCCCATGGAGTTATGACATCTTCGTTAGCATAGTAATCTAGTACCTCAAATACGTAGAACCGGGTTTCACCTATATCTAAGTAATTCAAAACTTTAACTTCAATCCATCCTAGAGCATTCTTAAGTATTGGCGTAGCTATTTTCTTACTTTTATCGAGCTCTAATTTAAAATAGCTTACTTTATCTACAGAAGCACCTGAGATTGTGCCTAGCTGGTAGACTATATTTACTTGCTCAACGGATGGTATGTTTACTGTAGCCTCCTTACAGTACTCTAAACATTGATTTGTAAAAGAGGTTCTATCGATAGCTATACCGATAGTTGGAGGTTCTTCAGATATTGGGGTGACCCACGAAGCGGGCATAACATTTACGCGATTGTTTGAACAGAGGGTAACCAAAAGTATAGTTGGTCTAGGGTGTAGTAGATAGTAAAAGTTTCTAGGCTTAGTCACTTTTAATCACACTACAAGTTCTCGATAATCCACTACATCAAAACCTAGCATATAAAGTGATTCCGTGAGCTCTTTTCTGCGATCCCCAAACATAACTATATGGTGGTTGCCGGAGGCAATGTTCGGCAACAATTCTACGGGATAATCGAACTCCACCATCATCTGTGTACGACATGTTGCTAAATCTAGGTTCCCTGAAGAAATAACCCTACCTACAGCTATAGTTGCTAATGTAAAATCTCTATCTATAGATAGAAGCGTTACAGCATCTCCTAAGTATTCACCTGTTAATGCATATGGTTTTCCTGTTTCAAAGTGAGGCACAATTTTTATGTTCTTCGCTATATCTAGCGCCATTGTGCAATGTGCTAAATAGCATACATTAGATACTACGTCGACAACATTAGCGATCCAACCACTTCTACCTGTAATAGCTTTAGCTAGCATTAATCCGAGAAGACTTGGTAGATCAGCTTCACAGCCAGCTACAACTCCTTCAGTATTAAGCACTGCTAAAGGTATACATGGTGTTGCACCATACTTTAGTATGAAGGGGAAACAATCTATTGTAATAGCACTTAGTTTTTCCTCATGTTCAAATTTCTTTAGCGCTAAATATAATCTTGCTATAGAATCTAGCTGTTGGATTGATGGATCTAAGTTCAGTAATTTAGCTATAAGCCCTTTAGCCTCAGTAACCTTACCCTCATTTAAGGACCCTATTTCGCTTAATAATTCATTAGTAGATTTTATTACAATTTTAGCCTTAAACCTTGTCTCGAAATTTTCCTCTAATTCTTCCTTAACATCCCTATCTACGATAGTGCCTACCTTTAACCCGATGACGGATGCTATAGCTTTCGAAACTCTTAGCATTCTATCGATTGTTGAAGTACATGATATCGAGTTTATATCGGAACAATGATACACTAAACTAACAACACCTCTCCTTTCAGCTTTATTTCTTGATGAAATAGCTGAAGCCAGGCTGTTATGTTCTGCGTGTGAAAATATTAGTAATCTCTCGTAATCACCACTACTAATAAAGCTTTCGATAAGTTTACTTGTACCACCTGTTAATGCCAAGACTACAGGTAAGAACTCGTGGTATTTCCTGCCTATTTGATCAGCTTCCTCAACTGTTGTAACTATACCGTTATGTATTTCAACGCCGTGTCTGGATATGTAATGTTTTAAGATGTCCAGGATAGCAACGTAGTATTCTTTTCTATGGACTTCTGATGCAAATGGGACTACAATTATTGGTTGCAAAACTTGCACCGAGTATGTTTATGGGTTTAAGAGGATATATAGGTTTACCTTATACAAGGTGCTCAAGTATTGTGAAGTAATTCAATTAAGTATTGTTAAGCATCTACAGCTTTAACACCTTTTTTGCTAACATACATATATAGTGAGAATAATGTTTACACCGAGTAAACTTTACTTTGGTACGGCTGGAATACCTAATTCAACCTCTAAAAAATCAACGATAAACGGAATCAAACGTATTATTGAGCTTGGCTTAGACTCGATGGAAATAGAATTCGTAAGAGGTATACGAATGTCTGAGAAATCTGCTGAAGAAGTACGTAATACTGCTCAGCAGTTAGGAGTTCTCCTAACAGTTCATGCACCATACTACATAAATCTGAACTCCTCAGAGAGTTCGAAGATCGAAGCAAGTATCCAGAGAATAGTTGAAAGCGCAAAACTTGGCTACATTGCAGGGGCATGGAGTGTAGTCTTTCATAGCGGTTATTACGGTGAATCAGCGAGCGAAGAAGCGTATAGAAATGTCAAGGGAGCTCTTAAGGTGGTTATTAATACGTTGAAGGATATAGGTGTAGAAATATGGATTCGCCCGGAGGTTATGGGAGGGATAAGCGAGATCGGGTCACTTGAGGAAATTATAAGGTTATCTGAGGATCTAGATGACTACATTATGCCTTGTATTGATTTTGCGCATCTACATGCTAGGTCAAATGGTAAATACAATACCTACGAAGAGTTTACTCAAATATTAGAACTACTGGAGAAAAGATTAGGCAGAATAGCTCTAGACACTATGCATATACATGTAAGTGGTATTGAATATGGAGAAAAAGGTGAAATTAAACATTTAAACCTCATAGAATCGGACCTCAACTATAAAGATCTAATAAAAGCATTGAAAGAATTCAGCATTAAAGGTGTAATAATAAGCGAATCACCAAACTTAGAAGAAGATGCAATACTTATAAAAAACATTTACATGAATTTATGAGAAACTAACACAAAAGACTTATAACCAAAACGAAACCATTAACACTGCAGACCAGGACCGCCAAATCAGGGCCCGTAGCTCAGCTAGGAGAGAGCGCCGGCCTCCTAAGCCGGTGGTCAGGGGTTCAAATCCCCTCGGGCCCGCCACACAATTTAATCTCTTTATCTATCCTCTGAATACATATTTTATGCGATAGGCATCAGACATGTGAAGACAAAAAGCATCTAAAGCTGTTGACAAGCTTTACACATCCTTTGAATACAAAGAAACCACGGACATCGACAACTACTACAGAGTTTAAATGTAGTGATTTGTACATCTCTAAATAGGGAAGAAGGATTTGGGTCTTCTTTAGCCAGATCTTTTGGCCCTTCTTCGGTCAAGAGAAATTAAAGATATGTGTGGAGACTTTTTAACGATCATGTAAGTAGGAGGGTAACTATTTGTATCCTAAGGATTATTAAAGCAAAGGTTGCGACGAAGAACCTTTACGTAGTTTTATCGGGGATTTAATTTTCTTTAGTATCTCTTGTTTTAAGTTTCTCAATAAGCTTTGTTGGAGCGGGTTTTCTACCATCTCTTTTAGGACTCCCGCGTTATTTAGCTTAAATAAAAATGGACCATAAACCTCTATTTTTCTCTTTGTTTTAACTTTAATCCTTATAGTGTTAGGATGATTACCGTGTTAATAAAAGATATAATCAATGCTTCAAGCAATTCCATAAATGCTCTTCTCAATAATATGAGTATGTCACCTAAAATATTTCGCTTTACAAGAGGGGAACCTAACATACTTTTAAACATTAAGGGTACCAACTTACTCGCCCATGAACCGCCATACATACATGCTGGGGCACCCCAAAGGCCAGCATCCAGTATAGTGCTCTATTACAAACAGTTTTACATACTATGAAACAAAGTCATGTTCCTAAGCTTCATGGAATTAACATCATTGGATAAAACTATGTAACATGTAGCCTATCGTGCAACTCTGGATGCTAGAAGTTACCAAATAGTTATCTCAATATCCATGCATACAGAACATGTTAGTCGATCATCCATTATGATGGCTGTACTTTCAAGTACTATTTTATCGTATTGCTGCAATTGTATTAATACTGATTTCTTTAATTATATCTGTAATCGCCTTAGCTCCATGTTTTATATTACCGTATTTAGTTTAGTAAACGATAATATTTTCATAAGTTCCCTTTTAGTTTTTACTTATAATTCGAATAGATACTGAGAGCCTTTCCATAAACTTCTTAGGTTTTAATTGCTCGATTAGGGACTTGATGTCATCTAGGTTTAAAAGATGTGAAAGGAATGGTAATCTAAACTAGAAAAGAAAGAATAATATTAGGTGGATGTGCTTATCTGATGTAATGATATCAACAGTTGATGAAGTAGTCATTATAGATGTTGAAAATTTAGTCAAGAAGTTCGAAGATGTGGTAGCGTTAAAGCGAATATCGTTCAAGGTGTTTAAAGGTGAGGTTTTTGGTTTTCTAGGACCTAATGGGGCGGGTAAGACCACAACTGTAAACATTCTTACTGGTCTTCTTAAACCGACTAGCGGGAAAGTTTTAGTTCTTGGACATGAGGCTACCAAAGATATTTCGAGAATTGAGTGGTTTATCGGTGTTTGTCCTCAAGAAACAGCTGTTTTTAATCATTTAACTGGTTGGGAAAACATAGAGTTTTTTTGCCAATCTCTATCTTTTGGATAAGAATATCATCAAGGAGAGGAGTAGGATGTTAATTGAAAAAATGGGCCTTAGTACTGATATTAAGAGGAAAGTAGGCAAATACAGGGGTGGGATGAAGAGAAGGCTTAGCTTAATACTATCGCTGATACATGATCCTGAAGTACTGTTTTTAGATGAGCCAACCGTGGGTATGGATCCTCAATCGCGCAGAGCTGTTTGGGACTTGATTAACGAGCTGAAGAAATTAGGTAAAACTGTTTTCTTGACAACTCACTATATGGAGGAAGCTGAGGAATTATGCGATCGCTTGGCGATAATAGATCATGGGAAGATAATAGCTCTTGGTACACCTAAAGAGCTTATCAGTAAATACAACGTCAAGAATCTCGAGGATGTATTTATCGCTTTGACCGGTAGGAAAATTAGAGAGGGGATGTAGATAAAGTTTCGAAGAGTTAAAGCAGTTGCTTTAAAAGAAATCAAGAGAATTATTAGGGAGCCTGCGGCACTTTTCATGATTATCCTGTTTCCGTTAGTATTTGTGATTTTCTATGGCATAGCCTTTGGGGAGGTGGGAGAATCATCAAACCCTATATATACTGTTGGCGTTCTAGTTACAGGTGACATGGGAGAGTACACTCTGAAGTTCTTAGAATCTTTATCGAGTTCTAGTATCTTAAACATCCAAATATACCAAGACAATAGCACTGCTCAAGAAGATCTTTCTCAAGGTAAGATCCAGGCAATCATAGTAATTTCGGGAAACTTTGACCAAAGTTTAACATCCTACCATCTATATCCGGATAACCCCTCTAAATGGGTTAATGTTACTCTTCTACTATATATAGACAAAGGCTCTCTAATCGCTACCCAGATCATACCTCCTATAGTTGAGCGCATCGCTGCATCAATGATAAACATGAATTCGGAACCTTTAACACCCGTACATATTAAGTTTGCGTCCTTTATTGAAGTAAAGAAGTTAAGTAGCTTTGAGCTTTCAGCCCCGGGTATGTTTACATTTGCCTCTATTTACATTATAATGATCGTTTCACAATCTTTTACGCAGGAAAGGGAGAGTGGTTTACTGAAAAGAGTTCTGATAACTCCTATAACTTCAGCGGAGCTTATTGTAGGTAACGTTATTGCCTATATGGCTGTGGCGTTCATGCAATCAGCAGTATTATTTGTAGCAATATACGTTATAGGTTTTAGGCCAAGCATAAACATAGCTCACTATGTTGTGGCCTTCGTATTCATTTTAATCTTCTCTATATCAAACATAGGTCTAGGGCTAATAACTTCAGCAATCTCACGAACTACCAGTATCGCTACTGGTATATCGTTTATCTTTATAATGCCACAGTTATTCTTAGGAACGTTTATTGCATATTCGTTATCCCCTACAGCGAGACTAGCAAGTAAATTTATTCCAAGTTACTATGTTACAGACGCATTGAAAACGATATTTCTAAGAGGTGCGTCACCAATATCCAGGGCAATACTTTACAACTTGTTAGTAGCGACCATTTTCAGTATGGCGATATTGTTCATAGGAATTTATCTTTATGAAAGACAGCGGAGAATCTAGAACATGCGAAAACAATAGTTAGTTCAAGAGTAATTAAGACGTTTAACATACTAAAGGACCTTTGTCTAATTATTTTTAACTTCTTTCGTATCATATAACTTAAGAACTTAGATTCCATTATGCAACGTTGAAACTTGATACAATTAACTACGTATTGTATTCATATTATAGCTCTAATATTGATTTTTCGAAGAATTGTCTGCTACGAATATGTCTTAGATTGTTATTTCAAAACTAACGCAGAGTTCTTTAGATCGTAAATTTAGTATAGAGATCGAAAATGATATTAGTTTTGAGTTGCTGATTATCATTGTATTAAATCATATAATTTAGAATGATATTGAACTAGTAAAGTAATGTTTAACAGGTATCCGTACATAACTTAATTAAGGTTTCTGATTCGATAATATTTATCTTGATATCGTCTAGGACATCGTCTAGTATTTTCTTGACTACCTCCTGTCCCCCTCTAGCGATTACATATCTATGCATAGATTTAACTATAACAAGAATTTCTTCACCATCTAAGCATTTCATAATGGTATACTTATCTCCGTCAGCTTCACCTTTGAAAAGGAGATTGAAGGAAATATCGATTTTTGTGATTTCACCATTGCATGAATTTAAAAGCATATCTTTTACGGCGTCGGCAATTTTAGTACTAATACCGTGGTTGTTTATCCACATGGGCGGAAGTACAAACTCTACAATATTGTTAAATTTAAGTTGCTGATTAATGTAGCTAATTATAGATGAAACATCAGAAGTATTTGTTGAATCAAGAGTATCCAAGTCTCTAAGCAGCGCAACACACCCTACAAAAAACTTACACCGTTAAATATACAAAACCATGAGAGTAAACCGAAAGTTTTACTCTATCCAAGATTATTAAAAGTTGTAATTACATGTAATTAAAATTATTTGAATTATTACCTACGCTGATTACACTAAGTCAACAATTCAAAATAGCTTAACCATCACATACAACACCTTTACTTTTCTGCTCTTCAGTACAGGCCGACGTCATCATTAATCAGTAGAGAATGAACTCATCACTTATTTTTACATTTCTTAGCATACTGTGTATAACGGGGTATTCATATGTTAAACTTTATGTTGAAGAGGTTAAAAGATTATGTAAACATGTTATGAGTATTCTGAGTACATCAATTAACAATAAAACTATGGATTTATGTATAGCATACTTACATAATGAATACAATTATATAATGGATAAGTCTGTTAAGCCGCTATTAACTAATAAACATAGATGTGGTCTCTTTTTGTTTAATTATTCTGTTTGTTTGCTGTAGAGAGGTACTACTATGCCTCCTGCTGCCTCTATCTTATTTTTTGCTGACTTTGTTGTTTTATATACAATAACTTTTACAGGATGTTTTATTTCTCCATCACCTACTACCTTAGTTATACCTACTTCAGATAAGTTTACAACAATTTTACCTCCTTCATATACGGCTTGGCTACTTTGGATAAGCTTTTCAACAAATTCATTAAGTTGTCTTAAGTCCATGATTTTCATTTCTTCCCAATGTTTTGAACCTCTTGGTGTAAATCCTTTTTTGCCAAACCAATCCCTGAAATACTTTATTACCCATGACCATTTGTGCTTATGCATTCCAGATGCCCCTCTACCGCCCCTTGAACCTGATTTCCTATGCTGACCTATGCTACCCCAACCACGGTTTCTATAACCATGCATTTTCCTACTCTTCTTCTCTTTTCTAACAACCATTTTACATCATCCTTTCAAGTAGCTTATTTATAACCGAGCCCCTATAACCTAATTCACCGTTATCTTTATAGGGTTTCCTACTGCTACCTTTGAATCCTTTTCTAGGCGGATGTAACCTAAATACAGGCTTTATACCATATTCTTCGAGTTTATGGAATAGGACCTTTTCTTCAAGTATGGCCCTAGCTAAATCCTCAATTGTATATATGTTCAATATGCCAAGCTTCTCCTTTACATAGTCATCTGTCAGAGGTTTATGACCAGTAACTTCACCTCTTTTCCTCAATAGTTCTACTAACGTTGTATAGTCTATTTCACCCCATGTAACCCAGTCTTTAACTGTATCCAGCATACCTTTTAGAGGAGGTTTTGCTGGATATAGTACGCAATGATATTTCCGAACAAGCCTAAGTAACCTTAAAGTATACTCAACATTGTGCGGTGCTCCAACAACTCCTCGGATTCTTATAATTGCGTAAATCTCTGTCATGTTAGCCCCACGCCTTCTTACCCCAATCTATTGGAGTTACAAACTTATTGGTATTTCTAAGAGCATCAAAAATAGCTTTAGCAAAGTTGATGGTCGTTCTCGTTTCTCCTTTAGTCCATGTCCATATATCTCTAATTCCCGCCAATGATAGAACTTTCTGCGCTATGGCACCTGCTACTAATCCCGTCCCTAGAGGTGCTGGTATAAGTTCTACCTTGATGCTACCAGATATACCGCTAACCCTATAGGGTACAGAATGTGGTTGATTACAGCTGCAGGACCAGCTCCCACAGCCTCTTCTTACAGGCATTATATTAAGTTTAGCGTCTAGCACACCTTTCTCTATTGCTGCTCTAAGTTGTCTAGCTTTACCTATACCAAGACCTACGTAGCCGTCTTCATTACCTACGATAACAACAACTCTGAACCTTGAAATTCTCCCTGCATCCGTCATTTTTTGGACTAAGCTGACATCGAGAACTTCCTGTTTAATACCGGGTAACAGTACATCAACGATTTCAGGCTCTAATATAGGCATGTTCATAGCAAATATCTGATCCATAGAAGTTATCTTACCCTCTTTAACCATCCACCCAATTTTAGTTCTCGGGGTCCAACTCTCTATACTCATGGTATTACACCTAATGATGTACTGTAGTTAAACTCTCTATGAGTTGTATTGCTTCGCTAGATTGTGGTATAGAGTTATAAATATTGATGATTTTCTGGTAAACTTCTTCAAAATGCTGTGGTAGATTTCTAGGATCTAATCCGGTTTTAATTATCAAACTAAATTGTTTTGTATACTTCTCTATATTAGATTCGCTGAGCATTTTAGCGTATTCTGCTATTACTAAGCCTCGGATCCTATCCTCAGAAGGAAACATTTCTTCAGAGCACGGAATTTCTACACCAGCATCTTTTATACCTTTTATTATAGCAAATATTTTAGCTCCTTTTGTCTGTCTATGCAAACCTATGTCTGGTACAGCATACAATATACCTATATTCTTGGCTCTTAATCCCGCAAGTAAACCCGTTAAGTAAGCAGCAGGAGTATTTTTTGTTCCACCCCTCCATCCAAATAACTTTACTAATTCACGACTGTGAGCAGCAACTATGGTAAAGTCGCCTACTGCTGTAGCATAAACAAATTGCACCATGATGTATTTATTTGTTTTCCTAACAACAGCTCTAATCTTATTGGTTTTAAGCATTTCATATCGCTTATAGTAATTGGTTTTACCTTCTCTTCTTCTCCTTTTGGGAATTCTATACTTTGCATTTTTGGCCATACACTTTCACCTACCTATTTAAAATCTTGTGGAAGAAGATTATGATCTTTCATGTACCTCTTCAATGCTGCAAGACTATCAAAGGTACCTCCCTTAGCCATTCTGTAGAGCTTTCTATAAGTTTTACGATCAATCATTTCACTATCTCTTAACCACCTTAAGAATACTCTAATCTTCCTTATCCTGTATACCCACTCATGATGATGATCTATTCTAGCATTAATGGCACCTTTTCTACGCCCAAAACCTCTGTGTCTACCTTCTTTTCTAGCTTCGTGAAATTCTCTCCATCTACCTCTGCTATTCCTTTTGGGAGGCTCAACCCTAATTACTCCTTCCTTTATTAATCTTTTTATATCTTCTCTTGTAACAGCGTTAGCTATTCTATCAAGTTGCTCAGAATCAAAAACAATTTTATTTTCCCCAACGCCTAGGATTTCAGCTACCAAACGCTTCTGGTACCGTAAATCCATCAGCTAACACCTACTCATTAGCTACTTTAAACCCTCTAGCTTTAGCTACAGAAATCAACTCTAGTCTCTTTTTTAAGCCTACAGTAGATGATATGTATACAACGTATTCCTTAGGATTAAGTTTTTCAAGATCACTTAAATTAGCGACTACAGCTATCTTAAAGCTTGAAGGGTGAAGATATCTATATTTTTCTGGAGCCCTATAACCAGACCTAACAATAGGAGGTGCACCCTTTAAACATAACCTCATTGGATTATCCTTACCCTTGGGCTTTTTCCACTTTAATTTATTTTGGAATTTCCCGAATTTCCACCATAGATGTCTTAGGAATTCCGGTTTACTTATTTTCATCTCCATAATTTTAGCCATTTCTTTACGTCTTGATCTCAATATTTTTAGCGTAGCTTTACGTTTTTCGAGGATTTCAGTTAAACTCGTATCAATATTCTCGGTACTCATTCTGCTTCACCTGATTCATAAATATATATACCATCTACGAATACCCTTCTATCCTTATCTGTAATACGCGTAGCAAGCTCTATATTAGCAGCTGTTTGAGCTACTTTTTCTATATCTATGCCTTCAATTATAATATCTTTGCCTTCAACCTTAGCTTTTACGCCTTCTAGTATCTTCGCCTTTCTAGGAGATCTTTCACCTAAGAAGTTTTCTATCATAACGTTATTGCCTACAACTTTAACTGTGACTGGGAAGTGCGTCGTCACTATCTTTAACTTATATCTCCAGCCTTTTGTAACGCCTATAATCATGTTTTTAATATGGGCAATAATTGAATAGAATGATGCTTTCTGCCTTCGATTAGCAAACAATGTTTCAACTACGATCTTATTCTCTTCAACCTTAATAATAATGTTGCGTGCATAGCTGAAATCACGTTCTATTATACCCTTGGGGCCTGATACCCTTATTCTCTTATCCTCAACTTCAACCTTAACATCCTCTGGTATATTTACTTCTTCGTGAAGATGAACTGCTCTAGCCAAGATCATCACCTTTCGAAGCCTTAGTACACATATGTAAGTAGAATTCCTCCTGTGTGTGTTTCAATAGCCTCTTTATGAGACATAACTCCTTTTGATGTGGTTAATATCAGTATACCTATGTCTCTTGAAGGTAGGTATCTCTGCATCCATTGTGGCATTCTCACTAAGTCTTCCCATTTAACAGACCATCTAGGCTTGATTACGCCACAAGTGTTAATTCTACCTAGGAGTTGTACTACTATTTTACCCCATCTACCGTCATCAACATACTCGAACTCACCTATATATCCATGTTTCTGCATTACCCTTAAAACTCGTATTACAAGCTTTGATGCAGGCCAGATAACTGCTTCGTTTTTTCTCCTCGTTTCAGCGTTCATTATAGTTGCCATAGCGTTTGCAAGAGTATCTAGCATAACCAAGGTTAACCACCTTTACTCGTACTTTCTAAATCCCATAGTAAAAGCTACTTCTCTGAAGCATTGACGGCATAGATAAATGCCGTACTTCTGTATCACAGCATCGCTATTTCCGCAACGTTTACATGCTTGCGCTCCTCTACCATGTTTTCTCTCGGCTTTGGGTCTATATTTGGCCATGTCATCACCTGGGCACTACTTTTACGCCGAATAAAAGTTCCATAAGCAATATGCCTTCTTCCTTAGTTGTTCTATGTCTTCGGGGTATTGTGCCTCTCTTAAGTTTTCTACGCATTACTCTATATCCTTTACGCTCAATAGCTACAGCAACATCCATTCCAAAGATACCTATCTCTGGATCATATTTAACACCGGGGATTAGCAGATGTTCTTTTATTCCAAAGGCGATATTGCCATAAGGATCAAAGCTACTTTCTTTTAGTATATTGTTTACAGCAATTAATGTCTTTCTAAGGAATTCGTAGGCCCCAGCCCCTCTTAATGTTACTATAGTTGCTATTGGCTGTCTTTTAGTAATTCCAAACTCTTTAATAGTCTTTTTTGCTCTCCTAACACTAGGTTTTTGACCAGTTAATTGCTCAAGTAATGCTATTGCTTTATCTAATCTTTCTTGAGTACCTCCTACACTTATATTTACTACAACCTTTGATATAAATGGGACCAACATTGCATTCTGTCTCCATTTATTAAGGATACTCATAGTAACATCATCCGTTAATATGGAGCTCTTAAATGAGGTAGGTAGAATCTTAGGATATATGTTGGTCTTGGTAACGACAACCTCTGTAGACATAAGTCTATGTCCCCTCAGATACCTTTATAATAGGTTTATCATCTCCGATAACCATTACGTATTCTAAGATTGTTTGGAATCTATGACCAGAAGCTTCCTCTAATGTAACTAGGAATTTTCTGCGGCTCATGCCAGGTTTTTCTTGTATCTCTATAATTCTTCCTATTCTACCGGCATTCCTACCATCCATGACTATAGCTAGCTTATTTACCTCTAAAGGTATGTGTTGAACAATTTTCTGAGACGGAATTTCAATCAATAAACCATCTAGTGTTTTATACTTCTGTGATTCTTCTCTGCTTATTAATATATTTCGACCATCGTGTAGATTCAGCTGAAGCCTATTACCTTTTATTAACGATTTATTTTCTATACGTACTAGTTTTAGATTCACCTCTTCTTTTGGTACACCTACATACCATAGATATTTAATTGTGTGCGGTATAATCCTTACATGTACGTCGATCCTAGGAATAGACACCACATCCATTAATCCAACAGGTAACTTAAAGTTACGTCTAACTTTACTGTCGACAAGTACTTCTCCATCAAATATTATTCTCTTAGCTTCACGTGCGTTTTCAGCGAGTTTTAGCATATCTCTAACAAGTATAAGTAAAGGTATGCATCTCCCTAGGGGGTGAGGTCCAGGCGAAGGCTTTGTAACCCATCGGTATTCTTTTTTAAGAATCGGCCAGAAAGCTGGAGCTGCTAAACGTTTAAGATGTTTAGATCCACCCTTCTTGGTCAAAACCATCACCTAATTAGGAGATAGACTTAGCTTTACCAATTTCAATAAGTTTACGTCTTGCCTCAGCTCTTCGCTCAATAATCCTTCTACGAATTTCATCCACTTCACCTAATTTTACTATAATAACCTTTGATGAATGTACCGGATAGTAAACATCAGTACCATCAGCTTTCTTAATTGTAACACCTTCAACATGTATTCTAGCTCTTTTCATATCAACTCTGACAACTTTGCCTTCATGACCCTTCCAATCACCACGTAATATTCTTACAACATCACCTTTACGAACAGTTAGCCTCTTAATTCCTAGGTCCCTCCTTAAATCTGTTGAAAGAGGAGCATTAAGTAGGTGCCAACGTCTATGTAGAGGCAAGTTAAATAATTTTTTTCTTTGTTTTCTAGGTTGCTTGCTTACGAACTTAACACCCATAGTTTTAAACCACCATTGTGGCTAGGTTAGCTATTTGGGGCCATCGTTCTATGGCTTCTTTTGCCATAGGACCTCTAACTTCTTTACCTTTCGGCTGACCTTCAGGTGTTACTAAGACGCAGGCATTATCTTCAAATGCAATCCAAATACCATCAGGTCTTCTGAATGGTTTTTTCTGTCTAATTATTATGGCTCTGAATATTTGACCCACCATATCTGGTTTACCTTTCTTAACTGTGACTACGACCATGTCTCCCACAGTTGCAAAGGGCAACCTCCTTAGCCTTGTTTTAGCGCCTATTCCACCTACAACCATAACCTCCTTAGCTCCGCTATTATCGGCTACAACTAATCTTGTTCTAGTGGTTACTCCTGCTACTCTACGCCTTCGGGGGGTTGCAGCCCCTATCTTTGCTCTCTTAGCACCCATCCTCCTTTCACCTAAGTTTCACTTTGTACAAGTTGTTCTTGCTGAGAAGAAGAAATTTTATGAGCAAATTTAAGGATGCCTAAAACAACAAAAGATACTTTTTTTGATAGAGGTCGCGTTTCACCTATAAGAACCGTATCGCCTTCTTTTATTGTTATACAGGGAGGACAATGTGCATGTATTTTACTTCTCCTTCTTTCATATCGTTTGTACTTTCTAACCCATACATGATACTCATGTTCAATTGTTATGGTGTTTCTCATTCTAGCTTTTGTAACCTTGCCTACCAGTAGTTTTCCCCGCACCTTTACGTAGCCATGCCATGGGCACTTCTCATCATAGCAAGTTTTTTCTGGAGGACTAAGAGCTGAGTATACAACACCTATATTTCTGGCCCTAGGTTGGCTGCTCACTTTAATACACCTTATTTGTTTACCACTGGTTATCTACGTAGCATCTTTTTAAGCCTATCCTCTGGTCTACCAAGTAGAAGAGTCCCATCTATTATTATTCTTTCCTTGGATTGTAACTCAAATTCGTATATTCCATAGCATTTAGGTACTCTTATCTTTTTGTTTTTGTCTTCGTCTAATATGATTAAGGTATTCGATGTTTCATCAACAACGACACCACTTTTGCCGACTAGTGTCGGATCAGAATGGGATGCTATTTTGATCTTTAAACCTATTAATTCGTGGTATGCTATAAGCTTCTTAGTTGAAGGCATAGCTATGGCCCATGGTTAATGTTTTTAGTTTCGGTTTTTTTCCTTTCCTCGTTTATTACCGTTAAAATTCTTGCGATATTTTTCCGAACAATTCGTATCTTTGCTACATTAGTTAGCGTACCTGCCCTAGCTTGAGAATAAAGTCTTACTATCTCTCTCCTCAATTCATTGAGCAGTTTTAATCTCTCCTCAGCACTCATGGAGCGAATTTCATCTGCCCTCAAGGGCTTATCGCTCACGATGCCTCACCTTTAATTTCTGCTGTTGTTGAGTCTTGTTTGGTCAATTCTCCAAGGAGTGATTTATCAACCTTTTCTGGTGGCAGAATCTCGACGTAATCGGCTGTCGGACCTGGCTTTGTTATTAATACCTCTATACCAAAGATACCTGGTTTTAGTAAAATATGTGCTATAGCTCTGTCAACTAGGTGTAAACTTTGTTCACCAGACTTGTACACCTTACCTGTACGAACTTTCTCATACCTAGCTCTTTCTGCAACAAGTTTACCACTTATTATTATCTCACACCCTAATGCTCCTGCACCCATAACTCGACGCAAAGCAACGAATGCAGCTCTTCTAAAGTGTATACCTCTTTCTAATGCTAACGCTATATTGAAAGCCACTATACGAGAAGTAAGATCGGGGTTATCAACCTCAACAACAGTTATCTGTGGATTTTCAATACCAAATATTTGTTCAAGAACTGCTTGTATTATCCGTAGATTTTGACCTCGTCTACCTATGATCATCCCAGGTCTTGCAGCATAGATAATTACACGTGTACCTAAAGGAGTTCTAACTAGATCAACACCTGCGTAACCAGCACGCCAAAACTTATAAGCTAAGTACTCATCTACAGCTACCTTCTTTAAACCAAGTTCAATAAAATATCTTTTAATGTTAACCATATCCCTACACCTCAGCTACTACTACCTCTACAGACGTATGTGTTCTAAACCATGGAGTTGCTCTACCGAAAGCTCTAGGCGTCCATCGCTTTAGGTAGGAACCTCTATGTGTAGCAATATGAACTATCTTGAGTTTAGATACATCCAATCCTTTAACAGTAGCATTATTTTCAACGTTTTCAAGAAGCTTAAGCAAGTATGTACACACCTTCACAGGGTACCTTCCGATAGGTGTTTTCCATTTATTCCAGCGATCAGCTACAGCTCTTTTATGTCCAATACTTAGTTTATATCTTACATATGGTATAGGCTCTTTAAATTCGATGACTCTTCTAAGTAAATCCTTAGCTTCATTTAGCTTCATCCCTCTAAGTACTTTACATACTTCATAAGCTTCTTTAAACGAAATTGGGACATCTCTAATAACAGCTCTAGCCATTTTATTTTCATCTATATTCAATATCTTCGGATAGCGCCATATAGGCATACCTACGATATCACCATATATCTACTTTGCTGTAACTATGCTTAACGTTTTCAAGATCTAGACTAAGACTCACCCTAATAAGCCTTTTAAATCTCTATCAACGCTAGGTATAGCAAGAGAACATTGTATTATATCCTTTATAAAGCATTAAAACTATGTAAGTTGATGTGAGCATTAACGTTATAAACTATAATCAACTTAAAAACAACAATATAGTAAATGTAGGATATGTAATAAGAAGGTGGGTGAAAGAGTGCTTACAATTGCAATAGCCTCAATTCCGACATCAATCATAGTCATGTCGTTTCTCTATGGGATCGCTACTCTTTATAGTTTAATTAAGGACTTAAGAAAAAGAGTTTGGTTAGATCCCTCGACAAATTTTATGAAATCTGAAGATGATGTATTACCCCGTGTAGCTATTATAGTACCTCTATATAAAGAAGATCGTCAGCACATCATGGAGACATATAAGTCTATAGCGGCCCAGTTATATCCATTAGATAGAATGATGGTATTTACTGTATTAGAGAACGAAGATGTTTATACGAAAAAATATGTGGAAGAACTAAAACATATACTAGTAGAAGCTAATGTATTATTTTCCATTCATGTAAATAATGGTTTAAGAACCAGTAAAGCTGCTGCAATAAATAGCATATTGCCAAAAATAATCGATAAATACGATGTCATCCTAATACTTGATGCTGGGGATAAAATACTTGATAGAAACTACATAATTAAATGTGTTAAACTAATTAAAAGTGGCTATAATATAATAGGAGCAAAGGTCTATAGAATAGGATATAATATTATCGCTAAATTCTCATATATAGATACAGTTCTGTGGTATAACGTAAGCTTCCCTGCAATTCATAGTTTAACTAAGGTACCTTTCTTAAGTGGCGAAGGAATGGTTGTTACCACAGATTTCTTAAAAAGAATTGGGTTCTTCCCTGAAGTTCTAGCAGAAGACTCCTACATAGCGATGCTAGGCTTAATCTATGGAGAGAAAATTGGTTTAATTGATAGCATTATCCTTGAGGGAGCACCCTCATCCTTGGCAGACCTAGTTAAACAAAGGTTAAGGTGGTACAGAGGAGGGTTAGAATGTTTAAAAGACTTTCTAGTCAAATACCGGAAAAATGTTCCGTTGAATGCTATTGTAAAAATTTGTATTGCATACCTCCAGACAGTTGCTCTTACAGCTCCCTTTATATCTCTTATAGTGATAGTATTCTCGTTCTTTATAAATATTCCATCATTTTTGTTGACATTAGCTAAGTTAGAGATAATATCTATAATGTTATCTCCATGCGCACTCTACATTGTTAATGAGGTCAAAGATCTAACTTTATTTTTAGCTCCGCTCAATTGGTTTCTACAAAGTTTTATAGCATTAGTCGCTATAATCCCCATGAAAATTCCTTGGCTTAGAACCACAAATCGATCCAGTATAAATATACCTAGTTATAGCGAAGTATCAATGTCTATAATCGATACATAATAGATATGACTTTCAAATATTTCAGCAATAATCTTTAAATACCGAAGCCGTAGATAGTAAGTAGAATTGGTGAATCCTATGGCAAAGGTATCTGTAAATAAGGAACTATGTATAGCATGCGGTGTATGCTGGGCTTTAGTACCTGATGTATTTGAATTAGATCCAAACACAGGTAAAACAAGGATCAAAGCACCATATGTAACAGATGATAAAGATAATATTAGCGAGGGCAATATTCCAGAAGAATTGCAGGAATCAGTAAAGAATGCTGCAGGCTCTTGCCCCACTGGTGCTATTACCGTAGGCTAAAACATACGCTAGCATTTAACAATTTTTAGCTTTTTATAGTATGAATAGAGGTCATATATTATCTCTCTTCTTTTCAACGCCTCTATTTTATATGCAATTCTTTCCTGTTCGCTCCAATAACCATAAGCAATGCCTCCGCCTATTAATTTAGTTAGGTATTTCTTAACGTTATTGTTCAAAGGTTTAAACCCGATAGAAAAAAGAGGAGTACCGGGTAATGGTATGAACGTATGGAGGTGTATCCTTGCTTTTAGTTTTATAAGTTTATCTATCAATTGTTTAGTTTTCTCGATATCTTCTTCTGTTTCAAACCCAAAACCTAAGATTAAATCAACATCAACTTCAAATCCATTCTTTATTAAAATTTCAGTAGCGTATTCTATGTCTTCAGCAGTATGTTTTCTATTGATTTTCTTCAAGATATTATCTGAACCGCTTTGCCCTCCAATAATTATGCGCTTATTATTAACAAGTCTTCTAACTTCTTTAACTAGATCCTCTTCAACAGAATCCGGTCTAACTTCGCTGGGGAATGTTCCAAAAAACACCCTGCCTCCAAAGTGGTCCGCTAAGAACCTCAGCTTAAATAGTAAACTTAATAACTGATCGGTATTCGGTTTAACTCCATTGGCACTTCCATATCCAAAGGAATTAGGGGCTATGAATCTAAGGTCTTTTAGCCCTTTTTCAAATTTTAACCTAGCATAGTAGACAATATTATCTATGTCTCTATATCTAGGAATACCGTAAACATACGTCACTTGGCAAAAGTGACATGCAGAGCTACAACCTCTCATAATTTCAATGGGGTTAAACCTATTACGCCAATAAGGAAATGGTGGATAAAGATTTAAGTCTATTGGTGCACGTTTTTTAACTATTATACTACCATCTTGATCTATATATGTCGTACCACATACATTAATATCTTTATCGTTGTACAGAGCTTTAAGTAGGTCTATTAACGAAGCTTCTCCTTCACCGTAAACAACTATGTCTAACCCTAACTTAGTTAAAGTTCCGTAAGGGTCGCCGGTTGCGTGGGGTCCTCCTGCTATCAGGAGTGCTTTAGGAATTAGAGCTCTTATCTTAGGTACTAAGCTTAGAACTAATTCAACCTGGGTTGTCATGAATGTTATCCCTACAGCAATTTTTCGACACTTATGGTTTAACGGTAGCAACTCTTGAAGATTAGGATTATCACTAAGTAATGGCATTAAATATACTTGGGCAAAATCTATTTTGTTCTCGATAGCAGCAGTTAATATATTAGCTGTATATCTATTTAACTTTTCATTGTATATTAAAGCAAAACATACATCGTATTTGTACATATTTAATTCTCACTCTTGTTGATTTCTAGATACATAATATCTTTTTATCTAAATTTACTTGGGTAACATTACGTGGAACAGGTAAATTTTTATCCTTACCTTAAGTATACAGTAATTTGTTAAGTTACACGGTACTATGGCTTGGTAATGCTGAAGTTTTAGTTTAAAGATGGCGGTAAAAATGATAATGGATAGATATGGAAGGTTACTGAAGGAGCTTAGAATAATTGTTAATACCGAATGTAATTTGAGTTGCATATATTGTCATAGAGAAGGTATTATGACAGAGCCTAATGTAGCTTGCTTGACGCCTAAGGAGTACGAGCTTATAGCTGAGGTAGCATCCCGATTAGGTATAGAAAAGTTTAAGCTTACTGGTGGCGAACCGCTTTTACATAAAGACATTGTTGGTATAGTTAAGTTGTTGGCTAACGTAAAACCGAAGGATTTGTCGTTAACCACGAACGGAACGTTGCTAAGCACATATGCTTCAACTTTGGTTAATGCAGGGCTCAAGAGAGTTAATATAAGTCTCCCATCGCTTAATAGAAATACTTACATATACATAACTAAGACCGATTCCTTAGAGCAAACAATTAATGGAATAAAGGTAGCGTATGATGCAGGGCTAAAGCCTATTACATTGAATATTGTTGTACTAAAAGGTATTACGGAGAAAGAATATGACAAGTTTGTTGATTTTGCATCAAGAATAGAAGGGAGATTGAGGTTTATAGAACTTGAACCTATAGGTATGGGTAGAAACATATTTGAGCAATTCTTTGAGAGGGTAGATAAAATAACTAAATATATTGAAAAGAATTCAATTAAGAAGTACATAAGAGATGAAAATGCAAGACCTGTGTATATTTTGGATAATGGGGTAGAGGTTGAGGTTATAAAATGGCATAGAAATCCTATGTTCTGCGCTAGCTGTCATAGAGTTAGATTAGTTTATGATGGTACTTTAAGACCTTGCATAGCATCAAGCCAAACTATTAGTATAGTTAGTTGTCTTAGACCTAGTATTGATGTGATATGCTTAGAAGAAGCTTTTATTAAGGTAAACGAACTTAGAAGACCATTTTGGCTGAATATGCGGTAATTAATTCTAATAGCATTTAGTTATCGTAGGTGTAAGAGGCTTGGCTAGGATTTTATATAGTGATGTTGTTACCTTAACCGAAGAAGTTACTCAAATAGCATATAGAGAAGGATCTATGGAGATAAATAGATATGTCAACATTATTTACGGTTATCGTGTGAATATTGATGGTTGTTGGCGCATAGTTTCATCTAATGATCGTAACAGGGATGTTTTAGAAAAACTCAAGGAGAGAATATCAGTAACACCATCAAATGAATGTGGAGAACTTGCGGAAGCAGAGTTATACAAAGGTAAAGTCGATATAGGCAAAGATCACATTGATGTTGATGAAATAGTAAAGATGGTGTATGATCTATGTTCAGAAGCTAAAGGTTACAACATTACAAAGTGCGAACAAATAGTGACTCTAAGAACTATACACAGATCTATTGAGAGAAGTAATGATGATGTTGCACATGAACTTAAGCGAATTGCCGAGGTTGAAATAGGTTTACTAGGTAGATCAAGCTATAGTCTAACAAGTTTTTCTTCAAATTATAAAGCAATGATAATCTGGAATCCTAAAGATGTTATTAAATCTATAGACTTAGCATTCAAAGAAGCAGTAAATAAGATGTCACACATGTATATGCTAAAACCTCTAAGGCCCTATCTTTATGGAAGAACAATAGTTGTACTCGATTATATAGCATCTGCTGCGTTATTCCATGAAATATCGCATCTACTTGACTCAACATATGGCTATGGAGCTAAGATTGTAGGTTATAAACTATGTTCAGAAGAAGTTGAGGTTTACGATGAGCCTCATAACATTGAAAGCCCATCTATAAGGTTTTTTGATGACGAGGGTGTAACAGTTAAGAAAAGATCCTTAATTGAAAACGGAGTTGTTCAGGATCTCCATCATACACGGTCCACAGCAAAAACCTCTGGTTCAGAGCCGGGTTCAGCTTATGGATTATTTCATAGTCCGGTACCATTTCATACAACACTTGTTGTTAAATCAGGGGATTGGAAATATGATGAAATATTAGGGGATACTAAAAAAGGATTCTATATAAATGGAGTAGTTGTAGCATCCTTAGAAGAAGGATTTATTAAATTAGTACCAGAATATGGCTATACTATTCAAGATGGTGAACTCAAAGAGGCTGTAAAAATTAGAGAAGTTAAGATTCCTTTATCTGGGTTAAGGAACATAAATGCGATATCGAAAAATACCAATATAAGAATGTCTTACGAAAAAATGTGGCTGGTCTCTGAAGTAGCCCCTATGATTAGGTTAGAAGCTTATGTTCAATGATTCTTATACCCTATTGCATGTATAGTATTATTCCGAGAGCATTTAACAAGGTAATCTCGATGCTAAGGTGATTAAATTTACATATGTACTTTAAGCTTAGTTTATCGTTATTTATGGGTATTAATACTCTTACATACTTAATATCTTTAATAGAAACACGGTTAAATAGATCCTCAATAATAATGCCTGCAACATCCTGAATGTTTTTCAATTCTTTAACTAAAAATGATGGGGTCAATACATCGAATGTAAGCGACTTTTTTTGGTAAACTATAATGTAACGATAGCGAGTTGATATTGTTTTAAACTCTACGATTAATGATGTAAATAAATACGATTTGTTTGAATTCGCTTTATAAAAATCGCTTAGCAATTCCTTTACTTTGTTAACTGAGGCTCGATTATATATAAGGATGTTACTATTGAGTTGTTTGTAGAAAACGGCTTTATCCAAGCACTTACAGTTAAAATGCCTTGGGGGAAGATATATATAGCAATAATTTTTGCAAGGTTCACAATCGCATTTTAAAATACTGCCTAATCTTAAGCCCAATTCTTGAATATTAACAATTTCCTGAGATCTGTTTAATAATCTACAAATAGTTTCACAATCAATTTTATTGTTAGATATTTTCTTTGAAGTATGTTCCTCTATATACAAAGTTGGTAACCTTATCAAGCGATATAAATACGAGTTGAGCTATTTGAGCTCCTTGTTCTACTTCTACACCATATGGATTAAACACCACCATCAACCCTTCACCTCTTCCTTCGTACCCAGGATCCCAAACAGCCGTAAAAATAGTTGCCCCTATCCTAAGGAGGGTGGATCTTGGGATAGCAAGGGCCATAGCATTTTCAGGAACTTTTACAATCTCCTTATATCGAATTCTATATGCACCCGGAGTTAATGTATAGATTCCGTTATCGTTAGATTTAACCTCGATAACTTCTGATAACTTTTTAGTGCTTTTGTATATGCTCCCTTGGCTTACTAAACTGAATACTTTATCTAAATGAAGTTTCAAGCCGCTACAATCTAGCTGATCTTTGCTTACATTTAGCAGTTGTATTAAGGTTTCAGGTGATAAAACCACCATGTTATCACCGTAATGTTATTACTCTATAGCGGGATCATAAGCAGTTACACAGATTAATGCAATATTACGGGTAAAGGTATCCGCTAACGTATTTGATAAGCTTTAACGATATAGCTTGTCTCAATAATTCAATGCATTCTTCTCTGCTGTATCCATATTTCCGAGAACAGTACTTAACAAAGTTAGAGGCTTTCACGGATCCAAAAGTTACTACAAGTTCTTTAAGTTCATTGCAAATGTTTACAACTTCATTAGGAATACTTATTTCCTCAAGGTTATTACCGAAAACCTTAATCAGGTACTTCTCGTTAGTATCCTTATACACAATAAATAGCCCTTCTTTAATTTTCTGCACTCTATAAATAGGATAATCAAATTTTTCTTTAGGTAACGAAAATCTTGGGGTAAAGATATAAAAATTATGAACCTTATTTATCACTGCATTAAATAAGTCAATGTCTGCGGTATTCAGCATAGCTATGATTATAGGTTTAGTTTGTAATAGATCTATATCGTCTAATCTTTTAACTACGTGAACATATTTGGCTACGTTATGATCTAAAAAATCAAGCATTGTGGAGGGTAAATCAGTCTTGTACACTATATACACTCTATTTTTAGATCTAGCAACATCTTGTGCTATATGCAAACCTATGATGATGTTGAAATTAATATAAGAGGACATAAATATAGCTTTCCCTAATTCTACGATACGTTTTAACCACATTGTTAATCCATATAAGATTTACTTTTTCTGGATAATATTAATTGGTATCTCGCTTGTGGCCCCGGAATTAGAATTATAGAAGTTATATCAATTGATGAAATGAAAACCAAGTAATAACTTTATTTAAACAATCTTATATATTTATCATTTTGTTAGTCGCGTCTTGGGGGTCATTTTTACTATTTTGCTTTAAACATCTATTTAGTGTTAGATCTTGGAAAGTATTTACTCTAATTCTATTAATTGTAAACTTCTTATATTTTTATTTAATTAGATTAGAAGTTCGAGGCCATCATCGAGAAATATTCAATATAAATATGAATCTATAAGCATAAATGATAAAGTTAATAAATTACTGTCATGAATTGTATGCTATAATATTACCGATTTACCGATAATAATTGGCCTCTTAGATGACTTAGTATATGGATGATAAATTTAGATTAACTGTATAAAATAAATTGATAAAAATATACCTATAATGGATCTCTATAATGTAAGGTGATGTAGTATTTATAATTGTTTTAGGATATGTTTATAACACTGGGCTACAACTTATAATGGGTATATTTGATGCGTAGTTATAGACGTAAAGTTCAGAGAATAGGCAAAAGCACGTTTATTGTAACTCTCCCCAGTTCTTGGGCAAAAGAAGTTGGATTAGAGAATAAAGGTGAGGTTTTACTTGAGGTACTACCTGATATGTCTTTGAGAATATATAAAGCTCTTAGCAGTAGTGGGAAAGAGCTTGTAGCCGAGTTGAAGGTGGATAACAATTATAATGAACATGATATTGCACGAGAAATAATAGCTTACTATATTTCTGGTATTTCAATTATAAGAATATTTTACGAAGGAATACACAGATCTCTGGTAGATAAAGGTATAAATATTGCAAGAGAAAGACTGATAGGTCTTGAAATAATAGACGAAGACTTAAATGTAATCACTCTTCAAATAGTTGTGGATCCAAATCTCCGTGATATAGAGAGTGTAGTTAAAAGGCTAAAGCGTATTGCTATGTCTATGCATAGGGATATAATACGGTATTTTCAAGGTGATGTAGATCAATCCATACTTGACTCGGTAATTGCTAGGGACAATCTTGCTGATAAGCTATATTTGTTAGCACTACGTCAACTTGCTCAAATACTTCACGATCCCTACGAAATGGGCAAGAAGGGTTTTGATCATATTGAAGCGATGCATATGGTTATGTTTATAAAAAGCTTAGAGAGGATAGCCGATCATGCTGTAAATATGGCTAAAACTGCTAAGGGTATTAAAACTATTCCCAAAGAATTAATAGACTTGTATAAAGAGACTATAGATGTATTTGAATCAATGTCTGATGCTCTTATTGATATGAATAAACAGAAGGCTATGGAATTAGTTAGACAAGTTGAAAAACTTAAAATTATTGATGAAGAAGTTAGGAAGAAATTCAGTATAGATATTGAGTTAGGACATCATTTAACTAGGTTTTTAGATATCATATCAAGAATCTTAGCTAGAGCTATCGATACAGAAGAAATAATCATAGATATTAACGCTACGAGGACATTGAGAGGGTTCTTAATTGAAGCTAAGCAAGGTTAAACGAATTACATGCTGTTAACATCATTTAATTCTTTAATTTTATTAACAAACTTTGTTATCATTTCGTAGCTTGGATTAGACCTAACCTTCACTATTAATGGCTTTAGTTCTGGATAAAGCAATAGAGCTATCTTAATTGTCCTTAAAAGAAGCTTCATACCTTCAGAGTTAAGCACAAGTTCTTTATCATAGTATGCTTCAATATTGTTAACCAATTTGTTAAACAGTACATTTAGTTCCCTAGTTAATACGCTTCTTCTCTTATTATCATAAACACTCATATTGATAACCATATACAAACCAGGCTTCGAATCAGCCTAAGTTAGCTATACTTGTTTACAAGTAAAAATATTTATCCTTAATCTAAGTATTAGTTATGTAAGGCGATATTATGCAGATATTCACAATAAGATACGGTAAAACTGTTATTCATTTTGGTATTGGAGTTGTAAAGAAGTTAGAAGACGTCGTTCGTAACGTTAAACGTGTATACATTGTTACAAGTAGGAATGCAGCCCGTATTAGCGGCGCACTTAATGATATCGAATCGGTACTTCAGGCTCAAAATATTAATTATGAGGTTTATGATGGTGTAAGACCTAACCCGGAGTACGTTATTATAGAGCAAATAGCAGATTACATTAAGAGTTTTGATCCTGAGCTCGTTATTGCCGTAGGTGGGGGGAGTGTGGTAGATTCAGCTAAGGTTGCTGCTGCGTTAGCTATTTGTGGAGGACATGTTAAAGATTACATACTTAGAGGTAGGCAAATAAATGGTTCGAAACCGATTATAGCTGTAAATTTAACTCATGGAACGGGATCTGAAGTAAATAGATATGCTGTTGTAACGATAGACGATCCCAAGACAAAGTATGGAATAGCCTCTGATTACTTCTACCCTATCGTAAGTTTTGAAGATCCGAAGTATACAATAACAATGCCTCATAAGCAAGTGATTTATACATCTCTTGATGCTTTTTATCATGCCTATGAAGCTGCCACCGGGAGAGATTCCTCGCCTTTTGCATTAATGTTTGCCGAAGAAGCCTCGAAGCTTATTATGAGGTGGTTACCGATAGCTTCAAAAGATCCCAAGAATATTGAAGCCAGGTACTGGCTCTTATATGCATCTATGTTAGCAGGCATAGCTATAGATAATAGCAGAGCACACATTATTCATGCTATAGAAAATGTGCTCAGCGGTATTAACACGGACCTACCCCACGGTGCTGGATTAGCGATGATAGGGCCGGCCGCCATCATGTATATACATAGAGCTGTTCCAGAACATTCGTGTAGAACTATAAGGCATATAGATCCTAGCTTAAGACCTGTTGAGGAAGATGCAGAAAAAGCCGGTAAAGTGGTTATGATGTTTGAGAGATCAGTGGGTTTCGACGAAAAACTTTATGACTATGGATTTACCGAGAAAGAGGTACAAATCATAGTAAACACCGTTGTTAACGTACTTAGTCATAATTTAAGGTTAACGCCTTTTAATGTTGATATCGAAACGATTAAATCGATTTATCTAAGATCACTTCAAGGAATTGATGTAATGTGATTAAGGTACCCTTATGAAAGCATTATTTATAGGGAACTTGACACTTGACATTTTTGAAAACAATCTCAGAGTTGGAGGTCCAGGATTTTATGGTGGAAGAGCGCTTTCTGAGGGATTTAATGTTGAAGTATATGCTCTAACAAATGTTGATAGATACTATCGTGGGCTAATATTGGGCATCGCGAACATCTATGGTATTAAAATTCTTGAATTAGAGAACAAAGGTATGCCGATGTTTAGAATCAGTAGTGGGAAGGCTACCGAATTCAGCGGAACCTCCCATAAAATTCCTAACCATATAATTGAAAGTAGCATAAAAATAATTGGATTTGATATAGTTACTCTAGCTCCAATAATGAACGAAGTGAGCATCGATGCTGTAACCATAATAAAGAGCAATAGTCAAAGTTTACTATCTGCAGATATACAAGGTTTTGTTAGGTCTATGATTGATAATAAGATTATTTGCATATGGAGTAAAGATTTGGGGGAGAAACTGATGTTATTTGATATTATACATGGTAATGTTGCAGAATACTGTTTTACAAATGATGAAAGAATAGTGTTAAAAAATATAGCGGACTTAAGCTCCACGTGTGAAACATTATTCCTCGCCAGTCTTGATCAGAGAGGTACCTATGCTATACACAGAGGAGAAATAATTTATGTTCCTTCTGTACCTGTAAAACCCGTTGAAGATGTAGGAGCAGGAGATATACTTTTAGCTGTAACATCTTATTACAGAGCAATAGGCAATCCAGTGATAGAAGCCGTTGTTAAAGGCGTTATTGCTGCATCACTTAAAGTCGAGAACGCATACAAAATGAGATGGTTTGATTTAGAGCACATAGAGACTATATACAATGAGCATGTGAGAAAAATTAAAGGTATTAATTTATGAAGAATATGAACAAAATTATTCAAGAAATTATTTCTAAGAGAGACCCTTTCGGATATTATGTTATACTAGCTGCAAATAATGTTGAGGTTAAGTTTATTTTAGAGAAGTTTAAATATAAAGGTTTAATACTTGATGAGATAGGTAGTCTTCTCATTATTCGATGCAAATCTAGAAGAATAGCAGAGAAGTTGATTCGGTTATTAGCATTAAAGAATCTCTTAGTTTTTCAAAATCCCTAATTACCGTGGACTTCTATAAGGATTCTTCTTAGATGGTTGTATACAGATCTTGTTTCAAGGATATATATTTCTTCACTTGAATTTAATAGAAGTTCTCCTTCTATAATGGGTATGGCTAAGTTTGTTGAGATAATAGTTGATATTAGATGTGCGTACGCATTTCCATGTTTCCAGTTTTTGAACAGTATGAGATTCGTAATATGATTCAACATATCTTTTTCCTTACCTCTAGTAAGTATTAATAGCGCCGGTGTTGCCCCTTCTACGGATATCCATACAATTCCATTCTTGATAGTACTTTCAGCTATAGCAGATTTAGCGATCTTGGTTATTGGGTGTAACTCCATGGGACCATAGGTGCGAAACTCAACTATTTTTGAAAATACCTTCAAGTACTACCACCACAGTTTTTTCCTCAGAATTTCTAGATAAGTCGATGAAAACTATGTTTTTGAATTGGCCTAAAAACAGATCTCCGTTAACGACAGGAACGGCAACACTTCTTCCTAACACTATATCGCATAATCCTTTATCAATACAATTGATATTCTTTAGAAATACCTCTAAATCAGATAAGAGCTCTGGTTCATATTCTATTTCTGTGATAATACCGTTCTTTTCGTTAGTATATACAAGAGCTATTCCTTTATTAAGTAGGTTTTTATTAACTAATTCTGCTATGTATGGTGTTATATCTAGTACCGTATAACCTGGGCTATCGAGTTTTATTTTTAAAACTTTAACATCATATTTCAAGGAATGTTTCACCTATTTTCTGAAATTCTGCATATCTAAACAAAAATTGTATCTTAATAAAAGAATCTTAATCAAGGTGAATCATGTTTATGCTGTAATTTCCCTACCTAGTAGGGTTTCTAAGAAAGCAATTCTTTTATATACTGGTGGATGAGACGACAACAATTCCTCTAATCCTACAAATGGCTCAGTTAGCGCATAGATAAACAATGGCTTTAATCTAGAGTTAGCTACAATAGCTTTTGCTCCAGTAGACCTATAGAACTTATCTAAAGATTTCAAAGCGTTAATCATATAATTAGGCGAAGAAACCTTAGCTCCATGTGCATCAGCGTAATACTCTCTTAATCGTGATAAAGATAACACTATAATCTGTACTATTATACTTAATACTATAAGTACTGCTCCTAGTAAAACAAATATTAAACCTCCTGAGGTAGATCTTCTATTTCCACTACCATCAGCATAACGAGCTGCAAGCCCAGAGAACATTAAGAATCTTCCTAGGAAATATATCGCAGTAGGTATGATACCGAATAACATCATTATCATATTATCTTTATGCTTATGATGTCCTAACTCATGACCTATGACAGCCTCAAGCTCATTTCTACCCATAACTTGTAGAAGACCTGTTGTTACAGCTATATACTTACCCATTAGGGGCGATGAATAAGCAAATGCGTTCGGTATTGGTAAATGCGCAATCATGGCTTTTGGAGGCTTCATACCAGCTCTTAATGAAACTCTATTCACAATTTCTTGAATTTCTGGATCATACCTACATCTATAGGCGACGTTAATTATGGCTGGGGCAATAAGCCACGATATAAACGAAGGTATAAAAGCAAATAACAATGCCATAACGAATAATGTACCTGCAAGTTCAGTACCTAATAAATAGGCTATCAGAAGAAACATCAATGTAGCACCACTTATAACACCTACAGATGTAGTCATAATAGATGCTTTAAGATGATCTAATCCCACAGGTACTCTTTTTTCTATAACTTTTCCAATGCTAGAACCGACCATTAACAGTACTGTAATTGACATAATATATACCATAATGTCTACTAAAAACCATGGCCACCAAAAAGGAGCCAATCCTATTGATGTAATGAACCCCGGCGCTATTAATGAGACTATAAGTGTCATTAACATAAACGTAAATACCGCTATAATTGCTAAGCTTATTATAACTAGTGCCTTCTCTTTCATAATATATACCCTTGTTTTGATATTTCTGTTGAAATTAGAAGGATAATAAGCTTTACAGTCATACGACTCCATAGACTACTTAGCTTAAGAGTACCTATAATACATATTAAAGTAATTAAAGAGACTCAAAGTAGATTCGCTTTAGGTGTTCTAAGCATGGATTTAAGGTGTCTTCAAGAATTCATCAGAAGGGAATACTATGAAAGAGACTCTAAAAGAGGTTTGTACGCAACCTTCACATGGCTCGTTGAAGAAGTAGGTGAATTAGCTGAAGCAATACTAAGTGGTAATAAGGATAATATAGAAGAGGAAATAGCAGATGTTCTTGCATGGACTATCAGCATTGCCAACTTATTAAATGTTGATGTTATTAACGCGTTTAAAAAGAAATATTTAGCATCAAAAGCATGCATAGAAGATGTGTCATATAAAGATAATGTTGATAAAATAATGTGATCTGTTTTAATATCGTTATATGATTAAAAACTAAACCTTAACTAACTGTTACGAAGTTGTAATAGGTTTAAATAAGTTTATATCTGTGGGGCGTTGTATCACTTGGGGAATCTGCATGGAAGTATTAGTTTTAAGCGATAAAGATGTTGAAGTTCTTCTTAATATTAGGAAAACCGTTGAGCTTGTTGAAACTGCTTTTCGTGAAAAGGGATTAAAAAGAACTCAAATGCCTCCTAAGGTATACCTATTTTTTGATAAATATCAAGGAGATTTAAGAGCAATGCCCGCATATATTGAGTTCCTAGATATAGCGGGTGTTAAACTTGTTAACGTACATCCTCAAAATCCAGCACTCTATGGTTTACCTACAGTTATGGCCACGGTACTTCTTTTCGACCCTAAATCAGGTAAACCTCTTTGCATAATGAATGGCACATGGATAACAGGTGCAAGAACAGGTGCCGCAGCAGCTGTTGCAACAAAGTATCTGGCTAAATCTAATTCTGAAACCGTTGGGATCATAGGGGCAGGCTTCTTAGCTAAGTTTCACTTAGAGGCTTTTTCAAAGGTTATGGATATGAAAAAGGTATTTATCTACGATATTGTTAAAGCTAAGGCAGAAAAATTAGCTAGAGAATATGAACAAAGGTTAGACGCTAAAGTGTATGTAGTGGATTCTCCCAAAGAAGCGGTTGAATTTGTTGATGTACTCGCTACTTTAACTCCCGCTAGAGGTCCTATTGTAAGGAATGAATGGGTTCATGAAGGTATACACATAAATGCTATGGGTGCTGATGCTCCTGGAAAACAAGAGTTAGATCCTGAAATTCTAAAAAGAGCAAAAATCGTGGTAGATGATATTGAACAGGCTTCGCATAGCGGAGAAATAAATCTACCTCTGTCACAAGGAATAATAACGCTAAACTACATATATGCCGAGTTAGGAGAAGTAGTTGCAGGAGTTAAGAGAGGGCGCGAATCAGATAAAGAAATAACAGTGTTTGATTCAACAGGTTTAGCTATACAAGATGTAATCGTTGCACATTATGTTTATATAGAGGCGATTAACAGGGGGTTTGGAGTAAAAATACAAATATAGATTTTATATACTAAACAGAATAAAAACAGCAATAAATGTATTTAATGGTAGTTTCTTACGCGAAACATATTAAAAACAATTATAATGGTATAGACCATAAATAGAGGTAAACTTAATCAACTTCACAACGTATTCTACAATTGAGGAATAATATGCAACTATATATGAATACATATGGGAGATGATCTAGTAATTAAATGGCTAAGATTGATATGAATTAATGTAAATGTTAAGGACGTAGTAAAATATTGAGAGGAATTTAACGCTAACGATATACTTAATGATAAAGTTTTACTGCGATGTTAGATTCTTCTATGCTTTTTATGCTTGCAGTAAGTGAATAAAGATGTTTGTGAGCTTATAGTTATGTAAAGATATTGATGTTCTAAACTCCTAAATTGTCATAATGTTGATTCAATTAATCAATAATATGGTAATCATAAAGGTCAATTCCCTTTGGCTAAGGATATACCTAGTTGACGAGTTTCTTAATAGTCAAGGTGCTACAATTTAAGTAAATAATATAGAAATAGAATGCAACTTGCATTTAAAAGTCAGCTATTATAATTTGAATTAAGAATTTCGAGAACTCTTCTATAGTTTAATACAGGCTTTCCATGGATAACCGTGTAGTATATTATTGGGATCTTTAATCTATCTAAGTATTGTTTAAGTCTTTCATCAGCTATAATTAGGATTTCATTCACTATTTTTATAATTTCACTTAACTTATACATCTTTTTCTCAATGTATTCTTTTCTCCAATAACCTATAACTTCAATATAAAAACATTTTCTATTTCTACATACCTTAAAGTCTGGTATATAAAGTAAGTCACCTAAAGCTATAGGTTCTTCTTCTCTATGAACATCAATACCCAATGATATAAGGACATTATATATAGATTCCTCTATAGAGCTATCGAAAACTTCTCTAACTTTATATTCCGTATCCATGCGGCTTATAGATGGTCTAAGTTTGTTGGACATAATAACAAGTCTTGTCCTCCTTAATCCATTAATATAAGTATAGACAATCCAACTAGACAAGGGGTATAAAATGGATGCAACTGATGACAATATCAATGATATTCTAGAGCCATAAGAAGCCATAGATCTTCTAAATAGTGTTCTAGGACCCTCTAAAGAAAATTTAAGCAATGAACTATCATATCGAGCATCATATATAACGCCGTAGATTTTCGATAATTTCCCTATAGTTTTTGATATTGTGCCCAAAGAAGTTTCACCTTTCTTAATTTCGATGAAGATTTTATACGCGTTTGTACATATAGTATCGATGGTTTCAAGGTTAAATAATCTAATAATCTCTTCCGCTGAAGGTTCTCGAATTTTTGTAAGAATTGTTTCATCAAAATCGTCAATCCATAGAATATCATCAAGATTTAAATCTCCTTGAATACCAAGTAAGCTCCTTATTTTTGTCAACGCTTCTTTTCTTTCATTAGATGGTACAAAGCCACCGTATAATTTGTTAACAAACTGGAAAACCCTTATTCTTAGTAACTGTGGATTTATTGATGTTAAATCCTTTGATTTATGGCGGTAGAAAAACATCATAACCCTCTTTATAGCATTGTAAAGTTTGTCATCACCGACCATTATTCTAAGTTCATCCCAGTCAATATCACTATACCTTTTACCTACATTATCTTCATAGAACTTGATTACATCCTTTATTAGAGTTTCATCTCTATATTTATCCATATAATACGGGTAAGCTAAGTTACCTTTGTAGAGAAGCTTAAGATTTTTCCTACCATAAGTCAAGGTTAACTACCTCCATTGAACATCTCGAATTTTCTCCTTCTTCTAGATAATGAGGGCTCAATTGTTTTTTTCGTTATGATTTCTATAAGCAACGCTTCTTTATTTTTAGGTCTAAGTATTCTTCCAAGTCTTTGAATATATTCCCTATATGATCCCGTGCCACTTACAACAATTGCAACCGAGGCGTCAGGTACATCAACTCCTTCGTCTAAAGCCATGGCGGTTGCTAGTATGCTTATTTCACCACGTCTGAACATGTCAAGGTACTTCTTTCTTTCCTCCTCGGGGGTGTCATGTAGTATTCTAGGTATAAGGAATTGTCTCGAAATTTTCTTAATAATATCAGTATACCTAGAGAATATCAGTATCTTTTCGCCTTTATACATAGATAAGAGTTTTTCAACGATTTCAATTTTTCTATCTGTTGATAAAGCAATTTTTCTAGCTCTATGCTTAGCCCTTAAGGCTTCTCTTGCTTCACTATCTCTACTCGCGAATTTTAGAATCAACTGGAATTTCTTCTTGGGATCTTTTACACCAGGGAATCTTTTTCTACAGAAATCTATGTAAATCTTCATGTACTCCTTATACATATCCAGCTCTTCCTTAGATAACTCCACGTATATCTTATCTTCTCTATGATTTGCCAAATAGCCTTTTGTTTGCAGATCTTCTTTCTCTAAAATATATACTATTGGTCCAATTATTCCATCATAAAACTTGTGAAGACCATTACTCCTAAAAGGCGTCGCAGTTAAACCAAGTCTGCAAGGCGCTGTAATCATCGTAAGAGCAGTTCTATAAGACTGAGAAACAGCGTGATGACATTCATCTGCCACAATAAATCCAAAGAAATTAAAGTATTTATAAAGATTTAATGTAGCTGAATCATAAGTCATAACCGTTATATACCCTATATCGTGTTTTCCACCCCCGTAGATAGCTACATTATTTCTTGGAATTCCAAGGAATTTCGATACATTATCTCTCCACTGGTGCAGAAGATCTATTGTAGGAACAAGTATAAGTGTTTTCATCTTGAGATCTTCTATAGCCTTTAAGGCTATAAGTGTTTTACCAGCAGCAACAGGAAGCACAACAACACCTCTACATCCTTTTTCTCGCCATCTTTTGTACGCTTCTTCTTGGTATTCTCTTAAAGATGTGTTAAGCCTAAACTCTAACCCTACCTTATAGTCTAGATTGAATGAAGTCCTCCATCTATAGTTGTTTTCTAATGCTAAATTCAATACTTTATGTAATTCCTTTGGCATAAAACGCCACAAGCCCTTCTCATTGTCATAGAATATTATTTTCTTACTCATAAGGATGTTTACAAAATGATGACTATGGGTATAGAGGATTAAACCAGTATCATCGTAATCTATGTACACATCCACAGGATCTTTAGCAAGGTTCTCAATAAGTTTACGTATTTCTTCAGGAACGTATACACCAATATTGCTAAGAGTTTCAAATGCATTATTAACACCATATTTAATAACTTTAACAGGGTTTAACCTAAAGAGAACATAGTTGTTGTGGCGTATCTTATCAGCAATATTCTCTAAATCACTTAGATAAAAAGTTGTAGTACTATATTTTATTCTAAATATTAAAACCATTTCCCTTACATCCTCTTTGGCGCATACATACTTTGATAATCAAGATTTCTTCTATGTTTATCCCAGCTTAGTAGGACGTTAACTAAGAATATATATTTAATAACTTCTTTTTATATATTAGAGGTATTCAAGTATATTACTCATATTTGTGGCGATATTCATTTAAATGTATTACACAAATTTTAGTGAATAGTTCATAGTAGTTGCGCTTAAAGCTAAAATAACAGAAATACACATAAATATGATCAATATTTCACTTTAGATCTTAATTCCTCATAGAGAAATTAAATAGAGGGTTCAATAAATTAACGATTCACATTAATCTCATAGATTAGTTTCGTTGGTTAAAATCAGTCTTTATGTGCTCGTATCTTAATTCGTCATCTTATTTCCATCTAAATAACTCTGTAATATTAATGTAAATTACTTTGATTTGAGTATAGTTTCTACAATAAAACAAATATTCTGGAATCTTCATAAGCCTATGAATAGAAATTCATTATTTTTGATTACATGTTATAAAAACTTTGCTTTATTTGATATGATCAATGATTGAAATTGTTTATTTACCTCTATAATACTTAAGAAGGTATTATGTTAAGAAATCAATTAATTATTTTAAGAGGTAGAGGCCTTAGCAACATATTGCTAAGGAAATTATTTGGTAGAGGTGTATGTACTAAGGGATCCGTTTAAATGTTTCAATTATTATTATCGTCCTTCTGTAATTCTGTCTTTAAAGCGTTTCTATATTCAAGACTAAGGTATTCAAGTTTCTTTAATTCATTTGGCACTTTCTTGAGCATATTATCAACTAGGTGAAGATATCGTGCAACTCTTATAGTATTTGGTGATATCTCCCTAATTTCTATACCATTTACGACAACAAAGTGTTTTTTATTAATCTTTGTGCTAAGTATGTACTCTGCTTCATTAACGCTCGCCTGTAGTGCGAAACAATGCGGACTACCGTCTATTGTTACAACAGTTATAGATCTAGGTTCAGTACTTCGAATAATGCTCGCAATCTTTCCATAATATGCTGTAGGCTCTTTTTCAGGACAAGCCAGTAAAATAAATTTATCTCTTGAAATTTCTTGAAAAAGCGTTGGATTAACTATAGGTAAACATGCTGAAGCTATTAATAAATCCTTACCCTTTAAAGCAGGTGTTTTAACCCATGTACTCCAAACAAAAGAACAAGATGCATATGTACACAGAGAGCTCATTATATATCAACCTACTATTTTATTCACATGGTACTAAGTATTTATTACATTATTAGACTATGTTATATGCTTAACCTAATATCATATTTTTAAAAGTTATTGTTTTACGTTTTCGATGAATTGGTACTTTAATTATTTCTCTTTAATTTAATAAATTGTTTTATGTAGTTTCCTCCCATGTGAATCAATATTCTTGTCCTAGCCTTAGTCCCTAGTTCAACTATTTTCATTTTATTGGCATTCCTGATGTGAAAAAGTATAGGCCTTTCTCCGTTACAGCCGTTCCTAAGAATTATTACCCCAGGTTTAATTGAGTCAACATCGTTGTTGAGATTTTCTAGATATTTTCTCTACTCTTTTGCATAGACTCTAACATTTTCGTAGTCTAGATCTATGAAACCTCTACCACACTTATGATTCACAGAGATTACACTACCATTAGGATATCAGTCGTGGTCAGATATGCGCACATTCAGCTTGCTATTAGATTCATTAATAAAATCTATTGCGAAAATAGGCTTTTAGAATAATATGGGATCTATATAAGATACCACAATATTAGGTGCAGCAAAATCTGTGATGGCGCTCACATAAGAATATCCCTGCGATAGCATAGGTATTAACACCAACATGGTGGTTAGTTAAAGATGTAAAAATCTCCATAGATTCTTTAAATAAATCCCTAGATAACCGATGTGGGAATTGCCAAATATATAGTTTCTACACTTTACACTAAGAGATTTATACAAACCAAGATTTTTGTTTTTCTTTTGGAAACGATTTTCCATATATATATACCGCAAACTTTCCTTGAAGACTCAATGTGGGGATCATGTTCACTCTCTTGATAAAGTTAATGAATAAAATTTAAAGGAATTAAAAATTATAGTGTAAATAATATTGATAATATATGGCTTAGTTAATTTTTAAAATAGGTGAACCCACCACCTTAGCTGCTTTTAAATCTCTTAAGGCTTTGTTGACTTCTTCAAATTTATATCTCTGAATGTGACTATCAACCCCGAATTTCTCAACAATTCTAATAAATTCTGTAACATCCTTCCTCGTTATATTTGCAACAGTTTTAACTTCTTTTTCTAACCACATATGTTTAACATAATCAAGTACTATAGGTGTTTGTTTCCTGATAACATTTATAACTATTTTTCCGCCTCGATTCAGAACCTCCAAGGTCCTTCCAATGATTTCTCCAGCAGGTGTGAAGTCTATAGCTCTATCAATTTTTCTCGGTGGATCTTCATATGGACTACCAACCCAATCTGCTCCTAATTTCCTAGCGTGTTCTTGGTGATGAATGCTCCTTGTGAATACGTATATTTCTGACGATGGATATAGTTTCCTAGCTATTTGAATGATTATGTGAGCTGAGGACCCGAAACCAAAGAGCCCAAGCCTAAGACCATCAACCATATTTAACAGCTTCAAAGCTCTATAACCTACAGCTCCTGCGCAAAGGAGTGGTGCAACATGTTCGTCGTCTACGTTCTTGGGTAGCAAATATGTGTAGTCTTCGAATGCTACTGTGTACTGCGCATATCCTCCATTTATATGGCAGCCTGTTGCCTTAAAGTTTTCGCAAAGATTTTCTTGGTCAGTTATGCAATAGAAGCAATTACCACACGTTAATCCTATCCATGCAACACCGACTCTATCTCCGATACTGTAGTTCTTAGCTTCCTTACCTATGTCAACTATCTTACCCACTATTTGATGACCCGGTATTATAGGTATAGAACACTTGACTCTGCCTTCTATGATATCTATGTCTGTATAACATACTCCACATACAGAGACTTTAATAAGTAATTGATTTTTATTGATAGTGGGTTCAGGTAGTTCTTCGATAACTAAGGGTTCTTCCATTATTTCTCTCTGTTCTCTTTCATTCCTACCTTCGACCTTTATTACCGATATTTTCTTTAGTACTGCTGCTTTCAATTTGCTTTTCACCTGGGTTCATATCATAATGTACTGACTCTACAGCTAACTTATTTGTTAACTTGCACAATTTTTCAATGATATAAAGAAAATTACCCTATACTGCAGATTATAGTATCCTTTAGCTTCTATGTAAGTCTATTAATTCAGAGATGTTACTCTACATCAGTACTTTGCATAGCCTTAATCATGGAGATAAACTTGGTCTTGATAAAAGTTCTGTACTACGATTTACATAGTAGAATTAAATGTATTTTAAGGTATAAGGTGATTTAATTTCTTAATATTGTAGGGTTGGTGGATATAGTTATATACTTCGTCTTGTAATACCTAATGTAGGTGAATGGTGTGAGTGTATGGAGTTGGATCTCTGCAACACGAAGGAAGGGAATATTAGAAATGTACAAGAAACATGTTGAATGTGTACGTGATGTTGTACTGTATGCTAAAAACCTTGTGGAGGCTTTAGTCAAAGGTAATGTAGACTTAGTCAAAAAAGAATGGGAGAGGGTGTTCGAAGCTGAGAGAAAAGCTGACGAAATTAAGAGGGAAATACTTTCACAGCTCACTAAAGAAGCATTTCATCCTATAGATCGTGAAGAGCTTATTAGATTAATATTGATAACAGATGATATTGCAGATTATGCTAAAGCATGGAGTAGAAGAGCAATATTATACCTACCTAACAAGCCTCCGGAGGACATAGGGTCTAGGTTATGTATTATTGCTTCAAAGGTATTAGATTCCGTAAATTTAATTAGATTATCAACTGAAATGTTAACTAAAGATCCTAGAAGTACGCTGGAATTAGCAGATAAGATAGAATCCATAGAGGAAGAAGTAGATGATATAAGACATGAACTGTTTGATGATATACTAAGGTTCTGTGATAATGCAAAGCCATCATTATGTATTCTAATTAAAGAGCTTATGGACTCTATAGAGAACGCTACCGATAAATGCGAAAATGTAGGGGATCTATTTAGGAGACTAGCATTGTTACTAATATAGCATAGCCTCTAAGAAGGTTTTATCTCTGTAAATTGATTGTTCTTCATGGGATTATGGAGAACGTAAAGATAGTAACTAGCAGGTTATTTTATAAACATAATCCACCTCATGGAGTATATCATCCTGAAAACTCTAGGAGATTAGATATAGCATTGAATTCATTAGCAAAAACGAATTTTTCTAATAGGTTAATAGTTATTGATAAACTAGATGAATATTACTACAGTTATAGGAATAGAGTTCATACAGAAGACTATGTATTATTTATTAGAGGCCTCTGCTCGAAGGGTGATGAAAAATTTATAGATAACGATACATATATAAATAAATATACATTTGATGTTGCAACTCATGCCATTGGTTGTTCGGTTTATGCAGCTGAACTAGCCTTAAATTCAAAAGAAGTTCTTGTTTTTTCATTAATACGACCCCCCGGTCACCATGCAGGATTAAGCGGAAACGCTATGGGTGCTCCAACACAAGGTTTCTGTATATTTAATAATGTTGCGGCAGCAGCTTTATATGCATTAGATAAAGGTTTTAAGCCTATAGTTATTATAGACATAGATGTTCATCACGGTAATGGTACGCAGGAAATATTTTGGAAGAACCCTGATGTTGTTCATGTGGATATACATGAATACGATATTTACCCTGGAACTGGGCGTATTGAGGATCTTGGAGAAGGAGAGGGCTATGGGACTAAAATAAATATACCTCTACCTCCATATAGCAATGATAACGATTACTTATACGTCGTTGAGGAAATAGTAATACCGTTGGTTCTTTGTGTAAAACCTAGAGCTATAATTCTATCGGCTGGATTCGATGCCTATGCTAATGAAGAAATAGCCCTTATGCAGCTTACGGACAAGACCTATAAAAATCTAGGCTCCTTTTTTAGGATATTATCTAGGGAACTTAAAACAGGAGTCTTAGCGGTTCTTGAGGGAGGATATAGTGTTGGTCTAGAAAAAGGAATTCCAGCGTTTCTCAAAAGTTTTGAACACTTTGTTGATATAGATAAGAAAATAGAACCTTCAAGTTACGTAGTGTATCTAACAAAAAGGTTGATTAAGCTATTAAATCAGATGTACTCCATATAACTATTTATCCCAACAACTATAATATCGATTAAGATTAATTAGTGTAACTATGCAGTTATTTTGATGAATTTATACTAACGTCATTTAGGTTAAAATGGCGAGATTAATATGAAAAAGCTAACACTCATTATTAGTGATTCACATATACCAGAAAGAGCTGAGGAGATAGATAAATATATAATTGATTTTGTGAAGTCCAAGTTGTATGACATAGTTGTTCATGCAGGAGATCTCGTAGGAGTAGAGGTATTAGATACTATCAAGTCTTTTGGATCAATTCATTACGTGGTCCAAGGAAACATGGATTATCTAGACCTCCCAGAAAAAGAAATTTTTGAGGTATACGGAATTAGAATTGGTGTTATACATGGTGATCAAGTGAGACCTCGTGGGAATATAAATGCTTTATCTGCTATAGCTAAGAACATGGGTGTTCAGATACTAATATCTGGACACACTCATTCACCATTTATATTATTTGATTCTTCTGGTATACTTCATGTTAATCCAGGTTCTATAACAGGCGTTTGGAGTGGAAGTGGAGGCTCTATGATCCCTTCGTTTATCGAAATGGAGATTTATGAAAACAAACTTGTGTATTTAAAGCTCTTTGAACTCGCCTTGGATAAAATAGTCTTAAAAAAAGAAGAAAAGTTTAAGTTTGTTTGAAACTTTGCATTGTATTAAACCATATGTAGATTAATTCCTCAACTATTTGGTTAACTGTCTTTGCTAATAATTTCAGCTCTTTAAATTCATCTATGCATTTACATGGATCGAGTAGTGGTAGAGAAGTTAAACAATAGGATGCAGAAGTATGGAGAAACCGTGAAAGCATACTATAAGCGGACCTCATATGGCGTATTACCTCTTTACCTCCTTGAGAACCGAGAACTTCTATGATTTGTCTACTGAAAAATGTGCTTCTAGATGATATAGCGCTAAGGTTAAAATCTTAAGGAACGTTTAGTTTTTTGTAAAGGTAACTTCTCATAAGCATTATGTAGATCTACATATACACAAAAAAGTGTTAACTCAAGTATTAATCGTAAGCCAAAAAGCTATAAAAGGTGATGAACATTTATTAAAAGTATCATTTGTTGAATTTACTAATATATCTTAAATAATTCTTCGTACTACATATGATAGAATCTCTTTTACCGTTGCAGGCATTGTTTAGTATTAGTACTGCATTATCTTTACTGAGTACCTTCATAGTTAACCCTAATACATGAGTATTAATATTATGGTGTATATGATGGATTTGTTTCTAAGATAAGATAGATATCATACAAATTTATTCTTAAACGTTATTATTGGAATACAGTAAGACACCTCTTCGATAGATACAATGTAAGTGCGGGGTGGGGATAATGATGTTAGAAACATCTTTATCGTTGTTTGTATCAATTGTAGTAACGTATATAACATCGTTGATGCTAATAAATATTGAGAAAAAACATGGAATACTATGTAAAGATGCTCATAAACCATATGAGTATTTTGTGCCTTGCATAGGAGGATTTCCGCTGTATGTAGGAATAATTATAGGTCTGGGGATGCTTTATTTGTTTAGCGTTGTTGGCTATAGAACATTAATTTCCTCTGTTTTAGTATTATCTATAGGCTTACTTGTGGGGTTTATGGATGATGTATTTGGTTTACGTTCTCGATGGAAAATTCTCTTAGGATTATTTCCGGCTCTTCCAATGATAATCATGGGATTTTATAGTCCTCGTCCATGGATTCCGTTTATTGGTCATACAAGGCTATACTTAGTATATCCTGTGCTTATGCTAATAGCTTCCACTGTATATTTAAATGGTGTAAATATGATTGATACCCACAATGGTTCACTACCTATGTTCGCGTTTACAGTTACTTTTTTTGCATTGATTCTAAAGATTGTTAGAGGGTTCTCTACGGAGGAGATGATATTGTTAATATTGTTTGCGGTTACGCTATTAATTTATTTAATGTTCAATAAGTACCCTGCTAAAATCTTTAATGGTAATACTGGAGCTTTCTTAATGGGATCTATGCTCTTTTTAGTTTTAGTTTTCACTAGGGTTGAATTTTACATGATATTGGCGTCAATACCCATGTTCTTAAACGGGTTTTACTATATATCCTCAGTAAAAGGATTCTTACAGAAGGAGCAAGTAGCTCGACCTACTTATGTCAATGGAAATGGCTGTATACATTCTACCAAGAGTACGCACCCCATAACCTTTGTTAAGCTTATTCTTGCTTTGGGCGGCAGACCTCTTAGTGAGAAAGAATTGATTGAAGTTTTGTATTTAGTTTATATATCAACGTCATTAATTAGCTTTTTATTATGTTATTTACTTGGCTATAGCTGAAATTCGTAGGTGGCAAGCAAATATAATTGATACTAAGTAAGATCGCCGCAAGCACATGTAATTTCATGAATAATTCTGTGTAGTTCCTCTAGTCCTACAAAATATTTAGCCGAGACTTTAGGTACTTGTGTAGCCTTCGAGTATAAGGATATAATATTCAGTATGTTCTCTAGCATTTCACCATAAACCCCCAATCCTCTTAGCTTATTATTCACGACCTTTATATCGCTTATTACGTCGCCTATAAGCTCATTTAAAGATGTTATATCGACTTTGTTGATTACAGGAACTACATCTATGTCTAATCTAACTTGAATAGCAATCGATATAATAGATAAAAATGCATAGTCTTCATAACGTTTAATAATTTCAGCATCACCAACAAATATTGCCACAATGTTTTTTGATATCCATTTTAATCGTTCAATGAGTTTAAATGCTATATCTCTAAATAAAAATACTTCCATTTGTCCAGGGGTATCTACTAGCACAAAATCATTATTGGCATTGTTAATTTCATAGATAATTTCATCCATTCTTTGTGTAATTATATCCATAGATTTCACTAAAGCGCCGTTAGGTCCTAACCCAAGTTGCTTGGCAATTTTATTTGCATCGACGATATTCCTAACATCAAAATTGGGTTTATAAGGAATGTATTCTGCTGCTGGATCTAAGTTAACTTTAAATGTAGCTATGCTTAGTAATTCTTGAAGCCACTTAGAGTACGCATAAATTAGTGTAGATTTACCTGAGCCCGCAGGACCAATGAAAATAACAAATGTTTTAGTCTTCACCACAATCGCCCATGAATATTAGTACTATGCAGTATGAGTATTATCACTATTAAATTTTATATCTTAAACTGGTAATCGTAACCGCAAGCTTTTTGTATCCGCAGAATTACTGATGATATAAGATAGTGAACCCCACATTATTGTGAGGGCAAACATATGAAAAATACCTCTAATGTTACATTAAGTTCACGAGGATTAACGAAGAATGAAGGTAAGTCAACAAAAACATTAAACTTGGGGTCTGGTATAACAGTTATTGTTAATGATGTCCGAAGGGCAGGTGAAGACCTTTTTGATGAGATTGCTGCTGCCATAGTTGCTATAAAAATGTACTTAAGTTCTAAGAAGAAAAGCCGAAGGAATGTAAAGAATGAATACAGAAACATAACAAATGGACGAAAAGATGGCAAAGTTTCACTTTGGTTTAAATCATGGTTAGGAGAAGCTATGAAAGAATTCGAATGCAATCCCTACAGACATGATTATTTTAAGAATAAACTACTAAGCTGGCCGTAGACTATCTGCATAGAAATATCATCAAAACATTTACTTGTATTCAAAGAATTAAAATTTGTTTAACTCAAAGTAATTATGTTACTTAATATATAATGTATATACATAATATACAAGTTTTGAATTACATTAAGTTTCCTTTATTCATTTTAATTTTAACCATAGTTAATGAGCTCGTTATATATTTCAACGTGTATTTCACCATTTAAAAATTTCTTCGATGATAGTATTTTCAATAGTATTGGTATAGAGGTTTTAATTCCTTCTATTCTAAGATATTTTAAAGCGGTTGTAAGCTTGTTTATGGTTTCTATTCTTGTTTTACCCCAAGCTATCACCTTAGCTACCATAGAATCGTAGAAAGGAGGTATATAGACTCCCGGCTCTAGATAATGATCTATTCTAATACCGTCGAAATCTGGAAACTCAACATATGTAATAATACCCGGTGATGGCAGTAAAGTCTCTGGGTCCTCTGCATAAATTCTAGCTTCAATTGCATGTCCATTGAATTCCGTTACATTATTCTTTATCTCAAGTTCTTTTTCTTC
>Ga0105162_1000044_pt1 | contig 81336 bp, 83 predicted proteins | sample JNZ201metaG_FD_81532 | JGI IMG/M metagenome (GOLD analysis project Ga0105162, IMG submission 81532) | Hot spring microbial communities from Jinze hot spring, China to study Microbial Dark Matter (Phase II) - JNZ 20120812A | ecosystem: Environmental > Aquatic > Thermal springs > Hot (42-90C) >...
CTCCTAACAAGACTTTTCCCGGCAGCGCTGCTCGATCAGGAATTCACCGCCGAGAGATATGTTCAAGTACCCTCCGAAGTTCTAGAAATATACAAGAGGATAGGGCGGCCCACGCCGCTCGTTAGAGCTGTAAACCTTGAGAGGTTCCTTGAGACCCCGGCGAAGATTTACTTCAAGCGTGAAGATTTGAGCCCAACTGGGAGCCATAAGGTTAACACGGCGCTGGCCCAAGCCTATTACGCCAGTAGGGAGTGCATTCAAGCGCTCACAACCGAGACCAGCGCCGGGCAGTGGGGCTCAGCATTGGCCTACGCATGCGCAATGTTTAACATCAAATGCTTGGTATTCATGACAAGGAGCAGCTACCTACAGAAGCCCTATAGGAGGACTCTTATGAGCCTCTATGGCGCCGAGGTCGTCCCAAGCCCAAGTGACCGCACAGAGATCGGCAGGAGGCTTTTGAGGGAGAGCCTGGAGCACCCTGGTTCCCTCGGAATAGCCATCTCCGAGGCTGTTGAAACCTGCATGAAGAATATTAGAGTGAAGTATGCCGTGGGCAGCGTCATGAACTTCGTCTTATTACACCAGACAATTATAGGCTTAGAAACTATGCGGCAGCTAGAAGAGCTGGGTGAGAGCCCAGATATAATTATTAGCTGTGTGGGCGGAGGAAGCAACTTCGCAGGTTTCAGCTTCCCATTCATCGGCAAGAAACTTGTGGATGGAGATTTTAAGGATACCAGATTTATCGCGGTTGAATCCAAAGCCTCTCCCAAAATGACTGAAGGAAGCTACATTTATGAGCATGGAGATACCGCCGGATACCTCCCGATGCTGAAAATGTATACTGTCGGGAGAAACTATGTGCCACCCCCGATCCATGCGGCTGGACTGAGGTACCATGCCGCCGCGCCAATCCTATCACTACTCATAAAGGAGGGCATTGTTGAGGCAGAAGCCTACTCGCAGGAAGAGGTTCTAGAGGCGGCAAAAATATTTGCGAGGGTTGAGGGAATAGTTCCGGCTCCGGAGACAGCCCACGCGATCAAACAGGTAATGGTTGAGGCGCAACAGTGTAAAAGAGAAAACCTGAAAAAGACGATAGTCTTCTGTTTCAGTGGACATGGGCTCTTAGACCTATCTACATTTGAAGGACACGTTAAAAGTTAACAGGCTGTTACCGTCATTAGGGGCGCTAGATTTTTACTGTTTCCTTTAATGTCCTAATATATTTCCTTGAAGTTATTGTCCAACCAAAAATATTACTAATGTTCCAGAGGGAGACCTTTTTCGCATATAATGGCCCTATGGCTTCGCAGCAATCATATATTACGATCGGCCAAAAATCTCTGAAAAAGGCATCACGAACGGTAGACTCTACGCAAACATTTAAGAAGATCCCTACAAAGAAAAGATACTTTATATTCAAGTTCTTTAATATATCCTCCAATCTGGTGTTAACAAAACCGCTATATCTCTGTTTGTCAATGACGAGCTCTCCCGGAAGCGGCTTAACTTCATCAATTATTTCGGCACCCCAAGTCCCCCTGATTGATGACTTATCTTTAAGACTTGGTTTCTCACGCAGTAGCACTAGGCTACGTACTTTCCAGTAATTAGGGGATTCGGGTCCACCTGAATCAGATAAATCCGGTGAATATGCTTGCCTCAAATATATTATTCTCAGGCCATGTTTTCTTGAGTAATTTAGCACGCCCTTAACTGGCTTAATTATGCGCCTAATCTTCGATATATTGACGCTCATTAGATCAAATAATCCACCGGGACTTAAGAAAACATTTTGCATATCAACCACGATGACAGAAGACCTGGAAAGATCCACACTTATGGGCTCCGGCTCCGTGGGAAACTTTATTAAAGATGTCATGAATGTTCCCTCCAGAGTTTGTTATCCCCCACATCAATCATCTTCGTTATTCTCTGGATTAGGCTGTAAATAATATTTTGCCCAGTGAATTTTTAGCCCCAGCCCAGCCACTCGAGGGGAAGCCCAAGCTCTAACATTTTTTCTCTTGTAGGGATCCCTTCTTTATCCCAGCCTCGCGCCTCATAGTACTCATCAAGCATCTTATTTAGATCTTCTTTGGTAATTAATTGTCCCTTTGAGGGGCCGCCGGGAACCTCTTCTTCCACGAGTCTAGCTGGAAGAGTATCATCCTTTCTCGTAAAACCTGCTTTAAAGTTAAAGATCCTAGCTATATTGTTTACTCTTTCCCCAGCTTTTTGAACCTCATTCGGTTTAATTTCTAAACCAGTTAATGCAGAATATATGTTGGCCGTCAGTTCAAGAGCAACGGGGGCTAACACTATATCAAATATAAACGCGCATAGAGGCATACAATCGCAAACGGCTGCCCGCACATCTTGATTCCATTTACATATAAAGCCTTTACCCTCTATTGCCAATCTATCAACCCTATATGGAATTGGCGCATTAAATATCTCTTGTATCGCATATCCTCTATTATGATCGGCGCCAGTGTATGCTGTAGCATAATTTAGTCCATGAGCCTTAGCGCCCCTAACATCATATCCAGGCAGCTCAAGACCTTTAACATGTAAAGCGTACCTTTCAGATCCTCTACCTATTATCTCAGATGCCCTCTTCACCCCTTCCGCAAGCACATTGCCAAACCCTTCCCTGAATGCTATTTTTCTAATCATCTTTATAGTGGCGTTATAGTTGCCAAACTCTAAATCTATGCTATCTACCTCATCTTTTGAGAGTATTCCTTTTTCGACAAGTTCCATTGCAAACGCTATACTCGCCCCGGTTGAAATAGTATCTAAACCGTACTCATCGCATAATCGATCAGCAGCAATAATGGCCGGCAAATAGTTAATTCCAACCATGGTTCCCAAGCTATAGGTCGTCTCAAACTCCGGCCCCTCGGTCATGAAACCAGCAAATGGTCCACTCTTAACAACCTTTACCTGCCCACACCTTACTGGGCACATATAGCAGCTCATACGAGTAATCGTGTAACGCGTTTGAGCTTCTCCGCCAAGAGTTTCAACTGGGACAAATAAACCAGTAGCGGTCCAATTTTTAGCTGGCAAAATCCCCAACTCAGCGGTGCCATCAACAGCTGCCGGCGTCCCTACCTTTGAAAATAAAGGATATAATGCCGGGTTCTCCCTCATTAATTCATGCATTCTTTTAATTGCTTGCCTAAATTTCTCTTCATCAGCAACCTTAATCTTTTTTGAACCTCTAACAATTATAGCCTTCAAGTTCTTTGAGCCCATAACGGCCCCTAAACCCTTCCTCCCCGCCGCTCTCCTCTCATTTATGATACAGGCATAACGAACAAGCCTTTCGCCAGCAGGACCTATACAAGCAACCTTTGCATCAGGCTGATTCAGCTTCTCCTTCAATATGACTTGAGTATCAGTGGTTGTGAGGCCCCAAATATCAGATGCGTCGCCAATCGTGACATCATCATCTTTTATCCATATATAAGATGGTTTATCTGCCCTGCCAGATATTATTAGCGCATCATACCCAGCAAATTTGAGCTCTGCTGGAAAATATCCTCCTGAAAGAGACATTCCAACAGCGCCAGTTAATGGAGACTTAGAGACAACAGCCATTCTACTCGCGCATGGCACAGCGCCTACCAAAGGGCCAACAGAGAATATTAATTTATTATCCGATGATAAAGGATCAACGTCCGGTCTAACCTCATCTAACAACAGCCTTATTCCAAGACCAGCCCCACCAATCACCGGATAAACATAGTTTATGTCTAAGTCTTTAGCATGTATCCGTCCATTTTCTAAGTTAACATATAATATCTTGCCAGCATATCCATAAACCATACTAGGCCCACCGTTTCACATAGGTAAGACATTAGAAGGATATAAATGTGAAGACATTTTCCCGAATAAACAATATGTTTAAGCGGATTCCCGAAGATTCGCGTGATATAAAGTAATTTTATCCTCCCCCAGCTGGCGGAATTATCGATATAATATCTCCATCAGATAACGTTGTTTCAAGGCCCTTTATGAAGACAACATTCCTTCCATTAACTAGAATGGTTATTGATGAATTAAACTCTTCACTCTCGCCTCTCAAAACCTTTTCAAGTTTCTCGCCATACTTCCCAATCAATAATCGTATTAAATCCCTAATAGTAGTTACATTATTCTCTAATCTCAGAATAACCTCTTTCTCGCCAACTATACTTCTCAAGTTAAAGAGAAAATGCACTTTGATAAGCATCGGTTTGATGCCTTCTCCCTTAATTTTTAATATCTAAGATAAAGAGAGTATTGATGTTTTATAAAGGTCTTGCGTGAACTTCATCGGCCCATAAGACGAGGAGACATTGAGGGAGCGCTGAAGAACCCCTCTATTCAACAGGAAATAGAAAAGTAAATATCGATGTAAGCGAGATTTTCCTTTTAGACCTTTGTATAAACTATATTTTAATGGGGGAATGAGATGCCAACGCAGATGAAGGCTGCCACGGAGGGGCGTGAGACTGAGGAGATGCGCTTGGTCGCCAAGGAGGAGGGAGAGTCGCCGCAGAGTATACGTGCGCGTGTCGCTGAGGGGTCAGTTATAATAACGCGGAATATTATGAGGGAGAATGTTCATCCCATTGGTATTGGGAAGGGGTTGAGGATAAAGGTTAATGCAAATATTGGCACTAGCCCAGACCTATGTGACCTAAACCTTGAGGTCGAGAAGGCTTCTGTGGCAGTTAAGTATGGCGCCGACACCGTTATGGATCTAAGCACAGGAGGAGACTTAGACGAGATTCGGAGGGCAATCTTAAAAGCCGTCAATGTCCCAGTTGGGACAGTCCCAATTTATCAGGCCGCAATAGAAGCCGCCAAGAAGAGGGGCTCAATAGTTTACATGAGTGAGGACGGCATCTTTAATGTCGTAGAAAGACATGCTAGAGATGGAGTAGACTTTATGACAGTCCACTGCGGAGTCACAAAAGAGACTGTTGAGAAACTCGCTAAACACCCCCGCCTAATGGGGATAGTTAGTAGGGGCGGAGCGTTCCTAGCAGCTTGGATGCTTCATCACGGCGAAGAAAACCCGCTATACAAGAATTACGATTACCTTTTGGAGATCGCCGCAAAATACGATTTCGCCTTAAGCCTTGGGGACGGACTGAGGCCCGGATGTATATTCGACTCAACAGACTACTTCCAGATCCAAGAGTTGTTGACAATTGGGAGGCTTGTGGAGAGGGCGAGACGAGCTGGCGTGCAGGCGATGGTTGAGGGGCCAGGTCACCTACCATTAAATCATGTCAAGGCAAACGTTAAGTTGGCTAAGGCTATCTGCAAGGAGGCGCCATTCTATGTGCTCGGCCCAATTGTAACCGAGATAGCGCCTGGCTACGACCATATTGTAGCGGCTATCGGGGGAGCCATAGCCAGCCTGGCTGGAGCAGACTTCCTCTGCTATGTCACTCCAGCCGAGCACCTCGGCCTTCCCACGGTGGAGGATGTTAAGGAAGGTGTTATAGCGGCTAGGATAGCTGCCCATGCGGCTGATATAGTTAGGCTGGGCCAGAAGGCAGCAGCAATAGATCTGGAGATAGCTAAGGCTAGGGCCAATTTGGATTGGAAGAGGCAGATAGAGAATGCTATAGATCCTAAAAAGGCGCTGGAGATTCGTGGTAGGGTGAAGCTGACGAGGCCGGAGGCATGTTCAATGTGCTCAGAGTACTGTGCGATAAAGATGTTAAAGGATTCTTTAAGGGCCCTATGCTTCTAGCATATACGGCTTATTAGGAGAAGAATATATGCTTAAAATTTCTGGCGGTAGAATTCCAGTTGCCATCACCATCGCCGGTAGCGATTCCGGGGGTGGAGCGGGAATACAGGCTGACCTAAAGACTTTCGCAGCCCTTGGGGTTTATGGCACAACCGCGATAACATGCGTCACAGCCCAGAACACTTATTCTGTGACGGCTATAGAGTGCCTTGAGCCTGAGATTGTTAGAGAGCAGGTCAGACAGGTGGCAGAGGATATGGGGATAGATGCGGGGAAGACTGGGATGCTATATACGGCGGAGATGATTAGGGCCGTTGCTAAGGAGACTTCAAAGTATGGTTTCCTACTGGTTGTTGATCCAGTCATGGTTGCTAAGTCGGGCGCGCCGCTCTTGAAGCCGGAGGCCGAGGAGGCATTAAAAGAGTATCTTCTTCCAGTAGCCAAGGTGGTTACGCCAAACAGGTTTGAGGCTGAAAGGCTCTCTAAGATAGAGATAAAAAATATCGAGGGCGCTAAGATGGCGGCTGAGAGAATACATGCCCTCGGCCCAGAGGCTGTTGTCGTTAAGGGCGGGCACATCGAGTCTGCTGAAGAGTCTGTTGACATATTATATTATAGGGGCGAATATAAGATCTTCAGGGCTCCGAGAATCCATACTAAAAACACTCATGGCACTGGCTGCAGCTTCTCAGCAGCGATAACAGCCTACCTCGCCAGGGGCGAGGACATAGTATCAGCGGTTAAGCTCGCAAAAGAGTTTATTACAGAGGCAATAAAGTTTGGCCTAAATATAGGTAAGGGGGCTGGCCCGGTTAACCCGATGGCTCGCCTCTATAGGGAGGCTGAAAGATACGGCGTCCTAAGGAACGTTGCTGAGGCAAAGAATATACTTGAATCCATGCCCAATATTGCTGGGCTTGTGCCGGAGGTTGGCATGAACGTTGCTATGGCCCTATCGTGTGCGGATAGCGCCGACGACGTAGCCGCTATACCCGGAAGACTAGTAAAAGTCTTTGATCATGTAAAGGCTGCCTCGCAACCAGAGTTTGGCGCATCAAGCCACCTAGCCAGATATTTAATCGAGATCATGAAGTATGATGCCAGGAAGAGGGCGGCAATAAACCTAAGGTACTCGGAGAATATTCTCAAGGCGCTCAGGGAAAGGGGATTAAGGATATCGTTTTATGATAGATCTGAGGAGCCGGAGGAGATAAAGCGTATTGAGGGCATGACGATCCCATGGGGCGTTAGGCAGGCGATAGGCAGGGTTGGGGGAGTGCCAGACGTGATCTACCATATGGGCGACATCGGCAAGGAGCCAATGATAGTTATATTTGGTGAAGACGCCGTCTCGCTCGCCAAGCTCGCCGCCGAGATAGCAGGGAAGTCGGCTAATAAGCCCGCATCAATTAAATGCTAGAAAAAGAACTATCTCCATTATGACCGAATCATTATTAGCAGCATCTTGAACCTCTTGGGGGCCCTCACAGAGTGGGGCTTATTAGCGGGCATAATCATCATCTCACCCTTAGTGAGATTTAATGGTTTACCCTCAATTGTTATTTCCGCCTGCCCGTCGAGTATAACGGCCATTGCCGTATAGGGCACCGTATGCTCGCTTATACCCTGCCCCTCATCAAAGGCGAAGAGGGTTACCGTTCCAGCCGCCCTATCAATTAGAGTTCGACTAACTATAGAGCCCTCATGATAATCCACCAGATCCGCGAGCCTTAAAACCTGTCCCTCAATACTCTCCATAAAGAGCCCCGATACCATCTACTCTTATCGTTAAAGGTATTAAAGATTTATTGGGGCGGCATATGACGCTGTCGAAAAATAATATCTAGAGTATTGGCGGCTTCAAAAAGGTAACTTGCGCTAAAGAACAATTAGTATTGTTACATCATTGACATTTGTGCCGGTTGGGCCGGTGAAGATGAGGTCTCCCAGCTGCTTGAAGAAGTTGTAGGAGTCGTTATTGAGGAGGTATTCTTCTGGACTGAGTCCCATAGTTCTAGAGCGCTGGATTGTTGCTCCATCCGCAATTGCGCCGGCTGCGTCCGTTGGCCCGTCAATGCCGTCTGTGCTGAAGGATGCTATGGCGACGCCCCTCATGCCAGATATATATAGTGCTGATGCCAACGCTATTTCTTGGTTTCTCCCGCCCTTCCCTTTCCCGGTCACCGTAACTGTTGTCTCCCCGCCGATAACTATTCCGGCTGGCCGCCTAACAGGGTTCCCCGAGACCACAATCTCCCTAGCTATCGTGCCAAGGAATGATCCTATAACCCGCGCCTCGCCCTCCATGTAAGTCGTCAATAGGAGCGTATTTAACCCCTCCCTCTTAAGCTCATCTACTGCGGCCATGGAGGCAAGCCTATTATTCCCAATAACAAAATTATGCACCCTCTTAAAGCATGGATCCCCGGCCTTAGGAGTCTCCTCAACTAAGCCCTTATCCCCGCTAATTAAGAGGTCTCTAACAGTTTCTGGGATATCATTCCACACACCATATTTCTTTAGGACGCCTATTGCATCCCTGAATGTTGTTGAGTCTGGAACAGTTGGTCCGGACGCTATAACATCTAATAGATCGCCTATCACATCTGATAGCAGTAGGCTTATCACGGTTGCCGGATACGCTGCCCTAGCTAAGTGCCCGCCCTTAAACCTTGAAAGATGCTTTCTAACCGCGTTTATCTCATCTATCTTCGCGCCACATCTAAGAAGAATATCAGTAATCCTCCTCTTGTCCTCAAGGGACACTCCTTCACGCGGGTACGCCATTAAACTTGAGCCTCCCCCGGATATTAAGCATAATATCAAATCGGACTCGCCCGCCTCCCCCACTAACTCAAGGATTTTTCGGGCGCCCTCAACGCTACTTTCATCCGGGATTGGGTGGCTAGCCTCATAAATCCTAATGACCTTGAGGTTAAGTTTCCCAGAGGACCCACGCGGAATAACAACCACCCCATCACTTATCCTGTCGCCGAGGATCTCCTCTATGGTCTCAGCCATGTATCCACTGGCCTTACCACCGCCCACAACAAAGATCCTCTTGGAGGATTTGAGGTCGAAGTTTCCTCCATTGATGACAAGCTTCTCATTAATAACCTTAACCCTTGAACGAACAATATTTTTTGGGTCGGCCGCCTCAACAGCCCTTTCAATAGCGTTTAGGATTATCTCCCTAGCCTTTCGGTCGGCCTCAGACACGGCATTCCTTAGGATCTCCCATTTATTCTTAACTTTAACAGCGGCCATTACAAGCCCACCGCAAAAAATTATTCAAAAGTTAAGGATTTGAAGAAATATAAAGGTTTAATTAGGTGGCAATTTTATTTTTGGGTTGAGGTGAAGTTGGAAGAAGTTCTTAAGCTACCTAATGTTCGGGAATCCATCTTCTATAGGAGGGCTTCCAACGATAAGGTTGAGTGCATACTATGTGAGCGCAGGTGTACAATTGTTTCTGGGGGGCATGGCTTCTGTAAGACGCGGTTGAACATTAATGGCAAGCTCTACACGGTCGTGTATGGCGACCTAAGTGCCATAGAGAGTAGGCCCATTGAGATAAAGCCATTCTTCCATTATTGGCCCGGCTCAACAGCCCTCACATACTCAACCTGGTCATGTAACTTTCTATGTCCATGGTGCCAAAACTGGACATTATCAAAGTTCCCTCCGGACCCGAAGAAAGCCGAGTATCATCCGCCTGAGGATATAGTTGAATTAGCCATAAAATATGGTGATGAGGGCTTATGCTCCAGCTTCCAAGAGCCAACTCTCCTAACGGACTGGAACATCGACGCCTTTAAAATTGGATATAAGAGAGGCCTATACTCATGCTATGTCTCGAACGGCTACATGACCCTCAAGGCCCTGAAAGCGTTAAGGGAGGCCGGCATGGATGGATTAAAGATTGATATTAAGGGGGACCCAGATGTCTATGAGGAGTTCTGTGGAGGAATAGATGTCGAGAGGATCTGGAGGAACACTAGGGAGGCCAAGGGAATGGGCTTCCATATCGAGCTCGTGAACCTTATAATAACGGGCGTCAACGATGACGAGAATTGCCTGAGATGGATAATTGAGAGAGCCCTTAAGGAGGTTGGTCCGGATACACCCATCCACTTCACCAGATACTACCCAGCATACAAGTTCGATAAGCCGACAACGAGCATAAGGACCCTTGAGGGAGCATGGAGGATGGCTAAAGGGATGGGCATACTATATGCTTATATAGGTAATGTTCCAGGCCACAGATACGAGCACACCTACTGCCCAAACTGTAACGAAGTCTTAATAAAGAGGTATAACTTCAGCGTCATACGCTATGATGTTACTGAGGATAAAAGATGCCCTAAGTGCGGTTTCCACATAAATATACGCGGCCAATATATTAGGAAGAGCCGTTTATTTCACACTATTTGACTGGAATTAAGCATTCTTCACCATAATCTATTATTACCCTCATGTAGCCCCTCAGCATCTGATCAAGCTCTGAGTCGCCAGTATCAACCCTTAGGTAGCTTAGGCCCCTAATCTTATGCTTTGTTGCAATGACTATTATATTCTCTGGGCCGGCGCTCCTAATAACCCTCGGGCTTATCTGCTGGTTCCCCCTACCAAATATGAAGCCCTGCCCACCTATTGGTGTTACAACGATCTTAGCCCTCTTAGATTTAATGGCCTCTAAAATATCAGCCTCATTGACATCATGCCTAATGATCTTCCCCTCGAGGAGTAGATCGACCCCAAGCAACGTCTTCCTCTCATCTAGAAGCGCCGCTATAGCCCTAGTGGTCGTCCCGGGACCGAGGATATACACCGTTTCTGGCTCCATAATTTTATCGATAAAGTAGAGAGCTATTGCAGCCTGATTGTACAGTTCATCCTTGGTGGATAGGCTCGTCTCTTTTACGCCCTGAATAAGCTCCGGCTCGTATGGAACGAGCATATAGCCATACAACTTGGCAGAGAGTTGGTTCTCCCTAAAGGCTTCCTCGTCGACGTCCATGACCTCAGCCTCCTTAAGCGGTAGCCCCTCCAGCAGGAAGCGAGAGACAACTCTGGCAGCGCCCTCCGGATTAACGGCGAATACAGCACTATGCATTTTGACGCCACTTGGAACACCGAGTACTGGCAAGCTAAGCCCGATAACATCTAGTATATCTCTGGCGGTTCCATCGCCGCCACAGAAGACCAGCAGGCTAATTCCCTTTTTAAGCGTCTTTTCGGCGACCTCTTTTGTGTCCCTGGCCGTAGTTATATCTTTCCTCTGGCCTATAACAATGTATTTAAGACCGACCCTATTACTCTCGAACTCGCCCATCCACCCGGCTCCAACTAAAAGGTCAACTTCTCCGCTGATAAGGTTCTTTAGGTGTGAGAGAAAGGTCTCAGCCCTGTATGGTGCTACTGGCTTCGCCCCCAAGCTCAGCGCTTTCTCTAGCGTATCTTCTCCATCGGTTCCCTTTAGGCCGACGGATCCGCCTATCCCAGCTATTGGGTTAACGATTAGCCCAATACTCTTGCTCTTTCTGTCCAAGACATCATACACCAGTCAATCAGCGTTATAGTGTACTGTTTTTAGATGTAAGAGCTCAATAATAATGAGACCGTCACGGCGACGGCTATCACTACAACTGTCTGGAAGACAATTATATTCCAGGGCATCTTAGTCTTGCGAGATCTATAGTATACTAAGAAGACGCCGATCATAACCCCAATTGTGAGTAGGGAGAGAAGCACGTCGATGGGGTTGGGCAGCAACAGGAACATTGCTAGAGGTATTATACCCGAGAAAAAAGTTATTGCACCACATGCCAATGAGGCGTATATGCTAAATCTGCCCCTCTTGGCGCGTAGCAAATTGAAGATTCCCCTTGTCAATAGCAGGGCTCTTTTCCTCTCCCCAGTATCAGGGATATCACTTAAACTATAGGCTATTAGGTTCTGCAAAGTCGCCAGATCCGCTAAGTCCTCAGTCATTCCACCTAATAGAAAACTTGAGAAGTTTGTTAGTGCAACAACCGCTAAGCTTAGTAGCGAGGCGATAAGTGCAACTTTAGAGGTTAAGCCAGCTATGAGCAATGAAATTATCACAATAAGGCTTGTAATAGATCCGTCGGCTATCCCGACAACGATCTCCAATACTGGCTCATCCTTATAGAGAAAGCTCTTCCACTCGGAACTTATCCTAGCGCCCTTCTCCGTCAACCTAATGGAACCTCCGTAATCGATTACTAAGCCCTCTTCAACCATACTCTTAATAGTTCCATCAAAATCTCTTCCATCTACGCAGAAGTTCCCCTCGCAAATACTTTTTATTCTATGCTTTAGCCTATTCTTCGATATTACCCTCTTACTCGATACCACCAAGATTAAGATTCCCAAGAGGTCCTCCAGATTCTGTATCTCAAGGGACAAGCCGCGCTATTCACCACTCTTAATGAGAGAAGATGCGATGAACTATAAACATTATCCCGCTTCTTAAATTTTCTCAAGTCTTACGTTGCTTTCCTCATCCCTGCTAATTAGGTAGTCATTAACCTCATATACCCGCTTAAAGACCCACCTATGGGGGAACTTTGCCGCCAAAACAGCCACTCTATTTGGGTATGCGTAGAACATATCCAAAAAGTCGAATAATTTCTTTACCTGGTCCCTTGGGAAGTATGCTTTCCCGCGGCTTGGGGCCTTAACCTCAAATGCAATTATACAATCGCTCCTAACTGCAAACACGTCTGGTAATGGCTCATTGCTGGGAGCGGAGACTGGAATCCTAACCGATTTAAACCCAAATTCACGGAGCTTCTTGACTAAGTCCCTCTCAGCCTGATAACCCCTCTTCTTCATCCGCCTAATTTCTCTTAACGTTAATACTCTGCCGCGCCTACCACCTTTCCTCCCCTTCTTTGCAGCCAGATCCCTGAGAGACAACTCTCCAGCACCATGAAACTACTTCTCTTCCTCAAGCGGCCTTATAGCCAGCCTAATCAGATCTACGAGCCAATCTGAGAAATTCTTTGCATTCGCATACTTCTGATACTTCCTCTTATGCGGAACCTTCGAGATCATGCGCATCTCAATCATCTTTCTAATGTAATACTTGGCTGTAGAACCTGATATCCCAGCCTCCCTCGCCAGATCGCCGCTTGTGAATACCATGCCGAGACGCGAGTAGGCCCTTATGACTTCAGCTGGAAAGGGCATAGAAGCATTCACTATTTTAATGAGCTCCTCGTTTAACTGCAATGCAACACCACCACTTTGGATAAAGTCTGCTTAAAGAGTTTTATTAAAGTTTTTGACGAAAAGGGCTAAACATATTGGATATAAAAGTGGGCCACATCGTCCAGGTGGACTATAAGGTTTTGGAGGAAATCGCTGATCTGTAATATTGGCACTATTGGCGTTTTATCATAAAACTTGTATTGCGAGGGATGCAGCGAGAGGACTACTGGCACAAAATACGCGTATTCCCACTCAATTATATTGAGCCTGCCCCTAATTCGCCTTGATGCATCAGCCAGAGCCCTAGTCCTCTTAACCTGACTCCTAGCAGTCTCAATACTAGCGGACCCACTCCACCCCCGGCGCCAATGCTTGCAGTCCGCCGAGATGACAAGAGGCTTCTTAACACCAATTAAATCCACCTCCCACCTTTTCCCAAACCACTTAAAACGGAAGTTCGCAGTTGCCCTAAAACCATTTAGCTCTAGCGACTTCCTTGAGAACTGCTCGAACTCAGACCACGTTAGAAGATCTGCGATCTTCTCAACATCAGAACCTAAGCCTATTGATTTAACAGCAATTTTTAGACGCTGCTCTAAATCGACCATAACTTCATCGCCATCTATCATCAAAAAACCAGATTCATGAAGTCTATTTAGAATTTCTAAGACTATTGCTCGCGGCACTCTCGCCTCTCTAGAAATACTCTCAATATTGGAGCTAGCTTTATCCCGTGTGGTCTTCAAGATAGCTGCTAAAACCTCCCTCTCAGTAAGCATAAACACACCACAATAGAAAGAGAGGTTCGCTCCCACCAATTTAAACTATTTTGATGTAGACATCGCATACTTTGCCGTTAACAATCGTATAGGCCGCAATCTCATAGCTAACTAATGATATTATTAGCCATATGCTTTTAGGCCACAATCTCATAAATTTTATGTCCATCTTGGAGGGCTCTGTAGAACTCGGATGCGAATGAAAGAAGCCAATATGCCTTAACCCCTCGTTTTCAGCCCTTATTAGCTCCACTAAAAATTCCTCTGGGTCTATCTGGAAAGCAACGCACGAATTAAGCGTGTTTCTTAGATGAACAATTTTTCTAATTATTGCTTCTCCATCACTAAAGCATCCGAAGAGAGCCCCGCAGATCTCTACTGGAAACATCTTTCTAGCTTCTTCAATCAGCAAATCAATTTGGCTCTTACCTAATTTAACGATTAATTTTTTATCTTCAAACATATCTGGCTCTCTTGAGATCCCCTACTAATTTTGGTCAATATTCATACCAACCGCCCACTTACTTATATTTTTGTCTAATGCGGCCTGAAAGTCTGGGGCAGCATTTTAACCTTATTAGTCTTTCACAATGTTTATCTTTATCAAAGCGTTTTGTCGTTTAATGTGATCCGGCTTGACTGATATTTGCCTCATATTTGAAGCACATCAACCATTTAGGCTGAAGCGTGATTTTGATATTAGGGCTGCCTCCTACCAAAAGATCGGTAGTAAAGATCTTTATGAAGCTTATTTCGACCACAAACTCAATAAAGAAATATTTACACGTGTGTCCGAGAGATGCTATTTTCCGGCAACAAAGATCATTTTAGAGCAGATAGAGAGATTCCGCATAGAGAAGAAGCCATTTAAGGTTTCTTTCAGTTTCTCCGGAACATTCCTTGAGCAATGTGAAAGGTGGAATTCGGATTTACTGGATCTATTTAAGCAGGTTATTAAAACGGGATGCGTCGAGCTACTAAGCCAGACGTATTATCATTCACTAGCAAGTCTAAACACGCGCGACGATTCTGAGGTTATTGAGCAAGTTGATATGCATAAGCAGGCGCTTAAAGACCTGTTTAATTATGTGCCGGAGACGTTCGAGAATACCGAGTGTATATACAACAATAATATTGCCAAGGTTGCTGAATCCCTTGGGTTCAGGACCGTGCTCACTGAGGGTGTTGATAGGATACTCGGTTGGAGGTCGCCAAATTATCTTTACAAGGCTAAGGGCTCCTCAGTCAACCTCCTACTGCGCAATTATAGGCTCTCAGACGATATAGGGTTCCGGTTCGCATCAACATGGTGGGATCAGTGGCCCCTAACAGCAGATAAGTACGCGGCTTGGCTAGCACATACCCCAGGACAAGTCATAGTTATATTCCTTGATTATGAGACCTTCGGCGAACATTACTGGGCCGAGAGCGGAATACTTGAGTTCCTTAAGTGGCTTCCAATAAAAGTCTCAAGGTGGGATAACTTATGCTGGTCCACCCCAAGGGAGGTTGTCCAGAAGTATGCTCCATGTGATGAAATAGATGTCCCCCCAGAGAATACTATCTCATGGGCCGATGTCGAACGCGATCTAAGCGCATGGCTGGGGAACCCGCAGCAGATAATATCGCTTGATATACTCCACGAGATCGGGCTCCTTATTAAGGAGGCAAATGAGCCTAATTTACTCAGAGTTTGGCGATATTTACAGACAAGTGATCACTTTCACTATATGTGCACTAAGGGTGGGGGCTCCGGCATAGTCCACGGCCTATTTAACCCGCATGGGCATCCACTGGAGGCCTTCAAGGCATATATGAAGGTTCTCTTAGATTTGGGAGCTAGATGCCTAATGGAGATGAGCAAAACGGAGTCCATGTATAGGCGCTTATTAAGACATATTCCGCGGAGCAAGTGCTTCAGGTTCTTTAATGCGGTTGGCGCCCCAACAGATATATTAGCCACAAGTCTCGAGGAGCTCTGCAAAGCAATAAGGGTGGTGAGTCTCGAATCAATAATCTTTCACTTAAGTAGGGGGGATTTTGAGAGATGGATCTTCGAGGTTATTGGCGATGAATCTCTCGCCGCCAAAATAGCGAACTTATGTAGGAAGTGGAGTGAGGAGGAAAGAGTTAGAGAAGCATTAATATCCATCCTAGAGGAGAGGTTGAAGGAAATAAAGAGTTTAATAGTCTCAAAGGGAGAAGATAAACACTGAGTTTCAGTAAATGTTTATGAGCCCCTTAAGGATTCTCTTTCCTTGAGCCTTCTAATTTCGAGATTTATTTCGTCTTTTAATGTTAACTCATTAAACCATCTTTTACATTCAACACAATAATGTGCGTCAGGAGCATGAAGGACTGGATCCTCAAAGAATCTATGACCAGCTGGGCATCTTAAGAGATATAGATGTAACCGCTCATTAATTGCCAAAAGCTCTTCAGATGATAAAAGTAAAGTCTCGGTTATCTCGAATATGGGATATTTTTCAAGGTAGAGAACCTTAATAATTTCTTCCTTTGGGAAGCCAGCTGCCTGCATCTCTTTTATGCGCTCTGTGATCGGCTTCTTTTCCAAGAACGTCACCTAGTGTGGCTCACTAATACTATCCTCGTGTCCGTCCCCTGAACACCCTCAATCTCTCTAATCTTAAACACTATCTTACTGAGTTCATCAATATTTTCTGCCGAGACCTTCGCTATTATGTCAATATCTCCGGTGACCTCATATACCTCCTTGACACCATTGATCTCAGATATTTTTGATGCAACCTTTGACACGGCATCCACATTAACGCGAACAAACAAGAATGCCAACATAGCGACTCCCAAAGAGATAGCTTTGGATAATGATTTATTAAATCTTTTCCAAAAAGATGAGAAAAACTTTAAACCTTTTAGAGCTTCTTGTCTCTGTAGTTGAGGAGAATCCATATGGAGATAGTCTTCTTTACTTACGAGTATCCTCCGTACCTCGTTGGTGGACTCGGAACATACGCCGAATATATAACAAGAGAACTTGTTAGGATGGGGCATGATGTCACCGTTTTCGCTATGCATACAAAGGATGCCCCGACAAGAGACATATATGGTGGGGTGGAGGTACATAGGCCAATAGTTGAAAACATGAACATCAGCCTACTGCTGCCAATGTTTATACCAGAGGAGATACAGCGATGGAGCGAGAATGGAAAGAAGTTCTTCGGAGACATATTCCTATACAATATACTAGGAGCCAGCAAGCTAGTAAATGATCTTGTCAGGACGGAAAAGAGGAAAGTTGACGTGATCGCCGCGCACGACTGGCTTGGTTCAATAGGAGGAATACTGGCCAGCAGGGGATTAAATAAGCCCCTAATATTCCACGTCCATAGTACTGAGCAGGGCCGGACTGGCGACGGCTCAGAAACAATAAAGCGTTTAGAGCGGCTCACTGCAAGCTACGCTGACAGGATAATAACGGTGAGCTACGCTATGCGGGATCACCTCGTAAGCCTAGGCTATGATGAGAAAAAGGTCCGCGTCGTATATAATGGCATAGACGCCGAGAAATACTCGCCTGACTCTGTGACCAGAGAGGAGACTTTAGCCGTAAGGAGGAGCTTAGGAGTAGCGGATGACGAGTACATGGTATTATTCATAGGGAGGTTAACGTGGGTTAAGGGTGCAGATACTCTAGTATTAGCGATGCCGGATATTCTAAGTCGAGTGCCAAAGGCAAAGCTGGTTATAGTGGGTGTTGGGGAGCAAGAAGAGTTGCTAAAAGAGGAGGTGATCAGACTAAACCTTCAGGACAAGGTTATACTTAAATATGAATTCCTACCGGAAGATCTGCGAATAAAATATTATGCTGCGGCTGACGTTTGTGTCTTTCCATCGAAGTACGAGCCCTTTGGGATAGTCTGCACCGAAGCAATGAGCATGAGTAAACCAGTCGTCGTTGGCGCACGCGGTATAAGCGGCATGAGAGAACAGGTTATTCCATCAGGACCAAATCAAACAGGCTTTCACATAAACCCATATGATCCAGGCGATATAGCAAAATTTGTAGTAATTCTTTTGGAGGATGAGGAGCTCAGGAGGAAGTGCGGCCAAAATGCTAGGAAGAGGGTTCTAGAAATGTTTACATGGAGGAAGATTGCTGAGAACACTATCAGAATATACAAGGAAGTCGTTTCCTAGAATAGATCATCTAATCAAAAGGGAACACCTTTTCCTTAAATAATCTCAAAGGAAAAATATAATAGTTCGCGGTTTCTTAATCAGTTTAATCAAAGCGTGTTGACTAAATGAATGTTTGCATGCTCACTTGGGAGTACCCGCCTAGGATAGTTGGCGGAATATCGAGACATTGTGAGGGGCTAGCAAGAGAACTTGTTAGGATGGGGCATACCGTCCACATAGTCACTCTGGAGTTCCCTGGGGCACCCCCTTACGAGGAGAGGAATGGCGTAAAGATTCATAGGGTTCCCATAGAACTGGGTCACCCGAACTTCATCGTCTGGACATTATTATTTAACCATTTCATGGAGAAAAAGGTCGCCGACATTAGCAAACACGAGAAGTTTGATATAATTCATGCGCACGACTGGCTTGTCGCACCCGTCGGCATAATATCAAAACATTATTTGCGTATACCGCTTATATCAACCATACATAGCACGGAGGTAGGCAGAGCGCAGGGCCTCTATAGCCCAGATTCATTCCTAATTGACGGGTTCGAGTGGTGGTTAACTTACGAATCAAAGAGGGTAATTGTGACAAGCTATGCCATGAAAAGCGAGCTTGAGCAGCACTTCCGCTTACCAAGAGAGAAAGTAGACGTTGCTCCGAATGGTATCGATGTATCAAAGTATGAGATTAATGTCGACCGCGATAATGTTAAGAGGAGGCTTGGTATAGACCCCAGCGAGAGGATTGTCCTCTTCATTGGGAGGCTTGTTCCACAGAAGGGTGTGGAATATTTAATTATGGCAGCGCCAAAAATATTTGAGCGCCATCCAGAGACGAGGATAATTGTGGTTGGAAATGGGTGGATTAAGGATCGCCTCCAAGGCTTAGCATACTCCACCGGGTACCCCCATAGAATAATGTTCCTAGGTTTCCTGAGTGATCAAGACTTAACTGAGCTGACCATGAGCTCAGACGTTCTCGTAATTCCATCAGTTTACGAGCCTTTTGGGATAGTTGCCCTGGAGGGAATGGCCGCCGGGGTCCCCGTGGTTGCAAGTAACGTTGGTGGTTTGGCGGAGATAATTGAACATGATAGGACGGGCTTTTTAGCTTATAAGGAGAGCCCTGACTCGATAGCATGGGGGGTAAATAAGATTTTATCCGACCCCGGCTATGCACACTGGCTTGTGCAAAATGCTAAAAGGAAAGTTTATGAGATGTATAGTTGGAAGGCTGTGGCTAGAAGGACGGTTGAGGTTTATGAGGGAGCTTTCAGAGAGTGATTTTATGCGGTATAAGTTGCCGCGAATGCCAGATGACGTATATCTCCTATATATCATGCATAATGTTGGCGCAATAAACTCAAACAGGGCTCTCTCAATCAAGGAAATATCACGCTGGGCATCCATGGAGGAACAGGGGGTGGAGGAGAATCTTAAGAGGCTAATGGAGAACGGGTACGCTGAAGTTAATATGGACTCTGGAACCAAAAAATATTTTATAACAGTCGATGGGATAAGGAAGATCCTCAGCATTTACAGTTAACCAATTGAGGTTCAGCAGCTTCCCCACAATTTCTTTACAAAGGAATATTAGTGAGCGATTCTTTCTTTCTCTGAGTCAAGTAACTCCCTTAGATGTCCGGCTGCCTCCTCCGGGGGTACAACATTAATGTAGACTCCAGTACTCTTCTCGAAGCCAGCCCAAATGGATAAGGCTGGATAAACCTCAACGTGCCAATGATAATATTCTGCTGGAACCATGTGGAAGCCGAGGTTATATGGTGGATCGTTAAGTAGTCTTCTTAGCCCACCCAAGCTAAGTCTAAGAGCCTCTGCGAAGCCCCTAATCTCATTGTCCGCAATATCTAGTATGGATGACTGGTGTCTTTTAGGAAATATCCAGAACTCAAATGGATTTATCGAGGCCCATGGGGCAAAGACTATAAAGTCGTTGTTTTCATATATTAAGCGTTCGGTCCTCCGCTCCTCGCTTATTATGTCGCAGAAGATGCATCTGCCATTATCCTCATAATATCTCCCACCCGCAGCCAGCTCCTCGGATACGATCCTTGGAACCATTGGCATCGCTATTATCTGCATATGCGCGTGGGAGAGCGAGGCACCAGCACTGGCGCCATGATTCCTGAATATTGAAACGTACTTTACATAGTCTTTTATCATAAAGAATGAGACCCTATCTATGAGCGCGTTTATCGCGTGAATTAGCTGACTTATCTTGGCTACGCCCGGGTGTTCATCGTGGTTTGGCGACTCAACTAGGACTTCATGGTGGCCCAGTGCCCCAAAGCGGGTATATTTCAGCCTGCCCTGCTCCTCCAGCACGACGCCCGCCCCTTCTGGAGAGAAAGCCGGGTAAAGATTTGGGAAGCACCTCACAACCCAGTTCCTCCACCGCTCCCCATTCCTATCCTTCTCTCTCATCACATTACCCTCAATATCCATTATATAGACGAGGGAGGCCGGTGGGGTTAAATGCTCATTCCCAGGGCAGAATGGACACGCGGCATGCCTTCTCTCCTCAGGGCGCCTCTCAATAAAGTCTGAGGGTCTTTTCCTCCTCTGTGATGCGATTACAACCCACCTATCTATTATATAGTCCTTTCTCAGCTCATTAACGGACATGAGGGTCACCATGATCCTTTAAAGTCCCTTACCCTTATATAATACAGTGTTGAGCTCCGTAAAGCAAATTTTCTCCCTAAGATCTCATTTCAGTGGAAGATGTATGATGGATTTGAATTTTGGTTTCCCTGTGGAGGTTGTCCGTGAGGGTATCGTTAGTGTAGTTGTTCCAAGGCTTAAGTCTTTTAAGAGGGGGTTTTGGGATTATGCCCCAGCGAGGGCGCCAGTATTTTATAATCCCCAAATGAGAGTTTGTAGGGATATAGCGGTCCTAGCTCTACAATCCTACCAGAGCATTGTAAAAAGGTATTTAAATGTCTCGGAGCCATTAGCTGGCTGCGGAGTCAGGGGGATAAGGTTTGCCAAAGAGGTTAAGGGCGTAAGAAGTGTTTATATCAATGATATAAGTGAAAGAGCTTGCCAGCTCGCCAAATACAATGTACATTTGAATAACCTTGAAGGGAAGGTTTTTGTATTAAACGAGGATGCAAACCTATTTCTCAGTAGACATGCTGCCCCAAAAAGTAGATTTGACTTTATAGATATAGACCCCTTTGGCTCCCCGGTACCTTACCTCGATTCAGCTGTTAGAGCGCTGAGGGAGGGTGGATTACTGGCCCTAACGGCGACTGATATGGCCCCCTTATGCGGATTCTACCCCAAAGTGGCCCTAAGAAAGTACGGCGGTATATCCTTGAGGACAGAGTATTGTCATGAATTAGCCGTGAGACTCCTCGCCGGATGCGTGGCATCAACAGCCGCTAGGCATAACATTGGAATAAAGATTTTATTCAGTCATAGTACGCGGCACTACATTAGGTTATATTTGCTGGTCGAGTATGGCGCCAAAAAGGCTGATGAGACACTAAAGAAAATGGGCTATATACTGCACTGCTTTAAGTGTTTTTATAGGAGGGCCCATCAAGACATCTTGCTAGCCGGACATGATGTAAAATGCCCGGAGTGCGGCTCCACATTAAAGGCTGCTGGGCCCCTATGGCTTGGAGGGATAGCCGACGAGGGCTTCTGCAACATGTTAGAGAAAAATCTAATGGAAGAAGATTTCAGCCACATAAATCATGAAGCTAGAAAGATAATATCTCTAGTGAAGGGCGAGGTTAATACGCCTATTACCTATTATGTTGTCGATAAAATCTGCGGTAAAATGGGTGTACCTACACCCCCATTAAAGGATATAATTCTTCATCTTTCAAGCGCAAATTATAGGGCTTCGCGAACACATTTCCACGCTAAGGGGATAAAAACTGATGCGCCAGTCTCAATAGTTGTAGGGGTTATTAAAAGAGTTGCGAAGGGAAGGATGTAAGCTAAAGAACTACCCCTTAACCTCAATTACTTCTAAGCTCATGTCAATAGACCTGACGGAGTGCGTAATAGCTCCTATAGAGATTATGTCTGGGCCAAGCTTAGCATACTCTAAAATATTGTCTTCAGTTATCTCCCCAGAAACCTCTATGAGAACCTTGTCTCTCAGGCCGAGCCCCGTGAGAGCATTGATCACCTTTCGCACCTCCTCAACGCTCATATTGTCTAACATTATTATGTCGACGCCTAGACTAGCAGCTTTAATAGCATCGTCCACAGTCTTGACTTCAACCTCAATCTTCTTTGAGAAACTTGCAAAGGATAGAGCCCTCCTCAGGGCCTCTTCTAGGCTACCAACGATGGCAATATGGTTATCTTTGATGAGTATCTGGTCGTCTAGCCTAAATCTATGCGGGTCTCCCCCGCCAATGATTACAGCCCTCTTATCGAAGTATCTTAATCCTGGAACCGTCTTCCTAGTTGCGGCTATACGCACGTTAAGTCCCGTCTTTCTAACCTTCTCAACCAGCTTCCTTGTCTCGGTAGCTATTCCACTCATCCTTGAAAGTATGTTTAGTGCAGTCCTCTCGGCTAAGAGTATGCTCCTCCCCTCGCCCTCGATAACGGCTATGATGGTGCTGGCTGGAACTTCATCGCCCTCCCTAACGCTTGGCGTAAAACTCGCGCCGACAATCTCAAAGACCATTCTTGCTTCACTAAGCCCTGCAATGACAGCCGGCTCCTTCACGATTATCTGCGCATGAACCTTAATCCCACTGGGAATGATCAGCTCTGTCGTTATGTCGCCTAGACCTATGTCCTCCTCAAGGAAACTCCTAATCTTCTCCTTTAACATGGCTTCTAGAACACTCAATTTTCATCACTTATAGTTTCCCAAGCCGCTACACCTATAAATTTTACTTTCAATTATAAGCATGCCCCAAAGCCATCATCCGGGCGAATCTACATTAGGTAGTATTAATACTACTAAAAGAAGAGAAAGGTTTATAACTTAATTCTCTTAATTGATGAGAGACAAGTCGGTGATAAGTAGGAGTATAGAATCGAAGGTTATGAGGTATGCCAAAACATCATGCTCCTAGAAGGGGATCATTAGCATATCTGCCTAGAACTAGGGCTTCACGCCCAATTGGTAGGGCGAGATATTGGCCTGAGGTTAAAGAGGGGCCTGTGCTACTTGGTTTTGCTGGATACAAAGCTGGTATGACCTATGTTATCATGATTGATGATGATCCCGGCTCAGTAAACTTTGGTAAGGAAGTTGTTCAGCCAGTCACTATTATAGATACCCCGCCAATGTATATAGCCGCTGTCCGCGCATACGCACGAGATGAATATGGCCTAAAAACCCTGACAGAGGTCTGGGCCTCACCATTACCTAAGGATTTTGAGAGGGTTATAACTCCCCCGGAGGATTATGGCGTAGAGAAGGTTGAAGAAGGATTAAAAAGAATAGAGGTGGCCCTTGGCAATATAATCGAGTTTAGGGTTCTGGCGGCCACCCAGCCGAGGCTAACCAGTGTCCCAAAGAAGAAGCCGGATTTGATGGAGATCAAAGTTGGCGGCGGGACAATAAAAGAACAGTTTGAATACATTAAGAAGATTTTGGGTAAGACTGTCCCTATTGAGGAAGTCTTTAAAGAAGGACAGTATATTGATGTTATAGCCATAACAAAAGGCAAAGGCATCCAGGGTCCGGTGAAGAGGTGGGGCGTAAAAACCCTACAGCACAAAACGCGTAAGACCGAGCGCGGCGTTGGAACCCTAGGCGCAATAGGCATGAAGAAGGTCATCTTCACGGTGCCTAGAGCTGGGCAAATGGGCTACCACCAGAGAACCGAATATAACAAAAGGATAATAAAGATTAAAAAGGATGGTAAAGAGATAACCCCTAAAGGTGGATTTCTGCATTATGGCATAGTTAGAGGAACGTATATATTGTTAAGCGGGAGTGTCCCTGGGCCAACGAAGAGACTGATAAGGTTAAGGTATCCCGCTAGGCCACCTCGAGGGGTTAGCGAGTCACCGCCACAGATAACCTTCATATCCCTTGAGTCGCAGCAGGGCGTCTGAGGAGAAGCTTATGGAGAAGATCTACGTTAAGGTCTTCAATCTCGAGGGGAAAGAGGTTGGCACAATAGAGTTACCAGAGGTTTTTATGACTCCATTTAGACCAGATGTTATAAAGAGGGCTGTTATAGCGATCCAGTCACACCGTCTACAGCCAAAGGGCAGGAATCCGTACGCTGGAAAGAGAACTACCGCTGAGTCTTGGGGAGTTGGATATGGACTTGCAAGGATCCCACGCTTAAGTACTGGCAGGGCGAAGTTCGCGCCAGGAACCGTCGGAGGTCACTTAGCGCATCCACCCCATGTCGAAAAGAAAATTCATAAGAGGATACCTAAGAAGGAGAGGCTCTTGGCACTCTTTTCAGCAATAGCAGCAACGGCGAGAAAAGAGATTGTTGAGGCTAGAGGTCATGTAATCGATAACGTTTTAGAGATACCCCTAATAGTTACGGATGATCTTGAAAGCATAGGGAAGACAAGAGATTTAAAGATGGCATTAATGAACCTTGGAGTCTGGCCGGATGTTGAGAGGGTCATGAATAGCATTAATATTAGGAGTGGTAAAGGTAAGATGCGGGGTAGGAGGCTCAAGAGGGCTGTCGGCCCGCTTATTGTGGTCTCAAAGGGGAATGGAATATTCAAGGCTGCAAGAAACATCCCGGGGGTAAATGTCGTTAGGGTTAGGGACTTAAATCCCGAGCTACTGGCCCCTGGAACTCATCCAGGAAGGCTAACTATTTGGACTAGCTCAAGTATTGAGGAGCTTAGAAAGCTCAGTTTAACTAAGGAGGCCAGCCTTATTGGACCCACATGAAGTTATTTTATACCCACTTATAACTGAGCGGACAAGCCGGATGATCGAAAAAGAGAACAAGATAACATTCATTGCCAACCGTAAGGCTACAAAGCACGACATAAAGAGGGCTATTGAGAATTTATACGACGTTAAGGTTGAGAAGGTTAGTACCGTTATAACTAGAGATGGAAACAAAAAAGCTTTTGTGAGACTTTCACCAGAATATAATGCAGCCGACCTAGCGGTTAAGCTGGGCATACTCTAGCCTATGGGTGATTAGAATGGGGAAAAGAATACTGGTTCAGAGAAGAGGAAGAGGTTCGCTAACGTTCATGGCCGCCACACATAGGCGGGTTGCGCCAGCAAGGTATCAAGGTCTATCCGGGATAGATATCATGAATAAATCTTTGAAAGGGCAGGTGCTTGATCTCGTCCACGATCCGGGAAGGGGGACTCCATTAGCATATATAGAGCTTGAGACTGGCGAGAGATATCATACTCTGGCAGTGGAGGGACTGCGTGAGGGGCAAATAATAGAGGTTGGGGGGAAGGCATCTATAAGCACGGGCAATATCCTTCCGATTGGAGTAATACCTGAGGGAACAATAATATGCAACATAGAGCTATTGCCGGGCGACGGTGGGAAACTTGTTCGCTCCTCAGGAGCATATGCAACAGTGCTCTCCCATACGCCTGAGGGAACACTTATATCCCTTCCATCCGGCAAGACGCGCTACATTAATGATCGATGTTTAGCAACAATTGGTGTTGTGGCAGCCTCTGGGCGAACGGAGAAGCCCTTCATTAAGGCTGGCAACAAATTCCATTGGATGAAGGCTAAGGGGCATAAGTATCCGAGGGTACGTGGAAGGGCAATGATCGCGGCGTTGCATCCATTTGGAAGTGGCAGGAAAAGCGCCAAAAAGCCCTCAACGGTCTCACGCAACGCGCCACCCGGGGCCAAAGTTGGACAGATAGCGGCCAAAAGAACTGGAAGGAAAAAGAGAAAGTAGGGGGCTTCTCCATCATTCATAACAAAGATGCCTAAGAATTTTTGATAGCATTATAGCTACGATCTTTAGCCGCCATGAACAACAGGAATTAAAACTATCTCGTCGCCATCCCTAACATGTGCATCCAGCCCACCTAGTATGCTTATATCCCTTCCATTCACCAATATTATTGTGTTTGGGCGCGGATCCTTTAATTCTGGATCCAGCAGAATATCCCTTAATGAACCCGCTTCCCTTAAAACCGCCTCGATAATATCTCTTAGCTTTACCTCTCCCCCAGCATTCACATCTACATGCAACTCATCTTTTCCAAGGGCTTTTCTCAATATCCCCAGCACCCTGACCCTAACTCTCATCCATCTTAGCTCTCCCTGTGCGGGAAATTGTCAAGTATTGATCTGTTCTCTCCTAAAAAGAAGTTTAGCTCAAACCCCCTCAAAAGCATTTCAATCTCCTCATGCTCGTCTATTTTGAAGAGGTGACTTGAACATTTGCAGTCAGATGAACCAAAGCCCCTAACTGGCTCATAAAGGCTACTTAGGGTCCGCGCCAACCGGCACTCCTCGCTCTTGGGAGCCTCCTTGAAGAGGACATCAACAATTTCCGTATACTCGTCACCAAGAAGATAATCTATATGCCAGAAAAATCGTTTATATTTTCTGAAGTGTCTTGCTATCCTCTTCTCAAGGCTGTTTTGGGCCGAGCCAACGTAAACATAGAACCCTTTCTTGAAGGTTAATAAACCTAGGGAGCCCACCTCTATTTTCCTTGTCTTGCCTAGGTATATGATGAGTACATATATGCCCCTCGTCTCAGGCACCCCGAGTATTCAGACAGCATAGCTTATATTGCTCGGCATTAAAGCTTTTTCAGATATGCTTGACCAAGTGGTAGTAAGGAGAGCAGAAAGATCTGACTCAAAGGCCCTATATGAAATAGAAGTTGAATGCTTTCCGGAGGATGCCCTCCCGCTATACTACATTATATATTTCCTTGAGAGCCCGGAGTTCATAACGCTGGTTACCATGCAAGAGGGGAGGATCATTGGTTATGGGACTGCTCGCATCGAGAATTTTGAGGGAAAGTGTATGGGGCATATATATTCTATAGCCGTTAAACCGGAGTATAGGCGGAGGGGGGTTGGATCAATTCTACTCAAAACAATTGAAGAGAACCTGAGGAAAAGGGGAGCTAAAGTCTGCTACTTGGAGGCACGCAAGGATAATGTTGTCGCCATAAACTTCTATCTCAAGCATGGGTATAGAGTTTTTGAGGTCTTAGGGGGCTATTATGGAAATGGAAAAGACGGAGTGAGATTTATGAAAACCCTATAACGTTACACTAAGGGCTACTTAACCCTAGCTTATTAAAGCATTAAATATTCGTTGATAAATAAGAGGATTTGGTGTTATTTATGCTGGAATTTAAGATTGGTCATAGGGGCGCTAGGGCCTACGAGCCGGAGAATACTATACTGAGTTTTAAGAGGGCTTTGGAGTTGGGCGTAAATGCCGTTGAGCTCGATGTTAGGAGGACAAAAGATGGTGAGATAGTTGTTATTCATGATGCTGAGGTTGACCGGACAACCAATGGCAAGGGTCTCGTTAACGAGTTAACCTTGAACGAGCTTAAAAGACTCTCTACCGAGAAGGGTGAGAAGATACCGACCCTTGAGGAAGCCCTCGACTTCCTCGACAGGAAGGTGAAGATACTAATAGAGATAAAGGAGGTCGGCGTAGAGGAGAAGGTGCTGGATATTGTCAGGAGGATAGGGCTAGAAGATAATGTCATAATAATCTCGTTCCATGAAGAGGCATTGAGGAGGGTTAGGGAGCTTAGCGAGGCAGTTGAGACCGGGCTGATTTACGTTAAGCATAGGGATCCAATTGGAGCTGCTCTCTCGATAAAAGCCCAGCATATCCTCCCAATGTACAAGTTCATTTACCCATCCCTCGTGAGAAGGGCCCATGAGAAGGGTCTGAAGGTCATCGCCTGGACGATCAACACGCCTGAGGAGGCACGCAATTACACGAAAATGGGTGTTGATGGAATAGCCAGTGATAAACCGGACATACTGAGGGACTTATAAGTTAAAAAGGCTAGAATCATTTAATGCCGAGAAATTTAGACTTTGACATCCTCGATCTCTTCTTCGTCCTCTTGTTCCTCATAGCCCTCCTCTAGATAGTATCTTCTGGTCTTTATGTCACATCCAACCCTACCCTTCTCAAATAGCTTACGCAGAGCCCTGAATACGGCGTTTGGGCTTTTATTCAATTTTTCAGCGATCTCCATGAGGGTGAGTGGCTCCAATTTACTTAGGATCTCAATGATCTTCTCTTCGAGCTTGTCCATCAAATCACCACATAATAAAATAGGTAGAGCAGTACCTTTAAAATTTAAATCTAGCATAACATTCTGCCAATTATCTAGCTCTTAGCTAATGCCACGCGCTAAAAAATAAATGATTCCGTGAGCACTTTATTTCTTGAGAAGATGGGAACCTGCTTAATCTGTAATGCTAGGTCGCCATTAATCTCCGGTAAACTGGGAGTTTGCATAAAATGTATCAGGGAGAAGCCTGAGAAGGCCCTTGAAGTGGTTAAGTTTGTTCGGGGGGAATCGCGGGAGCGCTTCGACCTCCCACCAGAGGTTCCAAGGGATCCAAATGGCGTTAGATGTGGGATGTGCGCTAACGACTGTAGTATTGGGCGGGGATCACGCGGGTTCTGCGGCCTAGTATTTAACGTTGATGGGCATATTGAGCGGAGGGGTGGAACGCCCGAAAGAGGTATCTTAGAGTGGTATTATGACCCATTACCAACAAATTGTGTTGCATGGTGGTTCTGCCCGGGCTGCACTGGCGCCGGGTATCCGAAGTATGCATATAAGCCCACAGCCGAGACAGGCTATGTGAATCTAGCAGTATTTTATGGGGCCTGCGGCCTAGACTGCCTATTCTGTCAGAACTGGCATTACCGCTATTTATCGCAGAAGCTTATGCCATACATGAGCAGCGGGGAATTGGCCGATAGGGTTAATGAGAGGGTCTCGTGCATATGCTTTTTTGGAGGAGATCCATCCGTACAGATGCCCCATGCCATCAAGGCTAGTGAGGTAGCTCTAAAGAGGGCTGTGGGGGATGGGCGTATACTGAGAATATGCTGGGAGACAAACGGCAACATGCGCAGAGAATTCGCTTTAAGAGCGGCTGAGCTATCGCTTAGGAGCGGTGGAGTCGTTAAATTTGACCTAAAAGCATGGGACGAAAACATTTACATGGCCCTTTGTGGAGTATCAAAGAAGGAGATTTTCGAGAACTTCAAGGTTATAGGCGAGAGATACTTTTCTGAGAGACCCGAGGTTCCACTATTAACGGCGAGCACACTACTTGTTCCAGGATATGTGGACGCTGCTGAGGTTGAGAATATAGCCAAGTTCATCGCCGAGATAGATCAGAGAATACCATATACGCTCCTAGCCCTTTACCCACAATATATCATGGATGACCTACCAACAACGAGCCGGAAACATGCGTACGAGTGCTATGAGATATCCAGGAGGTACCTCAAGAACGTGAGGATAGGAAATATACACCTACTAAGCTAACCGGGTCTTTAGTAAAAAAGATAAGGAGGATCGTTATATTAATCCAATTATTACTGGCGCGAAGACCTCTGCTACTAAGGCCATTACAGTTATCATCGTGTTTAGAGATGGGCCGGCAGTATCCTTAAATGGGTCGCCGACGGTATCGCCCGTAACCGCAGCCTTATGAGCATCTGAGCCCTTCCCACCAAACGCCCCAGACTCAATGTACTTCTTGGCGTTGTCCCATAGTCCACCAGAGTTGGCCATGAAGAGGGCGAATATTATGCCGGTGACAATGCTCCCAGCCAAGAAGCCCGCCAAAGCCTCGGTCCATAAAATCCTTAATACCAGCACCGGAACTATTATTGCCAGCAAGCATGGTAAAATTAGCTCTTTTAGAGCTCCCTTAGTTGCAATATCAACACACCTAGCGTAATCTGGCCTAGCCCTCCCCTCCATTAATCCCGGAATCTCCCTGAATTGGCGCCTAATCTCATTAATCATTCTCTCGGCATTTCTCCCAACGGCTAGTATCAGCAGCGCCGAAAGCAGGGGTGGCATCATACCGCCGATAAAGAGACCGGCTACGACCTCCGGCTTCATTAGGCTCAGCTCCCCTATACCGACAAGATGGACATATGCCGCGAAGAGGGCCAGAACGGTGAGCGCCGCTGCGCCTATCGCAAAGCCCTTTGTTATAGCCTTTGTTGTGTTCCCGGCGGCGTCAAGCCGATCCGCGATCTCAACCACCTCCTCGCCAAGCCAAGACTGTTCAGCTATACCCTTAGCGTTGTCCGAGACCGGGCCATAGGCGTCGGCCGATATAGTCATACCAACCGTTGCAAGCATGCCAACAGCCGCTATCGCTATTCCATAGAATGGATTAACCCCAAATGAGATTGATAGATGCCAGGCTGCTAGCGTCGCGGCGCATATACCTATTATTGGCGGGACGATGCTTACTACGCCGTAGGAGAAGCCCGTTAGAATATTAATTGCTGCGCCAGTAGTCGAGGCCTCCGCAACCTTCTTAGCGGGCATCCTATCTATGGATGTAAAATAGTCTGTCGTAAGCCCAATAATGACCCCGGCAACCAAACCAGCTACCGTCGGCAGGAAGATTCCAAGCCATTTACTTCCGCCTAAACCTGAGTAGTATATTATTAAGAATAGGAGTATTGTGAATATGGCCCATGTTCCAAATGAGCCCCTATTAAGTGCTGCGCCGGGATTTCTTTTAATGCTGGCTTTTGTGATCATTACGCCCAGTATTGACGCGAAGAGACCCATGGCTGATATTGTTAGTGGGAGCATAACGAGCGCGCTTTCACGAAGTTCCGCTCCAAGAAGCATTGCAGCTATAATACTCGCGATATACGAGTCCGTTAGGTCTGCCCCCATGCCGGCCACATCGCCAACATTATCTCCAACGTTATCGGCTATTACGGCAGGGTTGCGGGGATCATCTTCGGGTATACCGAGCTCAACCTTACCAACAAGATCAGCACTTATGTCAGCGGTCTTCGTATATATTCCACCGCCAGCCTTGGCGAAAAGGGCTAGAGCGCTAGCTCCGAAGCTAAAGCCTAAAACAATACTTGCCGCCATTTCGTCATTAAAACCTAGCATGAACCTATATAGGTAGAATAATGCACTTACGCCCAGCAGGGATAAGCCGATGATAAATAAGCCCATAACCGCTCCGCCGTAGAAGGCTACTGGAAAGGCTTTCTTAAGTCCCTCCCTGGCCGCGTTCGCCGTCCTGACGTTGGCCTCAACTGCGGCCACCATACCAATGTACGCTGCAACTGTAGTACATACAGAGCCTAAGACGTAGGCAAGCGCCATGCTCGCCCCAAAAAATGTATCTCCATGGTGATATGTTGTGTAAAGCGTCCCAACTATAGCCGCCATAACTACAACGAAGACTGCCAGCGTCATATTCTGTCTTCTGAGATAAGCCCTCGCGCCCTCCTTTATGGCATTAGCTATCTCCCTCATCCTCTCTGTTCCAGCGTCCTGTTTCAGGACATATCTGTATAGGTAGCCTGCAAGGCCAACTGAAATAAGTCCCGCTATAGGCGCTATAATAAACCAGCCCAGCAACCCTTCCACCCACCTTGATACAATTGGAAAGTAACATATTAATAAGAATTATCAATGTTGCGCTTAAAGGGAAATTTTATTTAAGGCCCCTTTTACATTATTAATTTAAAAAGACCCCATAAGCAAGGGTGATTTTAACGAGAATTGGTGTCGGGCTGGTTGGTTGTGGCGCAATAGGTACAGTTATTGCCGAAGCTATAGATAGGGGAAACGTTAACAACGCAAGCCTAATAATAATTTATGATGCTATTTTAGAGCGGGCGGAGAAACTTGCATCCAGATTAAGTCAAAAACCTTTTGTAGCAAAATCTTTAAGCGAGATCTTGAAGAGGAGCGACGTTCAACTCGTTGTTGAGGCAGCCTCACAAGAATTTGTTATGGATCATGCTGTCGAAATACTGAAGAATAATAAGGACTTATTAATTATGAGTACAGGTGCCCTATTAGATGAAAAGTTGCTTTCCGAAATAATCGACACTGCCGAAAGAACTGGCAGGAAAGTTTATGTCCCCTCAGGGGCCATCGTCGGCATAGACAATATAAAGTCCGCGGCTCTAGGAGATATTGAGGAAGTCATACTAATAACCAGAAAACCACCAGCGAGCTTCATGGATACTGACCTAGTCAAGAAGGTTAAAATTGATATTTCCTCAATAAGGGAGCCGATAGTATTGTATGAGGGGCCAGCCCGCGAGGCTGTCAAAATATTTCCACAAAACATTAATGTTGCGGCTACGCTGAGCCTAGCCAGCATAGGCCCCGACAAAACAAGGGTTAAAATTGTAGCTGACCCGAACACGAAGGACATAGTTCATGAAATCCGCGTTAGGGGTGGGTTTGGGGAAATATATACGAGAGCCGTAAATAAGCCCTTCCCAGGCAACCCTAGAACAAGCTATATTGCGGCCCTCTCAGCCATAGCAACCTTGAAAAGAATCACCGGTAACTTAATCATCGGCACCTAAGGGCTCCGTTAGAAGGTTAAGTATAGCTAAGGTTGCATAAAGCGCTTCCTCCGTTCTGACGGTCTCAGCAGCCTGTCTCGGAATAACATTAACTATAAAATCTGAGACCTCGCTTAGCTCAAGCCCCTCCAGCCTAACTATCTCATATAAACCTTGTGTCGGCGATCCGAAGGCGATTAGCACATCCTTTGACCTGCGCCACCTTTCCAAGATCTCGTCTTTAACTTTGATGAATGGATCCCCATATTTGGACGTTGCAACAACCAAGTCGAAGGAACCTTTTTTTATTATTCGGCCAAGAGGGTCATTTGAAACGGTCACCCTATATCCCCAGTATACTGGGATCTCATCTGGGTTCACGAGTATAGCTCTAGGGTTATCTCCATCATCTATAATCTTAACAGTTACACGCGTGCCGCCCTGAACGCGTACACCTGAGATGAATATTGGCTCTTCAACACCTATATCAACGAATATACCACGTTTATCTTCTTTAATTACAATGCCATCCCTAAACTCCCCAACTCTCAGATCCTTCTTTCTGCTTTGGATTGGGTGGTGAGGGGTTCTGAGCGGTGGAAGTATGCCAGCGTAATGGAGCTCAGGCATTATCCCAAATAACCTCTTCCTAAGATATTGCGGGGTCTCCATGTAGGACAGAACGGTATACAGAAACTTTTGATCGCGACGCTGATCGATGCCAGGAATGTCTGGATAGACTATAACCTCGTCCACGCGGAAAATCGCCAGGGCACGCCCTATAAAACCAACCTTAAATGTTTTCTCCCTGAGATGGGAAACATCTGAAATGATGGACGCTGGAATAGCTACATGAAGCTTTTGCCGCCTCCTTAAAGGCTTTGAAAACAACATTACCCCTTCAGATTACTTTTTACGACACACATTTAAATATTAAGATCAATTCTGTCACCAATTGTCTTATATGCATAGTCTCCCCAAATCTATCAAAACCTAAAAGGGGAACAATTCGCTAGCCTATTCCCTAAAGCAAAGCATTGATATCTAAATCCTTATAAATTATAACTAGATAGAATAGTTTGAGGGGTAGATCTTTATGCCAATAGTATTGAAGGTTCGGGATGTTATGGAAGGCGGGGTCGTGACGCTAGATGAGAATCTTCCAGTCATAGAGGCCGTAAAGAAAATGCTGGAGAATAGTGTTTGGTCAGTCGTGGTCACGGCCAAAGATATACCTGTGGGCGTGGTTACAGAACGTGATATTTTGAGAAGAGTCATAGCAAAAGGCTTTGACGTAAACAGGGTGCCATTGAAAGATATAATGTCATGCCCAATAATAACGATCGACCCAGACGTATCCTTCGGGGAGGCATGGAAGCTCATGGTCGAAAAAGACATTAGGCGCATATATGTTATTGAAAAAGGTAAAATCATAGGTAGAGTGACACGCGCAGGCCTATTCCAAAAGCTGCTAGATGCCGTGCTAGCGCTAGCCTCTCTCAAAACTCTGATATAAGCCTAAAACTTGGGAAATACCCTCATTTTTTATTCTTACAGTCAGTGAAATGCTTATAAAAATGAGCCACTCATATTATCTCTAAGATTCTAAAAAAGCATTTAAATCCAAGGGACGGAAAGATGATGGAAAGGAATCAAAAGAAGACTAAGAAGCGCAATGATCCATCTAAGATGCTTGACGAATGTGAATTAAAGATAGCCAAGCTTACATTAAAGATGGCTAAAGAAGCCATAAAACTAAGTAAGAAAAGGAGAAATGCGCCATACATCATTTAAACATTTAATCTTCTCCCCAAAGATCTTTAAGAATTATAGAAACTAGGCAGCATTTAAGCTATCCTTTCCTTACTCTTTACCAGAAGGAAGAGAAGCACTTGGTGGGGCTGGCCGGACTTGAACCGGCGACCTACGGGTTTCTCCCAGCTCCAGACGATCTTCATCTCCCAAGGGGATCAGCAAACCCCTTCTCTGGCATCTGGAGCCCCTAACGGCTTAAGCGGCCTCTAAGCCGCAACAACAGTCGTCATACCTTTCTAGCAGCCACACTTAGAGTGTAGCTGCTGCTAGACCACAGCCCCACCTTCATAAAAATTTTGGTGAAAAATCTGTTTATATACATTATGGCTCTTCTTCAAGCGAAAAAGTTAAAATATAGATTGTTAAAAAATTAGCTGGACGGATTGCCGGCCAAAGGGTGCGGGAAACACCCAAACCCATTCCGAACTTGGAAGTTAAACCGCGCTCCGTCCCTGGTTTTAGTGGGGTCTTCGGCCCCGCGAAGCCAGGGAAGCTGGCAATCCGTCCAGCTATTCTTCTTCTAGAAGCCATTTTAGGGGTATGTCTTGATAAGTTCCATCGGGGAGGGTTCTGCGAATTGTTATTGGTAAAATGCCCCGTCTTAGTTCCTCAAGCGCGATGTCTATTGGGCTCCTCATATTTTCTTTGATCTCTATTAAGATGGGGGCGCCCATGGCTATTTGTAGTGCCCTCGCACCAACAATTCTAGCCTTCTCAAAGCGAGTGAGCTTAGGTGGACCAATTAAAACTTTCTTTTTCCTACTTTCATTATATACACTCTTAATCTCCTGAGACTCCTGAAATGAAGATTTAATAATCTCTCCTCCTCAGGGATATTATTGGAAATAGAGATTTTAGACAGTACCCTATATGTTTGATGCACTCTAAACGTTTAAAGTAAATATAAATTTTACGATTAATTGAATTTATCTGAGGGCGATAAAGGCTTAAATGCCGCATTTATAATCACATTTAAAGGTTAAGAATGCTCCAAGAAAGGTTAAAAGGTATAAAGATCGGCGGCACTATCATTATCTTTGATAGAGATTTTGGTAAGCTTGTGTTTCGAGATGTTAGGGGATATGGAAACTTGCTAGATGACGCGGAATGGTTGCTTGAAAGAACCCCGCAGAAGTCATGGGGCTTCATGATACGACCAATTATTCATGAGAAGCAATATGGTTTATGGATAGGTGAATACATGCCGAATAATAAAATAACCCGAGAGGAAATCCTCTTTGGCGGGGGTTCCTCGACTATAAGCGAACTTCTCCTGGAGTATGAAGAGAGTAGAGTCGGTGAAAGGGAGATTGACAGAAAAATAGATATTGAAACTTTAAGGAGGACGCTGCCTGAGAGCAATATAATTCAAGACTTTAAGTACTTTGTTTGTCCAGAGGAACGGTTCTATAACAGGTGTCCGCGCCTAGAAGAGATCTACAAGGCTATTAAAGAAAGATGCGGCTCCGCCAAAAGGCTACATTACTCTCAGGTGGCAGTGATCATATCTGGGATTGATAAGTGCTATGATGTAATAATCTGTCCATTATTAGCGTCACCAAATGCTCTTGAAAGGATACTTATATTCGATAAGATCTTGCGGAGCAGGAAGATTGGGAGGATGAAGATTGCCGATAGAAATATTATTGAAGTGTCTTAATTAGAACTTCCCAAAAGAATCCTTTTGGCTTGATCTAAGGAATTGTTTATCTTATTCCAGTGGCTACCCTTCCAATATATCTGTCCGCACCCGGTGCAGATCCAAAATTCATTATATATCTTATGAGTGGAGCTCGGCACCTTACCTTTAACACTCTCTTTATTAACAGGTTTAATGGCAGAATTACATTTGGGGCATCGCGACTTCTTTATGTCTATCTCTAACTTAATGTTTAATTGTCTCGAGAGATCCGCTAGCTTCTCAATGTGGGATCTCCCCTCTATGAAAACTGCCTTAATTCCATTGGCATTGGCTTTCCTGAAAAGCTGATAATCTTTTGTCAATATAATCCGCTTCTCGTCAGCAGCGATTTTCAATATTTCATAATCGTTTAAATCGTTAGCGTATTTTGTATCATAACCAAGCATTCTCAACCACCTAGCGACCTTACCAAGCATCCCATCGACCATGAACTTTATGTCACTCATAGCTCCTCCCACCCAACTATCTTTCCGCTTCCAGGCTTGGCCACGATCTCCCCCTCATCCGCCACTAATACACCATTCACAAAAGTCTTCATGGGCTTCCCCTTCACGCGCCAACCATCAAATGGCGAAAACTTCGCCTTAGAGTAAAATTCTGTTGAATCTATAGTCCACTCCCTCTTTAAGTCGACGACAACGAGATCGGCATAAAATCCCTCCTTTATCCGACCCCTATCCCTAAACCCAAATATTCTCGAGGGGTTTTCTGAAAGAACTTTAACTAATGTTGATAGTGATATTTGCCCCTTATTAACCATCGTAAGCATTAAAGGGAGCATAGTTTCAACGCCGGATATCCCAGCTGAAACATCCCATACAGAAGAAGCATCCTTTTCCTTAAATGCGTGGGGGGCGTGATCAGACGCGACGATATCAATTAAGCCGTTTTCCAGAGCCCACCGCAGATACAAAACATTAGATAATGGTCTAAGCGGCGGGTTTACGAGCGCAATATTGCCAATTCTCCTTAAATCTTTCTCCGAGAGAAGTAAGTGGTGAGGCGTAGCTTCACATGAGATTGGGAGACCGTGAAACTTCTCATTTGTTATTATTCTTAATCCTTCAGATGTGCTAACGTGGCATATATGTATACGCGCGTTAGACCTCCTTGCAAGTCTTATTGCGCGCACAATCCCCCTAACCTCTGTCTCAGTAGAGTGGACTTCAAGGTAAGCATCAAAGCTACCTCGATCTCCTATTTCCCCAAATCTCTTATGGAGAATAGAGCCATCTTCAGCGTGAACGGCAATTGGAACGTTAGCACCCGCAACCTCTCTGAAAGCACTTATCATTATGTCTTCATCGCTAGGATCTATGCCACCAACCTTATGAGAGAGAAAAACTTTAAAAGCCTTTGCCCCCACACGTATTATCCTTCGTATTTCACTAATGTCTTCTGGGAAAGCCGAGTAGAAGGCCACATTAACAATTATCTTCCTAGAGGCTATTTTCATCCTCTCCTTAAGCGCCTCTGAGCTCATTGTCACCGGCTTATTATTTGGCATATCAAGGAGCAACGTTACACCCCCACTGGCGGCGGCACATGTACCAGAATAAAAATCTTCCTTATATGATAATTCCTGGTTCCTTAAGTGGGCGTGAACGTCTATAGCGCCCGGAAGAATAAGCATTCCGCCAAGATTAATCCTCTCTGAGGTGCATGGGAGACTGGGTTCCTTGGCAACTTTAACTATTCTCCCCTCATCGATGGCTATTCCGGCCTCGATAATTTTACCATCTATATATACCTTTGCCCCCTTTAGAATAAGGTCTACAACCAACCCTTCGTCCCCAAAAAATTAGATTTTATCTTCATGATTTAGGCTATCAGAAATTACTCCTCGTACTTCCTCTCTATATAGCAGTCCTCGCAAATAAATGCTCCATCAACCTCTCTAAGATTATCCGACCAGGCTCCGCAGTGATCGCAGTACCCGGCTAAGGACAGTTTTTCCTCATGTTCCTCAGTAGCCGAGATTTTTGCTCTCTCCTGAATTATTTCGAGGAGTTCTGGGGTAACGGAGAGTATATCTTTGCTGGTGATTATGCCGACAAGATTACCCTTATACATTACTGCAAGTCTCCTAACATCATAGCGGTTCATTTCCTTAGCAGCCTCGCTTATCGTCTTTTCCGCATCAATTGTTATTAATGGAGTACTCATTATTTCCTTGGCAGTAATCTCGCTGGGGTGGATATTCTCGGCAACAACCCTAAAAACTAGATCCTTCTCAGTTATTATACCGACTGGCTTCCCATCTCTAGTACTTACAATGACACAGCCGATGTCATTATCTCTCATCAACTTAGCAACTTCTTGGGCGGAAGCTTCTTCACGAGTAGTTATTACCGGGCTGCTCATAATATCCCTTACTAAGAGCCTGGATCTTAGATCAAGACCGTCCATTCTAGCTCCTCTCTTCACTTAAGAGAAAACTTAGGATACTATATATCTTTTTGGTGTAAAGCACCATTATGGGAGATGAAGATCGTTAAGAGGGCATAGACTTGAAACCTCGTAATAAATACGCTTAATTCTCTCAATAGCTGGGTGAGAATCACCCAGTTCCTCCATAAACCGCCTTATCGTCTCCTCAATTGGAACTACACTTGATCCTTCAACCATTTTATCAGCGCATGAAACTATCTTCTCCTCAACGGTCTCCGGTATATAATCTTTCTTCGGCCAACCTAGCCTAGCAGCTTCCTCTGAAGATATGCCGCCCCCGATATGCCGCTCTATAATCGCTATAATTTTGCTCGGTAAGCCGAGGGATTTTGCTATCTCAGCGCCAATAATCGCATGGTGGACGCTATGGGTCCTTGATCTGCCTATGTCATGCAAAAGCGCCCCAACATAAACTAATTGCATATCAACTTCTACTCCTCTTTCTAAACATTTGCTAGCTATCTTAACTGCAAGTCTCGCAACTGCCTCACAATGCTTTATTACCTCATCGGAGCAGCCTACATCCCTAAGAATCTTCAGAGCTTCTTCAGGCGAAGGCAATCCATCACTCATTTAACTCACTTTTAATTCTCTCAATCTTCTTTTTAATGGCCTCTATTATCCTGCTATTATCATGATATGTTAATGGCTTATTGCACTTCGGGCACCTAAATAGGTATTCTGTTGCTTCTTCAAACGGCAAAAGCCTGCATCCGGGCGTGTAGCAGTAATAGAAGCTATTGTTCTCCTCGTATCTAAGTCTCTGTTCAAGCTTCTCTAGTATGCGCTTCTTCTGACTCATTATAAAGCCCTCAATTTGATCTAGCTGTGCCCTCCAGTAAAATGTAAACCAGCCAGCGTTCGTGCTTCTAACTCGTTTTAATCCCACAAGAGAGTGCTCATAAAGCTTATAGAGCAGCTTTCGGACATCATTAAGCTTTATTCCGGTTTTAGATACTATTTCATCTTCAGTCATCCCATTGTTTTGACTAAGAACCTCCATTATTTTAGCTGCCTTCTCACCACCAATTGCGTAAGCAACTTTTATCAGCGTATCATGGCTTATAATCGACATATTTAATCTCTCTCAGCAGCTTAACCAAAATATAATATTGTCAACAGAAAACTTAAACTAATCGGGAATCTCCAAGATGGCCCAAGATGGAACGACCTCTCACGATATCCTTATGACCTTTTTCCCCTTTGCCTGCGGGATAACCTTTATCCTCACATTTTCAAATTCTTTCCTCAGTTCTCTTCCCATATATAGTTCATGTAAGAAAACGCTTAGGGCCCCAACTTCAGAGTGTGGTTGCGATGTTATAGAGACATTCCAATCAACGAGTTCATAAACTATTCCTGGAACTTTTTCTCCGCCGACAACCACAAGTTTATCTCTTTCAGATCTTCTTATTTCATGGATAACCTCATCTAATGGCAAACCATACATAGTTAAATGTATGACCTCGCCACCCGTTTTCCGCCATTCCTTTATCTTCTTAACCCAGTTTTCAACATACTCTATGCTAAAGGGGCCTCCCCATGATTCTACAACCCTTTTAATGCTCATCTCAACCTTCTCATCCCTATGGCCACTATAAAAAGCCCCGTGGGCGCCAAATGCCCTAGCGACGAGGAGAACATGTGTAGTAATACGCTTATCTCTCTCAGGTCTATGCCCGAGCCTAAGAATGAAAACCCTCCAATTATGCTGATGACACAATTTTTCCACCGATTCTCTCAATAAGCCCTTTGATCTTTTCTAAGAGGTTTTGTGGCGCGCCAAGATGCACTTCCAAAGAATCATCGTTGTACGCTATTTTATGCACCTTTGTATTATCATAGATCCACGAGAGCAAAGAGAATGATTCTTGGTGCAGGGGCATTATTAGGGCTAAGCTCTCATATCTCCTCAGGATTTTAGATATCTCTATCTTAAGTAGGTCTAAGTTAGTTCCATATAGGGCGGATATCGGGACAAATTTTAGATTTGTGTAAGTTGCGCTTAAATTTTCAACCTTCTTATTTAATTCTTCCTCAGAAAGCAGATCGATTTTGTTTAGCGCAACTATTATGGGTATTCCAATAGCATCTATCTTTCTCAGAATATCAAGCGAGGCCATAAATTTTCTCAGGATTTCGTCAATCGGGTCACTTATATCGATTACTAGCAGGATTAGATCGGAGTATGTAATTTCCTCCAGCGTTGAATAGAAAGCTTCAATTAGAGTTATTGGCAAGCGATCTATAAAGCCGACGGTATCCGTTATGAAAGCTTTCTCTCCAAAAACCTCCATAACTCTCGTCGTTGTAGAGAGGGTTGTAAAGACTTCCGGGCCTATTGGAACTTTTTCCTTTGTCAGAGCATAAAAAAGTGTGCTCTTACCAGAGTTTGTATAACCAGCAAGCGATATCAGCGGTAAACCAAGCTCGGCCCTCCGTGCCCGATGGATCTGCCTTAACCTTCTAATCTCCCTAAGTTTTTCTTGGATCTTGTGAATTCTTCTCTTAATCTCGTTGTAGTATACGTCTGCCTCATATTTACCCAGTCCATGAAAGCCAGGTTGCTCGCCCATTTTAGCAAGCCGAACCTTCTCTCTAGCATGGGCCAACTCATATTGTAGCCGCGCAAGCTCGATCTGGAGCTTAGCCTCCTTAGTTGAAGCTCTTTTGACGAATATTTCTAGGATCAGTTGGAAGCGATCAATTACCTCTATACCAGTCGCTTTAGCAAGGTTATATATCTGGACCACCTTAAGGTCGTCTCCGAAAATTATTTTCTCAGCACCCAGATCCTTAACCATCTGAGCAAGTTCTTTAACTTTCCCCGGACCTATATTATAACGCGGATGGGGAGACCTCGCCTGCTCAACTACGCCAACAACTTCGTAGCCAGCTGCATCCGCTAGGCTTTTTAGCTCCTCTATACACGATTTCTCAAAGGGTTCTTTACGATATACTATTACTGCCTTAGTCCTAGTCTATCCCCTCCCTCCCCTCACCCTTTATCTGAACAACCTCACCAAGCGTAACGCTTCTTTTACCTTTTATCGAGGTGCCAACTAGCCTATCCAAATCAGTCTCAGGTTGCCTAATTAATAATTTTATCTTCAGCGCACGCTCAAGCTTAACTGCTAATCTAACGTCAGGTACAATTTTCTCACTCTCAATTTTTTTAATTACAGACTCCTTCTCTCCAACTATTTTACCGAGATCCTCAGGGGTCAAACCTAACTTCTCGCGGGCCCTCTTAATTACTGATCCAAAGCCTTCGATAATCTCAAAATCAACTTGTGAAACCTGCTGGGGGAGTTTACTGCTTGCAGTTAATTTTATGCTTCTTGGTAAACTTGAAGGGGCCCTTCTTAAGCGGGTCTCGTCCTCTGGGGTCCAGTAGCCTGACCCAAGCTTAGCGCATTCAACACATGTAATTACCTTAGCTCCTTCAATGATCACCCTATACGGCCTCCCGATAATCTCCCGACCACAAACATCACATTGCAAAGCAGGGCACCTTAAAGCATCAATAAATATTTCTGACTCTTAAACTTTAAATTATTTACTTAAAAATTATTTAGGGGTTAATTTTGGCGAGCGCCTCGAGGGAAACTGAAAACTTTACTAGGAGAAATATCTTAGAACGCGTAAGAAGGATAGCTGATTATCAATTTGGTGGAAATATTGGAGAAAAATTATTCCCTGATGATGTAAAAGTTATCTTTTCCAAAGGGACTGGTAAGGTAAGGTATGTCTATTTGGGCGAGGAGCTCCTAGCGGTACTAAATCCAGTGACAGGGCTCTTTACACTTACAGTTGAGGGTGCAAGAAGGGGCTTTTCATCCATGGACCAAAAGCGCTTGTGGGTTAAGGTGGATGATAATATCGTTCCTTTTATCGAGCAGGGAAATGACGTATTCGCTAAACATGTTGTAGATGCCGACAAGGAGATTCGCCCTGGAGAAGAAGTTTTCGTCATAGACAGCAGCGGAGAAATTGTTGCTGTTGGCAGGGCGCTACTCTCTGGTCATGAGATGAAAGCCTTTAAAAGAGGGATCGCTGTTAAAGTGCGTAAGGGTAGATGCGAAAAATAAAATAAATAAGGCGCGAAGAGACTGTATTGGTGATGTTAAATCATGCGGAGGCTAAGTCCCAGAGAGGCTAAAAGACTTTTACAGCGCATGGGTTTAAGCATGACGGAAATTGAAGTGAATGAAGTTGTAATTAGAGCAAAGGATAAGGAGATAATAATAGAGAACCCTGAAGTTGCTATTTTAGAAGTTCAGGGACAAAAAATGTTCCAGATAACTGGTGGGAAAATAACTGAAAAAAGCGTTATAAGAAAGGTTCAAATTCCAGAGGAAGATGTCGTCTTAGTTGCTCAGCAAGCGAACGTTAGCCTAGAAGAAGCGAGGGCCGCTCTTGAGCAGACGGGCGGGGATCTCGCCCAAGCTATACTGCTCTTAACTCAAAAGTAAGCTCGGTCTTTCGCAATTATTTAAGGTGAAAGGATGAGTGATAAGGTCGAGCTTGCGGTAAGGTTGACAGCGTCAACCGTAATAGTTTATATGCTCATCTCAACCCTCTACCTCTACGTTGCCTTAGGTGAAAGATGGGATCTTGTCTTAAGCGCATTACTAAATGAGAGGGTTCATGGCGCAATAGTGATCAGCGTGGTCTCAGCGTTCCTTGTTGGCGCTCTAGCCATAGCAGCAGCGATCCCAGTTGCATACGTATTAACTTACTCTGACTTCCGCGGAAAATCTATCCTTGAAACATTCCTAATAGATTTGCCGCAAACCTTCCCGCCAGTTACGGAGGGTCTTGTCTATCTACTCATGTTTGGCCCCCTCGGCCTAGCATATACATTTGCGGCCGTAGTAATAGCAAAGTTTTACGTCTCGGCGCCCTTCACAATAAGCTTTGCCGCTAGGCGCTTCCGCGAGATAAAAGAGAGCGGAATAGACACAATAGCGAGGTCTCTAGGGGCTAGGACCAGCCATATATTGGGTAGAATTCTTCTTCCAGTCTCTTTTAGAGATTTAACAGCTGGCTTCTCACTAACATGGGCCAGGGCCATGGGCGAGCTAGCTGCAACACTAATTTTCGCAGGCGCGATACCGTGGGCGACAGAAACTCTCCCATCACTAGTTTATCTAACCTCTCGAGAAAGCACAGAAGTAGCAATAGCCGCCTCAGTGATAGCCGAGAGCCTATCAATAATATCCCTGCTTCTATTTAAACTAATTGCAGGGAGAAGCAGATGAAGAGCCTTTCCGTTCGGGGCGTCTCAAAGCACTTTGGTAATGTAAAGGCCCTAAATGGGATTGATTTATTCGTAGAGCCCAGCGAGCTAATGGTTGTCATGGGTCCAAGCGGATGCGGTAAGACGACGCTGCTATTAGTAATCTTGGGAGCATTAAGGCCGGATGAGGGATCAATATGGATAAATAATGAAGATATTACCGACGTCCCCATTGAGGAAAGAAACATAGGTTATGTGCCACAAGATTTCGGCTTATTCCCGCATTTAAATGTTTATGAGAATATAGCATTCGGCTTAAGGGTTAAGGGTTACCCGCAGAGCGAGATTAATAGAAAGGTGAAGGAACTGCTGGGGGCTGTTGGCTTAAATGGGCTTGAGAAGCGGAGACCTATGGAGCTAAGCGGTGGACAGAAGCAACGCGTGGCCCTGGCTAGAGCGCTAGCAATAAATCCATCTCTCCTTCTACTTGATGAGCCGCTTAGCAATATCGACGAGATGACAAAGGCTGAGGTCATGGCGAACTTAAAGGGTTTGCGGAGAAAAATTAATATAACAACGCTTTGCGTAACCCATAATCCTGAGGACGCATTTAAGCTTGGAGATCGAATCGCAATTATGTACTCTGGCAAAATAATACAATGTGGCAAGCCTGAGGAGATCTTAGAGAAGCCTAGAAACGAGATTGTTAAAAAGATTATCGCTCCAATATATGTACTTTGGAACAAGCATTGATTTGAATAGAGACTAATAAGCCAGCACTAGGACAGCTTAAAACATGGAGGAGGGAAAAATTCTTGTCCCCCAGAAAAACATGCATAACATATCATGAGAAATTTGTTCAATATGATTTGGGCGTCAATCACCCTTTTAAAGGAGATAGATTCGTGAAGGTTATGGAGTATTTTAAGAGAAAGGGATTATTTAACTTACCAAATATATCCTTAATCAAACCAGAGCCCGTTAGAAAGGAAATTCTCCTCAGAGTGCATAAAGAAGAGTACGTCGACTACATCTTTCGTTTAGCCGAGATAAATGAGCCCTACGATATAGATACGCCGACCTCAAAGAGTATCCTAGAGTCTTTAATGTATATTATCGGTGGAGTTATTAGGGATGGAGAAGCCGTTTTCAGAGGTGAGTTTGAGAGAGCTGCGGCCCTAGGAGGGGGCTTCCATCACGCTGGCAGGGATTATGGGGGCGGCTTCTGCCTTTTCAATGACATAGCGATCCTGATAGAACATTTAAGAGAGAAATTTAATGTAAATAGGTTTCTGGTTCTTGATTATGACGTTCATGCAGGGAATGGAACTAGCGATATATATTACTCAGATCCAACAGTACTTTTCATCTCAATACACCAAGATCCTATGACCATTTATCCAGGGCGCGGTTTCATTCAAGAAATAGGAGCCGGAGAAGGGATTGGATATAATGTGAACGTTCCGCTTCCTATGAGAACTGGCGAAGAATCTTACCTATACGCCCTAAAAGAGATTTTCCCCCCACTTGCAAGAGAGTTTAAGCCGGAAATTATTATAGCTAACGGCGGGAGCGACGCTCACTTCGCTGATCACCTAGGAAGTCTCGGACTGACGGCTAAGGGTTTCTTCAAAATAGCCCGCCTAATAGGTCAAGTATCAGATGAAGTATGTAATGGAAGGGCGATGCTCCTCATTGCGAGTGGATATAACATCCAAGTTTTACCCTATTGCTGGTATGCGCTGGTATCTGGCATAGCGGAGCTAAGCCCAAATGAAGATAGTATAGAGGATTATTACCCAGCGCCATCCGATCCATGGCAGAACATAAATAAGGTTAAGGGAATAATTAGTGAACTAAAGAACATATTAAGCGCATATTGGTCTTGTTTCAGATAGAGACGCTCATGAGATAGGGAGAACTTTAAATCTTTTTATTTGCCTCCAGTTTACGCCTTTAATTAAAGAAGAAACGAAGGAAGAAGATTGTTAAGATTTATCTTTTAGATGAGGGATTACATAAACCATATTAGCACAATTTAATTTTAATTGTTTAAAGATGATGACATTATTGTTAAATGTTGACGCCTTGATGATGAAATCTTTGCCTTCTATGAAGAATTGTCCACTATTACTTATGGATTTTCGCAATTTTAGGAGTGTGAATTTATTTTTATGTGATTTTCTAGAGAGAAATTAGTGGGGAGAGGTTGATTCCAGAAGAAGAGGAGAGAATCTCTGAAAGGAAAGAGCTTTTGAGGAGGGCTTATTCAATAAACCATTTATTTGAGATTGGTAAGTGGTTAAGGATACCCTATTTTGAGGGAATCTCATGTTGCTGGGACATGGATGAAGACGAGGCTGCCGCCGAGATATCTTTGAGGATAACTGATGATAATCTAAAGCAGATATTCCAAAGGTATGAGCCGAGGAGTTGGGTAACCTTTAAGGGGAAATATTATTTGCTGATTAATGGGAAAATTTCCTTTGAAGGCTCATGGAGCTTCGTCAGAAATGGATTACATAGATTTAAATTAACGTATGGTTTAACTGGAATGAGTCTTCTTAAGAGCATTGTTGAAAGCGGTGGTACGATAAATTCTTACACAATCAAAGATATTATTGAGTCCCCTCAGATCTATGAGATGCTGAGTGATCTAGAGGATCTTGGCATAATATATGCATCTCACATTGGCGAAAAATATAAAGAGTGGAGTATACCGAAAGAGATGCTTCCAATAATTGATGCCGAAATATCCGGAAGAAAAGACTCTCAGAAGAAACAGAAAAAACAAACCGTAAGCCTTACTGATGGAAAAAAGATTGCTGACCCATTGACCGAAGAAAGGGCCCTCGTTGAGAAAATGGATCATGAATTAAGCTCATATTTATCCGATTTAATTGAGAATAGGCTTGAGGAGACGATAAGGTTTGGCAGAAACTTTAGCATAGTGGAACTTTCAAAATATCTTCAAAGTCTCTTTGGGCCAATTCTATACTTTGACAGCTTACTTAGCTTAACGCAACAATACGGGTTAGCAAACGTAGAGGTAATTAATCCTTATGGGAAAGTATGCAAAAGGACAGGATGGTCTTTAGCATTATTCGGCGACCCTGGAACTGGAAAAAGCTTTGCGACAAGAGATATGATATTTGGGAAAGCGAGTATAGGTCTATCAGCCCATGGAATACCTGGGAGAAACCGTTATTGTGGAGGGATGACCCCCGCTCGATTCATCAGAATCGGCCAAGCGTATGCTGGGCGAATCTTTAATTTCGTTATTCCGGAATTTAATGATTTCTTCAGGTACAGGGGTATTATTGAGCCGCTCAAGATCGCAATGGAGCAGGGTGAGATAAGGTATGAGACCCAGCGGGAGAGTATAGGTCCATATAGGTTCACCTCGTTCTTCGTTGTAAACTATAATGTGTCAATCTACAAAGGAGGATATAGAGTAACGATCCAGGATCCAAACTTCAGGGCTATAGAGGACCGTATGTTATGTAGGCTTCACCGCTTAACTAAAGAGCGCTTTATGGAGATAGCCGAGAGTCAAATGAGAATTTTTCTTGGGAAGCTGGATATTGGAGAGATGGCGCAGGTAATAAGGGATCATTTAACCTTAATTTACGCGATTGAGACGCGTCACCCCCTTATCAAAGATGAGTTTCCATATAAGCCAGTAATGATAACTGAGTACGCGTATAACATGATAGCCAAGGCTAGAGAGCTCATACTCAGCGAGATAGAAGATGAGATCCTCATGTTTTCAGCAAGGCTTGAAGATAAGGCTTTAAGCTTCGCTTGCTCCGCATCACTAATGGAATATTTCAGCGCGAGGGAGAACTTTATACCAGTAAGCAAGGATTCTATGGAACACGCCATTCGAATATATATTGAAGAGGCTTCCATTAGATCTCAAGGAGAATTTGAACCGAAGAAGATTCTACACAAGATATCCTTTTTGTAGTGCCTTTAATGAATACTTATTTTTGGTGTCTCTACATGGCATATGAAAAGCGCATGAAAGAATTAAGAGAGAAGGTTGCGGAGAAGGGTTTTGAGGCAATATTAATGGGTAACGAGAAAAATATATATTATTTTACCGGATTTCCGTGGGAAGCAAAACTTCTGGTTCCAGTTGATGGAGACAGCGTTCTCTTAGTACACCCAATAAACTATGAAGCTGCCAAAAATTTTGCCAAAAATGTGGTGGTTAAGCTGGTGAAGACTGGTGAAAAAATTGAAAGAAAAATTTTTGACATGATTTTGGAAAAAGCCTTAAAAAACGTAGGATTCGATAGAATGGACGCTGCCGAGTACCAAAGGATGAAGGACTTTTTGAAGGAAGTTAAGATTAAATCTCTAGAGGATATTATCTGGTCTTTGAGGAAAGTCAAGGACGAAGATGAATTGGCGCTCATAAAGAGGGCAGCTGAATTAACAAGCCGGGGGATGAAGAGGGCTCTTGAAACCATCAAACCTGGCATAAAGGAGTGGGAAGTTGCCGCAGAGGCGGAGTACGAAATGCGGAGATTTGGTTCAAGTGGAGTGGCATTTGATACAATAGTCTGCAGTGGACCTGAAACCGCCTATCCACATGGGGCTCTGGGCGAGCGGGAAATTAGAGACGGAGACTTCGTCGTAGTCGATATTGGCGCCAGATACCGCGGATACTGCGCAGATATGACTAGAACCGTCATTGTTGGAGGGGGGACGCGGATACAAAAGCATATACTTGAAACCCTCAGAGAAGCGCAAGGGATGGCGATAAAATATATTAGGGATGGTGTTATGGCGAAGGAAGTCGATAATATCGCCAGAAGATTCATTGTGGAAAATGGCTACGGCGAATATTTCATCCACAATCTGGGCCATGGAGTAGGGCTGGATGTGCATGAGCCGCCAACGCTGGGGCCGCTGAGCAAGGATGTGCTGCTCGCGGGTAACGTTGTAACTGTTGAGCCAGGCATCTATATCCCGGGACTTGGCGGAGCACGTGTGGAGGATACGGTGCTAATAAATGGAGAAGAAGGAGCCATAAAATTGACGGAAACTAATAACTAAGAAAAAATTGCTCTATTTTAGGTTTTCTTCACTCCCTTCTGAGAACTTTCCTAACAACCGGGCCGTTAGGACTTGTTTCCTCAAATATCATTGCCTGAAATTTGTAAATTTTTGTTTCCTTTAAGAGCCAGCAGTCCGGCGGTAAGCCAGCCTTTAAGCAACATTGGCAAAGAAACTCCTCCTCATTCCATCCCCATTCAATGGGAACTTGTGGCAGCAGTAGACCTCTATAGAATCCCCTTTCAATGATAAGCCCATCTTCGCCAACTTTTATCTTAGATGGATACTCAAGCGGAGACTTAACCTCAATCAACTCTGGCTCTGTCAAAACACTCACTTCAAAAACTACCTGATTTAGTTCCTCCATTTTCATTGGCGGGAATCGTGGATCTCTAGTTGCAGATTCTATGGCAGCCTCTATAACCGCCCTAACGAGAGGATAAATTGGATATGGAAAACCTATACATCCCCTAAGAGACTTCTCACCGCCAACTATACTGTTTATTGTAACGAATACCCCCCTCTTCTCAAGCAAGTTCGGCGAAACATCTTTCGGCGGGCTAAGTATCCTTCCGTCCTTAAGATTCTCCAGAACAGCTCTCCTTGCAAGCCTAACGAGAAGGGCTCCTTCCTCATCACTCAAACCGAACAGGATCATTCACCTAACACTATTTTCCCATGAAAACTAAAAAGTTTACAAGTAGACTAAAACATTATTGACTCTTCTTTAGCCCCATTTTTAGTTATTATCAGTAGATCTATCCCGTCTCCGCTCATAGCGTCACGGCTTATTGCAGACTTTATGGCTTTTATAACCAAATTCTTTCCCTCCTCGATACTCATCCCCTCTTTGTACTCGCTTTCTAGGACGCCTATTGCTATCTCAGCTCCAGAGCCAACGGCTGCATATTTATCTGGTATCACTGAGCCCAGAAGGTCAAGCACGTATAGCGATGGGCCCTCATCATCAACACCGCCAACTATCGTCTCAGTTATGTATGGGAGCAACCTACTACTAAAGAGTAAGCTGGAGATTACTTTCGCAGCTGCCTTAATGCTTATTGGGCGCCCAGTTTCAAGCTTAAAGAGGTTTGCGTAAACCCCAACCTCACGTATAAGAATCTGCATATCAGAAACTAAGCCAGCGCATGCTGCACCTATATGGTCAGATATCTTAAAAACCTTCTTAGCGGAACGGCTCAAAACAAAGTTTCCGTACGAAACTCTCTTCTCCGATGCTAAAATGACACCACTAGAGCACACTATTCCAACGGTTGTGGCTCCTGGAATCGTTAGGTAATGAGCCAATGTAACACCTCTCCATATCCAAAATATGATCTAGGAACTAATATATTTTGTTGAGATTCCACTAAAACTTAACTTTTTGAGCTACTGTTTAAGCTTTGCTGAGCCTTTCGTTCTCAGTAGAGAATATCATTGCTTAGTTTCACTCGATAATTAATTACTGGCACCCCCTCCTCTACCAGCAGTCTCCTTCGCTCCTCGACTTCCTTAATAGACTCGCCAACTATTCGGCCGTCGGATCTAACGACCCTATGGCATGGAATTACCGGTGAAAGTGGATTCTTATGCAGGGCATTTCCAACAGCCCTAAATGCCTTCGGCCGTCCAATTTTCTCGGCTATGCGCTTATATGTGGAGACCTTGCCTTTAGGTATCTTATAAACCGCTAGTAGGACAGACCTCTTGAACTCCGTCATGTTAGATAGGTACCTAATTAAATTTTCCTCTCTTCCATCAGTCCAGCACATTTAAATCACAATATTTTTAAGATCTTAGCTTGCATTAATAATAGCATATTAATGAACTATTAAGTGTAGGAGAGATCGAAGGTGGAGGGAGACAAAGACAATATAAGGTTTTCTAGGGCACTTTATGTTGGGCGTTTCCAGCCATTTCACCTAGGCCACTTAGAAGCTATAAAATATATCCTTAGCAAAGCCAAAGAAATAATAATTGTTGTCGGGAGCTCCCAAGAAAGTCACACCCTTGAAAATCCATTTACAGCCGGAGAAAGAGTTTACATGATTAGACTCGCATTAAATGAAATAGGTGTTGACCCCAGCAGATACTACATTATCCCAGTTGCGGATCTTGACATACACAGTCTATGGGTTTCGCACGTATGCTCACATGTTCCTAAGTTTGATGTAGTGTATTCTAACGAGCCATTAACTAGACGCCTATTTATTGAGGGTGGCTTCAGAGTCGAATCAATACCATTCTATAAGAGAGACATCTGCTCAGCAACTGAGATTAGACGTAGAATGCTCTTGGACCAAAATTGGGAAGAACTTCTTCCCAAGAGTGTTGCCACTTTCATTAAGGAGATAAAAGGGGTTGAAAGACTAAAAGACCTGACAAAATCCGATAAAACTGTGTCTCAAAGTTAAAGACTTAGCTAAAGGAAGAGGATATTTTACGCGTCTTTTCAGTAGCAGTCTCAATAGCCTTCATGAAAGCATGCCTTATTGGAAAGCTTTCCATCTCAAATAGCCCCTCTATCGTAACTCCACCTGGTGTTGTAACCATCGCGCATATCTCTGAGGGAGTCTTCTTTCCTTCAAGGATCAGCTTCCCAGTACCGATCATTGCCTGCGCCACTATTGTCAGGGCTAGATCCCGCTCCACACCGATCTTTAAACCAGCATACATCATGGCTTCAGCGATAAGTGATAGGTAAGCCGGAGCGCAACCGTTTAAGGCCGTCATAGCGTCCATCTGCCCCTCATTAACTTTATAAGCTTTTCCAAGAGCATTAAGCACCTTCAAAGCGACCTCAAGATCTTTATCAGTTACATTAGAATCGACTGAGTAAGCTATGAACGCTTCGCGGACAAGCACTGCCAGATTCGGCATTGTCCTAATTATTTTTGTCTCAGGAGCTAGCTTCTTGAGGAAACCTATCGGGACAGCGGCTGCTACAGAGATCAAGATTTTACCTTTAATCTCCTCACCGACCTCTTTCAGCGCCTCTTCAACTTCCTTTGGTTTAACACAAAGTATAACAATATCAGCTTTTCTAATAGCCGCTTTATTATCCCCAGTAACCTTGAAGCCCAGTTTCTCAAGCTCACTTATACGTTCAGCTCTCTTCTCTGTAACTGTAACTTCATAACCGACCGAAATCAAGCTTCTTGCGATAGCTTCGCCGAGAACACCGCCACCTAAAATAGTAATGATCATTCATCATCTCTCCAAATAGAGTAATATTAATTAATTTTACAAATAGAATATAAACATTTTTATGAAATTTATTTGCAAGCAACAACTACTGCTTCTCTTTAAAGGTTAATTTTTAGGAGTACCTTATTATATTATATTAGAGAGGTGCAGAAAATTGCCGCTCTGCCGCTTCTGGCTATTGGACATAAACTATGAGGTAAAAGATCAACGACCTGAAATTTGGCTTTGGGGTATAGACGATGAAGGAAAGAGGGTCCTAGTTACAGATAGAGACTTCATAACGTACTTTTATGTTCTCCCTGAAGAGGGTGAAGACGCCGAGAAACTCGCTGAAGGGATAGAGCAGGTAAGTGCCAGCTTGCCATGCGTAGTCGGCTTGGAAGTCATAGACAAAAAATACTTCGGTAAGCATGTAAAGGCAATTAAAGTTTACTGCCAGGATCCGGATGCTATGCCGGAGTGCATTAGAGTTATCTCAAAAGTCAAAGGAGCTGGTAACTTTCTTGAGGATGACATTAGATATTCTATGCGCTACATGATTGACAATGGCATTGTTCCCTGCGGCTGGCATGAGGCGGAAGTTGAGGAGGAGCCAGATACCCATGACATTCAAGTTGATAGAATGTTAATTGCAAAGTCAAGACCGAGGTATCTGCCGGAGATTATCGAAATCCCGAAATTGAGAATACTAGGTTTTTCAATGATATATTATAGTCTGAAGGGCTCTCCTAAGCCTGCGAAGAACCCCATTATAGTTATCTCAGCCATAACTAACACTGGCGAGAAGAGAGAGTTCGTTGCAGAGAAGACTGAAGAGGATGGAAAAATTATCCGTGATTTTATAGATTTTGTAAGAAATTTTGACCCCGACATAATCGTCGGCTTCGAGACAAATAGGAGAGATATACCATACTTAATGACCAGAGCAAAGATAAGCGGGTTATCCTTGAGGATTGATAGGGCAAATACTGAGCCGCACACAAGCGCCTATGGACATATTTCCATAACTGGCAGGGCTAACGTTGATCTATTCGACTATGCTGATGAGTTTCCCGAAGTTAAGATTAAGACTCTTGAGAATATATCTGATTATCTAGGCATCATGAAGATTGGGGAGAGAGAACTAATAGAAGATATCGAATACGCACAGTACTGGGATGACCCCGCAAAGAGACCAAAACTACTGAAATTTTCTATGGATAATACAAAGTGTATAATGGGTATAACCGAGGCAATCCTAGATTTCGCAATTCAGCTCTCAAGTTTGGTTGGCTTACCATTGGACCAAGTTGGCACAGCGGCAGTCGGCTTTAGGGTCGAATGGTTCTTAATACGCCACGCCTATCAAATGGGCGAACTGGTACCGAAGAAGATCGAGAGGCCATATATTCCATATGCTGGTGCCCTAGTTCTAGAGCCTAAGCCTGGGATCCACGAAAATATAGCAGTTTTAGACTTTAAGTCTATGTATCCCAACATAATGATAACGTACAATGCTTCCCCGGATACTTATGTTCCGCCAGAGGAGCTGGAGCCAGAATCAGGCGTCTTCATAGCGCCTGAAGTTAACCATAGATTTAGGAGGGAGCCGCCGGGGTTCTACCATGAGGTTCTCATGAAACTTATTAGGGCAAGAAATTATGTGAGGGAGGAGCTTAAAAGAGTTGACCACGGAACCGTTAAATATAGGCTCCTCGATGCCCGCCAGAAGGCAATCAAGGTCATCGCAAATGCAACCTATGGTTACGCTGGGTGGATAGGTGCAAGGTGGTATATTAAGCCAGTTGCCGAGGCTGTCACAGCTTGGGGCAGATACATCATTATGAATACCATTAAGATTGCTAAAGACCTTGGTCTAGAAGTGATCTACGGCGACACAGATAGCATCTTTGTGAAGAATGATCCAGATAAAATTGAGAAATTGTCCAAAATTATTGAGGAGAAATTTGGTTTAGAGATAAAGCCAGATAAAGTATATGTACGCGTGCTCTTCACTGAGGCAAAGAAACGCTACTGTGGCCTGATGCCAGATGGCAGACTTGACATAGTGGGATTAGAGGTCGTTAGAGGGGACTGGGCGAACGCTGCAAAACAAATTCAAGAGAAAGTTTTGGAGATAATTATGAAGGAGGGGTCGGTCAGAAAGGCCGTGGATTATGTACGCATGTATATAACGAACTTAAGAGAGAAGAAGATTCCATACCGTGATCTAATAATATGGAAGACTCTGACAAAGCCCCCTGAGGAATATGAGGTGAAGGCGCCGCATGTTGAGGCTGCGAGGGCACTTCAGAGGGAGGGTTGGACATTAGCAATTGGTGATAAAGTTGGCTACATCATAACGGTGGGTTCGGGCAAGCTTCATGAGCGAGCTAAGCCATATGTACTAGCATCATATGATGATATTGATATAGAATACTACATAACAAACCAAATCGTCCCGGCGGCGCTGAGAATACTTTCGTTGTTCAACATCAAGGAAAATGACTTGTTACCTACAAAAGTGGGAAGGGCTCAAACATTACTTGAATTCTTTGGAAAAAGTTAAAGTGTTAACACATTAATTAAGTATGTCATCAAATGTTAGTAAAGAGACTCCTAAAGGCTGCTTAACGACGTCTGAAATGCGAGCACCAATAAGATATTTAATATTTCTTTCACTGGCTATATCAACTAACCTCTGAGTTATTATTCCATCGAAGACCACGGTATTTACACTCTCAATCTCCCTTAATTTCTCTGCCAACTCACTCACAGGGAGCCTACCAATTCTCTCCATTTTATCATTGAAGAGGATTGCTTCAAATGTTCCCCTAAGCTCTTCCGCCGCCTCAATGATTTCCTTTGATACAAGAATTCTTTTACGCTTCTTCTTTCGCTCAAGGATCTCTTCAACTGAAACCCTATTACGTAAGGCTTCCTCAATCTCTTTAGCCGTTAAATCTTCAACCTCCTTTCCTTTAGGCGCCCTAGCCACATACTTTACGTTAGCAACATTTAATAGTTCCTTAAGAATTAGGTCTCCGCCATGATCACCGTCTAAAAAAGCTGTTGCCTCCTTCTCCCTAGTTAGTTTAATAACTGTTTCAGGTATTTTGACGCCCTCTAATGCTATAACATTATATATACCATGCTTCATGAGGTTTATTACGTCCGCTCTACCTTCAACGATAATTATCTCCTTTGTAGAATCCACATCTGGCCCAGCCGGAAGCTTCTCCGGTCCATACTCCCTTATCTTCGCAATTTTAAGCATTTCTGAAACTTCTTTCAACATTTCCTCAGTTTCAGGCAAGGTCTCAAGGCTCCACTTATGGAGGATCTCCTTTGCCCTCTCGATTATTGCTTTACGCTTAGTTTCTCTAATATCCTCAATCCTTTCTAGGGTTATTTTGGCAGCGTATGGTCCGACTCTATCTATACTCTCGATGCTTGCGGCAATAATTGCTGTTGAAACTTTATCTAGGCTCGTAGGAATAACTATCGTTCCCACCGTCTTATTATCTCTTTGCGAGATCATTTCGATTTCTATTCTGCCAACTCTACCAGATTTCTGAAGCTCCCTCAAATCTAACTCTGCTCCAAATAGCCCCTCTGTTTGACCAAAAATTGCGCCAATGACGTCTGGCTTCTCAACTACTCCATCAACTTCAAACTTTGCTCTAATCACATACTTCATCGTCGATGAATGTGAGCTCATAAATTATTAACCCCCAACAATAAGACATGTTAAGCTGACGACATGCAGTTTTGGTAACCTTAATTATTTTCTCTCAGATCCAACATATATTCTTATCCTCTGACTAATACCCTTTTTTAATTTTCCTCCTTAAGTTCTCTAAACAGACTGCCAACCCCTCTATGTCTTTTATATCACCATTAAGCAATTCATACAGTTCTTTCCAGAACCTTAAATTAACCTTAATCTTCATTCCCTCAAGAAAACTGCATAAGCGTTCTGCGAGTTCTCTGCCTTTTCTATCAAAATCCGTTAATACTATAACTTCTCTGCTCGAAGAGGAAATAATATCCATAATCTCCTGAAAGGTTTTTCCGCCGGATTTAATGGCTATAATATTACTATTTATCCCAATGGTCCTAAGGGAGGCAACGTCTCTCTCCCCCTCAACGACTAACAGCGCGCCTCTAGAAACCTCATCCCTAAGTCTCTCAACCAGATAATTTAATCTCTCAAATTTTCTTTCAAGACTTCTCATGCCTTTTTTCAGTCTCCCAAAACTGTTTATTCTCAATTTGGAAACTTAAAAACTTAATGATTACTACTGGCTTATGCTCTAACTTTTTGAGCATATCCCACGTTACACCAGTTAAATCTACACCAAACTTTTCGGCCATATCCCAAATAGTGCGACCAGCCCCGTGTCCCCTAACCTTCTCAGCAACATCAGCTATAGTGAGCACCGCTTCCATGCTCATCGTAGCGCCAGTCAATGCCAGCGGAGTAGGTCTGCGCTTGAGTTTAAGAGATCTGCCAACAACATACGCTACAAATCCCAGGAAAGTCCGGATCCCCCCTAGTGGCCTTAGTCGATGCGTGAAGTGAAAGTTTCCTAAGGAATACGTTTTGTCCGTGTCGACGATCATGATGACCAAGTTTCTTCCGAGCCTCTTTTTCAAGTACGTCTGAATCTCCTCCGCGACCCGCTGAGCATTTTTTAAAGGGAGACTAACGTATGCATAAGGAAGATTACTGCCATCTATGCCGCCTTCAGAGCCCCACATCAAGGCATGAAGGAAACCAGCATATCTCAACGCAACTTCCTTGTGAGCTGCGCCCTCTCTTAGCGGATACCTTCTTAAACGCTCGATGTTCTTTTTCTTTAGGTGGCAGAGAACCCCGAGAAAATAACCCCAAACAAGTCTCATCCAGAAACGGGCTAAAAAGCAGGCGAGGAGACTAGGCTTGATATTCTCTTCATTAATTAGTAGTCCCTTTGCCGTACAAATTGCCTTCTCAGAAATGACTATTATATCGCCGTCAGAAACTCTTCCTTTAACAGCTTCAGCTATCCTTTCTAGATAATTTTCTCCAGGGGCCCAGAACCCTGTTCTAACAGCCTCAGCATAAAGCTTACGCATAAACATATTTAAGGGGGGACAAAATAATAACTTTAGAGGAAGAAAACCTAATAGGAATATTTCTAAGGGAGAGCATATTACTTATAGAGATGCTAATTCGATTGAGCGGGGAGATAAAGGAAAACCTCCACTTACTCTTAAAAAATAGGGTTGCTAACATTTTTGCTAGCTTAATTTATGGAGCACACGCCGGAGGGTATGCTGATGAGCGAAGTGCAATAGATATTCTAGTTATAGCCAAGTCGGATAAAACTACCTTAAGATGCTGGTCTGAGTGGCTCATGAATAAAAAAGTTCGCCTGCTAACTGTTGATAAGTACAGTTTTGAGAACGATATTAAATATGAACATTTTGGTGGAATATTCTCTGAAAACCTAGTGACCCCCTATAAGCCGATCATTGGCGCAGACTATTTATGGAATCAAGAAATTAGAGTAAAGAAAGGTATCATAAATAGCATTTTGAGAAACTTAATTTTAGGCTTTCCAGAAATGTCAAAAGACTTTCTTATCAAGCCCGAGTACTTCATGTATGAGTACTTAATGCGCAGGTCAACCCTCTTTCCACGGATATCCTATCGCTTCCTGAACATCCTCAAGGGAAAGGAAGGAGAGAAGAATATTTCGGTGATGATGAAAGGATTTAGAGCAGCAATAAGGGAACTCACTGATGAAGGTGTTCTCCACGAGGTCAATAGGGATTTCTTTAAGATTTCTGAAGAATATGCTAAGAAGGTTAGGGAGAAGTGCAGTTTCTATTTAATGGGACTATTTAGTACTGCCAGAGCAAATGTAGTCCGATATGTCCTTGGAATCTTCCCAGAAATTAGGGAATCTCTCCTAGATGAAAGTAGGATATATAAGGCACACCACTCAAAAAATCCCCTTAAAATCCTTGAGGACCCTAGGAGATATATTTTTGTGCCTACTGCGCTAGGCGCAACACCGTTTACTGAAAAGTTAAGTATAAAAGATTTCGTTAGCAAGCATGTTCTCGAAAAAACCACTTTAAAGCACAGCACGAAGAGACTAGGCGGTGTTCTAAACAGCGTGTACGCGCTAAAGTTTTTTGAAGATGGAAAGGAGAGAAGGGTTGTCGCCAAAATATTTAAGGATTGGCATGGCTGGAAATGGTTTCCTATAGCTCTCTGGACGCTTGGAGTGAGAAACTTTGCCCTGCTAGGGAAAACTAGGCTTGAGAAGGAGTATGCAATGAATAGATTTCTGTCCTCCAATGGAGTGAGCGTCCCAGCAATAATATATGCTAACCCGGAAGAGAAGATAATCATTCAAGAGCATATCGAGGGGATAACAGCATCTAAAGTAATTAAACAACTATGCAAGGCTTCAGAAGGAGAAAGAGAGAGTCTCCTCAAGATAATTAGGAAGATAGGATGCGAGATAGCTAACATCCACAAGCTGGGTATATCAATTGGAGATTGTAAGCCAGAGAATATGTTAGTAACTCATGAGGGGAAGATATTTTTCGTAGACCTTGAGCAGGCAGAGAGAGGAGGGGATCAAGCGTGGGACATTGCTGAGTTTCTCTACTATTCTGGACATTATATTTTATTGCCAGCAAACGCGATTGAAGAAATCGTGAGGGAGTTCATAAACGGCTACGTCACTTCAGGCGGAAATCTGGAGAACATAAAAAGGGCGTTATCGCTTAAGTATGTAAGAGTATTTAGTTTCTTCACGCCGCCGCACATAATCTTAACCATAGTAAGCTCATGTAAAAATCTTCTGAAAACTAAGTTATGAAAATGGGGGGGAAGGAGAATTTGGGGGTTAAGATATCTTTTTATGGCGGCGTAAATGAGGTGGGCGGCAACAAAATCTTAATAGAAGATAACGGTACAAAAGTATTCTTCGACTTTGGGGCATCCTTCACTTTAAGAGACAGATTCTATTCCACACCATTTCTCTCGCCGAAGAGCGGCTCTGAGCTGGTTAAGATCGGGTTACTACCGAACTTAAGGGGAATATATCATTTTGACGAGTCTGAAAGATGTGTAGATGCGGTTTTCCTCTCTCACTCCCACATGGATCATTCAGCCCACCTATCATTCCTCAGAAGGGATATACCAGTCTACTGTGGTGAAACAACAGCCCTCATACTTAACACCCTAAACGAGGCCCGTCCAACAAACGTGGAGTTTAATCTTAGAGGAGTAACATTTAGGAAATTCCGTACTGGCGACAGAATAAAGATTGACTCTATAGAGGTTACGCCAATACACGTGGATCATTCTGTTCCAGGATCCTACGGCTTTATAATTTATACTTCTTCAGGCCCAATCGTCTATACAGGTGATTTTAGGAGACATGGGCAAAGACCAGAATTAACTGAGGATTTCCTAACGGCTTCGGCCAAAGAGAAACCTGAGGCTGTCATATGCGAACATACAAATATGACTGAGATTGAGGTCTCTTCAGAGCGCGAGGTCATGGAAAAGCTTAATGTTATTGTTGGAAAAACTTCTGGTCTGGTTTTAACAGAGTTCGCGTATACTGACATTGATAGGCTAAGATCACTTTATGAGATAGCATCAAAAAATAATAGACGACTTGTAGTAACAACAAAGCAGGCTTACCTTCTGTACATTTTGAGCTCAGATTGCCATCTGAAAACCCCGGATCTTAAGGATGTTTTGATCTTCCAGAAAGAGAAGAAGAGATATTTTCAGTGGGAACAGAAGGTTATGAATTATGGCGAAATCATAAGTCCCCAGGAGGTGTCCGTAAGGCAGCGTGAAATAGTAATGTGTTTACCCTTTTTTGATCTCAACTGGCTTGTTGAAATTAGTCCTCTCTCAGGGAGCTGCTATATATTGTCAGCATCCGAGCCATTTAATGAGGAGATGGAAATAGACTTTAATAGGCTCGTAAGCTGGTTGGAATACTATGGTTTGCCACAATATTATATACATGTCTCCGGACATATAACGCCAATACACCTCAGAGAGTTTCTTGAGGCGGTTAAACCAAAGAGGATTTTTCCAATACACGGCGAATACCCGAAGCTCTTTAGCAAATTTTTAGGTGACTTAGATAGCAAGATAATTTTGCCAGAAAAGGGAGAAGTTTATGAAATATAAGGAGAGTTAAGAGTGGCGTTGAGATCCCTATGGGCTGGGAAGAGATATTAGAGAGAATTAAGAGGGCCGTTATAAGCCTCGATATCGAGAATATTCAAAGGCTATGCATGGAGGCTATTGAGGCAGGAGTCTCCGCCTATGACATTATAATGGAGGGCTTTTCTAAGGGCTTGGAAGTGGTCGGCGAAAAATATGAGAGGGAAGAATATTATTTGGCTGAACTTGTGGTGGCTAGCGAGGTTGTTAAAGAGGGGATGAAGATCCTTGAGCCACACCTTAAGAGCGAGAGAGCCGAGAGAATTGGCAAGGTAGTCATCGGAACTGTTAGGGGCGACCTACATGATATAGGCAAAAATATTGTTGCGGCGCTATTAAGGGCCGTGGGCTTTGAGGTAATAGATCTGGGAGTAGACGTGCCCCCAAAAAAATTCGTTGAAGCGGTCGAAAAGCATAAACCAGACATAGTTGCTATGTCAGCGCTACTAACGACAACCATGAATGAGATGGAAAACGTCATTAAGGCGCTCAGAGAGGCTGGGTTAAGGAACAGGGTCAAAGTAATTATTGGTGGAGCCCCAATAACAAAGGAATTTGCGGAGAAAATTGGCGCCGACGCTGCCGCTGAGGACGCGATTGACGGCATAAATATATGTAAGTCATGGATATCGGGGGAGTTGATTAAGCATGAGAAATGAATTAAAGCCACGTGAGAGAATAGGGAGAATCCTACAGCACCACGAGGCGGATCGCATCCCAATTCATGATAGCATTTGGCAGGCAACAATCGATCGATGGAGGAGCGAGGGCTTGCCTCCCGGGGTTTCCCCAGATGACTATTTTGGTTTTGAGATCGCTATTTTTGAGGCGGATACAAGTCCACGCTTTCCAATTGAGGTGCTCTATGAAGATGAAGAATATATCATCGAGAGAGATCAGTATGGCGGCGTAAGGAAAAATCACAGAGATTACTCTACGACACCACTGGTTATAGACTATCCATGCAAGAGTAGGGAGGATTGGGAAAATCTCATTAAACCTAGGCTAATCGCCGATGACTATAGGGTTGATTGGGTTTCTGGTCTAAGGAGGTTCCATCGCGAGTATAGCCGCGGGCGCTTTATAATATATGGCGCTACAGTAGGATATGACAGAGTGCAGAAATACGTTGCTTCCGAGAGACTGTTAAGGGCACTCATTAAAGAGCCTGATTGGGTCATCGACATGTATTGGACTGACGCAAAACTTGTTATGAAGATGTGTGAACGAATGATGTGGGGAGGCTTTAAGTTTGATGGGGCATTACTCTACTGCGATTTAGGCTATAAAAACGGCTTATTATTCTCGCCAAAGCATTTTGAGGAACAGCTCCACCCGGTCTTTAGGGAGCTCTGCCGCTTCTTTCATAGTCACGGGATGTACGTCTTTTTGCACTCCTGTGGGCGTGTTAAAGACCTAATACCATACTTCATTGAGGAGGGAATAGACTGTCTACAGCCATTAGAGGTGAAGGCTGGGATGGATCTTGTGGAGCTAAAGGAAAAGTATGGAGATGAGATTGCGTTTATGGGCGGGATAGACACAAGGCTTATGGCCTTCGATGATCCAAGACTAATAGAGGAGGAGATAAAGAGGAAGATAACAGTCGCCAAGGAGAGCGGAGGATATATTTATCACTCAGATCACTCTATCCCAAAAAATGTCAGCTTCCAAAATTATAAAAGGGTTATCGAGCTGGTTAAAATGTATGGAAAATATGAATGAATTGCTCGCTGAGATCTTTTAAATAGTCCCTCATTAAGAGATTATTAATGAATCCTTTAAAGTGAGGAGGGTTTAATGAATGGGTTATCAAGGAGATTATGATGGGAGATAAGAAGAATGAGTCGATATGCGGGTATGCTGGCAAAATAATAAGGGTTAATCTTTCTACTAATGAAGTCCACATAAAGGACTTGGACTTTTCGTTGGCGAGGGATTTGCTCGGCTGCCTAGGTATTGCCTCTAAGATAATGCTCGAGGAAATAGATCCAACCGTTGACTCCTTTAGCCCAAAGAATAAGCTAATCTTCTTAACGGGCGTCTTAACGGGTTCTACAGCGCCAGCTGCATGCAAGTCCATAGTCGTATCTAAGTCACCATTAACAAACATTTGGGGTGAATCCGTCTTCTCAGCCAATACGGGGATCGAGCTCAAGCGCGCCGGATATGATATGCTTATAGTTGATGGGGCTGCGGATAAACCAGTATACCTATGGGTGCATGATGGGGGCGTTGAGATTAGGGATGCAAGCGCTTTCTGGGGCATGGATACGTATACGACTTGTGAAGCCATTAAGGGCGACCTAGGCGAGAAAAGGGCCGCCGTTATATGTATTGGTCCGGCTGGTGAGAGACTTGTTAGAATATCTTCTCTCATAAGTGATAATGGGAGGGCAGCAGGTCGATGCGGTCTAGGCGCTATTATGGGCTCAAAGAACCTGAAAGCGATCGCCTCACTAGGCTCTGGAAGCATAAGTGTAGCTAACCCGGATCATCTTAGGGAGCTACGAAGAGAGATAATAGATATCACAAGGGAACGCTTAAGAGGTCTCTCCGATTACGGGACCGCCAGAGGCGTTATAGCATTTGAGGAGATGAGCAACCTACCAATAAAAACTGGACTAGGGGTAAGTTTCCAGGGGCCGAGAAGATCTCAGGCGTAAGGATGGCTGAGACAATTCTAGCAGGTAGAAAAGCCTGCTTCACATGTCATATAGCTTGCGGAAGATATGTTAAGGTAAGCGAGGGGCCTTACGCCCCTCTTGAGGGCTATGGTCCAGAGTATGAGACTATAGCTGCCCTAGGCTCTTTATGCATAAACGATAGTTTAGAGGCTATTGCGAAGGCAAATGATCAATGCAATAGACTTGGCTTGGATACAATATCTACTGGAGCGACAATAGCATTTGCAATGGAGTGTTATGAGAGAGGCATAATAACCAAGGATGATACCGGCGGGATTGAATTGAGGTGGGGTGATCCAGATGTAATAATTAGAATGATCGAGCTTATTGGCCGGAGGGAGGGATTCGGCGCAATATTAAGTGAGGGATCCATGAGAGCAACCGAGAGAATAGGCAAGGGGGCAGAAAGATATGCAATGCACGTCAAGGGTCTTGAGATCCCAATGCACAGCCCATACCGGTTCAAGGAAATGGGGCTACAGTATGCTGTATCGGAGAGGGGGGCATGCCATCTAAGAGGTCTCTCCATGCTTCCGGCCAGAGGAATCCTCTTCCCAGAGATAGGGATTGATAAACAAGTTGATGGATTCTCGGTGGATGGAAAAGCCCACCTAGTTAAGATAATGCAAGATCTATGCCGTGTGGTGGATGCCCTAGGTCTGTGTAAGTTCGTTTATCTTTTTGGCGGGGTGCCGCTGTGGATGCTCGCCAAGCTCTATACCGCCATAACTGGGTGGGAGACAACGCTGAACGATTTAATGAAGGCTGGGGAGAGAATATGGATTCTTCAAAGAATCTTCAATGTGAGGATGGGTGTGAGACGGAAAGATGATACGTTGCCAAAAAGGTTTCTGGAGGAGCCATTAAGCGAGGGAGTAGCCAAGGGGCAGATCGTTAAATTAGAACCTATGCTAAATGAGTACTATGCTAAGCGCGGATTAGATGAGGAGGGTATGCCAAGGAAAGATAAAATTGTTGAGCTAGGCTTAAATTTCGCCGTTAAATATATTACCCATGAAGACCAATGATTAAAGTCACGCTTGTTCTTCTGGATGAGGAAATGAGAAAAATTGCTGGTGCAAAAGAGGTAACCCTCGAGCTCCCAAGGGGTTCAACCCTCAGAGATTTATTAGAAAATGCGGCCCTAAAGTATGGGAAAGAAATTATGGAGACTCTCTCAAAAACAGGGATTCTCATAATACTTAATGGACAAAATGTAGAGTTTCTGGGCAGAATGAATGCCAGGCTATCTGACGGAGATAGAGTAGCAATAATTCCGCCTTTGGACGGTGGCTAAAACATCATTTATAAGGGCAACATTATTTGGGGTGAATGAATGCCACTCGTTAATGGAAGAGATCTGCTTCTGTTGGCCTTTAAAGAAGGAAGAGCTATTGGAGCATTTAATGCTAGCAATATGGAGATGGTTCAAGCGATAATATGGGCTGCGGAGGAAGCGAGCAAAGATCTGGGCGAGCCAGTCGACGTGATAATTCAAGTCAGCCCTGGAGCCGTGAAGTACGCTGGATGGAACCTCGCTGCTGGAATTGTTAAAATTGCAGCTGCCAAAACTGATGTGCGTGTAGCATTAAACCTTGATCACGCAACTGAGGTAGAGCAGATCAAGAGGGCCATCGAAGAGGGCTTCACATCAGTACTCTTTGACGGCTCCTCGCTGCCATTAGAGGAAAATATCCGCTTAACCCGTCAGGTTGTTGAGATTTGTCATGCTAAGGGTGTACCAGTAGAGGCGGAGATCAGCAAGATACCCAAAATAGAGGACTACTTCACCAAATCTGAAATAGCCCATTTAAGATACTTACCGCCAGCAGAGGTGGTAAAGATTATTCGTGGGAGGGTTAGTAGATCCCTTGAGGAATTGATGACTAAACCGGATGAGGCTGAGTATTTTGTCAAGAAAACTAAATGTGACTTTTTAGCAGTTTCATTTGGCTCAATCCACGGTATGTGGGACGATATATTGCCCATAAGATTGGATAGACTGATAGCCATAAAGGAGAGGGTGCGCATACCACTCGTCTCGCACGGCTCCTCTGGAATACTCATGACGTCAGAAGATGCCAAAAATAAGGGAATCACTCTCTCAGAGGGGGAAGGAACGTTGGTAGACGCCATCAAATTTGGTGGAGTAACTAAGGTTAATGTTGCAACAGCTCTTTCAATAGCCTTTATAGAGGGCTTCATAGAGGCATGGAAAAATAATCCAAGCGAGAAAGATTTCCGCAATCTTGGTGAAAATGCACGGAATAAAGTGAAAGAGAAAGCCAAGAGATACATTAAGATATTTGCAGGAAAATAGATTAGCGGAAAATGATGATTTTCCTTATTTAGCCTATAAAGGCAAAATATTTATTCTAACATTAAAGGTATATACGTTTATATATTTCGAAATCTAAATGATATTGTGAGAAAATGGAGCAAAGAAGAATAATGTCTCTTGGGCGCTCTTCGTTGGTGATCTCCCTTCCAAAGTACTGGACTCAACTAGCCGGATTGAAAGCTGGCGACATCGTCTCAGTCTCGATTGGTCGTGATCGATCTCTAATAGTTTACCCAGGTCTCAAGAAGGAAAAAGAATTAAACGAGATAACGCTCTATATTGAGCCCGATGAAGACGGTCTCCTTCTATCTAGGAAGATAGTTGCCTGCTACTTAAATGGTTATTCTATTATTAGGCTCATTTCAAGGAATTACTTCACAGTCGCACAACAGAGAGTTATTCGAAGAACTGCGCAAAAAATGTATTTACGTATTATGGAAGCTGGTGTAAAGGAGATGTGCTTGATGACTCTTATGGATGAATCAAAGAGTTCCGTGAAGGCTAGCATCTCAAGAATGCATGGTGTATCTAACTCCATGTGCCATGATGCTCTTACGGCCCTTAAAAATTATGACGCCGAGCTTGCCAGATCTACATACCTTCTTGATAATGAAGTAGATCATTTTGCATTTTTCCTCTCAAGAGTATTCCGCAAGGCATCTAAAGAGCCTTCATTAGCGAATGAACTTGGACTAGACCCTATTGACTGCTTTGATTATCAATATTTAACCTATAACATCGAGAGCATTGCTGATCAGGCTGCAACTATAGCGAGACATGTCATAATGCTTGAAGAAAGAAAGAAGAGACTATCAAATAGCCTATTAGAAAGGATATATTCTATCGGTCATGAAGTCTTATCTATTTATGAAAAAGCGTTCACAATCTTCTCAGAGGGAGAACTGAAAGATTTAGGCGATATTATTAAGTATAAAAATCGAATAAAGAAAATAGATATGGAGATAGCCACATTAACTTTCTCGGAGGAAAAAAGTGCAGAGGCTATATGTGCGTGTTGCGCACTGCGTGACAGTATATTGCGGATAGGAGATCATTCGGTTGCTATATCTGAAATCGCCATTAACCGTCTCTACAAGTGAATACTATTCTACTTAACTAATCTTTTTTCTTTGAGGGATATTTTAAAGTCACGGCAAGCTTCGCAGAGAGTACATCGCCTTTCAAAATTCTTCTCGCCAGCTGAAACGCATAGTTGTAATCAAAGACCGCCGGTTTCTCACTATTTCGAGCTTCCCTCAAAATTTCCTGTTCCAACTTATACTTTAATCTGCCTATAGTTAAAGCGCCTATTACAAAGACCCCTGGAACAATTTCTTTCATATCATCATCAAGCTTTATCCCTTCGACTCCCAGAGGCGGAACTGCATTAACGTCCGCTATGACCTTAATAAACTTCGTGGCACTCAACATCTCTTTATTGATGACCTGAACCCCAGCCCCAGCGGCACAGAAGATCACATCTGCCTTCTCAATAACCTCCATCTTCTTCTCTCTAGTGGGGGCGAAGGCTCCCTTAACTTCAACATTATATTTAGTGCGTAACAAGTTAGATAGACTAGCAACATACTCCTCTCCATCTGCACGTTGCGGATTTAGGCTAACTATTGTGACGTCGCATCCTAGTCTAGATAATAGGATCGCTGCTGTTCTTCCAACTGAGCCAGTTCCAAAGATCGCGCATCTCTTATCCTTTAGCTTCCCAAGGTTTAGGCGAGCCAGACCCTCCTCAACTTTAGCGACCATAGCAGCGGCGGTTGTATATGCCCCGGCAGGATCAATTATAGCGCTTGTCTTAAATGGCGGAAACATTGATTCCTGGACGACTTTAAAGACCTCTTCTGCCTTCTCCATATCTTTTCCTCCAATAAAGAAACATGTTCGTTTAATCCCCTTTGGGTCCCTTGAGAAGATGGCATCTTGAACTATCTTTTTCACCTCTTTTGCGGATACATTTTCATAAGGAACAACCACGTTGAAGCCAGCATCATAAGCCATGCATATATCAAAGGGACTGGCCTTCTCGTCGGTGTCTAAGAAGAAGAGTATATAGGGAATCTCTTCAGTTGACTTCCTAATTACGGGCTTTATTTGGATTTGCATCGACTTCAGTATTTCCCTGAGATCGCTTGAAGATACTTTTTCTGCAAAAATCACCCTTTTCTCCGGTTTAATTACGTCCACTTCTACATCGACTGACTCCAGAATCTTTTTAACACCACCTACGTGTTCTGGACTTGATATGTGCACGCATATAATCTCTTCTTTATCGATCTTTCTAGCGTTCTCAAGAACCCCCATTGCTATCCATCTTTCTCTAACAGAGAACTTTATTTCACGCTCGGCATCCTCAATATCCTGCTGCAAGTACTGCAAGTAGGCAGCTAGGAATTCTTCTTCGAAACTGTACTTTCCTTTCTTTTCGCTGGAAATTTCCTCAAGGGCTTTAACCACCTCATCTCGCAATCGCTTCTTCTCGTCCACCAATGAGGCTAAACTTTCCCTTGCACGTTCATCGACATCAACAGGGAATAAGGGTATATTCTTCTCCTTAAAAACTTGGTATAGCATGTTATTTTCCGTGAATTCTTTTAATGTGCGATTACCTAGCTCTTCCGTTGCGAAGTCCGGTTTAACTTCATTGATGAGCCTCTCAATGAATTCGCAGAAGGCAATTGAAGGTTTAAAGGCCGATGGAATTGAATTCTTAGATTTATCGTAGAGCGGCTCGGCGATCCAGAAGGGCTCACTATACTCTTTTTCGACCATTATTACCTTTAACTTTTTTCTTTCTAAGGGACTTATTTCAAGTACTTTCATACATCTCACCAGAGATAAATATAAAAAAACAAAGATTAATACTTAATCGAAATAACATATATATTGATTAATATCGTATATATTTTTATGTTAAGTTTAAGTGAAAATAAGCACTCTTCGCGACCTTAATAAGGGGTTATTGAGTATAAATATCATTAAGGACGAATATTTTTAGCCAATTTTACATTAAGGGTTTTGGGGGTTATTATGCGCCTAATTGTGGCCTTGTCAGGGGCTTCAGGTATGATTTATGGAATTAGATTATTGGAGGTTTTAAGGGATAAGGGTATAGAAACCCACCTTGTTCTGAGTAAGTGGGCTGAGAAGATTATTGCCATTGAGACCGACTGGAATGTTGAGAATGTTAAAAATCTAGCGAGTTTCTATTACGAGGTTGATGATTTATTTGCGCCTATTGCAAGCGGGTCTTTTAGGGCGGATGGGATGGTTATCGTTCCATGTAGTATGAAGACGCTAGCCGCCATTGCAAACGGCTATACAGATAATTTGATAACTAGAGCCGCCGATGTGACATTAAAGGAGAGACGGAAACTTATCCTTGTTCCACGAGAGACACCTCTAAATATAATTCATTTAAGGAATATGTTAAGGGCTGCCCAAGCTGGAGCAATTATACTCCCACCGATCCCAGCCTTTTATCATAAACCCAAAACCATTGATGATATGATAAACCACTCAATAGGCAAGATCTTGGATTGCTTAGGTATTAAACATAATCTATATAGAGGTTGGGGAGAAACCTAAATTTGCCAGAAGAAGCACCTTTAATAAATTTATGAAGACTGGACAAAAAGGTTAAGTTCCTCATCTAAAAGCGAATTTACTCTCAGTGAAGTAACAAAAGAGAACAAATCTTGGTGTAAAAGCCCGGTACTAAAAGCAGTTATAGATCTGAGCACGCTTCACAAGCCTTATTGCAAAGTTTTACACAAAAATTAAATTCTTAAACGCTTTATTGTTCAATGTGATATGACATGATGTTAATGAGAAAAAGTGATCTGATTAAATTTCTAAGCGGGAGAGAGATAACATACTCATTCCTTGGAAGAGTATTTGAAAGGGAAGTAGATAGACGGTTGCTTGAGAACCTTATTTCACGCAAAGAGATGCTCTTAAGATATAAGTCACTCAATGATCCAAATGCTATCACTATTAAAGAGGGGTTTGAGGAGCTTAGTAAATATTTAAGCACATTAGATGAGGGGAGAATGAATGAGACGGTACTAGAGCTTGCGGCAGACTATGCTAACTTATTTCTAGGAGTTAAGTACGCCTTCTTCGGTAAAGGTATTCCGCATCCCTCAGAGTCGGCTTACACGGATGGGCACTTGTACGGCGATGTAATTGATAGGGTCTTTGAAGCGTATTTGGAGGGTAACTTAGTTAAATCCCCAAATTTCCATGAACCTGAAGATCACATTGCACTAGAATTATACTTCATGGCACATTTATGCAGAAAAGCTATTACGTCATTGAATAATGAAATTTATCAAGACCTTTTAAAGTACCTTAACATGCAAAAAGATTTTTTATCGGAGCACTTGCTGAGGTGGGCTCCAAGGCTCGCTGACGACATCATTAAAAACGCTAATACGCTATTCTATAAGGCTATTGGAAAAATATTAAAGGGTTTTTTAAGTATAGAGGAGAAGATAATTGATGAAGTAATTGAGCAAATGAAGACAATGTTTTCAGAAAAATTATCTTAGCTTGCTTTTGGCTAGCGTTTTCATGACTACGCAGTCTTGTAGGAGCGACGATAAAAGCACATAAGAAAGATTTGATGATATTTAGTTCATTGATTAATGTTGCGGTAAACCACCAGTCAATGCATCTCCTCGTATTTAAGTGGAAGCAAAAAAGAAAGTTTAAAAAGTTTAAAAACATAACTCTAGGCTGGTGATTATAATGGTTGACCTCATAAAGACCCTTGCTGAAAATGCTGCGAAAATTCAATTTAATGATCTTCCACCCGATGTGGTTGAGTTTTCTAAACTTTGTATCCTTGACAGCATAGGTGTACTTGTGGCTGGATTTGACTCACTTGGATGTCGAACCGCTGTAGAGCTAGCTAAGGAATGGGGTGGTAAGCCGGAATCAACAATTTTAAGATATGGTGTTAAGGCTCCGTGTCCTGCTGCAGCCTTTGCTAATAGTATATTTGCCAGGGCCTTAGATTTTGATAGTGCTGCTAGACCAGGCTTGCATCTTAACGCCTCAACTATCCCGACAGCATTCGCTGTAGGCGAAATGCTAGGATCTAGCGGAAAAGAAGTAATCACAAGTATAGCCGTGGGAGAAGACTTAGCTCTACGAATTAATAGAACTACAAATTATGGCATAACTTATGGGGGCTTTGATCCTACTGGAATATGTGGAGTCTTCGCTACAGCAACAGTTGCTGGAAAACTTCTGGAATCGAATGAAGAGGAAATGCACAACGCGCTCGGCATAGCCTTTAATAGGGCTGCAGGAAGCTTCCAAAATAACGTTGATGGCTGCTTAGCTATTCGCTACGTCCAAGGTTTTACGGCATCTTCCGGCATAATCTCCGCCATATTAGCCAAAAAGGGAGTTACTGGGCCTGTTAATGTACTTGAGGGAGTTTATGGATATTATAACTTGTTTTCGCGTGGAAAATATGATAGAAGTGCGGTATTAGAAAAATTAGGCAAGGAATTTTTAGCTCCCCGTTACACCATATTCAAAAGATGGCCAAGCTGCGGTGCAACCCTTTCACCAATAGACGGCGCATTGGAACTTAAGGAGGAATATAAGATAAGTGCGGAGGACGTGAATGAAGTGGTGGTGATTGTAGGTCCCTACGCATATAACTTGGCTGGACAACCCTTCAAGGATGCGGCAGATCCCAAAGTGAAATCTCAGTTTAATGTGCAATACGGGGTAGCTAATGTTTTGGTTAGAGGCAGACCAAAACTCGAACACTACACGGAAAAATACATATTTGACGCTAAAATCCAAAACTTCTTGCCAAAAGTTAAAGTTGTGGAGGATAAAAGCATAGACACCGAGTTTAAGGCTGAGGTTCATGTCAAACTTAAAAGTGGCAAAATCTACCGTAAGCTCTGTGGTCCTCCTAAGGGGCACCCAGAAAACCCGATAACACGTGAAGATGTCATAGTAAAGTTCCATGGATGTGTTGGATTCTCATCAAAACCTCTCTTTGATACAACTATAAAAGATATTCTGGAAAAAGTCCTAAATCTAGAGAAAGTAGATAATATTAAAGAGATCATTTCATTGCTTTACGAGTGATAGATATAGGTAGGTTGAGTGATGAGGGAAGAAATTTTAACGCAGTGTGTAGTTGGCGGTCCTGTTTTTGTGTATGTTAAGAATAATAGGATTGTCCGAATCCGTCCACTAACTTTTGATGAAACCGATCCGCCAGTTTGGGAAATAGAGGCAAGGGGGAGAAAGTTTTCTCCCCCAAGAAAGGTCACTTTATCCCCCTACGCTTTAACTGAAAAAGCAAGGATTTATTCAGAAAATAGGATTAAATACCCAATGAAGAGAGTTGACTTTAACCCAGAGGGTAACAGACATCCAGAAAACAGAGGGAAGTCTGGCTATGAAAGAATAAGCTGGGATGAAGCATTAGATATTATTGCAAACGAGATTCAGAGAATTAGGAAGAAATATGGTCCAGCTGCAATTGCGGCATGCACCTCTTCCCATCATAATTGGGGACTCTTAACATATAAGACAGGCCCCTTCGGCAGATTTTGGAACATGCTGGGGTATACCGCTGTACTTGATAACCCTGACAGCTGGGAGGGTTGGCACTGGGGTGCCACACACGTTTGGGGCTATTATTGGAACCTTGGTTTCGTTAAGAACTTTGATCTTCTCGAGGATGCCTTAAAAAATACAGAAATGATAGTCTTCTGGTCTGTTGATCCTAACACAACAGTAGGTGCCTATGCCGGACAAGAGTCTGCGAGGTGGCGTTTTTGGCTAAAGGAACTAGGAGTAGAATTTGTCTTTATTGATCCATTCTGTAATTATACCGCAGCTGTTCTGGCTGATAAATGGCTGGCCCCTCGGCCGGGAACTGACGCGGCAATGGCTGAAGCAATAGCTTATGTTTGGATAAAGGAAGAAACCTATGATAAAGAATTTGTTAAGAATCGAACACTCGGGTTTGAGGAATTTAAGAGACATATACTTGGTGAGGAAGATGGAATACCGAAAACGCCCGAGTGGGCTGAGAAGATTAGCGGCGTCCCAGCATCTGACATAAAGGCTCTAGCTAGAGAATGGGCGAGGAAACGCGCCATGCTTGCATGCGGAGCCTTAGCTGGTCCGGGTGGAGCTTGCAGAACAGCCTATGCTCATGAGTGGGCGAGACTCATGGTGCTTCTAATGGCGATGCAAGGAATCGGTCGACCTGGAGTAAACATCTGGGGCGGTACTGCTATGGCTCCTCCTATGAATTGGACTTTCGAGTTCCCAGGTTATGCATCTGGAGGATGGGATGTGTTCTCAATAGTGGCTAAAAAACCAGCTGTTAACAGCGTTACTCAACGAGTTTACCGTCTACTTCTGCCTGAAGCCATTCTATGCCCGCCAGTCCATTGGACAAGTGATGGATTTTGCGGTCAATCCATTGAACAGCAATTTAAGCGATGGACTTATCCAGAACCAGGACCAAGCGGCGCTCTAATCAAAATGTTCTATCGTCACGGCGGATCCTTCATTAGCACTATGACGGAAACAAATAGATTTGTAAGAATGTATCAAAGTCCATGTCTTGAATTTGTAGTTGCCCAAGATTGCTGGTGGCAGCCTGAAACACGATTTGCTGATATAGTTTTACCAGCGAGCACCAATTTTGAACAAGAGGACATCTCTGAGTGGGCGTCTAGTGGATCAACTGGCAGATATAAACCTGGAGGCTATGCAATCAATCAGTCCAATGCTAGAGTTAACTTTCGTATTATTGTTTATCAGAAGAAATGTATTGATCCCTTATGGGAGTCAAAGCCTGATTATTGGATTTATTCAGAAATCGCGAAGAGGTTAGGTTTCAAAGATGAGTATACTGAGGGAAACACCATTGAAGACTGGATAAAGAAGGTTTTCTACGCTTCTTCACTGCCAAATTACATTACGTGGGAAGAGTTTAAGAGGAAAGGTTACTTTTTGGTTCCACCACCAGGAAAAGATCGCAAACTTACAGTTTCCATGCGTTGGTATTATGAGGGGCGGCCCGACGACACTCCTGATCCACAGAATCCAAAAAGAGGAACGGATAAAGCGCACGAGCTAGCTACTTATAGTGGCAAGATAGAGTTCGTTTCGCAGTCATTACTTAAGCATGCTCCAGAGGACAATGAGAGACCCCCACTCCCCAGATACATTCCATCTTGGGAGGGGCATGAATCCGAGTTGGCTAAAAAGTATCCGCTTCAACTTATAATACCTCATGCCAGATACTCTTATCACACTCATCACGACAATAAATGCCCATGGCTTAACGAAATTCCTGGACACCGCATTATAAAGGATGGATATGCTTGGTGGCCTCTTAGAATACACCCCTCTGATGCAGAGGCGCGTGGCATTAAAAACGGTGATATTGTGAAGGTGTATAATGACAGAGGAGCTGTATTATGCATAGCCGTAGTGACGGAGAGGGTTAGACCTGGGGTTGTTCACGCATATCATGCCTCTGCGAAATATGATCCGCTTGAATCTGGTAAACCCGGCAGTATTGATAGGGGTGGCTGCATGAACTTGCTAACTTCTGTGAGGTTCATGTCTAAGAATGCACCAGGCATGGCTCCAAATTCATGCTTGGTAGAAGTAGAAAAATGGGAGATGTGAATATGGTAAAATATGGGTTGCTCATAAACGTTGCTAGGTGCATAGGTTGTTACAATTGTTGGATTGCATGTAAAGATGAACATTGCGGAAATGAACACCCGGGTTATTCTGCATCTCAACCAGACTATGGCCACTTTTGGATAAAAGTAGTTGAAAAGGAAAGGGGAAAATTCCCAAAGGTTAAAATGACTTTTATTCCAGTATTTTGCATGCATTGTGATGATGCGCCATGCGTTAAAGCAGCCAGAAATGGAGCTGTTTATCAACGTACAGATGGAATAATTATTATAGATCCAGAGAAAGCTGTTGGTCAAAAAGAATTACTAGCATTCTGCCCCTATCGGATGATATATTGGAATGAAGAGAAAAATTTGCCACAGAAATGTACTTTTTGTGCCCATTTATTAGATCAAGGCTTTAAAGAACCACGTTGTGTAGAGGTTTGTCCGACTGATGCGCTCATATTTGGAGACCTTGAAGACCCTAACAGCAGGATCTCACAAATCTTAACCTCTGTAAAACCTGAAGTTCTTCATCCCCAATTCGATCTCAAGGGCAGGGTATTTTGGATTAACTTACCTAAAAGATTTATCGCTGGCACGGTCTTATACGCTGATACTAATGAGTGTGCAGAAGGAGTATTAGTTACCCTTATCGGTGATGAAGAAAAACGAACAACTAAAACCAATGTATTCGGCGACTTTGAATTTGAAAATTTAAAAGAGAACGCAGATTACACTATAATAATAGAGGCCCCAGGATATAAGTCTCAAGTGTTTAAAGTAAAAACAAGAAATGATATTTATCTGGGTAGGATAATGTTGGAGAAAAGCGTTACCTAAGGTCTATTCTGGAATATCAAGCCCCAACAATTTTTCCCAAAACCTTATATTCTTTTCTTTGCTCATATTCCAGTTTTATTCTTGCGGGGAACGGGATAGATCTACCCCTTTTGCTAAAAATTCAATTCCATCGATTAAATCTGGTAGAACATGATAGGGAAGCGAAAATATTAATTCGTAGTCCTGTGTATGGGCGTTTTGTCTATCCCCCAAACATGGCAATACAATCTTTGTCTCATTGTCTCCAAGCACCGGCACAATCGAATATACGCAAGCGGCACGTCCAGAAATCTTACAACTAATATCTTTTCCATTCTTGTATGCGGCGGCTAAAGAAAGTATAGTTAACTGTGCTGGGTCAACATACATTAAGACGACATCGGGTTTAAATTCTGCTTTATTTAGCGGAGATATAACTACGCCGGAGCAACTGCCCGAGGGCAAGCGTGGGAACTAATAGCGAGCCCAATATTCGCCTGCCTCTTTTGTTGCTACATCATTCGGATATCGGTTATATCCCTCAAGAAATAATTGCGGGGTCTCCGCCATTCTCAGCCCTATGATTGGCTCAAAACACCAGTTGTCTTGTTTCATCATAACCAGAGTCTTTTCTTCTCTCCTAGCTAAAGCAAATGCTTGACACATAGCAAGATGATAACCAGGATCCTTAAGCGGCTTAATTGCCCTTGCAGGCACTCATCATTTGTAACAAGCTTTATGGCAAGAGGAAAAGTCCTCAAACGAATAAATTTAAGTATTCTCGAATAATACTCTTTATTATTTTTATTCATTTAATCCACCTAGCTAAATTATTTCCTTTAAATTTTACAATCAGCGGTTGCATGAATCCTAAGGCAAGCGCCATAATTACTAAAACTTCCCCGTTACCATTAACTTGCATATTTAATCGATGATTGCACAATAAGTTTTATTCTCACTAATGACCTAAGTTAAAGATTTAAGATCTAATCAAAAATATAATTTTAATGTCGAGTTGAAATGTCTCCAATATCTTCAAGTAAAATGAACCATGTTTTATTATTTGAAGCCTTGCTTATAGCTACTGGTGCAGCATTCAATTATTTTAAATGCTCCCCATTAATGCCAAGTATAATTTATGAGTTTAAACTTTCCTATGGTTTAGGAGGATTATTTTCCGGAGCTTTTGGGATGCCCGTACTAGTCCTATCTATTCCAGCTAGTCTATTTGTCCAACGATTTAATCTAAGAAAGACAATTATTGCAACATCCCTACTCTCAATTATAGGCTCTCTCATAATTAGCTTAACTCATAATATCCTTTTACTTTTCATAGGGAGATTTCTTGAGGGTGTTGGGATGGCGTTGGCATTAGTGGCCTCTCCATACCTAATAAGCAGAGCTATGGTTGAAACCCATGTGATTTTAGGTATGGGCGTGCTTATGATGTTTAACCCGCTAGGTAATGTTCTCAGCATGGTCCTCTCCTCCTTGTTATATGCTTTTAGTTGGCGGGCGATTTGGCTAACTGGAATTATATTGCCTCTAATATCGCTCATCCTCTCTTCAAGAATAGATCAAATCATATATGTTGCCCCTAAAACTTCGGCAAGCTTAGTTGAGGTATTCAAAGAAAGGGACGTATACCTTGTAAGCCTTTTTCAGCTGGGGTTGACATTTTCATCCATGGGTTATTTGATGTGGCTACCGACATGCTTAAACGAAGTACATAAATTTAATATCAGTTTAGCGTCCTTCCTCACCAGTCTATTTATGGCTATTGGTATTCCTGCGCCATTAGTAGCAAGCTACTTAATAAGTAGGTTTAAGTCACCAAAAAAAGTCTTGGCGGCTTGTTTTGCATTTCTTTCGCTCCTTCTCCCATTCACAACGCACATTAACGAATCGATTCTGGCGCTTTACATAATTGTTCTTGGCTTTTTTGCTGGACTAACCCCTACGATTATTCATTTATATATGGCAAAAATCTTCGGGTCCTCCTCAAGCGTTGGTTTTGGTATAATTAATATGCTAAGGGGTTTTTCGCTACTCTTTGGCCCAGCAGTTATGGGGGTAATTCGAGATATAACTAATTCATGGGACTTATCTTTTTTCTTTCTGTCAATTTTTACCGTAGTTTCCTTTATTGCATCATTTCTGCTGCAACGAGAAATTATGGAATCTTAAGTCAAGTAGATTAAAAAGTGTTAAGACATTAAACTTATGTAATACTGAAAGCGAGAATCAATTTCACAAACCAGTTTTCTTTTTGAAGGATTAAAAAGCTTCTCTAGAATGAAAAGTCAGTTCAATTGAAAACTATTTTCTTTACAAAAACTTTTTGCATGAAAGATAACCAAGAAAGACGCTGTAAGCCTTAGAAAATAGTTCAAAAGGAATTTTAGGTAATTAAAAAATAAATAATTGCTTTTCCGAATATGAGGATGAAAAAGAAGGGTGGTGTAATGGTTCGGCTGTATGAGTATCAAGGTAAGGATTTACTTAAGAGGGGAGGTATTCCGGTTCCTGAGGGTGGCGTAGCTTGCACAATAGACGAAGCTAAAAAAATATCTGAGAATCTCGGTAAGCCAGTCGCGGTTAAGGCGCAAGTCTTAGTTACCGGTAGATTTAAAGCCGGAGGAATAAAATTTGCAAGTAACCCACGGGAAGCTGAGACTGTTGCTAGTGAAATCCTGGGGAAAGAAATTAAGGGTTTAAAAGTAGATAAAGTTCTGATAGAAGAGAAGCTTGATGTTGAAAAGGAGTACTTTTTGAGCATAACCGTCAGCGACTCCTATAAGATAAAGGGTCCAATTATTCTGTTTAGCACTGAAGGAGGCATAGATGTAGAAAAAGTTATAGAGGAACAACCGGAGAAGATATCTATGATGAATGTAAATTACCTCAGCGGGCTTCAATTTTCTGACGCGCAAAAACTAATATCAAAACTTGTGCCTTACCCTCACCTTGTGAACATGTTAAGTGATATTGCATGCAGATTATATGACTTATTTGTAAAGATAGACGCGCATACTGTGGAGATAAATCCACTCATTCTAACTAAGGATGGAAGAATACTTGCGGGCGACTGCAGAATAACGTTAGATGACAATTCAGTGTTTCGTCATCCAGAATTTGCCATCGAATTGCCTAGAGATATGCTGAGAGCTCCCACGGATCTTGAAAAAATAGCGTGGAAGATAGAAGAAAATGATTATAGGGGAACCTGTTACTTCGTGCAATTAATTCCCGACATTGAGGAGATAAAGAGAGGTGGGTATATAGCTTTTCATGGCATTGGAGGCGGTGCATCTATGCTTGCTGCTGATGCACTAATGCGAAAAGGACTGAAGCTGGCTACATACGTCGATACCAGTGGAAATCCCACAGCCTCTAAAGTCTATCGAGCCATAAAAGCCGTATTCTCATTACCTGGAATCGAAGGCTATTGCTTAGCCGGAGCAGTTATGGCTAATCAAGAACAGTGGTATCATGGCTACGGCATAGTAAAAGCTTTGAGAGAAGAAGCCAAACATCGACCAGGCTTTCCCGTTTTGATCCTTATAGCTGGGAATAAAGAGCGCGAAACACATAGGATTATATCAGAGGGATTAAAGGGGGTTCCTCTAAATTGGGAGCTCTATGGGCGTGACCATATATATGATGTAGATTTCATCGCTGAGAGAATGAAAGCATTAGTTGAAGAATGCCGAAGAGGAGGATACGTACCTGCCAAATCTTCAGAAGCTGAGGTTGGAGTGAAGAAGCAGCCTTCAAGCCAAGTAATTTCCTTTGAAACGGAAACTGGAAGGGTGGTTATAGACCTTGCTAAATGTATTGCGCCAGCATGCGGTTTTGCATGCATAAAAGCTGACCGATGGTATGGAAGGTCATGTCTAAAGATAGAAAACGGAAAACCTGCCCTAGTAGGATCTGCTGAACAACTTAAAAGACTTTGTAATGAGTGCCTTGCATGCGAAGTGGAGTGCGAATTATATGGAGGGCGTGCAATAAAGGTTGAACTCCCACTCTATGGGCTGGACGAATTCAGAAGAAAGTATAGGGTGCCGCTATAGGAGGGGAGAAATTATATGGCAATAATCATAGACGAGAAGACCAGTGTACTCGTGCAAGGCATAACTGGGAGAACAGGCGAGTTCGCCACTAGGCTTATGGTTGAGTATGGTACAAAGGTAGTTGCCGGAGTGACTCCTGGCCGCAAAGGCGAGCGAGTTTGGGGTGTGCCAGTTTATAATAGTGTTGAAGAAGCCATTAAAGAGCATGGACCCATAGATATGAGTGCAACTTTTGTCCCGGGACCTTTAGTTAAGAATGCTGTAATAGAGGCCTTAAATGCTGGGATAAAGACTATAGTGATGCCTGTTGAGCGTGTTCCACTGCATGATATCCTAGAAATGATAGCCAGAGCCAGGAAGGAAGGAGCTAAGATAATAGGTCCGGGTTCGCTAGGAATAATTAGCCCAGGCAAAGCTCTGTGCGGTTGGATTGGAGGGGCTAGGGAATTAGCGCAAGAAATGTTTAAGCCAGGGCGAGTTGGTGTTATATCGAGGAGTGGGGGGCAAACAAGCACCGTTTCGTGGCTATTGTGTAGGGAGGGGTTGGGAATAAGCACGGCACTCCATACTGGAACAGAAGTAATTTTGGGGACAACTGCCGCCGAATACTTAGAACTATTTGAAAAAGATCCCGAGACAGATCTAGTCGTTATGTTTGGGGAAATAGGCGGAATAATGGAGATTGAAGCTGCGGAAGTAATTAAAGCAGGCAAGTACACAAAGTCTCTAGTAATTTACATAGCTGGCAGAACCTTGCCTAGTGGCATAAGGTTTTCGCACGCCAGCGCAATAATACAGGGAAGAAGAGATACAGCAGAAATTAAGGAGAAAGTCCTTAGGGAAGTCGGAGCTTATGTTGTAGATGAGCCCAAAAGGCTAGCCTTAGTAGCAGCTAAACTCTCAAAGAAGTGAGGTGATGTAACGGTGGGATTAGAGCCATTAAGATCTATGCTTTTCGTGCCAGCAAATAATTGGAGACTCATTCAAAGCGCCAGAGAAGAAGAACCCGATGCAATTATCCTCGACTTAGAGGACGCCGTTCCCATTGATGAGAAGGAAACAGCTAGGTGGTTTATAAGAGACGCAGTAAAAATGTTGAAAGAAAATGGGCATACCGTGATAGTCAGGGTAAATGGATTAGCAACGGGTCTAACAAAAATTGACCTTGAATTTGCCTTGCAGGAAGGCGTTGAGGGAGTGATGCTCCCTAAGTCAGAAACGAAGGAAGACATCTTAAAGCTAGAGGGGCTTATAGAAGAGGAAGAGCGTAAGAGGAAATTAATTAAGATTAAAATAATCCCCCTCATTGAGAGTGCGAAAGGAATCTTTAACGTAGACGAAATGGTGTTCGCTAGCGATCGAGTGTGCGCCGTGGGATTTGGGGCTGCGGACTATCTACGCGATTTTGGAAAAAGCTATTTCACGATATCCTCCGACCAGATCGAGCTTCTTTACCCCAGATCCCGTATATCTGTGGCTGCTAGAGCTGCTGGAATCCCATCCATAGATACGCCCTTCCTCGGCTTAATAATAGATAGAGAGGGATTAATCAGAGAATCAAAAATAGCACTAAGTTTAGGATTTAAAGGTAAAATGTGTATTCACCCAATGCATATTAAGTTCATAAACGAAATTTTCTCGCCATCAGAGCAGGATGTAGATATGGCTCGAAAGGTAATTAAGGCTTATGAAGAAGCTAAAGCAAGAGGGTTGGGGGCCACATCCGTTGAGGGAAGAATGATAGATGAAGCTACATATAAGCTGGCTATAGAAATATTAAGATTACATGAGGTCATTATGAAAAAAGCGCAAAGGCGGGTTTAATAATTTTAAATATCTATAAACAAATGATGTGAGGGATTTTCCTGATGGAGAGAGCTGTTGAAATTACATTAAAGGCACTTAGATCAAGAGGCCTTAAAGGATTTTACGTAAAAAACCGCGAAGAAGCTAAAAATAAGATTTTAGAAATGATTCCCCAAGATGCTACCGTCGGGATAGGTGACTCAACCACTTTAAAACAAATTGGTGTAATAGAAGAGTTAATAAAAAGGGGAACAACAGTGTTTTATGGATTTTATAGGGGGATTTCGTGGGAAGAGCATGAGGAAATGCTAAAAAAATCTGCCCTGTGTGATGTTTTTCTCACAGGCACTAATGCTGTAACATTAGATGGTCGTCTTGTGAACATAGACGCTGTTGGAAATAGGGTTTCAGGCATATTTTTTGGGCATAAATTTTCAATAGTAGTCGTTGGCAGAAACAAGATAGTGAAGGATCTTGATGAAGCATTTTATCGCATTAAGAAGATAATCGCACCAACCCATGCGCGCTTAAGAGTAGAACTTGGCGGTCAACCTGCAAAAACTCCCTGTGTCACTACAGGCGAATGTTTTGATTGCAGGTCAGAGGACAGAATATGTAATATTTTCACTATAATCGAGGGGAAGCCATTAAAGACGGACATAAACGTGATAATTGTAGATGAGGACTTGGGTTTAAGTTGGGATGAGTC